>FTDB01001674.1_pt1 | contig 27900 bp, 26 predicted proteins | sample 1639741 | NCBI WGS metagenome assembly FTDB01 (sample SAMEA3914869, study PRJEB12502) | metagenome | biome: forest; material: soil | place: USA | collected 2012-03-12 | depth 0.1 m | reverse complement strand
GTCATGCCATCAATCTCGTCAGTGTTTGTGCGGTGAAATCCACCATGGGAACGACACGCGCATAGTTCAACCGCGTCGGTCCGATAACCCCTACCACGCCGACCACGCGTCCATCGGCGCCATGATAGGGTGCGGCGATTACCGACGAACCGGATAACGCGAACAGCTTGTTTTCCGATCCGATGAAGATTTTCATCGACCGGGCGCCGCGCGCACTGTCGAGCAAGCGGGCAATCTCTTCCTTGCCCTCGATCTCGTCGAGCAATTGCCGCACGCGTTCCAGATCCTCGGTCGCTGCGGCATCGATCAGGTTGGCAGCCCCCCGTACGATCATCACTGGGCGGCGCGATCCGTCCTCTGACCAGATGGCAAGGCCGCGCTGGACCAGGCTCTGCGCGGCGGCGTCGAGCGCGGACTTGCCTTTGGCGATCTCGTCGGCGAGCCGGACTTGCGCTTCAGCGAGCGTCAACCCGGACAGGCGGCCGCTGATATAATTGGCCGCTTCGTTGAGTGCGGACGGTCCAACGCCGGGCGGCAGATCGACCACGCGATTCTCGACCGATCCGTCGCCGCCCACCAGGATCGCCACCGCCTGACCGTGATGGAGCGGCAGGAAGGAGAATTGGCGCAGTACTGGCTCGCCGCGCGGCACCAGCACCAGTCCAGCGCAAGCGGACAGGCCGGACAAGACCTGGCTTGTCGCCGCCAGCGCTTCCTCGACCGGCCCCCGTGCCTGCGCCTCGATCGCGGCGCGCTCCTGCGCGGAGGGTTCCGCGGTCTGCATCATGCCGTCGACGAACAGCCTGAGCCCGGTCTCGGTCGGCATCCGGCCCGCCGAGGTATGGGGCGCCGCGAGCAAGCCGATTTCCTCCAGATCCTGCATCACGTTGCGGATCGAGGCTGGCGACAGATTAAGCCCGCCGAAGCGCGAAATCGTGCGCGATCCAACCGGCGCGCCCGTCTCCAGATAGGATTCGACGACCATGCGGAAGATGTCGCGTGCGCGGGTCGAGAGTTCGGCAACGGGGGTGGTCATCCCCCTCCATGTAATATACCGGCAGCCGCCTCGGAAGATCGTTAGACAAAGGATTCCCATGCGCCCCAGCGGCCGCGCCCCAGATCAGATGCGGGCGATCACCATCACGCCCGGTTACACCAAGCATGCCGAAGGATCGGTCCTGATCGAATTCGGCGAAACCAAGGTGCTCGTCACGGCTTCGGTCGAGGAGAAGGTGCCGCCGTTCCTGCGTGGCAAGGGCCAGGGTTGGGTCACCGCCGAATACGGCATGCTGCCCCGTGCCACCCACACCCGCGGCAACCGCGAGGCCGCCAAGGGCAAGCAATCGGGCCGTACCCAGGAAATCCAGCGGCTTATCGGCCGCTCCTTGCGCGCTATCTGCGATCTGACCGCACTTGGCGAGCGTCAGATCACGCTCGATTGCGACGTGATCCAGGCCGATGGCGGCACTCGCACCGCCTCGATCTCGGGCGCGTGGGTGGCGCTGCGGATCGCGGTGGATGGTCTCTTGAAGCAGGGCTTGCTGACGGTCGATCCGATCAAGGCGCAGGTTGCCGCTATCTCGTGCGGCATCTGGGAGGGAACGCCTGTGCTCGACCTCGATTATATCGAAGACAGCTCAGCCCATGCCGATGCCAATTTCGTGCTCCTTTCCGACGGCAACATCGCCGAAGCGCAGGCCACTGCCGAAGGCGCAACCTATGACGAGGAGGCGCTGCTGCGCCTGCTCCGTCTGGCGCGGATCGGGTGCACCGAAATCTTCGCGGCGCAATTGAAGGCAACCGGACGGTGACGATCATGCTGGACGACGACGAACCCGCGCCGGTGCCCCATCGCAAGCTGGGGCCCGGCAAGCTCGTCATCGCCAGCCATAACGAGGGCAAGGTGCGGGAAATCCGCGCCTTGCTCGAACCCTATGGAATCGAGCCGGTCTCGGCCGGCTCGCTCGGCATTCCCGAGCCTGAGGAGACGGGGACCACCTTCACCGCCAATGCCGAGTTGAAGGCGCGTTTCTCCGCAGACCTGTCCGGCATGGTCGCACTCGCCGACGACAGCGGACTGTGCGTCGATGCGCTTAACGGCGACCCCGGCGTCTACACCGCCAATTGGGCCGAAACGCCGAACGGGCGCGACTGGTATCTGGCGATGCAGAAGGTCGAGGACGCGCTCCAGGCCAAGGGCCCGGAGGCCGGTCGCGACGCACATTTCGTATGTGTGCTGTCGCTATGCTGGCCCGACGGCCATGTCGAAAGCTTCGAAGGCCGATGCGAAGGCACGCTCATCTGGCCGCCGCGCGGCAAGATGGGGTTCGGCTACGATCCGGTGTTCGTGCCGCTGAACCATGCGCAAAGCTTCGCCGAGCTCGATCCGACGGAAAAGCATGCGATCAGCCACCGTTCGGACGCCTTCCGCAAGCTGGTGGCCGCGGTTATCAATTGACTAAAGCCGCTGCGCCTCCATCTGAAGGCGCGTCACGTATCCAGGGACACGCATGAACCGAGCAGATCGCGACGAAGCCCGGGACGCGCTGGTGGACTTGTTCGCCGGTTTCGGCAGCCGTCGCCTGATCAGCATGAAGATACGCGTCGAACGGCGCCAGCGGATCGACCACAGCCTTGCCCGTTATGGGCTCAGCCTTGAAAAGCTCGAGGTCGAGGTTTTCGACGGACTGGTCTTCGATGAGCCAAACGGCTTTCCCAGCAAGGGCGTGCGTGGTTGCTTCACCAGCCACATGACCCTGATGCAGGAATGCGCGGCATCGGGAAAATCGATGCTCGTCTTGGAAGACGATATCGATTTCGACTTCGGCCGGATCGCGGCTTTCCGGAAGATCGCCCCCGATTTGCAGGCTGATGATTGGGACCTGGTCTATCTCGGCTATGTCATGCCGGAGACACGCGGCCCCCTGCGGCTGGAACGCTATAGCGGCGGTACTATCGGCGGCCATTTCTACGGCGTGAAGCCCGATTTCGCGCGCGCCGTTGCCGATTATATGCTGAGTTGCACCACGCGCCCGCCCGGCGATCCAATCGGCGGGCCGATGTATCGCGATGCATCCTTCAGCATGTTCCGCGGGCGTAATCCCGAATGGGTGACCAAGCTGGCGATGCCGTCGCTGGGCGGACAATCCTCCTCGCGATCGGACCTTACCCCCAAAAGCTATCACAAGCTGCCGATGGTCGGCCCGATCCTCGACAAATTGCACGAAGCGAAGGCATGGCTGCGGCGGTAAACAAAGAAGAGCCGCTCGCCCTCTACGTCCACTGGCCGTTCTGCGTCTCGAAATGCCCATATTGCGACTTCAACAGCCATGTCCGCGAGAGCGTCGACCAGGATCGCTGGCGCGCGGCGTTGCTGACCGATCTTGCGCATGAGGCCGATGTCGGCCCGAAACGTCCTCTGACCTCGATCTTCTTTGGCGGCGGCACACCCTCGCTGATGCCGCCAGAGACGGTAGCGGCGATCATCGCGGCAGCGGAGCGGCATTGGAGTTTTGCCGATGATATCGAGATCACGCTTGAGGCCAATCCTTCCTCGGTCGAAGCCGCGCGCTTTGCCGGGCTGGCGGCGGCAGGCGTCAATCGCGTCAGCCTTGGCCTGCAGGCGCTGGATGACCAGGCCTTGCGCTTCCTCGGCCGCGCGCATGACGTGGCAGAGGGGCTCAACGCACTCGATACCGCGCAGAAGGCCTTCGGGCGGGTCAGCTTCGATCTGATCTACGCGCTTCCCGGCCAGTCTTTGGCCGACTGGGAGACAGCTCTCGGCCGTGCTCTCGGCTTCGGCACCGGACATTTGTCGCTTTACCAGCTTACGATCGAACCCGGCACGCGCTTCGCGGCGATGGCGGCGCGGGGCGAACTCGTTCCGACCGATCCGGATCACGGCGCCGATCTGTTTGAGGCGACGCGAGCGATCACGGAGACGGCGGGGATGCCCGCCTACGAAATCTCCAACCATGCGCGCGCCGGGCAGGAAAGCCGCCATAACCTCACATATTGGCGCTACGGTGATTATTTGGGCGTCGGGCCAGGCGCGCATGGCCGTCGCGCGGGCATTGCCACAGCGCGCGCCAAGAAACCCGAAAACTGGCTGGCGCGGATCGATCGCGACGCGCAGGGGATCGAGCTTGAAGAGGTGCTTGCGCCCGGTACGCAACAGCGCGAGGCGCTGGTGATGGGCTTACGATTGGATGAAGGCCTGCCCCGCACGCGCACCGATGACGCGGTCGATCAGGCCGCGGTGGCCCGCTTGTCCGCGATCGGCTTGATCGAGCAGACGCCCGACCGGCTACGCGTCACGCCGCAGGGGATGCTGCTGCTCGACGCGATCCTGGCCGAGGTGGTGCTTTAGAATCCCGTCGGCGCGGGCGAGACGACCGTCCCGCCATTGGGACCAAGCTGATGCACCGCGAGAGCACGCTCGGCGATATGGCCCTTGGAGAAGCGAAACGCGCCATCGACGCCTGAGAAACCGCCCTCGTCCGCCAGCGCATCGATCGGGAAGCGGTCACCCACTTTCCAGTCCTTGGCGATGCGCACGGTCAACAGGACAGCGTCATAGCCCAGGCTCGCGAGGCGATAAGGTGCGCGGCCGTAGCGCGCCTTGTAGCGGGTCTGGAACTGCTTGAAGACGGTGTCGTCCACGCTCGCGAACCAGGCCCCGGCCATGGCGGGAGAAGCGTTGAGACTAGGCTCCGCATTCCACAATTCGGTGCCGAGGATACGCACCGCCGCTCCGCTCGACTGGCGGATCAGAGGCGCCGAGGCGATCGCGATCCGGCCGCTATCCGCAATCAGCACCGCGTCGAACTTCTCCTTGGAAATGGTCTTGATCGCGGCGGCGAGCGAACCCGGCGAGCGCTGGTAGCTCTGCATCGCGACCACGCTGCCGCCCGCCGCCTCGGCGGTATGGATCAGCATGTTCGACGCGTTCCGCCCATAAACGCCAGGCGGAATCAGCGCCGCGAACCGAGTCACGCCCTTCGATTTTGCGAAACGCACGATCCGATCGATCGACTGTGCGGGCGAGAAGCCGAGCAACCAGACATCGTCGCCCGCCGCGTCCGCGTCGTTGGAGAAAGCGATCACGGGCACGCCCGCCGCCTCAGCCGGCCCTTCGACCGCATGGACATCATCGCTCAGTAGCGGGCCCAGGAAGACCTTGTTACCTTCGGCCAACGCCTTCCGCGCAGCCGCTTCGGCGCCGCCGGCAGTATCGTAATTGGTGATGCGGAGTGCCTTCCCACCGGTATCGGCAAGCGCCATTGCGGCGGCATCCGCGATCGACTGGCCAACCGCCGCATTGGGGCCGCTCAACGGCACCAACAAGGCAATGCGGTGCCGCTCGACATCCTCGGGAAGCGGACCATTGTTGGTCGGCTTGGGCGCGGGCTTGGCAACCGGCGGCGGCGTGACGGGGCCGCGCGGCACCACGGTCGAGCAGGCGGCCAGCATCAGTGCCGTCCCAAGCCCCACAATGCGCGCGAGCGAAAACAAGCCCGATTGCCGCCGGGGGGGTGCCTCTGCCATGCTCGTTCCCATGAATTCCTCTCCGCCCGAGGACGGGCGACTTTCGCCCGGCCTCTACATCGTTGCGACCCCTATCGGCAACTTGTCCGACTTATCCCCGCGCGCCGCCGCCATTTTGGCGAGAGCTGACCTAATCGCGGTCGAGGACAGTCGGGTTACCGCCAAGCTTCTAGCGCATATCGGAACAAGGCGGCCGATGGTTCCCTATCACGACCATAATGCCGATCGGGTGCGTCCCGGCCTGATCGCCCGGCTTGGCGGCGAGGCGATCGCCCTGGTCTCCGACGCGGGCACGCCACTCATCTCCGACCCGGGTTTCAAGCTGGTGCGCGATGCGCGCGCGGCTGGTCATGCGGTCGTGACGATCCCCGGCCCGTGCGCCGCAATCGCCGCTTTGACGCTTGCCGGATTGCCGACCGACCGTTTCTTTTTCCTGGGTTTCCTGCCCTCCAAGGCGAAAGCACGCGCGGACAATATCGCCGAGATTGCCGGCGTGCGTGCGACTTTGGTCCTTTACGAATCGGGCCCACGCCTCAGCGCCACCCTCGCCGCCTTGGCAGAAGGACTGGGCGACCGCGAGGCGGCGGTCGCGCGCGAGATCAGCAAGACGTTCGAGGAATGCGTGACCGACAGCCTGTCGGCCCTCTCCGCCCGCTACGCCGACGCCCCACCCAAGGGCGAGATCGTGATCGTGGTCGGCCCGCCGGGCGAAGCCCCCGCCCCCTCCGCCGAGGATGCCGACGCGCTCCTGGCCGAGGCTCTCAAGCGCCTGCCCGCCGCGAAGGCGGCCAACGAGGTCGCCAAGGCAACCGGCCTGCAAAAGCGCGATCTTTACGCACGCGCCTTGGACATGAAGGGGTGAGAGACCGCCGCAAAGCCGAACGCGCGGGCCGCGTCGGCGAGACCGCGGCGGCATGGTGGTTGCGCCTGAAAGGCTGGAGGATAGTCGCACGGCGGGTGAAAACGCCCGCCGGAGAAGTCGACCTGGTCGCCCGAAAAGGCAAATTGGTGGCGTTTGTCGAGGTGAAGCGGCGCCAAACGGGGGCCGAACTGGACTTCGCAATCGACGAATATCGGTTGAGAAGGGTCGCTGCGGCGGCCGAATATCTGGGGCCTCGCTACATGGAGCCGGGCGACGATATGCGCGTGGATGTCATCCTTATCGCGCCGGGACGGGCGCTCCGGCATATCGAAAATGCCTGGATCGGGTGACAATCGCGATCCGAACACCTAACTCCCGCGCCTGACATAGGGAGATGCCCGCATGAGCCTGCGCGTCGCGGTCCAGATGGATCCGCTAGAAACCATCAACATCGCGGGCGATTCCACCTTCGCCTTGATGCTGGCGGCACAGGCGCGCGGCCATAGGTTGTTCCATTATGCTGCGGGCGATCTCTCCTATCGTGACGGCCGCCTGACCGCCCCCGCGCGCCCGGTGACGGTGCAGCGCGTGGTCGGCGATCATCACAAGTCCGGCGATTATCAGACGCTCGATCTGGCCGGGGATGTGGACGTCATCCTGATGCGGCAGGACCCGCCCTTCGACCTCGCCTACATCACCGCGACCCACCTGCTGGAACGGATCCAGCACCAGACCTTGGTCGTGAACGACCCGGCATCGGTGCGGAACGCGCCCGAAAAGCTGTTCGTACTCGACTATGCCGAGTTCATGCCGCCGACGCTGATCACGCGCCGGCTCGAGGAAGCGCGCGCTTTCCATGCCGAACATGGCGAAGTGGTGGTCAAGCCGCTCTACGGAAATGCAGGCTCGGCAGTGTTCCATGTCGGCAAGACCGACGCCAATCTCGCCGCCTTGACCGAGCTTTTTGGGCAGGTCTGGCGCGAGCCCTTCATGGTTCAGGCCTTCCTTCCCGACGTATCCAAGGGCGACAAGCGTATCGTCCTGGTCGACGGCAAGCCTGCAGGTGGGGTCAATCGGTTGCCCAGGGCAGGCGAAATCCGGTCCAACCTGGCCGTCGGCGGCAAAGGTGCGGCGACCGAACTGACCCCGCGCGAGCTCGAAATCTGCGCAAAGATCGGCCCCGAACTGGCCAAGCGCGGGCTGGTTTTTGTCGGAATCGACGTGATCGCTGGCTATCTGACCGAGATCAACGTCACCTCACCCACCGGCATCGTCGCGATCGATACTTTCAACGGGACGGATACGCCGGGCCTGATCTGGGACGCGATCGAAGCCCGGCACGCCAAGCTGCGCTAGAAGGTCCAGTTCACTTCGCCCGTGAACGTGCGCTGGGTGAACGGGTGGAACAGATAATATTTGCGGTTGGTGAGATTATCGACCCCACCCGCGAGCGACCAATGCGCGGATAATTTCACGACCGCACGCACATCCGCGACCAGATAGGATTCGAAGCCCTGGAAGGTGTGGGTTACCGGGTCTGAATTGTCGATCGTTCCGAACGAGCGACTGCTGTAACGCGCCGCTGCAGTCAGCGAGAGCGTATCGTCGGGCCGGTAGGTGGCAACCAGGGTTGCCTTGCGCTGCGGCACCTGTGGCGGGCGCTTGCCGACGGCGGCCGGAAGCGCGGCGTCGGCGACGATCTTGGGATCGACCAGGGTCGCGCTTCCCGACAGATCGAAACGCGGCAGCAAATTGGGCCTGTCGAACGCCAGTTCGACGCCGCGCGTGCGGACGCGATCGACATTCTGGACAAAGGTGCCAGGCGCACCGCCATTGACGGGCGCCAGCTGCGAGAGAAGCGCGTCGTCGACCACCTCGTTGAATAGCGACAGGCGGATTCCCTTATGCTCGATCGCCAATTCCTCAGAGCTTGCGCGTTCGGGTTTCAGATTGGGGTTAGGCACCGCCAGAATCGCGCCGGCCGTGACCACCTGATAGAGTTCGCTCACGGTTGGAAAGCGCCAGGCGCGGCCGAAGGAGGCGGTGACCTTCCAGCTTTGCGCGGGCGTCCAGGCGAGCGACGCCTTAGGCGAGAAGCGCGCTGCCGAAAGCCGCGGCTGGATCTGATCGATCGGCGGTTGCGACCCCGACGAGACCTGGAAGTTGGCGCCGTCGAACGCCTTCCACCATTCATAGCGGCCGCCGATGGTGAGCGTTAGCGGCGCAGCAATCGTCCAGACATCCTGCATCCACAGAGCCGAAGTCTGGGTCTTGCCGCGCGAGGAAAGGTTCAATGCCCCCTCCTCGCCATCGCGCCAATTGCTGGTTGCATAGCGATTGCTATCGAGAATGAAGCGGTCCCAATGCGCGCCGAAGCCGATCACTTGCGACCCGAGATGGAGGCTGCCCTTGGCATCGAATGTGTCCCAGCCCGTGCCATCAAGGCGAGTGATGTTGCCCACCCCACCATTCATCGCCACCGGCAGCAAACCGGTCGGTGTACGCTGTATGTCATGATCGAAACGGTAGAGCGTGCCGATCACCTCCCAGTCGAAGACGCCGCCATTGCCCTTGGCGGATAGCGCCTGCGACCAATGGCGCTCGTTATAGAGATAGATGTTGCTGTCATAGGCGGTGGTGAAGACGGGATTTCCGCCCGTATCCCGCTGATAGCTTTGCGCGGTGGCGGCGGTGTCGTTGAGGAACAGGCCGCCGATATAAGACAGGCGCACGTCGGGCGTGATGTCGTAAGCCAGCTTTAGCTTGAGATTGTCCTCGCGCTGATGCTCGAAGCCGGCCGCGCCCATAACGCGGATCGGCGCACCCATGCGGTTCACATCGTCATAGCCGCCAGCGACCGTATCGGTCGTGCGCGCGCCGGTGACATAAGCCAGAGGCTGGCTCCTGCTGTCGACATGGTCCGCGCTCACGAACCAGGCGAAATCTCCGATCCGGTCGCCGACCGTCGCGCCGATGCGATACGCAGGCAAATCCTTGTCGGTGCCATATTGATGGAAAGCCTGGAGGCTGGTGCCCGCGTTCACCGTGGCCTCGAAACTTTCGGGCAAGCGCGTGGTGATGTTGACCACCGCACCGATCGAATTGCCCGGATAGGCCGCCGAAAACGGCCCGTAGAGCACGTCGATCCGCGCTATCTCCTGCGGCGTCACCATGCTCCAGCGCGGGCTGGCGGTGGTATTGTTATTGCCGATCAGTGAAGAAAGCAGAACCCCGTCGGCATAGATCAGACTGCGCGCGCTCGCGCCCACGCCGGACGTGCGGGTCGCCAGCGGGGATTGGGTATCGCCGATATGCCGTTTCCGAATCACCAAGCTCGGCAGATATTTGAGCGTGTCCTCGACATTCGCCGCATTGATCGTGGTTGCGATCGTCGCGGCATCGACCGAGGCATGGCTGGACGGCGCATTCTCGATCGTCTCGGCCGATTTCTGGCCGGTAATGACGACGACCTGTTCGGACTCGGTATCTACAACAGCCGCACCGAATGCGGGGCCGGCACCTGCGGCGAACGCTACAGGTAAGAGGGCACGCCGCCAGGGCGCGCCACGCAAGGCAATAAACATGATGTTCCTTCGATGACGATAGGACGCGCCGCTGCGCGCCGAAAGAAGTCAGCGAAGGACGATGGGTGGTCCGGTCTTGGGCGGCGGTGGCGCGGCGAGGCCGAGGCCCGGGCGCGCCATGAACTGCGGCACGAACAAAAGCGTCGCAGCGACCGGTGCCAATAAAGCGGGCAGGATCAAGCCGGGAAGCTGGGCGACTCCGCCCACCGCCGCACCGAAACCGCAGTCATGATCGTGATCGCCCGGCATGCTTTTGCCGTGCTTCATGCCGGGCATAGCCATGCCGTGCATGGCGCGCATCCCGGCCATGGACGGCATCGCCGGCATGTCGCGCGTCTGCTCGGCGCAAATCTCCAGCCCGGCCTTGCCCGCCATCGGCATATAGCCGGCGGGCACGAGCAGGCGCACCGCGAGCGCGAACGCGAGCAGCCAGGCGGCCGGCCAACGGCGCAGGGCTAGATGCTGGCGAAGCGTGGACACGCGAGCGCCCTAGGCCGGCAGGAACGAAATGTCATGAGGGTACAGACCGTACCGAACGCGCTTTATTCCCGACCAAAGGACGCCGCGAGGTCGGCCGGGCGGTCGATGTCGATCAGCTCGGCGGAGACGCATTCTACGATTTCGGCCTGATCGAGCAACAGGCGGGCGCCTGTGTCGCCCGAAAGCCGCTCGAGGCGATCGAACCAGGCTGCACCGAACAAAGCGGGCGGCATACGGTTCACCCCATTGCTCGATGCCGCGATACTTTCCGGTCCCTGCCCGCGTGCCAGCACTCGCGTGAAATGGTCGGCCGAGACCAACGGCATATCGGCGAGTGCGATCAGAACCCCCTCGGCACCCAGCCGCCGTGCCGCCGCAACGCCGAGCGCGATCGAGCGCCCTATACCCCGTTCAGGTTGATCGTTGCGGACGATTTCGAAACCCGGCCAGCTGCGTTCGATAGCGCCGGTCACGGCCAGCCGAGCGGCCAATGGCAATCCACCGAGCGTGCGGGCCGCATGCAAGCCCAATGGGATCCCGTCGAGCAGCGCCATGAGCTTGTCTTCGGAACCGAAACGCGTCGATCGGCCGGCCGCGAGCAGGACCGCGGCAATCCTCACGAGCGTTTCTCGGCGAGCGCGGCGACCAGGCCGGCGGCAATGGACAAGGCAATCTCGCCCGCGCCAATCGCGCCGATATCAAGCCCGGCCGGTCCCTGGATACGCGCCAGGTCGGCCGGGCCGACACCGGCGGCGGCCAATCGTTCCAGTCGGGCGGCATGACTGCGACGCGAGCCGAGCGCAGCAACATAGCCGGTCGGATGCGCCAGCGCCGCGATCAGCGCCGGATCGTCTATCTTGGGATCGTGGCTAAGCGTCACCACCGCACTGGCCGCATCGGGCTTCCAGGCGGCAACCGCTTCATCCGGCCAACGATCGTCCAGATCGGTATCGGGAAAGCGCTCGGCGGTCAGGAAACGCGCGCGTGGGTCGATCACGATCGGGCGGATATTCAGCGACCGTGCGATCGCGGCCAGACTTTGCGCGATCTGCACCGCACCGACAATCAACAGCCGACGCGGCGGCGTGTAGCGATTTACGAAACCTGTATTATCAATATCTTGCGCAAGAGTGCTTACGCCGGTTTCGAGACTGGTCGAAACCGTAAGAATACGGCCTTCCGTGCTTGCACCAACTATCGCATCGAAAAGCGCTTCCGAGAAACCGGTCGGCGCGACTGGTTGCACCATCACCTCGATCGCGCCGCCGCAGGGTAGCCCGACTTCCCAGGCGGACGCATCGGATACGCCATAACGCCGCCGTTCAGTCCGACCGCTGGCGATCACCTCCCCCGCCAGCGCGAGCACGTCGCCCTCGACGCAGCCCCCCGAAACCGAGCCCGCAAAGCGCCCATCACCGTGGACGAGCATATGGCTGCCCTGCGGCCGCGGTGCCGAGCCCCAGGTCGAGATCACGGTCGCAAGCGCCATTGGTGCGCCGCGCCATGCTTCAAACGCGGCCATTATGGTTTCGTGATCGTGCATAAGCCGGAAAGGTCGCGCGGATCAGACGATCTGCGGCAGCCGCTCAAGATGCTTGTCGAGCGTGACCGGATAATCGCGCACACGTACCCCGGTCGCATTGTAGACGGCATTGGCGACCGCCGCGCCCACGCCGCACAGGCCAAGCTCGCCGACGCCTTTCGCCTTCATCGGCGATGCGATCGGATCGACCTCGTCGAGAAAGACGACTTCCTGATGCGGAATGTCGGCATGGACCGGCACTTCGTAGCCCGCCAGATCATGGTTCACGAAGAAGCCGAAGCGTGGGTCGACCGCCAACTCTTCCATCAACGCCGCGCCGACGCCCATCGTCATCGCGCCAATCACCTGGCTGCGCGCGGATTTGGGGTTGAGGATACGGCCGGCCGCGCAAACCGCGAGCATTCGGCGCACGCGGATCTCGCCGGTTGCGCTGTCGACCGCCACCTCGACAAAATGGCCCGCGAAGGTCGATTGCTGATACTTTTTGGCGAGATCGCCATAGTCGATCTCGTCCTCGCCAGTGAGCGGACCGTCCCGGGCCGCATCGCCAAGCGGCACGCGTAGATTGCCCGCCTTGACGTGGCCGTCGGCGAATTCCGCGTCGGACGAGTTGATGCCGAGCTTCTGCGCGACCGCATCGCGCAGCTTGAGGCAGGCGGCATAGACGCTGGACGTCGAGTTGGCCGCACCGAACTGACCGCCCGAACCGCACGCCACCGGAAAGTCAGAATCCCCCAGCCGCACCTCGACCCGGTCGAGCGGCACGCCCATTGTCTCAGCCGCGGTCTGGGCGATGATCGTGTAGGAGCCGGTTCCGATATCGGTCATGTCGGTTTCGACCACCAGCCGCCCGTCCCGCTCCAGTCGGACGCGCGCGGCGGACTTGAACGGGATATGGTTACGGATCGCGGCCGCCATGCCCATGCCGATCAGCCAGCGCCCCTCCCGGCGACTGGCAGGCGTGGCCGATCGTTTCGACCAGCCGAAGTGATCGGCACCCTGGCGCAGGCATTCCACCAGCTGGCGTTGCGAAAAGGACCGCTCTGGCTTTTCGGGATCGACTTGGGTGTCATTGAGGATGCGGAATTCGACCGGATCGATGCCGAGCTTCTCGGCCATTTCGTCCATCGCGATTTCAAGCGCCATCAGGCCGGGCGCCTCTCCCGGCGCGCGCATGGCGTTGCCCTCGGGCAGATTGAGCACCGCCAGGCGCATTGCGGTCATCCGGTTGGCACCGGCATACAGCAAGCGCGTCTGGCCGACCGCGGTTTCCGGGTTGCCATGGGGCAGATCGCCCGACCAGCTTTCATGACCGATCGCGGTAAGCTTGCCATCGCGGCCTGCGGCCAACCGAATTCGCTGGATCGTCGCCGGGCGATGCGTGGTATTGTTGAATATGAAGGGGCGCGCGAGCGTCACCTTGACCGGACGCGCGATCGCCTTCGCGCCCAGCGCCGCCAGGATCGCATCGGCGCGCACGAACAATTTCCCGCCGAAACCACCGCCGATGTAAGGTGAAACCAATCGGACCTGCTCCGGCTTGAGCCCAAGCGTCTTCGCGACATCGCCCTTGCCCCAGGCAATCATCTGGTTGGATGTGTAGATGGTAAGATGATCGCGATCCCACACCGCGGTCGAAGCGTGCGGCTCCATCATCGCGTGGCTCTGCGCCGGCGTCGTGTAGGTCGCATCCAGTGTCACCGGCGCAGCGGCGAAGGCGGCGCCGAAATCGCCGACCTTGGTCTCCGGATCGCCGTTGAAGCCGCCACCGGGCGCGAGGGGCGCGCCATCCTTGGCCGCAGCGAGATCGAATATGCCTTTCTCGCGCGCATAATCGACATGAACCAGGGCCGCCGCCGCGCGCGCTTGCTCGAAGGTCTCGGCCACGACCAAAGCGATTGCCTGATGATAATGCTCGATCTCGGGGCCGCCCAAGAGGTGCGCCGTGTTGAATTGGCCTTTGCCGAGCTTGCCTGCGCTATCGGCGGTGACAACCGCCAGCACGCCCGGCGCTGCTTTCGCGGCGGCGACATCGAGCTTGGTGATCCGCCCCTTGGCGATGGCGGATCCGACGACATAACCGTAAGCCGGGTTCGCGACCACATCGTGCCGCTCATAGGCATAAGGCGCCCTGCCGCTGGTCTTGAGCGGGCCGTCAATGCGATCGGTCGGCTTGCCGACAATTTTGAGCCGGTCGATCGGATTGGTTGTCGCGGGGGTATCGTATTTCATCGCTCAGGCCCTCGCTTCCGCCATCACCGCGCCGAGCGTTCGCTCGACGAGCGTGAGCTTGAACGCATTTTCGCGCGTCGGCCGCGCCCCCGCGAGAAGAACCCCGGAAACCGCTTTGGCACCCTGCGGAAGCGCTGCTCCCGCCGCTTCGCCCCGCCACGGCTTGGGTGCAATCCCGCCGACCGCAACCTGGCCGCTCCCGTCCTTGCGCAGGATCGCGCCGACCGAGACCAGAGCGAAGGCGTAGGAAGCGCGGTCACGGACCTTATGATAAATGTGCATGCCACCTGGCGGCTTGGGCAACGTCACCGCCGTGATCAGTTCGCCTGTGTGCAGCGTGGTTTCGATATGCGGCGTCGTGCCCGGCAAAGCGTGCAAATCCGCGATCGGGATGGCGCGCGTGTCCCCATCGGGCATGACCGTTTCGACAGTCGCGTCGAGCGCGCGCATCGCGATCGCCATGTCGCTTGGATGCGTGGCGATGCAGGCGTCGCTGACCCCGATCACGCCGAGCGGACGGCTGAAGCCGCCTATCGCGGCGCAACCGCTGCCGGGTGTGCGTTTGTTGCAGGGCTGGTTGGTGTCGTAGAAATAGGGGCAGCGGGTGCGCTGAAGCAGGTTGCCCGCCGTGGTCGCCTTGTTGCGCAATTGGCCCGAAGCGCCCGCGAGCAGCGCCCGGCTGAGCAGGGCATAATCGCGGCGCACGCGATTGTCGGCGGCAAGATCGGTGTTACGCACCAGCGCACCGATGCGGAGCCCGCCGTCAGGCGTCTCCTCGATCCGGTCGAAGCCGAGACCGTTCACGTCGATCAGGTGGTGTGGCGTCTCGACCTCGATCTTCATCAGGTCGAGCAGGTTGGTCCCGCCCGCGATGAATTTCGCGCCGGGCGTCCGGGCCGCTCCCGCCGCCGCTTCCTGCGCGGACGTCGCGCGCTCGTAGGTGAAAGGCTTCATGCCTCTTCTCCCGCGACTTCGGCCATCGCTTCGGCGATGTTCGAATAAGCGCCGCAGCGGCAGATATTGCCGCTCATCCGCTCGCGCATCTCCATGTTGGTCGGTGCGATCGGCCCGGTCAGATCCTCGGTGACATGACTCGGTATGCCCGCCTCGATCTCAGCCAGCACCGCAACCGCCGAACAGATCTGGCCCGGCGTACAATAGCCGCATTGATAGCCGTCATGCTTGACGAACGCCGCCTGCATGGGGTGCAGCTTGCCGGGCGCTCCCAGCCCTTCGATCGTCGTCACCTTGCTGCCCTGATGCATCACCGCGAGCGTGAGGCAGCTGTTGATCCGCCGCCCGTCGACAATCACCGTGCATGCGCCGCACTGGCCATGATCACAGCCTTTCTTGGTGCCGGTCAGGTGCAGATGCTCTCGCAACGCATCGAGCAAGGTGGTGCGGGTATCGAGCTCGAGATGCTGCGGTTTGCCGTTGACCTCGAACGAGACCGACGCCGTCGGAGTTGGCGCGGGCTGGCGCGTTGGAACGCGCGCGTCCCCAATCGCGGGAACCGCTGCCGCGGCCGCGCCGCCCATCAACGTTCCCCGTCGCGAAAGTTCGAAATCGGAAATAGGCGGCATAGATTCGCGCTCCCGATAAACCGGTTGGGGTGCACCCGAGACTCGGCTTCGACAGCGATCATAGGACGCCCCGCAGGCGCACGCACTCGGGAATCGGGCGCGGCGATGCAGCGTCAATCGCCAGCGGAGCAGGCGGTTCCGGACCCATCCAGTCCGCGCTGGCGATCAGCCCGTCAGAGCCAGGGGCGATCCGCCACCATCGCTTTTTCGTAGCGGCCGATATCGTCGGCCATCGCCAGGGTAAGCCCGATCTCGTCCTGGCCCTTCATCAGGCAGTCCCGGCGGAACGGGTCCATCTCGAAAGCGAAGCGGTCCTGGAAAGGCGTGGTCACCGTCTGGGTTTCGAGATCGACCGTGATCTCGTCGGTCCTTGCGACCTCCATCAAACGGTCGATCGCTTCCTGCGGCAGGATCACGGTGGCGATGCCGTTCTTGAACGCGTTCCCCGAGAAGATATCGGAAAAGCTCGGCGCCAGCACCGCCTTCACGCCCATGTCGCCCAATGCCCAGGCGGCATGTTCGCGGCTGGAGCCGCAGCCGAAATTGTCGCCAGCAATCAGTATCGGCGCGCCTTTATAGTCGTGGTTTTCAAAGACATTGTTCGGCTCTGCTCGCACCGTTTCAAAGGCGCCGCGACCAAGGCCCGCACGCGTGATCGTCTTCAGCCAATGCGCCGGGATGATGACGTCCGTGTCCACGTTCTTGCGGCCGAACGGATAGGCCTTGCCTTCGACCTGAGTCAGCTTTTCCATCAGCCCATCAACTCCCGAACGTCGGTCAGCCTGCCGGTCACGGCCGCGGCGGCAGCCATCGCCGGCGACACCAGATGCGTGCGCGATCCCGGTCCCTGACGACCGACGAAATTGCGGTTCGAAGTGGAGGCGCAGCGCTCGCCCGCCGGCACCTTGTCCGGGTTCATCGCCAAACACATCGAGCAACCCGGCTCACGCCATTCGAAGCCGGCTTCGATGAAGATGCGGTCGAGCCCTTCTGCCTCGGCCTGGCGTTTGACCAGGCCCGACCCCGGAACGACCAGAGCCTGGCGGATATTGGTCGCGACGTGGCGACCCTTTGCGACAGCGGCAGCGGCGCGCAGATCTTCGATCCGGCTATTGGTACAGCTGCCGATGAAGATGTTTTCGACCGATACGTCCTGCATCCGGGTACCAGCCGCGAGCCCCATATAATCCAGCGATTTCTGCGCGGCTTCCTGCTTGGACGGATCGGCAAAGCTCATCGGGTCGGGGACGATCCCGGTGATCTGCACGACGTCCTCAGGGCTGGTGCCCCAAGTCAGGCTCGGCGCAATATCGGCCGCGTCTAATATTACGACCTTATCGTAAGATGCGCCGGCATCTGTCGGTAAAGTCATCCAATACTCAACCGCGCGATCCCATGCCGCGCCGCTTGGTGCCATCGGCCGCCCCTTGAGATAGGCAAAGGTCTTCTCGTCGGGCGCGATCAGGCCCGAACGCGCGCCATGCTCGATCGCCATGTTGGAGACGGTCAGCCGCCCCTCGATCGACATGTCCCGGATCACCTGCCCGGTATATTCGACGACATAGCCGGTGCCGCCGGCGGCGCCGACCTTGCCGACGATCGCCAGAATCACATCCTTGGGGCTGACGCCGAAGCCGAGCGTACCGTCGACGCGGATTTCCATCGTCTTCGACTGCTTGAGCAGCAAGGTCTGGGTGGCGAGCACATGTTCGACCTCGCTCGTACCGATGCCGAAGGCGAGCGCGCCCAGCGCGCCGTGCGCCGCCGTGTGGCTGTCGCCGCAGACCAGGGTCGTGCCCGGCAGCGTGAAGCCCTGTTCCGGCCCAACGACGTGGACGATGCCCTGTTCGGGCGCGATCTCGTCGAACATGCGGATGCCGAATTCGGGCGCATTGCGACGGAGCGCAGCGAGCTGGTTCGCGCTTTCGGGATCCGCGATCGGCAAGCGCGCTCCATGCGCATCGACGCGCGCGGTCGTCGGCAGGTTATGGTCCGGCACCGCCAGCGTAAGATCGGGGCGTCGCACCTTGCGCCCCGCGGCGCGAAGGCCCTCGAAAGCCTGCGGGCTCGTCACCTCGTGCACAAGGTGGCGATCGATATAGATCAGGCAGGTTCCGTCGTCGCGACGCGCCACGACGTGCGCGTCCCAGATCTTTTGGTAGAGGGTGCGAGGTGCAGTCATGATGCGGGGCACATAAGAGCGTGACGCGCTTATGGCCAGATAGGGTGCGTATCAGGCGGGCAACGACAGCTTAGCGCCGGCTCGGCCAGAACGCCCGCCGATTGCGATATGTTAAGACTTCCAAGGGCATATCACCCCGATTCGATGCTGAGGCGCGCTTGTTTCGACCGCCCCGCATCGAACGGGGAGAGTGATGCATAGCGTAACCCAGTTCGATCCCGCCCATGCGGCGGCGCTGCAGCCGCCGGCCAAGCGCGGTTGGCGCGCGGCGGCGGAGTTCCGGTTCGAAATCGCCTTGTTCCTGCTGCTGCTGGCGACGTTCGCCGCGGTACGGTTCCAGGACGTCTTGCTCGAGCGCACGATCGTGATCGGGCCCAAGGACACGGCAACCTACATGCCGCGCTTCTACGGCGACGCGCCGGTCGGCGGCAATTCGACGATCGTGGCCGATGCGCGCAAGCCGCTCCGCTGGCGGTGCGATCTGCGCTCCAAATATGGCTATCCTTATTGCGGCTACGAGCTGCTGATCGACGCCAAGACCCCGAACAAGGGTCTGGACCTGACCAAATTCCATACCGTGTCGATCGACCTCGACTATCGCGGGCCGTCGGACACGTTCCGCGTCTACCTCAAGAATTTCGACCCGCGCTACGCCAAGCCGGGCCTGCCCGACACGCTCAAGTTCAACAAGGTCGAGGTCTCGGCCAAGCCGGGCCACAATGTCGTCCAGCTCAAGCTTGAAGATTTCGGCGTTGCCGAATGGTGGGTCACGCAGAACAAGATCCGACCTGCGCTGAGCACCACCCAATTCGACAATATCACCGAGTTCGAGATTCAGACGGGCACGCTGGCGCCGCCCGGCACCTATCAGTTCCGTGTCAACCGGATCACGCTGCACGGCCAGGCGATCAGCCAGGCAACATGGTACGGCATGATCCTCGCTTTCTGGGCGGTGCTGATCGGCGCCTACCTGATCTATCGTATCGTCCGTCTGCGCCGCGATCTGGAGCAGCGCCGACAGAGCCAGGCGGCGGCGCTCCGGCTGGCGCAATATGCCGAGGAATCGGCGCGGCGCGATTATCTGACCAAACTGTTCAACCGATCGGGCATCATCGATCTCTATCACCCGCTCGCGATGAACCGGCGGACCGACGGCACGCTCGCGGTGATCCTGCTCGACGTCGACCATTTCAAGCTGGTCAACGACCATTTTGGCCATAGTGCGGGCGATCAGGTGTTGGCCGGCATTGCGCGGATCCTGACCGACAATACCCGCAGCGGCGACATTGTCGGCCGCTGGGGCGGCGAGGAATTCCTGCTGATCTGCAGCGTCCAGGATCATGATGCGGCGATGAAGATCGCGACCAAGCTGCGCGTGGGCATCGAAGCCCATGATTTCCCGGTGGTGGGCCACGTCACCGCCAGCCTGGGCGTCTATTGCCGCAACGGCCAGGTCGACGCTCTGGAGCAGATCGTCTCATACGCCGACGCCGCGCTCTATGCCGCCAAGGAGCAGGGTCGCAATCGCGTGGTGATGTACCAGCCGTTTATGCGAGAGGCTGCCTGACGCTTCAGGCGATCGTTATCGCGACGTGCGCGGGCACCGGCTTGGCCGGAGCCGCGCGCCAAAGGTCACCTTCGCGCGTCCAGCCTGCCTGCGCATAGACTTCGCGGCACGGCCCGTTCTTCGCCGTCTCGACCAATCGCGCATCGGCGATCACGGGGTCGAGCCGCTGCAGCGTGGCCAGCACGGCGCGCTCGACCTGGAGACCGAATACGCGGCAGCTCATCACGAACTGCTCCAGCCTGCCCGCCTGCTGCGCGATCACGCCGACCAGACCATAGGCGGTATAGCGATCCTCGACGCGGAATACCCACCAGCGGCCACCGGCGGCGAAGAAGCTCTCCGCTTCGCCTTCCGTCCAGCGCTTGCCGGTCGTGTTGAACTGGTTGGTCTTGTTGATCAGTTCCAGAGCGCGCACGAAGCCTGCATCGGCGGTCGATGCGATCGAACCCAATTCGACCTTCAATTCGAGCTCCGCGAGGAAATCCGCATAGCTCATCGTGTCGCGGTCCTGCTCGCGCTCGACCTGCGCGCGCACCATCTCCGATCGATTGGCCGATTCCGCCGTCACCTCAGCAACCTGGGTCTCGGGACTCCAGAGCAGGATGCGCCGCCAATCGAGATGCGGCGCCCCGAGCGTCCGGATTTCCGGCAGATGCGCCTTCACTGCGGCGCGTTCGACCGGATTGTCGTCGATATACACGACCGAATCCGGCAGCACGTTCGCCTCACGGATCGCGGCGGCGACATTTTGCGGCTTCGGATCCCAGTTGATCTTGCGGATCGCGAAATCCTCGATCCGAAGCCGGTTGTGGAAGACGCGGGCCAATATCTCGCCGGCACGGGTCTCGTCATTCTTGCTGATGATCGCAAGAATGATGCCGCGCTGCTTGCAGATTGCCAGCGCCTCGGCGAACCCGATCGGCCATCCTTCCACGGCGGTATGATCCACATCGTCGGCCTCGGCCAGCACGCCGCGCCACAACGTGTCGTCCAGATCGACGCAGATCATCTTGACGCGATCGGTGCCGCGCAGCGTGCGCAGCATCGCCGTAGCCTCGTTCCAGGCGGCGCGGATGAACCCATCCACATCCAGAGCCCGCGATTGCGAAATCGGCGGCAGCGGCTCCAACCGGTTCTGGTCGTGCTGCCAGTCATAGTCGAACAGCAAGCCGGCATGCGAAAACAGCCAGATCGCGTCATCCTGAAACAGATGGCGGCCGTAGGTACCGGCAACCTGTTCGATATCCAGCACGTGGCCGCCCGGGAAGTCCGCTATCTGATCGTAGAGGAACCGGTTCAGCCGCTGAATGAAGAAGGTCGGGCTGCGCGCGTCGTAGCGTGGCAGGAGCCGCCCCAACGCGCTTTGCTGGGGGTAGAGATAGTTCAGGAAGAAGGTCGGCTGATCGGGGCGCGGATTCTTGAGCAGGTTGATCATGCTCCGCATACGACTGAAGCTGGCGCGCAATTGCCGCTCGGCTTCTTCCGGGCTGGCGAGTGTGCCCTGCATGACCGCATGTTCGGGATAAATCAGACGGAGCGGCAATTGGACGATCCGCAGATCATACTCCTCCCCGTCCGAATAGCTGGTTTCGGCATAATCGAACGACGCCAGGCGTATCTCCAGGTCAGGCTGCTCCGGGCGGATAGCGTCGGCCCACATGTCCAGCATGCAATTGCCGAGGAACAGTGCCTTCCGGATGCGCGTCGGCGTCACCGCCAATTGGGTCGGCACGAGATAGTCGGGATTCATGACAGCTGTCCCTAGCAAAACCTTCGCCGGAGGCCAGCCTCAGGGTTTTCCGACTTCCACCCAATCGTGAAACGGCAAGTGATAATATTGGTCGAAAATCTCGAGCGGCAGCGGCGTTGGCTTCACCGAGGTCGAATTCCACAGCATCGCCACGCCGAAGCGTTCGACCGGATCGAAGATGATCTCCGAACGCGATCCTCGTACCGCGCCGCGATGCCAGATCAGGTGGTGGCGCTGATAATCGGATTCGCGGAAAGCAAGCCCATACGCGCTGTTCTTGAGCGCCTGATCGTACGGCGCGAGCCGGCCACGCGGGGTGAAGACGCGCGGAATGTGCAATTCCCATAGCACGTCGGGGGGCAGCACGCCGGGCGCGCCGCCCATCTGCGCACGCATCCAGATGCCGAGATCGACGATCGAGCTGTTGACCCCGCCCGCCGCCGGGATGCGATAATAGGCCTCCTGCACCGGGATCGGGCGGCGGCCGTTGTGGGGTCGCGCCCAGCTTGGCGCGCCGACCAGCCCTTCCTGGGTGGTGCTGGCGCTCGCCATGCCGAGCGGACCGAAGATGTAACGGCGCGCAGCCTGATCGTAGGTCAGGCCCGTCGCCTTCTCGACCGCCTCGTGCGCGACGTCGAACGCAACATTCTGATAGGCCCAGCAGGTGCCCGGCGGACACATTGGGAAAAGCGGGCCATAGCTCGCCCGGATCAGAGCCGGATCGACATTATCCTCCAATCGGTCGTCATAGGCATTCTTGACGATGCCGAGCCGATGCGAGAGCGCGTCGCCCAGCGTCGCGACATTCTGATTGTCCTTCGGCAGCTTGAGCGTCGACGACCATTTGGAGATGGGATCGTCGAGGCTGAGTTTGCCTTGGCGCGCGAGTAGGGCTTCCAACGTCGCCGCCACGCCCTTCGACACCGACGCCCAGCGCCACACCGTCTGTGGTGTCGCCTTCTCGCCCGTGTCGGCATCGACCACGCCATAGGCCTTGATAAAGGACAATTGCCCGTCCTCGATCACGGCGATCGCGAGGCCCGCCATGTCCTTGCGATCGACGATGCTGCGCGCGCGTTCGTCGAGCCAACCATAATTGACACGGGTGCGGCGCGGATTGAGCGGCCCTGAACCCAAAGCGCGCTCGGCCTGGGCGGCGGTGCGCATGCCTTCCCGCACCGGCTTATTGGCGATGAAATGGCGCGCGATCACAATCACTTCGCCGATCAATATGATCGCCAGCAGGAACTGGACGCTGCGCAGGATGACCGGATCGCGCCACAGCGGAGCGGAGGAGGGCTTGGGAGGCTGGGGCCGGCGCGGCGAAGTCACCGGCCCTGCTTGGGGCGCGACGGGCGACGGGTCAATCGACCGTCCACTCGGCTCGTCGTGCGACGAACCGTTACGGTCGCATCACGCGGTGTAGGCCGCGCTCGTCTTGGCCTTGACCTCATCCGCGGTCACGCCCGGCGCGAGCTCGATCAGCTTGAATGGCGACTGGTGGTCGGGCCGCTGGAACACGGCGAGATCGGTCACGATCATGTCGACAACATTCTTGCCGGTCAGCGGCAGAGTGCAGGCCGGGATGAACTTGGGATCGCCGTTCTTGGAGGTATGCTCCATCACGACGATGATCTTCTTGACGCCCGCGACCAGGTCCATCGCGCCACCCATCCCCTTCACCATCTTGCCGGGGATCATCCAGTTGGCGATGTCGCCGCCTTCAGACACTTCCATCGCACCGAGCACGGTCAAGTCGATATGGCCGCCGCGGATCATCGCGAAGCTGTCCGACGAGGAGAAATAGGACGAGGACGGCAATTGGCTGATCGTCTGCTTGCCGGCGTTGATCAGATCGGGATCGACCTCGTCGTCATAGGGAAACGGGCCGATGCCAAGCATCCCGTTCTCCGACTGGAGCGTCACCTCGACGCCATCGGGCACGTGATTGGCCACGAGCGTCGGAATGCCGATGCCCAGATTGACGTAGAAGCCGTCCTTCAGCTCCTTCGCGGCGCGTGCCGCCATCTCGTCGCGCGTCCAGGGCATTATTTCGCTTTCTTTGGGGTAGTTTCGGACTTGGGAGCAGGTTCCGGCGCCGGCGGCTTGGGCGGACCGGGATCGCGCCACTGCTTGTCCCTCGGGAAGATATCGTCGGGGCCGCCTTCGATCGCGCTGCCGTAAACCGGGTTTGGCATCACAAACCAGCCTGCCCCCCACAAGGCCGCGATCCCCGAATAGGCCACGGTGGCGCGGCGCGCGGCGACGCCGTTCGGTTCGGTCGTGAACAGGTCCGAGAAATCGACGAGCTGATCGCCCCCCATCGCCAGCACGCAATATTTGGCGGCGATGGTCTGGCGGCGGCCGTCCTTCATCGAACCGGTGGCGTCGTCGCCCGACAGGAACAGTGTCTCGCCATGCTTGGCCGGCCCCAGCCCCGCCGCATTGAGCGCGGCCTCGGCTCCGGCGGCGTTCGTCGCGGCGCGGTTGGAATTGAAGATCACGGTCACGCCATGATCGCGTAGCCGGTCCAGCGCCTCCTTGGCACCCGGCGTCGGCGCAACATAGGCCGCGCCGCTCTTTTCCCACCGATCCCAGGCGTCCGGATCGAACGTCTTCCGGTTGGCAAGCAGGTCGTCATATTCGGCGCCGAGATTGAGAATCGCCGTCTCGTCAACATCAAGCACGATCGCGGGCGGCTTGTCGCCGCACGGCACGAAATGCGGGTTGGACAATGTCGAGTCGGCGGTGAGCACGACGCCCTTGTGCGTGCCGCTCGCCACCTGCTCGTCAACGAAGTCGGCGAGGATGCGCCAGGTCTGGCGCGTGAGCGCGGCGGCTTCGGCCGAGCCGTAGAGATATTGGATGCCATGGAGTTGCGGCGGGGCCGCCGGCGGTTCCGGCGGGAAAATGGTCTTTGGTGCGGCAGCCGCAGGTTTGGCTTTGGCGGGCGGCGCCTTCTTGGTCAGCGCCAGCGACGGCGCGGCCAACGCCAGCGCGAGCGCCAGCACAGTGAGCTTGCGGCTCATGCGGTTTCTCGCGTCCGGACGGTGCGGAATTCGATCTTCTTCTCGTAGGGCGCACCCGAGATGAGCCGCTTGATGTAGATGCCGGGCACGTGGATGCTGTCGGGATCGAGGCTGCCGACCGGCACGATCTCTTCCACCTCGGCGACGGTGAACTTGCTCGCGGTCGCCATCGGCTGGTTGAAGTTGCGTGCGGTCTTGCGAAACACCAGATTGCCGGCCTCGTCCGCCTTCCAACCCTTGATGATCGACAGATCGGCGACGATCCCGCGCTCGAGCACATAGGTCTCGCCGTCAAAGTCCTTGGTTTCCTTGCCGTCGGCCACCACTGTGCCGACACCAGTCTTGGTGTAGAAACCGGGAATACCCGCCCCACCCGCGCGGCAGCGTTCGGCAAGCGTCCCCTGCGGGCAGAATTCGACCTCCAGCTCGCCCGCCAGATATTGGCGCTCGAATTCCTTGTTCTCGCCGACATAGGACGAAATCATCTTGGCGATCTGGCGGCTGCGCAGCAGCTTGCCGAGGCCGACACCGTCGATGCCGGCATTGTTGGAGACGACGGTCAGGCCCTTGACGCCTGACGCCTCGATCGCGTCGATCAACCGCTCGGGAATGCCGCACAAGCCGAAGCCGCCCGCGCAGATCGTCATGCCGTCCCTCAACAAGCCGGCGAGTGCGGCGGTCGCATCAGGATAAATCTTGTTCGCCATGGATCCTCCAGAAGTCCGCCTATGCCGATGTTGCGGCGCAGGATCAAACATGAATCTTGATTCAGGTTCGGTCCGTTTGCGCGGCCTTCTCCCCCCGCTATAGCGCCAGCATGACGAAGCTGAGAACTGGCGGCCGCATCCTGGTCGACGCGCTCCTGGCCCAGGGCTGCGAGCGGATCTTCACCGTGCCGGGCGAGAGTTTCTTGTCGGTGCTCGACGCGCTGGTCGACTCACCCGAAATCGACGTGGTGGTGACCCGTGCCGAGGGTGGTGCGGCCTTCATGGCCGAGGCGGACGGCAAGATGACGCATCGGCCGGGCGTATGCTTCGTCACGCGCGGGCCGGGTGCGACCAACGCGTCGATCGGCGTCCATGTCGCGATGCAGGATTCGACGCCGATGATCCTGTTCGTGGGTGACGTAGCGCGCGAGGCGCGCGACCGCGAAGGCTTTCAGGAAGTCGATTTTGCCGCTTTCTTCGGTCCCATCTGCAAATGGGCGGCGCGGATCGAAGATGCCGCGCGCATCCCGGAATATGTCGCCCGCGCTTATGCGACCGCGATGAACGGACGGCCGGGTCCGGTCGTACTGGCGCTGCCCGAAGAGATGCAGGAGAGCCAAGCCGAGGCATTCGACCGGCCGCGCGTCGAACGTGCCGCGCAAGCTTGCGCGCCCGAAACGATCGATGCGCTGTACGACAAATTGCGCGCGGCAAAATCGCCGGTTGCGATTGTTGGCGGCGCCGATTGGGACGCGGAAGCCGGCGACGACTTCCAGCTCTTTGCGATGCGCAGCGGACTGCCCGTTGCAGCGGCTTTCCGGCGGCAAGACGCTATCCCCAACGACTGCCCCGTCTATGCGGGCAATCTGGGCTATGGCCCCAACCCCAAACTGCTCGAGCGCGTGCGCAACGCGGACCTGCTACTGGTGGTGGGCGCGCGCCTGGGCGAGGCGACGACCGATGGCTACGAATTGATCACGCCCGATCATCCTGGTCAGGTGCTGATCCACGTCCACCCCGACCCGGAGGAACTGGGTCGGGTCTATCGGACCGATCTCGCCATCTGCGCGGATGTGCTCCATTTCGCCCGCGCGGTCGGCAGGATTGTCGACGAAACCACGATCGCGCGGCACGATGGCGCCGATGCGCACGCTGACTGGGAGGCATGGAATACTCCCGCCCCCAACGGCATGAAGCTCGACCTTGGCCTCGTATGGCAAACTATGCGTGATACGTTGCCGGGCGATGCCATCATCTGCAATGGCGCGGGCAATTTCTCGGCCTGGGCGCATCGCTTCTGGCGTTATGCCGCGCAGCCGTCGCAATTGGCCCCAACCGCGGGCGCGATGGGCTATGGCGTGCCTGCGGCAGTCGCGGCCGCGATCCGCTTCCCGGATCGCCGGGCGGTAGCAGTGGCGGGCGACGGCGACTTCATGATGAACGGGCAGGAGCTCGCCACCGCCGCCCAACGAGGTGTGCGCCTGCTGGTGCTGGTGATCGACAATGGCAGCTTCGGCACGATCCGGATGCATCAGGAAAAGCGCTTTCCGGCGCGCATCTCGGCGACCGATCTTGCCAACCCGGATTTCGCCGCGCTGGCTCGTGCTTATGGTGGATGGGCGGAAACGGTTGAAACGACCGAGGCGTTCGCGCCTGCTCTCGCCCGCGCGCTGGAACAGCCGGGCATCGCCCTGTTGCACCTCAAGACCGAGATCGAGCGCCTGACGCCCGGCCTCACCGTATCGGGCTTGCGCGCCGCGAAGTGAGCGATCGGCGCCCCTTATTGCTGTTCGATTCGGGGGTCGGCGGGCTGTCGGTGCTGGCCGAAGTGCGCGTGGCCTTGCCCAAGGCGCCGATCGTCTATGTCGCGGACAATGGGGGTTTCCCTTACGGCACCAAGACCGAGACCGAGATTTCGGCGCGTGTTCCGGCTTTGCTTGGGCGGCTCGCCGAGCGCTATCGCCCGCGGCTGATCACGATCGCCTGCAACACTGCATCGACCATCGCGCTGGCGGGCGTGCGCGCCGCGCTCGACCTGCCGATCGTCGGCACTGTGCCAGCGATCAAGCCTGCTGCCGAACAGTCGCAGACCCGGGTGATTGGCGTGCTCGGCACCAATGCGACCGTCCGCCAGCCTTATGTCGACGATCTGTCCGCCCAATTCGCGCGCGATTGCACGGTGCTGCGACACGGCTCCGCCGATCTCGTGCAACTGGCCGAAGCCAGCTTGCGCGGAGAGGCTACGCCGGACAGCGCCTATGCGGAGGTGATGGCTGGCCTGTTCGATCAGCCAGGCGGCGACCAAATGGACACAGTGGTCTTAGCCTGCACGCATTTTCCGCTTGTTGCGGATCGGCTGGCGGCGGCTTCGCCGCGCGCATTGGCATTCGTGGACGGCGCCAAGGGGATTGCGCGACGCATCGCGTATCTGACCCGCGATCAGAACTGGCTTGACGCTCCACCGCCCGGGATCGCTGTCTTCACTGCGCCGATCGATATTCCGGAAGGGCTGCGCGCCTCCCTCGCGGGGTTCGGGCTGACAAAAATCGAGCTTTTGTGATCGAAAACGTCTGCCCCGTACTGGAAAGATTAGCCTTTCGGCGTTAGATGCGCCGCTTCGACACCCCGGGGACGTTCCTCTTGGACTATAGCCGCGTTTTCACCCAGGCGATCGACCGGCTTCATGCCGAAGGACGCTATCGGGTCTTTATCGACATCCTGCGCAACAAGGGCATGTTCCCCAACGCGCGTTGCTTTGCCGGTCATAACGGGCCTAAGCCGATCACGGTCTGGTGCTCGAACGACTATCTGTCGATGGGCCAGCATCCCAAGGT
>FTDB01000707.1_pt1 | contig 28270 bp, 30 predicted proteins | sample 1639741 | NCBI WGS metagenome assembly FTDB01 (sample SAMEA3914869, study PRJEB12502) | metagenome | biome: forest; material: soil | place: USA | collected 2012-03-12 | depth 0.1 m | reverse complement strand
TTAGTGGTGGCCGATATTGACCACGTCACTGATGTAGACACAGGCCAGCACCGCGAAGACGAAGGCTTGCAGGTAGGCGACCAGGAATTCGAGGGTGGTGAGGGCGACCATGGTCGACAGCGACAGGGCTCCGATCGCCCAGCCGGCGGCGCCGATGGTGGCGGCGGCGATGATGAAGCCGGCGAAGACCTTGATCACGATGTGGCCGCCGACCATGTTGCCGAACAGACGCAGCGTCAGGGTGACCGGGCGGACCAGGAAGGCGATGATCTCGATCGGCACCAGCACGGGCATGATGTACCAGGGCACGCCCGACGGCGCGAACATCTTGAAGAAGCCGAGGCCGTGGCGGATGAAGCCGACGCCTATGACCAGGATCATCGTCATGGCGGCCAGGGTCAGGGTCACGGCCACCTGCGAGGTGGCGGTGAAATAGGTGAACATGCCGACCAGGTTGCAGCTCAGGATGAACAGGAACAGGGTGAAGACGAAGGGGAAGAACTGCTGGCCATCATGGCCGATGATCGATTCGGTCAGGTCGTCGATCAGGCCGAAAACGCCTTCCGCCATCACCTGCATGCGACCGGGAATGATGCTGGCGCGCGCGGTCGAGGCCAGGAAGAACAGCGCCGTCAGGCCGACGGCGATCAGCATGGCCAGGACCGAATTGGTGATCGACATGTCAAAATGCACGCCGCCGACATCGAAGGCGGGACCCTTGAAGACCGTTTCGATCTGGAACTGGTGCAGCGGACTTTCGGCCATAAGCCTTTGAACCTCTTATACAGATGCGGCCCAACTTGCGGTGGGCCGTTCTTGGAAAACCGTGTGCCGAAGACGGCCTGTCGTTCAGGGCTGGCGGTCCTGGCTGGTCTTGACGATCGCGTAGATCGCCGCAACCATGCCCAGGATCGTGCCGGCGATCATGCCCCACGGCAGGGTGTGGGCAAAGCGATCGACGAGATAACCCAGGCCGAGACCGCCGAAAATCCCGCCCAACAATTCGCCCAGGACCTGGAAGCCCTTGTTGGCGCCGACTTCCGCGCCCGAATCGACCGGCTTGCGCGTTCGCGCCTCGATCGCCTTCAGCCGCTCGTCGAGGTCTTTCAGCTCGTCGGCTTCGGACCTGTCGGGGGGTTCTTCTGTCACGTTCAGCACTCAACAGGCGGAATAACGAATGCTATCCCGGCTTCGAACGGCGCGATACCTACCCAAGAGACCGCCAAAGGTCAAGCAAATGCGCCGGACAAAGTGTTTCAGCATGGAAATAATCGGCGGCAGCCATGGCGGCACCGGGCAGGGATGTGCAGGTGCCGCAAATTCTTCGCGTCGCGGCATGGCGCGGCGGGAGCATTACCCGTTGACATCAAGGATTTTCATCTCAGGCGACGTTTTCGGCGACCATCTCCGTGGCCTGCGACAGATCGACGCTGACCAGCTGCGACACGCCGCGCTCGCTCATGGTGACGCCGAACAGGCGGTCCATGCGCGACATGGTGACCGGATTATGGGTGATGGCGATGAAGCGCGTGCGGGTGCGGGTGCGCATTTCAGCCAGCAGGCGGCAGTAGCGGTCGACATTGGCGTCGTCGAGCGGGGCATCGACTTCGTCGAGCACGCAGACTGGCGCGGGATTGGCCAGGAAGACGCCGAAGATCAGCGCCGTGGCGGTGAGCGCCTGTTCGCCGCCCGACATCAGGCTCATGGTCGAGAGGCGCTTGCCCGGCGGGCAGGCGAAGATTTCCAGACCGGCCTCAAGCGGATCGTCCGATTCGATCAGGCGCAGTTCGGCCGAGCCGCCGTCGAACAGGGTGACGAACAGGGTCTTGAAGTGTGCGTTGATGATCTCGAAGGCGGCGAGCAGGCGTTCGCGCCCTTCGGCATTCAACTCGTCGATGCCGTCGCGCAGCTTGGCGATGGCAGTGATCAGGTCGGAGCGCTCCTTGCTCAGTGTATCGAGCCGGCTTTCATATTCGGCGGCTTCTTCCTCGGCGCGCAGGTTGACCGCGCCCAGTTCGTCGCGCTGACGTTCCAGGCCGGACAGGAGTGATTCGGCCCCCGAGGCATCGGCCGGGGTGGCGATGGCTTCCTCGCGCAGGCGTTGGCCCAGTTCGTCGGGCGTGCCGCCGGTCTGGTCGAGGATCAGGGCTTCGATATCGGTGGCCCTGGCGCGGATGGCGTCGAGGCGGGCATTGGCGCCGGCGCGTTCCTCGCGGGCGGCGGAAGCTTCCTGTTCGAGACCGCGTAAACGCATATCGGCATCACGCTTTTCCGACTCCGCCGTAGCCAGGGCGTCGCGAGCCTCGGTCAGGCGCTTTTCGGCGATGGCGATCTGGTCGACGAGGCCGAGGCGCCTGGCGGCAAAGGCTTGCGGAGCGGCCAGGGCCAGCTCCAGGCCCGCGCGGGTGGCGTCCTGTTCCTTTTCCAGCCGGATCAGGCGCGCGCCGGAATCCTGGGTGCGCCGCGTCCATTCGGCCAGTTCGCGCGACAGGGTGCGTTCGCGGCCCTCGCGGGCGTTGCGGTTGCTGGTTTCCTGGTCGAGCTCGGAGCGGGCGCGCATCACCGACTGGCGCTTGCCTTCGGCGATGGTGCGCGCGCCGGCCAGGATTTCGGCCATGCCGGAGACATCGAGCGCCATCGACTGCGACGCCATGGCCATCTTGTAGAGATGTTCCATTTCGCCGTGATCGCCTGAAAGCCGCTTGAGCGAGGCTTCGAGACCTTCGAGGCGGGCTTCATATTGCGTCTGGGCGCGCAGGCGTTCTTCCAGCGCCGCCTGGCGTTGGCGTGCGAGGCGTTCGAGATCGGGCAGGCGGCCGCGCGCCTGGCGCAAGGCGTCTTCGTGCGAGCCTTGCGCCTTGGCGGCGGCGGCTTGCGCAGCCTGGGCTTCGGCGAATCTCGGTTTGGTCGCCTCGATGTCGGCGTTGAGGTCGTCGAGGCGGTTGCGCTGGGCCAGCCGGACGGCGGCGGGCTTGGGCGCCTTGGCGCGCACGACCAGGCCGTCCCAGCGCCACAGGTCGCCTTCGCGCGACACCAGGCGGGCGCCGGCCGGGAGTTGCGCCTGCAGGCGGTCGCCGTCTTTTGCCTCGACCACGCCGACCGTGCCGAGGCGCAGGGCAAGCGCGGCCGGCGCCTTGACGTTGGCGCTCAAAGCGGCGACGCCCATCGCCGACAGGTCGATTTTGGCGGCGGCATTGGCGAAATCGTCGCGCCAGAAGGCCAATGCCGCGTCGTCGCCCTTCGACAGGCTGACATTGAGGTCGTCACCGAGCGCCGCCGCCAGGGCCAGTTCGTAGCCCTTGTCCGGCTTGACGATATCGAGCACCGGCGTGCCTTGTTTCGTGCCACCCGCCAGAATCTGCGACAGACCGCGCGCTTCGGCGTTTTGACGGCCGAGGCTGTCTTCGATTTCACGCACGGTTTTGCGAGCCTGCGCCTCAGCATTCGCCAGTGCCGGACGCCCGGCTTCAAGGGCTTCCAGCGCCTTGCGCGCGGCGTCCAGGTCGGCCTGGGCCGCTTCGGCCTCGGCCTTCAGACCATCGAGCGCGCCGTAGTCGAAGTCACCCAGGGCGTGGCGTTCGTTATGGGCCGTCTGCAATTGCGCGGCGATGCGGTCGAAACGCGCCTTGGCGTCGGCCAGTTGCGAAGCTTCGAGGCGCTGGCGTTCGACCTTGGCCGCCTGGTCTGCGGCCAGCTTTTCGATGGCGGCATCGGCCTCGCGGCGTTCGCCTTCCGCCGCTTCGAGCGCGGCCTTCAGTTCCGGTTCGCGCGACGGCGCTTCGCCGATTTCGGCCTGGACGCGCGCCAGCGCCGATTGCAGGCGTTCCAACTGGATCGAACCGTCCGACGACAAGTCGAGTTCGCGCTGCATGTCGGTGCGGATGCGGTTGAGTTCGGCCTTCAGGCGCTCGATCTCGCTCAAGGACTGCTTTTCCTCGAGGTCGAGCCGTTCCTTTTCGATGGTCAGGCGGTGCATGACCGTCGCGGCGACGGCTTCTTCTTCGCGCAGCGGCGGAATGATTTCGCTGGCGGTCAGCGCTGTGGTCTGGGCCGTGGCGGCGGCGCGGGTGCTGGTCTCGACGCGCGCCGTCTGGGCCTGCATGTCGGCGACGGCGCCTTCCAGCAAAGCGCGGACTTCCAGCCATTTGGCGTGCAGGATCGATTTCTGCAGGGCGCGGATTTCGGCGGAAATCTTCTTGTATTTTTCGGCCTGGCGGGCCTCGCGCTTCAGGCGCGACAAGGCGGTATCGAGTTCGCGGGCGATATCGTCGAGGCGCGACAGGTTCTGTTCGGCGGCCGAGAGGCGCAGTTCAGCCTCATGACGGCGGGTATGCAGGCCCGACACGCCGCCGGCTTCTTCGAGGACGCGGCGGCGGTTTTGCGGCTTGGCGGCGATCAGTTCGGAAATCTGGCCCTGGCGGACAAGGGCGGGCGAATTGGCGCCTGTGCTGGCGTCGGCGAACAGCAACTGGACGTCGCGGGCGCGCACCTCCTTGCCGTTGATGCGGTACGATGAGCCGGCGCCGCGATCGATGCGGCGGGCGACGTCGAGCACGGCAGAGTCGGTGAAGGGCTGGGGGGCCAGACGGTCGGCATTGTCGATGGTGAGCGTGACTTCGGCCCAGTTGCGCGACGGGCGCTTGTCCGAGCCGGCGAAGATGACGTCGTCCATGCCGGAACCGCGCATCGCCTTGGCTGAGGTGGCGCCCATGACCCAGCGCAGGGCTTCCAGCAGGTTCGACTTGCCGCAGCCATTGGGACCGACAATGCCGGTCAGGCCCGGATCGATGCGGAACTCGGTCGCATCGACGAAGGACTTGAAGCCGGACAGTTTGATTTTGGAGAACTGCACCGCGCGCCCGAAACTCTTAACTGATTCTTAATGGGCCATTTCAGCGCAAATCGCGACGGAACACAATGTAGCTTGCTGGCAAGGCTTACTGCGCGGCGGCGATGGCAGCGTCGAACTCGGCTATGCCGCCGCCTTTATAATCGTAGGGCTTGCCGTTGATCTCGAAGCCCGGGGTCGAGGTGAAGCCGGCCGCCAGGTATTTATGATAGCGGTCCTTGAGGGCGGAGAAGGCGGTGGCGTTGGTGGTGCAGGCGACATAGCCCTTTTCGTCGATGCCGACGGAGGCGGCGATGCGCAACAGCACCGGGCGCGACAGCATGTCGTTTTCACCCATGGCGTAGAATTCATGCTGGCCGCGCATGATGGCGTCGATGACCGTGAAATATTTGTCCTTGCCGGCGCATTCGGCCAGCAGTTCGCCCGAGGCGGCGATGGTCTGGACGCCGGTCAGCATCGGCCGGTAGACATAGTTGATCTTGCCGGTATCGATATATTTCGCCTTGAGGTCCGGCAGGACGGTCTCGTTGAAATGGGCGCAGAACGGGCAGGCGACGCTGCCGTACTCGACGACGGTGACCCTGGCCTTTGGGTTGCCCATGGACATGTCGGCCGGAGCGGCAACCGGAGCGGGCGCCGCAGCGAGAGGCTGGCCGGCCACGACGGCCAGGGCCAAGCCCAGGATCATGGAAACGAGCGCCTTCATGCTATTTCGCCGGAGCCTCCAGGGCGGGCTTCAGCGCCGCGTCGAATTCGGCAATGCCGCCACCGTGGTAATCGAACTTCTTGCCGTTGATGAAGAAGGCCGGCGTGCCGGTGATGCCGGATTTCAGCGCCTTGTCGTTGGCGTCGCTGAGCGCGGTCAGCGCGGCGGGATCGGTGATGCACTTGTCGAAGCCGGCTTCGTCGATGCCGACCGACTTGGCGATGCGCAACAGGACGGGGCGGGCCAGGCTATCGTTTTCGCCGTTGGCGTAGAATTCGGCCTGGCCCTTCATGATGGCGTCGACGACGGTGAAGAACTTGTCCTTGCCGGCGCATTGCGCCAGCAACTGACCCGAGGCGGCGACCGTCGGCGCGCCGGTCAGCATCGGACGATAGACGTAATGCACCTTGCCGGGCGTGATGTACTTCTTGTCGAGATCGGGCATGACCGTCTTGTTGAACTCGGCGCAGATCGGGCAGGCGACGCTGGCGTATTCGACGATCGTGACCTTGGCCGTGGCCGGGCCGCGCGACATGTCGTCGGCGCTGACGGCGCCGGCCTTCGGCGTCTTGGCGCAGCCGGCGACGGCCAGGACGGCGAAGGCGGCAAGGGCGGCCAGGCGCAGGCGGGGGGAAATGGACGGCATGTCAGTTGGCCTTGAGCAGGGGTTGGATGGCATTGTCGAAGTCGGTGATGTCGCCCTTGGTGCGTTCCAGCTTCTTGCCGTTGATGAAGAAGGTCGGGGTTTCGTTGACGCCGTCCTTCTGAAGATAGTCGTTGAACCGGTCGCTGACCTTCTTGGCGTTGGCCTGGTTGGTGACGCAGGTGTTGAATTCGTCTTCCGACATGCCCATCGACTTGGCGATGTCGACCAGGACCGGACGGGCATAGGCGTCGGTTTCGACCGTGTAATTCTTGTAGAAGGTCTGCTGGCCGCGCATGATGGCGTCTACGACGGTGAAATACCGGCCCTTGCCGGCGCATTCGGCCAGCAATTCGCCCGACAGCGCAATGGTCGGCACGCCCATAGGCATGGGGCGGTAGACGTAACGGACCTTGCCGGTATCGACATATTTCGCCTTGACCTCAGGCCACAGGTCGGTGGTGAAGTGGCCGCAGATCGGGCAGGCGACGCTGGCATATTCGACCATCGTCACCTTGGCGTCGGGCGAACCCAGGGTCATGTCATCGGGGCGGACATCGCCGATCGACGCCGGCTTGCTGCTGCACGAGGCCAGCAGGGCGGTGGCGAGAAGCCCGGCGGTCAGGGCGGCGGCGCGAAGAAAGGTCGGCTTGGTTAGACGCATCGGAATTTCCCTGTGACGGCCTGACGGCCGGCGAGTCTTGCGGCAAGGACTTGAAAGATGCCCCGGCGCTTTGTCAACCGGCTTTATAGCAGGCCCGCACGGCAATTTTAAAGCTTTTGATTGTGGTGTGATCATGGCGCGTCAGCGCAGGCCGTTCTTTTCACGCTGAACGACGGCGCGGCCAAGGCGCAGCAGGGCGTTTTTCAACCGCGCATCGCCGATATCGGCCACCGCCTGTTGCAGGCGCAGTTCCTCGGCGGCGTTGAGCGGGTGAGGGCGGAGCGGGGCGGCGGGGCGGGGCGCCTGGGTCAGCGGCGCCTGGATGAGGCGCAGGCGGCTGATGTGGCCTGCGCCAAGATAGAGGTTGATGCGATCGAGCAAGGTGGCCGACTGGTGCTGGATGAGCGGGGCATAGGCGCCGCCGACGCGGATTTCCAGCGATCCGCCGGTACCCGCGCGACCCTTGATGATGCGGACGGGCTCGCACAGCTTGCTCAGGGACTCGCCGACGATTTCCGGCCAGCGGCCTTTCAGCTTGCCGGCGCCGTCGTCGGCCGCCTCGAATTTCGCCTGCAGGCTTTTCAGCAGCGGCTGAACCTGTTTTTGTACCGTCGGTCCCGTGCGCGGGGCGCGTTTGGTGTGAGTCGTGCGCAGGATGCGGACCGATTCTTCGAGGGAAGGCAACTGGCGGGTCATGGCGCAGATTATAATGAAGGACGAAGCGCTTGTCTCGCGGTTACGTTCGCAACTGCTCGACTGGTATGACGCCCATGGCCGCGACCTGCCCTGGCGCGAAAAAGGCGTGCGCCGGGGTGGCAGCGACCCCTATCGCGTCTGGCTGTCCGAAGTGATGCTGCAGCAGACGACGGTGGCGCACGCGGCGCCCTATTATGACAAGTTCCTGCGCCTGTGGCCGACGGTTGGCGATCTGGCAGCGGCGGAAGACGGGTGCGTCATGGCCGAATGGGCGGGGCTGGGCTATTACGCCCGGGCGCGGCGGTTGCTGGCATGCGCCCGTGTGGTGGCGCGGGATTTCGGCGGCGTGTTTCCGGCGGACGAAGCCGGCCTGCTGGCCCTGCCGGGCTTCGGACCCTATACGGCGGCGGCCGTCGCCGCCATCGCCTTCGGCCAGGCGGCGAACGTCATCGATGGCAATATCGAACGGGTTATGACGCGGCTTTACGCCATTGAGACGCCTCTGCCGGCGGGCCGCATGGCGGTGCGCGAGGCGGCGGCGCAATGGGTGAGCAACGAACGCGCCGGCGACTGGCCGCAGGCGCTGATGGACCTGGCGGCCGGCCTATGCCGGCCGAAGGCGCCGCTGTGCTTATTGTGCCCGTTACAGGAGGGCTGCGACGCTTTCCGGCGCGGCGACGCCGAGCGCTTTCCGGTGAAAGTGGCAAGGACAGCCAAGCCGCGCCGCCATGGCGTGGCTTTCCTGATCACGAGCGGCGACGGCTTTATCGCCGAGCGCCGTCCGGACAACGGATTGCTGGGGGGCATGCTGGGCCTGCCGCATGCGGAATGGCGCGCGGAACCGTGGCGGGACGGCGATATCATGCCGCCGGTGGATGGGCCGTTCGAGGATCTGGGCAGTTACGAGCATGTCTTTACGCATTTTGCCCTGAGCCAGTCCGTTTGGCGGTATCGCGTCGCCGATTCGGACATCCAGGCGTTGTTGCGGCTGCACAATAGCTGGCGGTTCGTGCCGCTGGCGGACCAGGCCGCCTTGCCGACGGTTTTCCGCAAGGCGTTCGCCCTCAAGCCCTGAGCCTTGCCGCAGCGACGATTAAAAAGCGATATGCATCGCAGCAAAAAGGCAGGTAAATCAGGTAATTGGCGAAGTCTTCCTGTGATGGTAAATTGACGGATCAGTCAAAACCATGCCGGAGACGATCTGGATGCGCCTGAAAGCCTGCCTCGTCCTGGCCTTGTCCGGCCTTATGCCGCTGCCTTGCGTGGCGACCGTACACGCCCAGGAGGCCGCCGGCCGCGGGCGGGATGCCCAGGGCGATGTCGAGCCTTACAGCGACGCAGCCCGCGCCGTTTATCCCGATCGCGACAATGCTTCGCGCGGGCGCACCGAAACCCCGGATGGCAACACGGTCGTGCCGCTGGGCCTGCCGGCGCCGGCCGATCGCAACCGCAGCGATGATCGGGCGCGGGATGACAGCGAGCGCACCTACATTTCCGCCAACGAGGTCGATGTCCTCTACCAGCCGGCGCCGCAAAACTACCAGCCGGACGGTAATCTCGACGCCAGCGATTCCGGCAAGTCGTTCGCCATCGACTGCACCATCTCGGGCGACGGCCATCTCGGCAATTGCTACGCCGAGGACAACGATCTCAACGACCAGAACTTTGTCCGCCTGGCCCTGGCCAATGCGCGGCAATGGGTGGTCGCGCCGCAACTGCATGACGGCGGAGCTTCGGCCGGCCGTACGTTTCGTATAGTCTGCCGCTTCGACCGTTTGGGCGATTCCACCGCCCCGGCCATCGCCAGCAACGGCCGGTAAGGCCAGGGGCAAGCCCCTGGGACCGTAACGCGACAACGCTGATTCCGGAGATTGCCTGGAAAGTTGTGTTATATAGGCTGGATGAACAGACGAAGCTTTTTGAGTGGGGCGCTTGTCTTGCCTATGGCGGGGGGCGCGACGATGGCGCCGGCGGAAAAACGCGGGCCGGGCATTGCCATCACCGTCGATGACTTCAACCTGGCCGACGACTCCATGATGACGGGGGAAGCGCGCGACGCCCGCATCCGCCAGGCCCTGGCCGATCATGGCCTCAAGGGCGCCGGCTTCGTCGCCGGCAAGTATATCGACGCCGATGCCGCGCCGCGCGTCTTGAAGGCTTGGTCGGCGAACGGACATATCCTCGGCAACCATACCTTTTCGCACGGCTATTATGCCGGTAGCGATCCGGCCGGCTATATGGCCGATATCATGAAATGCGAGGCTTTGCTGACGCCCTATGCCGGCTTCCGCAAGCTGTTCCGCTATCCCTTCCTGGCCGAGGGCAAGACGGCGGAGGGGCGCGATGCGTTGCGGCGGTTGTTGCGGGCCGATGGCTACCGCATCGGCCATGTCACCATCGATACGTCGGACTGGTTTTATGCCGGACGCCTGAATACGCGGTTGCACGCCGACCCGAAAGCCGACGTCGCGGCCTACCGGCAGGCATGGCTGGACCATATCTGGGATCGCGCCACCTATTATGACGGTCTGGCGCAGGACGTGTTCGGCCATTCGCTCGATCATACCATCCTGCTGCATCATAACGTGACGACCGGACTGTTCCTGGGCGATGGCCTGGAGATGTTCAAAGCGCGCGGCTGGCGTCTGGTCGATGCCGAGGCGGCGTTCGCCCAGCCGGAATTCCGGCGCGACTACAAGACCTTGCCGTCGGGGCAGAGCCTGGTGTGGGCCGCGGCCATGGCGAGCGGGCGCTATGACGGCAAGCTGCGTTATCCGGGGGAAGACGAGCCGTACGAAGCGCCAAAGGCGAATGCGCTGGGGTTGTGAGCAAGCAAGTCGCCCCGCCACCACATCTCTCGTGCTGAAGGCGCGCGCTGGTGCGGTCCCCTTCGCGTTCAAAGAGGTATAAAGGGAGCAGGCCCCGAGGCTGGCGCTGTCGAGTTATGGTTCTAGGGGCTTGCCCCTAGTTCATGTCCGCGCGGATGCGGGAGCGCAGGTCGTCAATAGGCTTGAGGCCGGCGTCCGACTTGAAGCGCCAGTAGGTCCAGCCGTTGCAGGCGGGTGACTGCTCCATCATGGCGCCCATCTTGTGGATGGAACCTGAGAGATCGCCGTGGACAAGGGAGCCATCGGCGCGGACCCGGGCGGTGCGGTCACCCTTTGGGGTATAGAGGGTGTCGCCGGGCTGGATCAGGCCGGCTTCGACCAGGGCGCCGAACGGCACGCGCGGCTCGGCCTTCTTGGAGCCCATGACAGCGAGATCGGCCGGCGTGGCCGGTATGACCTTGCGGATGCGCTCGGCGGCGACCTTCTGGTAATTCGGGTCGCGCTCGATGCCGATGAAGTGGCGGCCGAGGCGCCTGGCGGCGGCGCCGGTGGTGCCGGTGCCGAAAAAGGGATCGAGCACGACGTGGCCGGGTTTCGAACAGGCCAGCAGCACGCGATAGAGCAGGGCTTCCGGCTTTTGCGTCGGATGCGCCTTGTTGCCGTCGGCGTCCTTCAGACGCTCATCGCCGGTGCACAGCGGAATCGACCAGTCCGAGCGCATCTGGGTGTCTTCGTTGAACGCCTTCAGCGCGTCGTAATTGAAGGTGTAGCGCTTCTGGCCCTTGGCCTTGGTGGCCCAGATCAGGGTTTCGTGGGCGTTGGTGAAGCGCGTGCCCTTGAAGTTCGGCATCGGATTGGCCTTGCGCCAGATGACGTCGTTCATCACCCAGAAGCCGAGGTCCTGCATGGCGACGCCGAGGCGGAAGATATTGTGGTAGGAACCGATAACCCAGATGGCGCCGTCGTCCTTGAGCACGCGGCGACATTCGCGCATCCAGTCGCGCGTGAAGGCGTCGTAGGCCTCGAAGCTGGCGAACTGGTCCCAGTCATCATCGACGGCGTCGACCTTGGAATTGTCGGGACGCAGCAGGTCGCCGCCAAGCTGGAGGTTATAAGGCGGATCGGCGAAGACGAGATCGACACTGTTGTCCGGCAGGCGCTTCAGCACCTCGACGCATTCGCCGAGATGAATGGTATCGAGCGCCAGGGGAGCGGGCATCGGCGGGACGGTCGTGGTCTTCTTCATCGGAATCGCTTTCTGGTGCGCAGGCGGCGTTTTGCCGGATGCGAGCGTACAACAGCTTGAATCCGTTGAGAAGAATCTTTTGAGGTTAAGAATGCGTTACCGCTTGACTCCGGGAGAATCGGTTTTTCGGATTATTTTGAGGTGAGTCCCAAAAGACTCACATTCTCGCCTTACGGGTAAAATGGAATCGTTTTATCCAAAGGGGCAAATTCATACGTCGCGGGGGCGATCATGTGGGAAAAGTTCAATAACTGGAAAGAGCTGGACAAGATCGCGACCCTGCTTGGACTTGTGGTCAGCGCGCTCTATGCCTTTTCCTATCTTTATAATGTCGGTTTCCTGAAATCCTTGCAGGTCGATATTTCCATTGTGCCGATAACCTTTGCCGACCTGTCAAAGGACGTTATCGTCATGTTTCTGCCCTTACTTGCCGGTTGCGCCGGGTATTGGGCAGCCTTCTGGTTGTTTCAGCGTCTTATTTTTACAAAATATTACGGAATTGCCCTGGGGGGTACGGCGTTTCTGGGGGTGATCTATCTGGCCGGCCTTTCCGCTAGTCACATGTCGGCCATGTATTTCTATCTTTTGGGTGTTTATGCGGTTGTCCGTGGCGCGCTGCTGTTGGCCCTGAAGCGCGCGGACGCTATTCGCTGGGCGGGACCGCTACGCGCGGCGGAGCGCATCGGCGCGGTGCTTCCGTTTTTCCTGCTGCCGTGTATCGCGGCCTACGACACCGGCTTCAATCAGGCGTTCACGAATTATACAAGCCCGGCAAAGGTATATCTGAGATTTAACTCGGAACCGGCTCCGGAATACGAAGTCAGATTGTTGAAATACTACGACAAGGGGGTCCTTTTTTCCGACCCGATCAGCGGCGCGATCCGGTTCCGCGGGGCGGATGGCGCGGCGATCGTCTATGTCCGGCAATTCAGGCCGTACGAGCTTGGGTGGCTTTATTGCCCGCCTTTCGCCATTAAATGCAAGCTGACCGACTCGTTTCACATGCCGCTGGTTGAAGCGACGCAGTCATGGCTTGAGAGCCAATTGCATCGCATTTCGTGTTGGGTGGCGTCCGGTCAGATCCCGGATTGTCGACCAGCTCCTGCGATGCACGGGTGACGGACCATGAACCCGTAACGCCCTGAGATGAGCCTCCGCCTGGTAGCCCTTGTGCTTGCGGAAACCATAGGCGGGATAGATGTCGTCGAGTTCGATCATGATGCGGTCGCGCGCTGTCTTGGCCAGGATCGATGCCGCCGCGATGCTCAAGGACAGGGCGTCGCCGCCGATCACCGCCGTGGCCGGAATATCGAGTCCGGGGCAACGATTGCCGTCGATCAGGGCGTGGTGCGCGGCGGGGCTGAGCGACATTACCGCCTGGGTCATGCCATGCATGGTGGCGGCCAGGATGTTCATGCGGTCGATATCCTCGACCGCGATCGTGATGACCGACCACGCCAGGGCGGCGTCCTTGATCGCGCCCTCCAGTTCGAAGCGGCGGGCCTCGGTCAGGGCTTTCGAATCGTCGATGCCCTTGGGAACGCGGCGTTTGTCGAGGACCACGGCGGCCACGCACAAGGGACCGGCGCACGGGCCGCGCCCGGCCTCATCGACGCCGCAGACGAAGAAGTCCTTGCGCCAGCCGGCTGCCAGTTCATAGCTGAAATCCACCATGAAGCGGGTTTAGCCGATTCAGGGCGGCGGCTCTAAGTTTTTTGTTGGGTCGCACAATTTATCCGAAAAGTGCTGCACACTTTATCGGATTCGCTCTAGCGCCTTTTGCCGAAGGTGGGGCGTGCGACGCTGGCGGTGGCTGCCGGGGCCGGGCGTGGCGTTGGCGCAGGCGCGGTTTCGCGCACGGCCGGAACGCCGCGCGCCGGACCGAAATCAAAGACCGGCTTGTGGGCTTCACGTTGGACAGGCTCGGGTTCGGCGTCAGCTTCGGGTGCATCGAAATACTTCGCGACATCGATGTCGGCGCCGCCCTTCGGATCCGGGCCGTAACGGTTGGAGCCGGAATTGCCGCGGATGCACATCATGATGAACATGACCAGGTTGCAGCCCTTGCCGACCAGGCTGAAAAGGGCTGCCGGGCCGAGCGCACCGGCGGCGACGTGCGTGCCCGACGTGGACAGGGCCTGCACCGCCATGACGGCGGAGATCATGCCAGGGGCATAGAGCAGAAGCCACCACGCCGATTTGTCGGTGTCATGCAGGCGGCGCACGGTCACGGCCAGGTTGGGCAGGAAGGAAGCCAGGGCGACGATGCCGATCAGGGCGAAGGCGCCCAGGCCCCGCGCCATCATCTGGCCGACATCGGTTAGACGTTCGCCCGCACCGACGATGATCATGGCGATCAGGCCGATATAGATCACGATTTGCAGCAACTGGAACAGCCAGTACTCGCTGCGTCGCGCGCGGCCTGAAAAATCGGCGTACCTGACCAGGGGCCGGAACATCAGCATGGCGTGTCTCCGTGACGGGATGGCGCCATAAGACCACGAATTGACTGAAACCCGGTTAAGCGGCCTGGTTAATGCCGGTCTTCATGGCGTGTCGTTGAGCGCCTCGCCCTTGGGATCGGGGCCGAAGCGGTTCGGGCCGCGCTTGCCTTCGGTAACGAAGAAGACCAGCATGACGACCCAGGCGATCAGGCTGGGCAGGGCGACCGCCAGCAGGACGGTGCCGATGATGCCGAAAGCCGCGCCCGCGCTCTGGGCGTCGCTGGCATGATCGCCAAGGCGGATCAGCGACCAGACCTGTGTCCCGCCGACGATCATGGCGACGAAGAGACCGATAATGCCGACGGCGAAGGGCATGACCAGCCACCAGCCGCTGCGGCCGATATCGTGCAGGCGGCGTACGCCGACGGCCAGGTCGGGCAGGAGGAAGGCCAGGCGCACCACGCTCATGATCGGCATGATCGTCATCATCGAGCCGAAATAATGCTGCATGAAGATTTGCGGATCGGGGTTGGGGTTTGTGAACAGCACCGACATGTTGCCCATCATGATGCTGGCGACGATGATGCCCAGCACCGAATTGATGATGTAGCGCAGGAGGGCCCACAGCCAGAATTCGGACCGGCGGGACCGGCCCTGGAAATCGGCGTATTTCACCAGCGGCTGGAAGATGAGAGGCACGTTGGACATTGGCGATTCCTTGAAATCTTGTCAGCCGCGCGCCGGCGGGGCGCCGAAGCGGTTGTCGCCGGTATTGCCGGGCAAAAGCATCAGCACCCACAGGACAAGCTGGGCGGCGATGGAGGGGATCATGACCCAGGGCAGCATCAACTGGAAAAGCGGCCATTCGAGCTTGAGGATGGGTACGGGGTTCATCATGGCCGAACCGCTCATGTCGAGGGTGTTCATCTGCTCGGCCATGTTCATCATGATCGTCATCACCTCGGAGCCCTTGACGACGAAGAACACGATATAGGACACGAAGCTGACGATGACCGGCCCGATCAGCCACCAGCCGGTGCGGCCGCTATCATGCAGCCGGCGGACGCTGACGGCGAGGTAGGGAACAAGCGTGCCAAGGCTGACAACACTCATCAACGGGCTGAACTGCATGTAGTTGGCGAGGAAGTGGTCGAGATCGAAATGGCCACCCTTGAGGCTGCACAGGTAGATCAGGCCGTAGCCGGCCCCCGTGACGAGATAGATGAGCAGGATGAACAGCCAGTACTCGGCGCGGTTGGAACGGCCTTCAAATTCGGCGTAGCGGGCCAGCGGGCGAAACATAACGGGCACTTGCGACATGGGTTTGCCCTTTTTGCCTAGAACACCTTGGCGGCGCTGGCGCCGCGGCCCTTGGGGTCGGGACCGAAGCGGTTATTGCCCGGCGTGCCGTCGAGAATGTTGAAAATGAACGTCACAACCGAAGCCAGGAACCAGGGCAGGCCGACCCACAGGGCCATGGGCTTGAGAGCCGTGAGCAGCGCCATGGCGCCGTCGGTGGTGTCCGTCTTGCCCGCCAGGCCGCCGATGCTTTTCATCGCATTCATGAACTCGGCGTTGTTGACCGATATGTAGACGATCATGGCGATGATCAGCACGACCAGCGAAAACAGATACCACCAGCCGGTGCGGCCGATATCGTGGAAACGGCGGACGGCCACGGCGATGGTCGGCAGCAGGATGGCGAGGTTGAAGATCGATTCCACGATCTTTGCCGGACCTGTCGGGGAACCATGATCGATCACATTGTGGAGCACGCTGAAAACGAGGCTGGCAATGATCTGGAAGAGGAACCACAGCCAGTATTCGCTGCGCCGCGCACGGCCCTGGAAATCGACATATTTGACGAATGGCTGAAACATCAAGTTCATGGAAGACCCCCTCGTAATGCGCTGCGGCGCTGACCCATGACTTACGCGCTTTTCATCATTTCGGCAACCTCGGCGTGGCGGAAGCAGGTGACCAGATGATCGTTGACCATGCCGACAGCCTGCATGAAGGCATAGACGATAACCGGCCCGCAGAACTTGTAACCTTTTGATTTCAAAAGCTTGGCCAGTTCCTGAGAGGTCTTCGTCTCGGTCGGGATTTCACCCGCGCCGAAGTGATTGACCTGTGGGCGGTGGTCCTGGATGGCCCAGATCAGGTCCTTGAAGTCCGTGCCCTGGTCGCGCAAATCGAGCGTGATGCGGGCGCTTTCTATGGCCGAGACGATCTTGGCGTTGGAACGGATGATGCCGGCGTCGTTCATCAGGCGGGCGATGTCGGAGTCGTCGAAGCGCGCCACCTTTTCGAGGTCGAAACCGGCAAAGGCCTTACGCAGGGCCTCTCGCTTTCTCAGGATGGTGATCCACGACAAGCCGGCCTGGAAACCATCCAGCACCAGCTTTTCCCACAAGGCGCGCGAATCGAACTCCGGCACGCCCCATTCGGTATCGTGATAGGCCACATAAAGAGGGTCCTGGCCGGGCCAAGGGCAGCGGATAATGTCTGTCATTTCAGGCTCTTGCATGTTATAACGTTTGTATTTTTCTCATTATACGGTTGTGCTAATGGCCGATTTCAGCCAGTCTGTGTGCGCGACTTCCAGCGCCACGCCGTCACTGATCAGCTGGCCGTCAAGGCGATCCAGCCGCATCAAGCCGATGGAAACACCGTCTTCGCAACCGAGCACCTCGCCAGCCCTTAGCTCGCCATTGAGAATTTCGGCGCCTTTCGACAGCCGCCCGGCATGCCTGAGGCTTAGGATTCGGTTCTTGATCTGGCCGCGACGTTTCATGCGCGAGGTCAGTTCCTGGCCGACATAACAGCCTTTCTTGAAATCGATGGCGCCGAGCAGGTCGAGATTGGCGTCGATGGCGTAAAGTTCATCCTTGTCAAAGTCATGGCCGGGGTCGGCAAGGCCAAGGCGATAGCGGAAGGCCGCCCAGTCGGCGGCACTGGCATCGGGGGTCTGTGCCGAATACGCCATGCCGAAGGACGCGCCTGTGATACGGCTACGCGGATCCTGGAGAAAGCCGTCGGGCAAGGTATCGCCAAAAACCACGAAAACAGGGTTATCCATGGGCTCTATGATCACTTTGGCGCGCAGCCGGTACATGTTGAGCCTGGCCAGCAGTTCGTCGCGCGCCGATAACGGCACATCGAGCCAGATATCGTCAGGAGCCACGCACCTTATCAGGCAATCGGCGTACATCTTGCCCTGGGGCCGCAAAAAAGCCCCGTAATGCAGCGATGACGGCGCCCCAGCCGTCTGCTCGCGCACGATGTCGTCGATATGGGCCGTGCAAAGTCCTTTCAGGAAAGGCGCCCAGTCGGGACCTGAGATGCGAATCAGGGTGCGGTGGGGAAGGGCGGCGATGCGGGTCGTGCTGGCTTGCATGGGTGACATTTTGGCTTAAGGAGGCGGCATGAAACCCGCGTTTCCAATTCTTCTGCTCGCGCTTTGCGAACCGGTCAAGGCGCTGTCCCTGAGCGGCGTCATCCGGCGCCTGAAAGACGAGATTCCGCACGCCCGGATCACGCTGGTGACGACCCAGGCGTCGGCTGAACTTTATCAGGATGACGATCTCATCGACGAGATACAAGCCCTGGAAGGGGCGATCTTCAATCTGAAGGCGCTGAAGAAGCTGAGCGGGCTGAGCCGCCAGACCTGGGGACTGTGCGTCGATATCGGTCCTTCGCTGGTCTCGCGCATGATCCGGGCCAAGACGCGCTTCACCCTGGACGGCAACGACCGGGCCACGCCGCTGACCCAGATCTGCCGGGCGCTGAAACTGAGCGAGCGCGAGGTCATGCCACGCCTGCGCCTGTCGCCGGAGCGCGAGGCGCAGGCGAAGGCGATGGTCGGCGCCATCGAGGGGCGGCCGCCGCTTCTGGTCATGGCGCCGGGCGCCACCTGGCTGGGGCGGCGCTGGCCGACCGAGCGTTTCGCCGTACTGGCGACCCGGTTGATGCGCGACGACGGTCCCTTGCCTGGCGCGCGTCTGCTGATCGTGGGCGACGAGACGGACCATGATACCGCCGTGGCGTTGTCGATGGCGACGCCGCGCGCGCAAATCCTCGAACTGACAGGCAAGCTCGACCTGCTGACCGCCTATGCCGCGCTATCGCACGGCGCGTTGTTTGTCGGTAATGACGAAATCTGGCTGCATCTGGCCGCGGCGGCAGGCATTCCTGCCTTCGGCCTGTTCGGGCCATCCGACGATGCCGAGGCGCCGCCGGGCGACAATGTCCATATCGTGCGCGGTCCACGCCGTTTCGAGGACATCCTGGCGCTCGATCCGCGGCGCAGGCAAACCGTCTGCCATATGCTGGATGTGTCGATCGACACGGTCTATGACAGTATCGCCGACGTGATGGAAACCGAGGCCAAAACCGAGAGCCGCGAGGAACCCGCCCATGCCCAGAACCTTTGACCTCATCATCCGCAACGCCGATATCCTTAACCATGCCGGCCGCGGCAGGGGCGATATCGGCATCACCGGCGGCAGGTTCGCGGCCTTCGGCGACCTGTCGCAGGCGACGGCGGCCGATGTCTTCGACGCCACCGGGCTGCTGGCCATGCCGGGCGTCATCGACACCCAGGTCCATTTCCGCGAGCCGGGCATGGAGTGGAAGGAAGACCTGGAGACCGGCAGCCAGGCGGCGGTCATGGGCGGCGTGGTCGCCGTGTTCGAAATGCCGAACACCATCCCCAATACCACCAATGCCGACATCTTCGCCGACAAGCTGAAGCGCGCCCATCACCGCATGCACTGCGACCACGCCTTCTATGTCGGCGGCACCCACGAAAATGTCCAGGAACTGGGCCAGCTGGAGCGCATTCCGGGCTGTTGCGGCGTCAAGGTGTTCATGGGCGCTTCGACCGGCACGTTGCTGATCGCCGACGACGCCGGCGTGGCGGCCGTGCTGAAGAACGTCAACCGACGCGCCACCTTCCATTCCGAGGACGAATATCGCCTGGCCGAGCGCCGGCCGCTTGCGCGCGAGGGCGACTGGACCAGCCACGATTTTGTCCGCGACGCCCAGACGGCGATCCAGTCGACGCACCGGCTGGTCAGGCTGGCGCGCGAGGCCGGCAAGCGTATCCACGTCCTGCACGTCACGACGCGCGAGGAGATCGAATTCCTGGCCGAAAACAAGGATATCGCCACGGTCGAACTGACGCCGCAGCACCTGACCCTGGTGGCGCCGGAGGCCTATGAGCGGCTGAAGGGCTTTGCCCAGATGAACCCGCCGATCCGCGACCAGTACCATGTCGACGGCCTGTGGCGCGGCATCAGCCAGGGCGTGGCCGACGTGCTGGGGTCCGACCATGCCCCGCATACGATCGAGGAAAAGGAAAAGCCCTATCCGGCGTCGCCCTCGGGCATGCCGGGCGTGCAGACCTTGCTGCCGGTCATGCTGGATCATGTGGCGCAGGGGCGGATGAGTCTGGAACGGCTGGTCGACCTGACTTCGGCCGGAGCGCAGCGCGTCTTCGGCGTCGCCAACAAGGGGCGGATGGCCGAAGGCTACGACGGCGACGTAACGCTGGTCGACCTGAAGGCGAAGCGAATTCTGCGCCACGAAGACATGCGTTCGCGTTGCGGCTGGACACCGTTCGACGGCATGGAGGTGACCGGCTGGCCCAAGGCGACGATCATCCGCGGCCGCGTGGTGATGCGCGACGACGAGATCGTCAATCCCTCGCAGGGCGAGGCCTGCCGGTTCATGGAGTGCCTTTAGACGCCTCCGGCTTTGGCGTACATGCCGCCAGCACAGCCTGGCGTTCGGTTTCGGCCCTGTCCGGATCGACCGCGCGCGACACGAACAGGTCCGGCGACAGCGCGACATCCAGCGGGCCGGCCCATGGAGTCGTATCGATGGCAAGGCCCGGCAGGCAGTGGATCGCCGGCGTGGCGGGAATTGCGAACAGTTCCACGATGTTGACGCCGTGGTCGGGGCGCGTCTGCACCAGCCAGGCGCGGCCTTCGGTGGCCACGACCCGGGCGTCGATGGCCACGGTCTTGCCGCCGGAAAGGGCGAAGGCGGTCACGTAACCCTGCCGTCCCGGCACGGATATGCCGATGCGCAGGCCGTCGAAACGGCCGGCGGCGATGTTCTGTTCACCGGCTCCGGCGTTGACCAGGACCTTGCTGCCGTGGCCGGCGGCATGCCACAGGTCGGCGCTGTAGCCGCTGCCGGTGGCGGAATCGATACCCAGCAAAGGCAAGTCCTTGGTGTCGGCGGCGGCAAGAGGCTCCCACCGGCCCTTGATGAATTGCAGGCAGGCGAGCCGGGCGCAGTCTCCCGGCCGCACCTCCAGGCGCAAGGCGCCTTGCATGCCGCCATAGGCCTCGATCGCGGCCCTGCCGGGCGCCGCCGGGATGGCCTGCAGGGGCGCCGTATCGTCATAGGGGTGCAGCCATTCATCGATGCGATCGCAGCCAGCGAGCAGCAGCAGGGCAAGGATGCCGGTCAGCCCTTTGCGCATATGTGGTCTCCATGTGACAAGAACCCGCGCGGCGTGCGCCGCGCGGGTTCCCGATCTTTACAAGCTTTTCAGTGGCTTATTCGGCAATGTAGGTGCCGTTGCCGGGAATGGTGCACTGGATGTCGTCATTATGCGCCTTGGCGAGATTGCACGGCGTAGCGACTTCCAGGCTTTGGCGGTCGGCGGAGATCGTCGCGATATAGCCGCGCTTGTTGGCGCAGGCCAGTTCGGCGATGATGCCGCCATCCACCGTATCGGATTCACCGATATAGCGCACGTCGGTGACATCGCAGCCCTTGTCGGGGTGGGCGATCTTGATCAGCTTGTCCCACTGTTTCTTCAGGTCGTCGAGGGTAACGTAGGTGCAGAACGGCTCCTGCGGATTGTCGCCGGCCGTGCGCAGGGCATCATAGAAGCAGTCGTTGATGCGGATCGTGGACTGGCTGCCGGGCTGCGGGATCATGCCGAGGATGCCGAACGGCTGTTCGACGCACTTGAATTCGAGGTAGTCGCGCTGGGTGCGCGGCTCGTTCCCCTTGAGGTCGAAGGCGGTGACGGTGCAGGGATAGCCGGCGGCCTTGAGGGTCTGGGTATACTGGCCGGCGGCGTCATTGACCGCGGCGGTGGTGTCGGTGAATTTGCAGCCGCCGATATTGGCCGCGTTGGCGCAGGCGATTTCGCGATCGAAGACATTGTTGGTGTCGGTCAGCGCGATGAAGCCCGGCTTGTTGGAGCAGCCGAATTCATAGAAATAACCGGCAGGATCCTTGGTGGTGACGCCGACGAAACGAACGTCGGAAACCTGGCAGTCGGCTTCGGCCTTGGCGGCGATCGGCTTGAGCGAAGCCACGACCTGGTCGTGGGTGTTCAGGGTGCAGGCCGAGGAGGTGCCTTCACCCATCAGGCAGCCGTGGAAAGCGATCGGTGAATCCGAGCCGAACGACGGATATTCAAGCACGCCGCCGGCATTGGCGCCGCAGACGACTTCATAGACGTCGGCGGGGCTGCCGCTGGTGGTGGTGCCGATCTCGCGCGCGGCGCTGACGTCGCAGCCCGGCACATAGGCCTGCATCACCGGGGTCAGCCACTTGTAGTTCGGTGTATTCTCCGGCAGCGTGCAGGTGGCCGACTTGCCGTCCTTGGCGGCTCCGGCCAGCAGGGTGCAGGTGATCGGCTGGTAAACTTCCGTCGGCGAAACCACCGTGGCGATGAAGCCCGGACCCGTCTTGCAGGCGATTTCATAAAGCTGGCCCTTGGCCTTGGGATTGTTGGGAATCGGGGAACTGGAATCGCCCAGGTCGATGGCGGCGACAGGCTCGCAACTGGCCTTGATGGTGGCGACGATGGCCGGGGCGTTGGCCAGGGCCTGGGCGGGCGTGATCTTGGCCGGCGCCGGGGCGGCATAGGCGGCCGACACGCCGAAGCTGGCCGCGATGGCCAGCCCGAACGCAACCGTGAGGGTGCGCAGGCGGGCCGCGAAGGAGGATATGTTCATGGGGCGACTTTCTCTAGAAGCAAAAGAGACCTGTAGATGCCCCCGGAATCGCTGCGCCCGGCGGCTTTTGTTATCGGGTAACATATTTACAGGATGTGGCCATCACATGGCAAGAGCGCGTCCGGAATTGACCTCGGCAATTGACCCTGGGTCACCGTTGCCATGCCGGTCTTTCTTGGTTACGGGTGGCGAAATACGCCTCCGGAGACCGACAGGTGAGCGATATCATTACCGAAACCGCCGGCGGCGTCATGCGCCTCAGGCTCAACCGTCCGGGCAAGAAAAACGCCCTGACCAAGGCGATGTATGCCGACCTGACGGCCGGACTGATCGCTGCGGGCGCGGATGAGACCGTGTCATCGGTCGTCATATCGGGCGAAGGCGCCGATTTCTGCGCCGGCAACGATATTTTCGACTTCGCCCAGGAATTTCCGGCGATGCAGGCGTCGGGCGCTCCGCTCGACGAGCTCCCGGTGTTCCGCTTCCTCAAGGCGCTGACCTTTTTTGAAAAGCCGCTGATCGCGGCGGTGCATGGCCAGGCGGTCGGCGTCGGCGTCACCCTGCTGCTGCATTGCGACCTGGTCGTGGCGGCCGACGATGTGCGGCTGACCCTGCCGTTCCTGAAGCTGGGCCTGGTGCCGGAAGCCGGATCGACCCTGCTGCTGCCGCAGCGCATCGGTCATGCCCGGGCCTTTGCCTGGATGGCGCTGGGCGAGGCGGTCGGCGCCGAGCAGGCGCTGGCGCTCGGCCTGGCCAACCGGGTAGCGCCGCGCGGCGACATCGATGCGGTTGCCGGCGAAATGGCGGCGAAGATCGGACGGTTGTCGCCTGGCGCGCTGCGCCACACCAAGGCCCTGATGCGCGACCCTGACGCGCTGTGGCAGGTGGTGCGGGCGGAAGGCGATATTTTCCGCCGGCTATTGACCAGTCCGGAGGCCATGGCCGCCTTCGCCGCCTTTATGAACAAGTAAACAAGGGCTTGACCTTCGGCCCTGATACAAACAGACACATAAAATGCGGCGACGAACGCGCCTAAAACGGCTATTTTGCGTCTCGCCCTGTACAAACGTCACAGGTGCGCGGTAAGATTGGCGTTCGTTTGAGAGGGCTCTCAGGTGGCATTGGACACGTTTGTTCTGGATTACGCGATTGCTCCCGAAGCGCCGGCCCTGTCGCGCCGTGTCGTCGAAATGGCCGACCGCGCCTTCGGGCCAGGCCGTTATGTCAAGACGGCCGAGCGCCTGCGCGAGGATTCCGCGCCCATTCCCGACCTGAGCTTTACCGCCATGCGCGGCGATCTGTTGCTGGGTTCGGTGCGCATGTGGCCGATCTATGTCTATGATTTCGAGCCCAATCACTATGAACCGCTGGCCTTCCTGGGCCCGATCGTCGTCGATCCGGTCTATCGCGGCCAGGGCATCGGCCGCTCCCTGATCCGTACCGCGGTCGACGCCGCCTTCGCCAAGGGCCTGCGCGCCGTCCTGCTGGTGGGGGCGCAAAGCTATTTCACGCCGTTCGGCTTCCACAAAGCCGAGGATATCGCCATGCCGGGACCAGTCGATCCCAATCGTGTGCTGATCCAGTATTGCAAGCCGGGCCTGGCCTTCAAGGGCAAGGTCGTTAAGCTGGTTTGATCTTGACACCGTGTCAGCCTAGGCTGGCGGCATGACTCGCATCACCCTTTCCGATGACATGGCCGCACCGGCGACGCGTGCGGTTTTTGCCGCGCTCGAAGCCAGGGGCGGCAAGGGCTGCGTACGCTTTGTCGGCGGCTGCGTGCGCAACCTGATCATGAACAAGCCGGTCAGCGATCTGGATTTGTCGACACAGCTTTTGCCCGGCGAGACGGAAGCGGCGCTGGCGGCCGCGGGCATCAAAAGCGTGCCGACCGGCAAGGACTTCGGTACGATTACGGCCGTGGTCGATGGTGCGCCGTTCGAGATCACCAGCTTGCGTGAAGACGTCGAAACCGATGGCCGCCGGGCTGTGGTGACCTATACCACCGACTGGGCCAGGGACGCGCAAAGGCGCGATTTCTATCTCAACGCGCTCTATGCCGATATCGACGGCGAAGTCTATGACCCGACCGGTTTCGGGTTGGAAGACACCAGGGCGGGGCGGGTGCGTTTCATCGGCGATGCCGAGACGCGCATCCGCGAGGATTACCTGCGCATCCTGCGGTTTTTCCGTTTCAGCGCTGGGTATGCGACCGGGATCGACCCGGAGTCGCTGGCGGCCTGCGTCAGGCTTAAGGACGGGATCGACCGGCTGTCCGGGGAACGCATCTGGGGCGAGATGAGCAAGATGATGGAGCTTGCCTCGGCGCTCAGGGCCTTCGAAACCATGCAGGCGGCGTCCGTGATGCCCTACGTCATGCCGGGCTGGACCTTGCAGGACAAACACTTGCCCGAGTTTGCCGCCATGCTGGCCATGAGTCGCGATACGGAACTGCGGATGATGGCTTTGATCGACAGCGGCATCGGCCTGACGCCGGAAGCCATCCGGACCCTGCGACAGCGCCTGAAGTTTTCGACGGCCTTCGACAACCGTCTCAGGGATGCCGCCATGGTCGTGAGCTTGTGCGCGGATATTGACGAAGCCGGCCTGGTTCGACTGACCTATCTTCATGGCAAGACCGCTATGGAAGACGCTCTTTACCTGCTGGCCATCCATGCCGGCGAGGGACCGCCGACAGCGCTTTTGCGGGACCTGGCGGAGACGCCCTTGCCTGTCTTCCCCGTCAAGGGCGCCGACCTGATCGCGCGCGGCATGACGGCCGGGCCGGAGGTGGGACAGCGTCTTAAACAATTGGAAACCGACTGGGTTAATCATGATTTTTCACAAAGCGTGATCGACGCAGGCCTTGACGCAGTTGCGAAAAAGCCGAGTTAATCCTCTTCGGGCGGAACATATTTTGCAACCGCCGTCGGTGAATGTCATTTTGAGACCGTGCGTCATGCGTAACGACTACATTGCCATTTTGGAAACCGGCGTGCCGCCGGCAGGACTCGACCGGACCTACGGCACCTATGCCGACATGTTCGCGCAGCTTCTGGCCGGAGAGGGGCGGACCTTCCGCACCTTCCGCACGCTCGAGGGCGAGTTGCCGCCGCGCGACGGCGCCCTCAAAGGCGTGGTCATCACCGGCTCGCCGGCGGGCGTCTACGAAGGCGATCCGTGGATCGTGGCGCTGATCGACTGGTTGCAGGCGCTCGACGCCTCAATCCCGGTGGTCGGCATCTGCTTCGGCCACCAGGTGATGGCCCAGGCCTATGGCGGCCATGTCGAGAAATCGCCCAAGGGCTGGGGCGTCGGCCTGCACGAATACGAAATCCAGGCGCACGACCTGTGGCAGAAGCTGCTGGGCCGCGAGGCCGGTGACAGGGCCATCCGCGTGGCCGTCACCCATCAGGACCAGGTGGTGAAGAAGCCCGCCGCCGCCGTGGTGCTGGCGGGATCGGAGTTCACGCCGCACGGCGCGCTCTATTACACCGACCGCAAGGGCCTGAGCTTCCAGTGCCATCCCGAGTTCTGCCAGGACTTCGCCAGCGACCTGCTGATCAGCCGGCGCGGCATCCGCATCGACCCGGCTCTGGTCGACCGGGCCGTCGAGACGCTGAAGACGCCGTCGAGCCGCCAGGACGTGCTGGGGGCGATTTCACGGTTTCTCGAAGCCTAGGGCCACTTCACCACAGGAGGCATGCTCGACATGATCGAGGCGACATTGCCGCCGGTCTTAAGGCCGAACAGGGTGCCGCGGTCATAGAGCAGGTTGAATTCGACGTAGCGGCCGCGCTGAATCAGTTGCGCCTCGCGCTCATCATCGTTCCATGGCTGCTTCATGCGGCCGCGCACGATCTGCGGATAGACGCCTAGGAAGGCTTCACCGACGGCGCGCGTAAAGGCGAAGTCGGCGTCGTGGTCGCCGGAATTCAGGTGGTCGTAGAAAATGCCGCCGACGCCGCGCGGTTCGTCGCGGTGGGGCAGGTGAAAATAGTCGTCGCACCACGCCTTGAATTTTTCATAATAGGCCGGATCGGCTGCATCGCAGGCCGCCTTCATGGCGGCGTGGAAGGTGACAGCGTCCGGCGCATCCTGATGGCGGTCGGCGGCCATCAAGGGCGTCAGGTCGGCGCCGCCGCCGAACCAGCTTTCGGTGGTGGCGATGAAGCGCGTGTTCATATGCACGGCCGGCACGTGCGGGTTGGTCATGTGGGCGATCAGGCTGATGCCGGTGGCGAAGAAGCGCGGATCCTGGGCCGCGCCGGGGATCGATTGCGCGAATTCCGGCTTGAACTCGCCATGGACAGTCGAGATGTGCACGCCGACCTTTTCGAACAGCCGGCCCTTCATCAGCGACATCTCGCCGCCGCCGCCCTCGGGGCGTTGCCACGGCGTACGCACGAAGCGGCCGGCCTCGCCGTCATACGACGTGGCTTCGTCTTCCAGCGCCTCGAACTCCGCGCAGATGCGGTTGCGAAGCGTGCGGAACCAGGCGGCGGCGCCGTCCTTGCGCGCGGTCAGCAGGTCGGGGGAGAGGGCGGTTGCGTTCATGGCGCGCTCTATACGCCGTCAGTTGCGCACGGGAAAGCCGCCGGTTTGTCGCAGGGCTTCGCCCAAGGCCATGGCGGCGGCGGTAATGACGTTGATCGAACGCGCTGATGCCGAGATCGGGATGAACAGGCGACGGTCGGCGGCTTCGTGCACTTCGGGCGGGGCGCCGGCGCTTTCGCGGCCCATCATCAGGACGTCGTTTTGATGGAAAACGAAGTCCTGGTAGGGCTCGGCCGACTGCGTGGTGAACAGGATCAGCCGCGCCTTTTCCGCACGCGAAAAGGCCAGGAAATCGTTCCAGCCGGCGTGGTGCGACACTTTAGCGCAGCCGCCGTAATCCATCGCCGCGCGTTTGATCGCCTTGTCGCCCAGGGGAAATCCGCACGGTTCGATGATATCGAGCGCCACCTCCAGCGCCGCCGTCAGGCGGATCGCCGCGCCCAGGTTCTGCGGTATGTCGGGCTGGTAAAGGGCCAGGCGCATGGCGGACGTTTCCTCTGCATCTCAGGCCCGTTTTTGACGGCAAAGCGCGGTGCCTGTCCAGCCCAATCGCCGGGGTAATCCCTGCGGCAAAATTATTCAGAAGAAATTGTCCTGACGGTTTGTATCCCTTTCACTTTTGTGTTTATAGACGCTCATCAAACGGCACGTCCGGCTCATATTGCGTTCCTTCCGCGACGGAATCAGACGATAGGGGGCTGCCGAAGGGTTTTACGAGTGAGCCCGGCCCCGCGCGGCCAGGCTAACGGAAGAGGTGGCAAGGTGAGCGAACCTGATCATAACGGCGACGATCCGTCACGCCGTGATTTTATCTATATTGCGGCCGGCGCCGGCGCGGTGGGGGCCGCGGTCGTGGTGGCGGTTCCGCTGATCAACCAGATGAATCCCGCCGCCGATACGCTCGCGCTCGCCTCGATCGAATACGACCTGTCGAAGGTCGAAGAAGGCCAGCAGGTGGTTGTCCTGTGGCGCGGCAAGCCGTTGTTTGTCCGCTATCGTACGGCCAAGGAAATCGCCGACGCCAAGGCCGTCGACATCAAGACGCTGCGCGACCCCCAGGCCGATGCCGACCGCGTCAAGGCCGGCCACGAGCAGTACCTGATCCTCGTCGGCGTCTGCACCCACCTGGGTTGCGTGCCGAACTTCGGCAAGGGCGAATACGGCGGCTGGCTGTGCCCGTGCCACGGTTCGGTCTACGATACCTCGGGCCGTATCCGCCAGGGACCGGCGCCGCTGAACCTGGAAGTGCCTGACTATTCGTTCCTGACCGACACCAAGATCAAGGTGGGCTAAGCACAATGAGCGATCATCCCTCGACCTACAAGCCGGCGTCAGGCATCGAAAAATGGCTGGATTCGCGTCTGCCGATCTTGCGTCTGGCCTATGACAGCTTCGTCGACTATCCGACGCCGAAGAACCTGAACTACTGGTGGACCTTCGGCGGCATCCTGTCGCTGTGCCTTGGCATCCAGATCATCACCGGCGTGATTCTCGCCATGCACTACCAGCCGACGGCCGCCGGCGCGTTCGATTCGGTCGAACGCATCATGCGCGACGTCAACGGCGGCTGGCTGATCCGCTACGCCCACGCCAACGGCGCGTCGATGTTCTTCTTCGCCGTCTATATCCACATGTTCCGCGGCCTGTAC
>FTDB01000573.1_pt1 | contig 28422 bp, 20 predicted proteins | sample 1639741 | NCBI WGS metagenome assembly FTDB01 (sample SAMEA3914869, study PRJEB12502) | metagenome | biome: forest; material: soil | place: USA | collected 2012-03-12 | depth 0.1 m | reverse complement strand
GGTGTTCTTCAGTTCGAGGATTTCGCCCTTCACGTCGACGGTGATCTTCTTCGACAGGTCGCCATTGGCCACGGCGGTCGTCACGTCGGCGATGTTGCGCACCTGAGAGGTCAGGTTCGACGCCATGAAGTTCACCGAGTCGGTCAGGTCTTTCCACGTGCCGGCCACGCCCTTGACCTCGGCCTGGCCGCCGAGCTTGCCTTCGGTGCCGACTTCGCGCGCCACCCGCGTCACTTCGGAGGCGAAGGACGACAGCTGGTCCACCATGGTGTTGATGGTGTCCTTCAGTTCGAGGATTTCACCCTTGACGTCGACGGTAATCTTCTTCGACAGGTCGCCATTGGCCACGGCGGTGGTCACGTCGGCGATGTTGCGCACCTGGCCGGTCAGGTTGCCGGCCATCGAGTTCACCGAATCGGTCAGGTCCTTCCAGGTGCCGGACACGCCTTCCACGCGCGCCTGGCCGCCGAGCTTGCCTTCGGTGCCGACTTCGCGCGCCACCCGCGTCACTTCGGCGGCGAAGGAATTCAACTGGTCCACCATGGCGTTGACGGTGTCCTTCAGCTCGAGGATTTCGCCCTTCACGTCGACGGTGATCTTGCGCGACAAATCGCCGTTGGCCACGGCGGTGGTCACTTCGGCGATGTTGCGCACCTGCGAGGTCAGGTTGCCGGCCATGGAGTTCACGCTGTCGGTCAGGTCCTTCCAGGTACCGGACACGCCCTCGACCTTGGCCTGGCCGCCGAGCTTGCCCTCGGTGCCGACTTCACGCGCCACCCGGGTCACCTCGGCGGCGAACGAGCCCAACTGGTCGACCATGGTATTGATCGTCTTGGCGGTGCGCAGGAATTCGCCCTGCAGCGGCCGGTCGTCGATCTTCAGCGCCATGGTCTTGGACAGGTCGCCCTGAGCGACGGCGCCGATGACGCGGGCGGTTTCGGTGGTGGGGTGGACAAGGTCGTCGATCAGGTCGTTGACCGACTCGACCGAGTCCTGCCAGAACCCCGTGGGATTGCCGAGATTGAGGCGCTGGCTGAGCTTGCCTTCCTTGCCGACAGAACGCGAAAGGCGGCCGAGTTCGGCCGCCATCAGTTCGTTCATTTCGACGACATCGTTGAAGGCGTCGGCCACCTTGCCGGCGACGCCCGTCCATTCGAGTGGCAATCGTATCGCCTGGCCCTTGCGCAGGGCCGTCAGGGCGTGCAGGAGGGCGGTCATTTCACCGCCCTGGCCGATGAATTCGTCACCGGCGGCCTGAGGAGCAAGATCGAGCGGCGCCATGTTTTTCCCCTTGCGTGTGCAGGGTTGGTAACGCTCCCCGCGCCCGTTACCTTTTGGCGCGCGGCGATAAACGGGCGATAGCGATTTTTATGCTCATTATAAAAAGTGCATAAACGCCTATCCCGGCCTTGCCATGGCCGCCATCCGTCCGTCATGGACGAGATAGGGGCGCAAGGGATCGTCGCCGGCCAGGCGCGCAAAGGCCTCGTGTGTGATATCGAGCCCGCCGGTGAAACTGCCGAAAGCCGGCATGATCAGCAGACTCCGGTTCATGGCGAAGCACTTGCCGCCGAGGCGATGGCCGCGCAAGCTGGTGCGCAGCTTGGGGTGGAAATGGCCGATGACCTGCGGCAGGGCGGACGGCGCAGTTTCATGGCTGAAGAGGACGCCCTCGCGGACATAATCGTCGGCGAAGCAGAGCGAAGGATCGAGCACCACGCCGAGATCGTGGTTGCCTTCGACGAAGCAGCAATGATCGACCGATGCGCAAATGGCGAGGAGTTGTGCGCGCGCGGCATCTTCGAGCCGGTTCCAGGCATGGCGGTCGTGGAAGGTATCGCCGAGCAGCAGCAGGGTCGCGGGGCGATAGCGCACGACCAGCCGCGCCAGCCTTTCCAGCGTATCGACGGTATCGTAGGGGGCGACGGCCGCGCCGAACTGCGCCAGGAAGGTCGATTTTTCGAGGTGCAGGTCGGAGACGACCAGCATGCCCTGTGCGGGCCAGTAGAGCGCCAGTTCGGCATCGAGCACAAGCGTGTGGCCGGCGAAGGCGACCTCAAGCGACGAGGCCATGCTCCACCTCCGCGATCATGGTTTCGGCGGTGCTTTCGATATGGGTCTGGGCCAGCAGGGCCGCCATGCCGCCACCCGGCAGCCGTTCGGTGCGGACGTCGAGAATGACCGGCAGCGACATCGGCGACGGGCGAGGCAGTCCGGCGAATTCGATGTACGACTGGAATTTCAGGATCATGTCGGTAAGGCGTTCGAGATCGAGCAGTTCGCGCATGGCGTCTTCGCGCGCCAGGGCCAGCAGGACGTGGCCGGGCTCGTACTTGCGTAGCACGTCATAGATCAGGTCAGTGGAAAAGGTCACCTGTTTCAGGGTCTTGCGCGCGGAATTGTTGTTCTGCTCGACCAGGCCGGCGATCGTCGCCACGCGGCGGAAGGACCGCTTGAGCATGGGCGATTCGACCAGCCATTCTTCCAGTTCGTCGGCCAGGATATCGGAACTCATGAGGTCATGGATGGTCTCGGCCGTCACCGCTTCGACGCTGTTGATGGCCAAGCCGTAGTCGGTGACGGTGAAGCTGAGCGGACCAAGCCCGCGCCGGTCCATGCGCCGGCTGACCAGCATGCCGAGCGTCTGGTTGGCGCGGCGGCCTTCGAAGGTATAGAAGACGATTGTGTTGAGGCCGGCGCGCGGAAAGCTTTCGACCAGCAGGGATTTATGGCCTGGCAGTTGCGAGAATTGCGCCTGCAGGTGCAGCCAGTGGCGCACCGGGCCGGGCAGGGCGGCCAGCGCCTCGGGCTGTTGCAGCAGGCGGCGGACGCGGTCGGCCAGGAAGGTCGACAGCGGCATCTGGCCGCCCTGGTAGGACGGGATCATCGGGTCTTTCGCCGAACTGGCGCGCGCCTCCAGGGTCATGTCGTAGATGCGTTCGAAGGCCAGGACCTCGCCGGCGAAATAGAAGGTATCGCCGGGGCGCAGGGACTGGCCGAACGATTCCTCGATTTCGCCGAGGTATTTGCCGCCGCGGCCGTGGCGGCGGCGCACCTTGAGCTTGCCGGCCTCGATGATGACGCCGATGTTCTGGCGATGGCGCTGGATCATCATCTTGTTGGCCGGCGACCAGGTACCGTCGTCGTTTTCGATCAGCCGGTGCCAGCGGTCATAGGCGCGCAGTGTATAGCCGCCATCGACGACGAAGCGGAACAGGTCGTCGAAATCCTTGCGCGTCAGGTGCCGGTAGGACCACGACTGGCGAATGATGCCGTAAAGGCGGTCGGGCATGACCGGTGCGCTGCAGGCGGCATTCATGATGAACTGGATGGCGACGTCCTGCGAACCTGTGAGAGGCGGGTCGCCATCGAGTTCGCGGGCGGCGATGGCGCGCATGGCGGCTTCGCATTCCAGAACTTCGAAGCGATTGGCCGGGACCAGCCAGGCCTTCGACGGCACGTCGACCTGGTGATTGGAGCGGCCGATGCGCTGCAGGAGGCGCGACACGCCCTTGGGTGCACCGACCTGTATAACGACATCGACGTCGCCCCAGTCGATGCCGAGTTCGATCGCCGAGGTGGCGACAAGGCCGCGCAGCTTGCCGGCCGCCATCATGGCCTGCGTCTTGGCGCGCAATTCTCGCGTCAGAGAGGCATGGTAGATGGCGATGGGCAAAGCGTCGTCATTGGCGTCCCACAGGAACTGGAACAGCAGTTCGGCCTGGGCGCGGGTGTTGACGAAGACGATGGCGGTGCGCGCTTTCACGATCTCGGCCATGATCTCGGCCACCGCATATTGCGCCATGAAACCGGAATAGGGGACGGGCTCCTTCGTCTTGAGAATCTTCACCTTTGGCGGCTTGCCCGCCGGACTGTCGAGGTGCTCCACCGGTTGGCTGGCCGGTCCCAGCCAGGCCTGGAACAGGTCCGGATCGGCGACGGTAGCGGACAGGCCGATACGGCGATAACCCGGCCGGAAAGCCTCGATCTGGGCCAGCGCCAAGGTGATCAGGTCGCCGCGCTTCGAACCGGCCACCGTATGGATTTCATCGACGATGACGGCCTCGACCTCGCCGAACATCCTGGCGGCTTCGGGATAGCTGAGCAGCAGCATCAGGCTTTCCGGCGTGGTGATCAGAATGTTGGGCGGCTTCGCCCGCTGGCGCTGGCGGCGGTATTGCGAGGTATCGCCGGTGCGGCTCTCGATGGTGACCGGCAGGGCCAACGCCTTGACCAGGGCAAGGACATTGCGTTCAATATCGACATTTAACGCCTTGAGCGGCGAGATATAGAGGGTATGCAGGCCGGCGGGCCGGGTTTTGGTAATCTCGATCAGCGAACCCAGGAAGCCGGCCAGGGTCTTGCCGGTGCCGGTGGGTGCGGTCAGCAGCGTCGACCGGCCAGCGTGGTAACGTTCGGCCATCTCGCGCTGGTGCGGCAATATCTTCCAGCCCTGCTGGTCGAACCACTGCCGGAAATGTGCGGGGATTGTCGCCATAGGACGAGCATATAGGAAGGATTGATAAGTGCTCAATATCCGGCCGCGCGACGCGCTCCAGGCTCCCATCGCGCTTAAGCGAAGCGGTAGCGCAAAATGACTCACCCGAAGGCGTGGATCGAAGTCAGGCGCGAAGGCGTATGGTGCAAGGCGGGTGATTTTTACATCGACCCAATGCAGCCGGTGGCGCGCGCAGTCGTTACCCACAGTCATGCCGACCATGCCCGCGCCGGTCATGGGGCCGTCTATGCCACGGCGGAGACGCTGGCCATCATGCGCGCCCGTTATGGCGACGACCATGCCGGACAGGAACATCCGCTGGCCTATGGTGAAGGCACGGAGATCGGTGGCGTCAGGGTGAGCCTGCATCCGGCCGGGCATATTCTCGGTTCGGCCCAGGCCCGGCTGGAGCACGACGGCGCCAGCATCGTCTTTTCCGGCGACTACAAGCGGCGCGAAGACCCCACCTGCGCGCCCTTCGAACCGGTGCCGTGCGATGTCTTCGTCACCGAGGCGACCTTCGCCCTGCCGGTGTTTCGCCATCCGCCGATCGAAGGCGAGGTTGCCAGGTTGCTGGGCTCGTTGCAGCAGTTTCCCGAGCGCTGCCATCTGGTCGGGGTCTATGCGCTTGGTAAATGTCAACGATTGATTATGGCCCTGCGCGCGGCCGGTTATGACGAGGCGATCTATGTGCACGGCGCGATGGTCCGCCTGTGCGAGCTTTACGAGGCCTATATGCCGCTGGGGCCCTTGGCGGTGGTGACGCCCGAGAACGCCAAAGGCCTGGCTGGCCGGATCGTGCTCTGCCCGCCGTCGGCCTTGCAGGACCGCTGGTCGCGCAAGCTGCCCGACGTGCTGACGGCGGCGGCGTCCGGCTGGATGCGCATCCGGGCGCGGGCGAAGCAGAAGGGCGTGGAGCTGCCGCTGGTCATTTCCGACCATGCCGACTGGGACGAACTGGTGCAGACCCTGCACGATGTCGCCGCCCCGGAGGTGTGGGTGACGCACGGCCGCGACGACGCGCTGGTTTACGCCGCGCAGCAGATGGGGTTCAAGGCGCAGGCCCTGCATCTGCTCGGTTATGAGGACGATAGCGAATGAGGGATTTCTCGCGTCTCCTCGAACGGCTCTATTACGAACCGGCGACGCTCGGCAAGGAACGGCTGCTGCTCGATTATTTCGCGGAAACGCCCGATCCTGACCGCGGCTATGCCGTGGCCGTCATCGCCGGTACGTTATCCTTGCCCAATTTCAAGCGCGCCATGGTGCTGGACCTGATCCGCGCCCGCACAGACCCGACGCTTCTGGCCATGAGCTACGACTATGTCGGCGAGCTGTCGGAAACGGTGGCGCACCTGTGGCCGGCCGCACCGGCGCCGGATACCGATTTGCCGAGCCTGGGCGACGTTATCGCCGGGCTGCGTCACACACCCAAGAAAGACCTGCCGGATTACGTGGCGGGACTGCTCGACCGCATGACCTCGCCGGAGCGCTGGGCGTTGCTCAAGATCGGCATGCAATCCCTGCGCATCGGCGTGTCGGCGCGGCTGTTGAAACAGGTGCTGGCCAGATACGGCCGCCAGCCGGTCGAACAGATCGAGACCCTGTGGCACGGCCTGGAGCCGCCCTATGAAAGCCTGTTCGCCTGGCTGGAAGGCCGGGCCGAGGCGCCGGCCGTCCACGAAAGCCTGATCTTCACGCCGGTCATGCTGGCCCACGCGCTGGAAGAACCCAATTACGGCCTGATCACGCCGGAGGCCTATGCCGCCGAATGGAAGTACGACGGCATCCGTGTGCAGGTCGTGCATAACGCCATCGGCCGGGCCCTGTTCACGCGTACCGGCGACGATATCGGCCACAGCTTTCCCGATGTGCTGGAGCACCTCAACTTCCACGCGGTGCTCGATGGCGAACTGCTGGTGATCCGCGACGGCGAGATGGGTTCGTTCAACGACCTGCAGCAACGCCTTGGCCGCAAGGCGCCGTCGGCCAAGCTGATCGCCGACTATCCCGCCGGTATCGTCGCCTACGACCTGCTGATGCTGGAAGGCGAGGACGTGCGGCCGCAGCCCTATGCCGCCCGCCGCGCCCTGTTGCAAACCGCGCTCGAACGCCATCGGCCGGAGGGTATCCGGATGTCTCCGGAACTACCCTATGGCGATTTCGAGGACCTGAGCGCCCTGCGCGGCAGCGTCGACAATGCCTCGGTCATCGAGGGCGTCATGCTGAAGCGGCGCGACTCGGCCTATGTCGCCGGGCGGCCGACGGGACCGTGGTGGAAGTGGAAGATCAACCCGAAGCTGGTCGATGCCGTGCTGATGTACGCCCAGCGCGGTTCGGGCAAGCGGTCGAGCTTCTACTCCGATTTCACCTTCGGCCTGTGGAAAGGCAACGAAATTCTGCCGATCGGCAAGGCCTATTTCGGCTTTACCGACGCCGAACTGAAGGAACTCGACAAATGGGTGCGCAACCATACGCTCCAGACCTTCGGCCCGGTGCGCGAGGTGAAGAAGGAACTGGTGTTCGAGGTCGCCTTCGACGCTGTCCACCGCTCGACGCGGCACAAGTCCGGTTTCGCCCTGCGCTTTCCGCGCATCAGCCGCATCCGCTGGGACAAGCCGGCGCAGGAAGCCGACCGTCTCGACGTGCTGGAAGGTTTGATAGCCACGCAGCCATGATTTTGTCGCAGTGCAGCATGACTATGCCGGCGCCCCAACCCCTGCAAGGAACCTATGCATGCGTCTGCCCCTCATCCCGCTTTCGGACCTGACACCCGAGCAAAAGCCGCTCTACGACGACATGAAAACCGGCATCGACACCAATTTCAAGGGCTTCCAGGCCGTCAATCCGGATGGCGTCCTGATCGGACCGTGGAATCCGTGGCTGCATTTCCCGAAGATGGGCGGGCCGGTGTGGGACCTCGTCAAGGCGATGTCGACCAGCCCGACCCTGCCCAAGCCGGTGCGCGAAGTGGCCATCCTGGTGACCGGCGCCCGCTTCAACGCCGCCTACGAAATCTACGCCCACGTCCTGGTGGCCGAACTGCGCGGCCTCGACGACGACAAGATCGCCACCATCGTCGCCGACCAGCGCCCGGCCAATCTCAGCAGCGACGAAGGCGTCGCCTACGACGTCGCCTCGGCCCTGGTCAACGGCAGCGTCCTGCCCGAACTGGTCTACAAGAAAGCCGTCGAACATTTCGGCGCCTATGGCGCGGCGGAACTGATCTACCTGGTCGGGCTTTACTGCATGGTTTCGACCACCCTGAACGGCTTCGACGTTCCCGTGCCGGAATAACCGGTGGACGTCATCCGTAAGGTGCATAGCAGGGACTGCGGATCATTTGCCCGTGCGGGACAGCGGCAAGGGCCGGCCGCACGGCGTCATCAGCTCCATGAGCCGCCCAGCGCCCGGACAAGACCGACGGTCGATTGATACTGTGCCGCCCTGACCTTGAGCGCCTGGCGCCGGATCGATAATTGCGAGCGCTGCGCATCCAGCACTTCAAGCTGGGAGGACGAACCATTGGTATAGCGCGACTGCGCCATTGTCAGCGCCCGGGTGGCCGCCTGGACCGCCTGGTCCTCGGACGCCTGCTGTTGTTGCAGGTAGTCGAGGTCGGAAAGCTGGTCTTCGACATCGGCTATGGCCGTCAGCACGCTTTGCCGGTAGCCGGCGAAGGCTGCGTCCAATCCGCCCTTGGCGTTGTCGATGCTGGCGTTTCGGGCGCCGCCGTCGAAAATGGCCTGCGACAGGATGGCCGCCAGCGACCAGGTCCCGGCGCCCTTGTTGAACAGGGTGTCGAGGTCGGACGAGGCATAGCCGCCGGACGCGGTCAGGTTCAGGCTCGGTAGCCAGGCCGCCCTGGCGATGCCGACCCGCTTCTGCGCCGCTTCAAGGGATGTATAAGCGGCCTGGACATCCGGACGCTGTTGCAGGACATCGGCGGGAACGCCGGCCGGAATCACGGGCACGGCCCCGGCCCAGGGTTCGTTCGCCCAGGCTATCGTGGTGACGTCGAAATCGCCGGCCGGTTCGCCGACCAGAACCGCCAGGGCGTGGGCCAGGTCGGCGCGCTGCTGGTCCAGCGCCGTCTTTTCGGCTTCGGTGGAAGCGACCTCGGTTTGCAGGCGCGCCACGTCGAGTTCGGCGACGTCGCCTTCGTCGAAACGGTGCTGCGTCACGGCCAGGCTGGCGCTGTAGGCGGCCAGGGTATCGCCGACGATGGCGCTGTCCTCGTCCAGCGCGCGCAGGGCGAAATAGCTTTCGGCGACGCGCGACTGGATGAGCAGTTGCGTATCACGCAGGAGGGCCTGGCTCGACTGGGCATCGAGACGGGCGGCCTGGGCGCCGGCACGGATGCGCCCGGACAGGTCGACCTCATAGCTGAGATCGAGGTCGAGCGCGTGGCTGGTGGCGGCCTTGTCCTGGGGCTGCAGGTAGGTGGAACGCGAGGCATCGTAGCTGATACCCGCCTGCGGCCACAGGTCGGCCTTTGACGAACGCAGCAGGGCCCGGGCCTGTTCCAGATGGGCCGCCGCCAGCTTGATGTCGTTGTTCTTCTCCATCGCCCGCGCCATCAGGTCATCGAGCACGGGGTCGGAAAAGACCAGCCACCATGAGCCGTTCTGCGGTGCGGCCGCCGGCGTTGCGGATGCCGTTGCGCCGGCGAAGGCCGGGGGCGTGGCGAAGGTGGAGGGCGGTAAAGCGGTGGTGGCGCAACCGCTGAGCAGGAGGGCCATGAAACCGAAGGCAACGGGATTTACGAGACGTGGCATGCTGGCCTCCTTAATCGATATATTGAACTTGCGCCGTGGCGGGCACGACATCGTGGTCGTCGCCTTCGCCGTCGAGCGTCGAGACGTGTGACTTCAGCGGCCGGTTGCCCGACAGGGCGCGCAGCAGGACGTAGAAGAAGGGCGTCAGGAAGAGGCCGAGCGCGGTGGCCCCGATCATGCCGGCGAAGACGGCCACGCCCATGGCGTGGCGCATTTCGGCGCCGGCGCCCTGGCTGAGGACCAGTGGCAGCACGCCCATGATGAAGGCGAACGAGGTCATGAGGATCGGGCGCAGCCGCAGGCGGCTGGCGCGGATGGCGGCCTCCTTCGGGCTGAGGCCGGTCAGTTCCAGTTCGCGGGCGAACTCGACGATCAGGATGGCGTTCTTCGCCGACAGCCCGACCAGGACGAACAGGCCGATCTGCGTGAAGATGTTGTTGTCGCCGTGGCTGATGAAGACGCCGATCATGGCCGACAGCAGGCCCATGGGCACGATCAGGATGATCGACAGCGGCAGGACGACGCTTTCGTACTGGGCGGCCAGGACCAGGAAGACCAGCAGGATGACGAGCGGGAAGATCAGCGACGACGAGTCGCCAGCCAGGATCTGCTGGTAGGTCAGTTCCGTCCATTCGAACGACACGCCCGGCGGCAGGGTCTCGGCGGCGATTTTCTCGACGGCCGCCTGGGCCTGGCCCGAAGAATAGCCCGGCGCCGGCCCGCCGGAAATATCAGCCGACAGGAAGCCGTTATAGCGGTTGGCGGTCACCGGACCCGAGATCGGATTGACGTTGAGCACGGCGGCCAGCGGCACCATCTCACCCGTCTTCGAGCGGACCTGCAGCTTGCCGATATCCTCGGCGCGGGCGCGGAACGGCGCGTCGGCTTGGAGGCGAACGCTGTAGGTGCGGCCGAACTCGTTGAAGTCGTTGACATATTGCGAGCCGAGATAGATCTGCATCGCCGAGAAGATGTCGCTCACGCTGACGCCCAACTGGCGGGCGCGGGTGCGGTCGATATCGGCGTAGAGCTGCGGCGTGTTGATGTCGTAGCCGGAGAAGACGCCGGCCAGTTCCTTGGTTTGCGACGCTTTGGCGACGAAGGCTTTCACGGCGGCGTCCATCTTGGCGTAGCCGAGGCCGGCATGGTCTTCCAGTTGCAGCTTGAAGCCGCCCGTGGTGCCGAGGCCGAGCAGGGGCGGCGGCGGGAACATGACGGCATAGCCTTCCTGGATGCCGGCCAGCTTGGCGTTGAGCGCCCCGGCGATGGCGCCGGCGCTTAATGCGGCGCCGTGGCGGTCCTTAAAGGATTTCAGCGGCATGAAGACGACCGCCTGGTTGTTGGCGATGGTGAAGCCGTTGATCGACATGCCGGGAAAGGCGATGGCATGGGCGACGCCCGGCTGCTGCATGGCGATTTCGGAGACCTTGCGTGCCACGGCTTCGGTGCGGTCGAGCGTGGCGCCGTCGGGCAGTTGCACCATGCCGACGAGGTAGGCCTTGTCCTGCTGCGGGATGAAGCCGCCGGGCACGACCTGGAACATCAGCCAGGCGCAGGCAGCGAGGCCGGCATAGAGGCCGAGCATCAAACCCTTGCGCGACACGATGCCGCCGACCGTCTTGCCGTAGTTTTCGCTGCTCTTCTTGAACAGACGGTTGAAGCCGACGAAGAAACCGCCCAGCGTCGCATCCATGACGCGCGTCAGGCCGTCCTTCCTGGCGTCGTGGCCCTTGAGCAGCAGGGCGGCCAGGGCCGGTGACAGGGTCAGCGAATTGACCGCCGAGATCACCGTCGAAATGGCGATGGTCAGCGAGAACTGGCGATAGAACTGGCCTGACAGGCCGGTGATGAAGGCCAGCGGCACGAAGACGGCGATCAGCACCAGGGCAATGGCGATGATCGGGCCGGAGACCTCGCGCATGGCCTGGTAGGTGGCCTGGCGCGGGCTCTTGCCGGCCTCGATGTTGCGTTCGACGTTTTCGACGACGACGATGGCGTCATCGACGACGATGCCGATGGCCAGCACCAGGCCGAACAGGGTCAGGGCATTGATGGTGAAGCCGAAGACGTGCATCACCGCGAAGGTGCCGATAACCGAGACCGGCACGCTGAGCAGGGGAATGATCGAGGCGCGCCAGGTCTGCAGGAACAGGATGACGACGATCACCACCAGGGCAATGGCCTCCAGCAGGGTGTGGATGACCGAGTCGATGCTTTCGTGGACGTATTCCGAGGTGTCGTAGGCTATCTCATAAGACACGCCTTCGGGCATGGCCTTCTTCAGTTCGTCCATGGTCGCGTGCACGTCCTTCGACAGTTGCAGCGAATTGGCGCCGGCGGTTTCGAAGATCGGTATGCCGACGGCGTTCTTGTTGTCGAGCAGCGAGCGCAGGGCGTAGTCGGACGCGCCCAGTTCGACGCGGGCGATGTCGCCCAGGCGCGTGACCGCGCCGTCATCACCGGTCTTGACAATGATGTTGCGGAAGTCCTCGACGCTGGACAGTCTCCCTTGCGCGTTCACCGACATCTGCAGGGTCAGGTCGGGGATGGCGGGTGAGCCGCCGATGGTGCCCGCGGCCGCCTGGACGTTTTCCGAACGGATGGCGTCGGCGACGTCGGCCGGCGACAGGCCGCGCTCGGCGACCTTTTGCGGATCGAGCCAGATGCGCATGGCGTAGTCGCCGCCGCCGAACATCTGGATCGGGCCGACGCCCTTGATGGCCTGGAGGCGGTCCTTGATGTGCAGCAGGGCATAGTTGCGCAGGTAGTTGACGTCGTAGCGGCCATTGGGCGAGGTGATGTGTACCACCATAGGCAGCGACGACTGGCTTTTCTGGGTGGTGATGCCCAGTGCGCGCACGTCGGCGGGCAGGCGGGCCTCGGCCTGGCTGACCCGGTTCTGCACCATCTGCTGGGCGAGATCGGGATTGGTGCCCAGCTTGAAGGTGACGGTGAGAGTCATCTGGCCGTCGGCGGTGGCGGCCGAACTCATATAGAGCATGTCCTCGACGCCGTTGACCGACTCTTCGATGGGGGCGGCGACGGTTTCGGCGATGACGGCCGGCGAGGCGCCGGGATAGACGGCGTGGACGACGATCTGCGGCGGCACCACTTCGGGATATTCGGACACCGGCAGCGCCTTGAGCGCCAACAGGCCGGCCACCAGGATGAGCAGGGACAGCACGCCGGCGAAGATCGGCCTGTCGATGAAGAATTTGGAAAGATTCATGGCTGGCCCCTCGATGGGCAGGATGGATTTGGGCAAGGAGCGCCCGTCGCCGCGCATGGCTCACACGCGGCCGGGCTCGTCAGAAGGTATAAAAGCGATCAGGCGTCGGGTGCGGCGGTGGCCTTGTCCATGCGAACGACCTGCTCGGCGACGACCGAGCCCGGACCGACGTGCTGCAGGCCGCTGACGACGACATGTTCGCCGTCGCTGAGACCCGATGTGACAATGCGCAGGCCGTTGACCGTGCCGCCGAGCGTCACTTCGCGGTAGGCGACCTTGTGATCGGCGCCCACGACATAGACAAAACGCTTGTTCTGGTCGGTGCCGACGGCAAGTTCCGAAATCAGCAGCGCCGGCTTGGTCGTAGCCGAACCCATGTGGACGCGGACGAATTCGCCGGGAATCAGCCGGCCGTCGGCGTTGCTGAAGACGGCGCGGGCGCGCAGGGTGCCGCTGGCGTCGTCGAACTGGTTGTCGATCAGTTGCAGGTGGCCTTCGATGGCGGCGTCGCCGGGCGTGCCGGTTTCGACGGTGACCGGGACGGCGTCGAGGGACTGTCCGGCGGCCTTGAGATCGGCGATGGTGTTGCCGATGACCGTTTCGTCGGCATCGAAGCTGGCATAGATGGGGCTGACCGACACCAGGGTCGTCAGGACCTGGCCTTGCGGCCCGGCGCCGACAAGATTGCCCGCCGTCACCTCGATCCGGCCGATGCGGCCGGAGACCGGCGCGCGCACCTGGGTATAGCTGAGGTTGAGGCTGGCCGATTGCAGCGCGGCCTGGGCGGCGTCGACATTGGCCTGGGCGGCCTTCAGGTCGTTGACGCGGCTTTCGAGGTCGCTCTGGGCGATGGCGTGGTCATCCCACAAACGCTGGGCGCGGGCCTGTTCGCTGGAGGCCAGGGTCAGGCGGGCCTGGGCGGCCGAAACGTCGGCACGGGCGCGGGCAACCTCGGCTTCGAAAGGTGCCGGATCGAGGGTAACCAGCAGGTCGCCGGCCTTGACCAGGGCGCCTTCGCGGAAATGGATGGCTTTGATGGCGCCGGCGACGCGGGGCCGGATATCGACGCGGTCGACGGCTTCGAGATGACCCGAGAAGTCCTGCCAGCTGGTGACGTTTTGTGAATTGACGACGGCGATGGTCACAGGTGTGGCCTGGGCGGAGACCGGAGCGGCGGCGTGGGTGGTGAAGGCCAGGGTTCCGGCGGTGCCGAGCACGGCCAGCCCGAGCACCGCGGCGCCGGCCAGCAGGGTCCGGCGATGGTTCAGGGCGAGGGTGAGGAAAGAGGGCATGGTGGGATTCCTTTGGGGAGAAAGGAGGCGGTGGAGGCGCAAATCAACGCCGGCCAGAATGCGCCGGGTACGGAAACTCATGTCGGGATAATTTACTGCGACGCCGCAAATAAATAGAGGGCCAATGTCATCTTGTAAACATATTTCTTTGCGATACCGCAAATAAATATGTTATGGCCTTTTCAGCGCGCACGGCGAGGCCATATCCTCACTGCAAGGATATGGATTTGCCCGGTGAAAAGGTTTAGTCTGCGATATCGCAAAAAAATGACAGCAGGCGAGTAACGCGTAAGGAATGGATGTCGTCATGGACGATTTGACAGCTTTCGAAGGGATTGAAACCGGTTCATGCGGCGGGCAGGGCCTGACCGCCGAGGCATGCGCCACAACGCGTCGTCGTGGCCGGCCGCGCGCCTTCGATCCGGATACAGTGCTGGAACAGGTGCTGGAAATGTTCTGGATGCGCGGTTTCGCGGCGACCTCGCTCGACGATATCGCGGCCGAGACGGGCGTCAGCCGCCCCAGCCTGGCATCAACCTTCGGCGATAAGGAAGCGCTTTATCTCAAGGCGATGCAGCGTTATCGCGACGGCATCAACGACAAGCTCGATCGCGTCCTGACCTGCAACGGCGAAGGCGACACCCTGCTCGGCATCGTTCGCCGCTATTTCGATATCATGCTCGATTCCTATACCGGCCAAAGCGACGACTGCCTGGGTTGTGCCTTTACCTGCACCGCGCTCAACGAAGCGCCGCGCCATGAATCGATCCGCAGCGTATTGCAGAACACCATCGAGGAATTCGACCTGCGCTTCGAGGCCTTCTTCAAGCAGGCGCAGGCCATGGGCCATATCGGACCCGACAAGGACCCCAAGGTCATGTCGCAGATGGTGACCGGCCTGACGTCCAGCCTGGCCGTACGCGCCCGCGCCGGCGCCAGCCGCGAAGACCTGCACAAGATCGTCGAGGCCAACACGGCGTTCCTGTTTGCCTAAACGACGACGCGTATCGCCGCCGATGGCGAAAGTCCTACGCCGCCTGCGCCCATTTGCGGCATGTCGCGGCCGCCTCGCCTTCCTTGGCGCAGACGCCGGCCATCCGTGCGTCGAGCCGTGCGAACACGGTGTTGCCGTCGTGCGCATCGCTCCAGGCGTGTACGAGCCGGCCCCAGGCCGCCACTTTCAGACGCGTGCGCTGGTAATAGCTGCCGGAATTCTGGCCCAGTTCGTCGATCACCGCCTGGGCGCTGGCTTCCACCGCCGCCTTGTCGCCCGGCGCCTGGCGCAGCACCGTTTTTGAATATTCGATGGCCCACTGGACGCGGGTCGCCGGGCCCTCGGACGTTTCGTAGGCCTTGCGCGCCCAGCCGATCGCCGCCGGCCCGTCTTTTTCATCCTCGGCGATGCTGGCCAGGTCGAGCATGTAATAATAGGGCGCGGCCGAGCGCTTGAGCTCTGCATTGAGCAATGTCTTGGCGCCGGCGTCGTCACCGGCATCGTGCAGCAGGTCGGCGGCGTTCGAAATGACCGACTGGCGCACCATGGCTTCCGTCGCCGCGCCATCCGCCCAGGCAACGCGCGTCCGGACCTTGGCCAGTACGGCCCTTGACACCTTGCCGCCGTCCGCCTTGGCCAGCACGATATCGGCATTTACGGTGGCGAGGCGGTCGGGGATCGGCAGGCCGGCGTCGCCATAGACGGTATCGAGCGCCTTGGTCAACGATGCGCCCAGGGTCGTCCGCCGGGTATCGGGCAAGGCCACGATCAGGTCCGGAATCGAATAGCTGAGATCGTCGCGGCTGGCGGCAACCTCGGCCGGACTGGCCAGGATCGCCGGCAGGACCTGTTCAAGCTGCGCCGTTTGTGCCGGGGTCAGCGCATAGGTGCCGTCCGGCCCCTTGTCCGTGCCGCCGATCAGCGCCAGCAAGGCAAAGCGGCGCTTGTAAGGGCCTTCGGGCGCCGCAGCGGTCAGCTTGTCCAGCAGGTTCACCGCCCGCGCATGATCGAGCCGGGGGTCATTCAGCCAGTCGAAGCCGGCCATGAGCTGCCATTCATCCGGCGACAGCGCCGAGGCGTTCGTCTCCACCTTGTCGAGCAAGGCATCGATCGAGGTCGTGCGGCTGGCTGCCACGCGCAGCACATCCGGCAAGCCGGTGGCCACGCCGGACAAGCGTGTGACTTCCGAGCCATCTGGACGCAGCACGATGACGGTCGGATAGCCGGTAATATTGAAGCGCTCGCCCCAGCGCTGCGCGCCGGCGGTGTCGCCATCGAGATGGACGGGCACGAAATTGCGCGTCTGCGCGATGAAGGCGGGGTCCTGGAACAGGGTGGTCTTCATCTGGTTGCACGGCGGACACCATTTGGCGCCCCAATAGAGCAGCACGGGCTTGCCGCTCTCCCTGGCCTCGGCGAAGGCGTCATCGACATCGCCTTCACGCCAGGCGATGGCCTGCGTCCGGGCGGTGGGTGCAGGCGCAGGTTGCTGGCAAGCCGCGACGCTGGCTGCCAGGGCTATCGCCAGCACGATCGATGTCCAACGCATCCGATACTTCCTTTTCTCGCGTTTTAAGGGCTTCCGGCCATCGTACAGTCCTGTACGCATCCGCCAGTCGTGGCGGGCTTCGGATACGTCGCCGCCTATTGTCTACCAAATCAGTATAGTATGTCCAGACCGCTTATGGCGTGGTGCGCGGAAACATCGAAAACGCGCTAAAACTTGACCGGGCCCCGAAACGAACGGCAGGTTCGCGGAACTGTTTGTAGCGCCAGACCAGGAAAATAGAGTTCGGCGCGTGCGGGGCCGGGGCATGCGATGCTGTCAGGCCGGCAATCGTGAAATAGATATTGGCGCCGAATTTCACAAGTCGGGCGTCTGCATGGGCGTGCTTGTCAGCCGACAGTACCGTTAACGGTTCCGCTCGTGGTATAAGTAACGGTATTGCCGTTCTTGCGGATGGCATACCCCGCCGCGCCGCCGGCCCCGCCCACAAATCCGCTACCCGCGGCGCCCGTTAGGCCGGGTTGACCGGCGTCACCGCCATTGCCACCGGCCGGGGTACCGTTTCCGTGGCCGCCGCCGCTTGTCGTGCCCGGTGATCCGGCAACCGCCGGGTCACCGGCGATTCCGGACGATCCCGCGCCTCCGGCGCCATTCGGGAAACCGCCGCCGCCGCCGTCGCCGCCCACATTGCCGGAGACCTGCTTTCCGCCGCCGCCGCCGCCGCCGCCGCCCGACTTGACGCTGCCGCTGGCGTTGACCGTGATGGTTATCGGCGTCTGGACATAAATGGCGTCACCGCCGGCATTTCCGGGCGATCCGTTACTGACACTGCTGCCGGCGCCGCCCGTTCCGCCCCCGCCGTACACATTACCCGAGACGATCAAGGTAATCGTCGAGCCGGACGGCCAGGTGCCGGTATCGATGCCCTTGCCGGCGCCTGCCGTGCCCATCAAGGTGACGCCCGGCGCGACATTGAATTGGTAATTGCCCGGGCTGGCGCCGGTATAACCGGCATTGTTCGCCAAAGTGCGCAGGTTGGAGGCAGCCGTGACCCAGATCAGCGTCGTGCCTGAGGCGACCGTATCGGTTTCGACGAGGACATTGTCGGCGTCGTATGTGTAATATGTCGTTGTGCCGTTGACGTTGGACACCTGGGCGATACGGCCAAGCTCGTCATACTTGTAGCTGGTGGTGCCCGCGACAGACGCGCCGGCAAACAAGGCCGCCGCCGTGCCCGCTATCACAACCAAGGCGCTCACGAAACCGCGCCGGCCGGCGCGGTAGGGTTGGTTGTCAGGTCGTGTCACGATGAAAGCCCCCGCCTTGTTCAGGCCTTATGATCGTAAGGAATAGGTATCCTGGCAAGCGAAAAAATTTGATAATATTTTCCGGAAAATAATCAATAGGTTGTAATTTGGCGCCCGTTCAAACGCAAGAATTGAAGCAACCTGGGCTTGATTTAGGCATTTCGGCATGATCCCCTGATCTTTCACGTCGGGGTGAGGGGGACGCGGAATGCCTAAATCGAAATCCGTCTTGGCATTGGCCACAGGCTTGATTGCCGGATGTGTCGCCATGATGTGCGGCCTGCCCGCCGCGGCTCAATCCTATCTGGCACCTCCGGCCGTCTCGGCGATGGACGAGCGTGGCGTCAACCTGGCGACCGGCAAATTCCAATTGCCCGGCCTGGATATCGCCATCGGCGGCGCCGGCAGTGGGCTCAGCCGTTCCGCTGTCGGTGATTCGGATCAGTATTCGGGCGGTATGACGGAGGATCACTATCAGCCGGCGCCGCCCAACAGCGGCTTCCTCTATTACCTACGCGTCAGCTACGGCGGCAATCTTTACAGTTTTCTCGCCGCGACGCCTGTTTCCAATACGACCGTTTTCGTCACGACCGATATGCCACAGATCAACGGCAGCGCGGTTCTGGCATGCACGTCGGCGCATGACGTCATCATCCTGCGTTCAGGTACGTGTACGCTGCGGCTCGCGGACGGCACCGCGGTTCTTTACGACACGGCCCTGACGTCATCGTCATTGACGCAGGTGGCGGCCATCGATTCGATCACGCGTCCGGACAACGAAAAGATTTCACTGAACTACTATTACAACGGCAGCGATATCGCGTCGGTGAAGACGGTCAGCAGCACGCTGGGCTGGATGCTGAAATACTCCGTCGACGGCAGCTACAAGGTCACCAAGGTCGCCGCCGTCAATACATCGAACGACTATTGTGATCCTACTGCCGCCGATTGCAACGGCGTTACCGGCCTTCAATATGTCGCGTCCAGCACCACAGGCTCGACGACGACCATCACGCGCAACAGCAGCAGCAACGTCACCATCAGCTACACCATCAGCGGCAGCACCACGACGCTGACGGCGCCGGACGGCCTGACCAAGACGGTGGTAACGGCGGTGGGCGGCGACGGTGTGACGCGGGTTCACACGGTCACGGTCGGAGGGTCCACCTGGACCTATGGCTATGTCATCAGCGGATCGACGATAACAACCACCGTCACGGCGCCCAATGCAACCACAACCAAGCTTGTCAGCAACGGTTCGGAAGTCACCTCGACCACGGACGAATTGGGCCGGACCACGACCTACAAATACCAGACGCCGGTTTACAGTGGGGCCACGCTCCTAGATGAGGTGATCCAGCCCGACGCGACCTACGATACGGACGGCGTAACAGTCACGGGTGGCTTCACTAAATATACCTACGGCGTCCGCTCCAATGTGACGGCGGTGACGGTCGTACCCAAAAACGGCGCCCCGGGCGGCGCCATCGATGCCACCAAGGCCATGGTGACGACGACGACCTTTCAAACGACAGCCTGCGACGCCACCAACTACAAGTACTGCAACAAGCCTTTGACCGTCACCAATCCCGACGGCGTCCAGACGACCTATACCTACGACACGACCAGCGGCAGCGCCACCCTAGGCGCCCTGCTGACGGTTTCGACGCCCGCGCCGGCATCGGGCGGCGTTGTCCCCAAGACGACCTACAGCTACGTCACCAAGAGCGCGACGATCAAGAATTCTTCCGGCACGCCGGTATCGCAAGTGGCCGTCTATCGTGTCGGCACGGTGTCCACCTGCATGACGACGGCCAGTTGCTCGGGCGCGGATGAACTCAAGACGGTCACCAGCTATGACGGCGACAGCAATACGCCCTTCAAGAACGTTTTGCCGACGGCCCAGACGGTGACCCATTACAACCCGGTGGCCGCGACATCGGCCAGTTTTGGCTCAAAGACCTATTATAATTCTGTCGGCAATATCATCGTCACGGATGGGCCGCTCAGCACGGCGACGGACGAAACCTATTTCTTTTACGATGATCTCAATCGTCAGATAGGTCAGGTCGGTCTCGATCCCGACGGTGCGACGACGGTGCTGAAGCGGAGGGCGACGCGGACGACCTACGACAGCGACGGTCGCGTTTACAACAGTGAAGTCGGAACTACCGGCGATGGCGCGTCTTCGGTCTATAGCGGCGCGACGGCGCAGGATCGCCTCGCCCAGGCCTATACCGACTGGTCGGGCATGTCTGGATTTGCCACCTATGCCAACGATGTCACCGAATACAGCACCACCACCGGCCTGCCGGTTACGGTTCGTCATTATGATTACGGCTATGCCACCCATGTCTCGCAGACGTCCTACGACAGCATGCTGCGCGTCGATTGCCAAGTCGAGCGGCTCAATTCGGCCAGTTTCTCGGCCTTGCCGGCGGCGTGCACGCCCTATGCGACCCTGCCGGCCGACGGTACGCCCGACCGGATCACCAGGAACACCTATGACGGCACCTCGGGTGCCCTGATCAGCACCACCGTCGGTTACGGCACCGCCGCCGCCCATATCGACGGCACCAGGACCTATAACACGGCTTCCAACGGCAACGCCGCACTGACCTCGGTCAAGGATGCCAAGGGCAATATCACCAGCTATACCTATGACGATTTCAACCGGCTGATTAAAACCTGCTACGCCACGGCCTCCAGCGGCGGCACGACCAATACGCACGACTGCGCGCAAACGGTTTACGCCACGACCGACCTGGCGGGCACAAGCAAGGGCGTCACACGCGTTGACAAGATTATCCTGCGCTCCGACCCGGCGAATTCCTTGTCCTATACGCCGGCGACCATCACCCTGGCCTATGACCTTGATGGCCGTGTGAAGGAAAAATCGGGCGCCGTCACCGAATGCTTCGTTTATAACAACTTCAGCACCATTACCAGCCATACCAACGCCACCTGCGCGGGCTCGCCGACCCAGACCGAAACCTATGTCTACGACACAGTCGGCTGGCTGCTGTCCGATACGCAAGCAGGACGCACCGTCACCTACACCTATGACAGTGTCGGCCGCCGCACCCAGATGAACTGGCCGGGCTCGGACAACTTCTTCGTCACCTATACCTACAAGAACGACAGCTCGCTTTCGACTATCCGCGACACCACGGGCACGGCCTTGGTGACGTTCTCCTACAACAATCTCGGCCAGCGCCTGGCGATCGGGCGCACTGGCGCCAGGACCACGGACTATACCTACGACAGCCGCAACCGGCTGAGCGTCCTGAAGAACAATGCGCTGCCGGTGGGGGCGACCACCTATACCAACATGCTGACGCAGAGTTACAGCACGTCGAGCCAGTCCGACCAGCTGGCCAGCCTGACCCAGTCGAACAGCAAATTCGACCCCACCCTGCCGGCGACTGAAGCGACCGCCTATACCATCAACGGCCTCAACCAGATGACGGCGGCCGGCAGCGCGACATGTGCCTACGATACGCGCGGCAACATGGCCGGCGACTGCGGTTCGGTGACCTTTACCTATAACTACAACAACCTGCTGACCTCGACCTCTAACGGCGCGACCCTGACCTACGACGCGTCGAACCGCCTGGCCAGTTACACACCGCCCAGCGCTGCTACGACGCAGTTTCTCTACGACGGTTCCGACATCATCGCCGAATACGATACTTCAGGCACCGTGTTGCGCCGCTATGTCTTCGGGCCTGGCTCGGACGAGCCGATGGTCTGGTTCGAGCGTAACGGCTCGGGCACTTACGACAAACGCTTCTTCTACGCCGATCAGCAGGGTTCGATCGTATCGGTGACCGACAGCACCGGAACGATCAAGTCGATCATGAGCTATGACAGCTACGGCCAGCCGACTACTGTGTCGACGGCGACCGACAGCAACATGGATCCGGCCTATGACAGCCCGTTCCGCTATACGGGGCAGTACTATCTCAAGGGACTGGGCCTCTACTATTACAAGGCCCGGCTCTATTCTCCGACCCTGCGCCGCTTCCTGCAGACCGACCCCATCGGCTACGGCGACGGCATGAACTGGTATGGCTATGTTGGGGGCGATCCGATCAATGGAAGCGATCCGACCGGGATGACATGCTATCCAATGCAGGATACCGGCGGTACGGTTTGCGATTATACGGAAGGCCAATGCTATACGACCGGAGATTGCAACGGTGGCGGCAGTGGCAACAGCAGTCATGGTTACTTGTCAAACGGAATCTCGCCTGTTTCTTCTGCGACTCAATCCGGTCCAGTAGGCACTTCCAATACAACAATGGCATCAGTGTCTGAAAGCGAAAATCCCGATGTAATAACAATTATAGGAAAATCCTATCATTGGAGAAGCGAGTATGATGCTGCTAACTATACAGAAGCGGCTTATTTTACACCGTCAGGTATCCTTGGTGGTAGAGGCTCGATCGGAGGCGGCAGCATTGCAGGGGTAATCGGTAACCTTGCACTCAGCAATGATGAGGTCCTCCTAGGACTTCAGGCTGGTCGGTTGGCTGCTTTCAATTCCAATTATAAGCGAAAGCCTAATAATTGGGTAATAGTCGGTCGTTATTATGGAGGCACTGCGGGACTTTTTGGAAGAAGTTGGGCCCCCATAGCCAGTATGTTAACGCCGGATGCGCGAAACAGGTTTGGAATACCGGACGGAACAGATCCAGAAAAAGATTGGGGTAATAATACAATGACGAATTGGGCAATTGGCGCAATTTCTACGGAAGATTATAACAATCCAAGTATGGTTAAAACGCGAGCTGCTTTTGGCTATGGTCAATATGATGGTGGTGGGCCTGAGGTTGTAATAATGGCACCTGTCGTAGCAAGTGTGGTCATTATTTTGGCTACAGGCAAGTTTTAGCATTTAATCTTTAGAGAATTTTATCTATAGTCTAGGATACGTGATAATCATCAATTTAAATGATGTTATCTTGTAGGGATTTTGTTAAGGGAGCAAATATGTCTTATCCTTTGGGCGGCATGACAGTTAATGAGCGTTTGGCAGAATTGGGGCTTTTTGATGAATGGGATGAAGCTGCGCACTCAAGAAATGTGGAAAAAATGAAGGAAATTCTTTTAAAATGCGGATTAAGTGAAGAATACGCAATGATGTCTATAGAAAAATTTCTAGAAAATCCGAAAAAATATGGATTCTAATTAATTCAATTAAGAGTGCAATGAATTTTAAAATTAATCCTATCGATTGATATTTGTATTTTATCTATGAGGTGTTAATATAGATGAAATGTTATTATTGTGGTAATTGCTAGAGGCAAAGTTTAGTATTTTTTAATATAGGCAATTGGTGGCAAATTTCCTTAAAATGATAATGATTATTGCATCTTTTGCAAAAATTTACTGTGCTCGATATGATTTGAAACATCATTCAATAGAAAAACCGCTTCCGTCTTGGCGGTGACCTAGCCGACAGTGTTGAACTTCCGTATAAAGCTTCAAGCCTTGCCAGGAAAATCGATTTTCACGTCGCTCTGGCCGAACGCCATCAGATAGGGTCCGCATTGCGCCAAGGCGGTGATGGCCAGGTTTTCCGAACGCAGGCGCTGGTCCGAGACGGAAGCCGCCGGATCGCGCAGGATCACCGGCGGTTTGGCCAGGTTGCCGAGCGGCGAGAAGCTGACGCTCAGGGTGACGCCCAGCGTCGATGGGTCGGCCAGGCGTTTCCAGCATGGTTCGATGGCCTTCCATAGATCGTTGGCGGCCTTGTTGTCGCGCGTATCGATCGCGACATGCGCGTCCCTGGCCGAAGGCGCGGTCGCGGGCTGTGATGGTGGCGGCGCGGCCTTGCCGAAGATATCGGCCAGGGACGCCATCGGCCTGGGCGCATCCAGCGGCTGGAGGCTGTCCGGGGGCGGGGGTTCGGTCATCTGCTGGAAGGCGCTCATGGGCGCGGCCGGCGGCCGGGGTTCGGAATAGACCGGGCTCATCAGGTCGACATCCACGCCGTCCTGCATCGCGCCGTACAGGCTCCGGTCGAGGCCCGCCAGCCGCGACGACGACGGCAGGATCAGCAACCAGATAACAACGCCATGCAGCGCCAGCGCGCCGATGACGGCTATTTCCCTGCGATGGCGTTTGGCAAGTTGCGCGAACGGACGGATCATGGGAACTCTGGGAACGGATAGACGGATACGCTGTCCGGATTGCGGCGGCCCCGGCGGTCTGATAATCTGCAACCTAGAGGAAAAGCGGCGAGCGGGGTAGGGGGTGCGCGGCACAGCCGGACAAAAAGGCGAGGCGGGCGTGGTCATGATCGACGCGCTGATCGGCGTCGTGATCATTGGCCTGACGATCTCGGTCGTGATGCTGTCGCTCGGGATTTCACGGCACATGTCGCGCCAGGCAGCGGACCTGAGGCAGGCCGGCCTGACCCTGGCCGTGCTGGCCGTGACGACTCCGTCCAGGCCCGGCGATTACAGCGGCGTCAAGGATGGCCTCCATTACGACGTTTCGGTGACGGAAGTTCGCAACCGGGAGATCGTGCTGTGTCGTTTCCATGCCGTCGTCACGGACGAAAACCAGCGCCGCCACAGTCTTGACGGCACACGCTGGTGCGAGACGGCGTCATGAAACATGACCAGGGTTTCACCCTGACCGAAACCCTGGTCGCCCTGCTGGTCATCAGCCTGTCGCTGGCGGCGCTGATCGTGGCAGCCTCGCTCGTGGCGCGTTTCGATCGCCGGGGCTGGACGGCGACGAAGCAGGAAAGGGAGATCGCCACCACGGAATCCCGGATTGCCGCCATCCTGCATGCCCGCGAGCCCCTGCGCGGTGATGACCTCGTGGGTACGGCCCGGCGTTTCGACTATGTCTGCACGCCAGGTGCCGGTAACGCACCGGATTGCCACTTCACGTTGTCCGAAAGCGATATACCAAATGTCCACATGATGTATGCTAGTGAAAATGAAATTCGCCCGGATTGGCCGCCACAAACCACAACGGGCGAGACGGAACCGCCCCGTCTGGAGGCTTTGATCCTGCAGGACGGACAGAACAAGACGCTCGCCGTGATAAGGCTCGGCACGGACCAGGACAAGGACTGTCAGTTCGATATGATTTCCCGCACATGCCGTGAAGACAGCCAGGGCGCAACGTCAGGCGTGACGCCATGAATGCACCCGTAAACGGTGGCAGCGAAGGTGCGCCGTTCCGGCCGTTCACGCGCGCCTTGAGCGTGCCGCCGGCCTTGCCGTGGGATCAGACACGGGCGGCGAAACTGGAAGCACAGCATACGTCGCCGGTTTCCGGTGACGGGATCACCATTCTCGTGCGCCGGCTGGCGCCCTGGCGCCTGAACGAAGCCGGGCGGTTCGTGGCCGTCTACCTGCGCGCCGGCGAAGCCAAGGCGGGCCTGGCCTTCGATATCGATGTCCAGGGCAAGCGGCTGCGTATCGAAATGCCGTCACGGGCGGCGACGGAGGCGATGATCCGCGAACGCGCCTGGCAGGTGGGCGCGGTCGTGGCCATGCTGGCGGGCATGGCGGCCATGGGCGCCCTGACGTTTCAGCGCCGCGACGGTCTCGAAGACCGGCTGACGACGGTGGAAACCCGCCTCGGCCGTGAGGCGCGCGAGGCAAAAGGCGTGCTGCGGGCCAAAAACGACGCCGATGCGCTGGCGGAGGCCGGCTTGCGCGACCAGGACCTCGACCAGGCGCTGGCCGATTTCAAATATCTGTCGTTGTCCAAGAATCCCGATGTCCGCATTGACGCCTTTTACTGGAACAAGGGCTATTGGGCGGTCGAGGCCGAAGGCGATGCGCCGCCCATGCGTGACGCCAGTGTCGACTTGCAGCGGTCCGCAAAGCCCGTGCGGCGCGGCGTGTGGCTGTGGGCCGCCCCGGACAAGGCGGTGACCAGATGATCATGCCGCTGAAACCGAAACGCGACGACGCCTTTCCGCTGGCGGCGGTTGCGGTGGGCGCGGGCCTGACCGTGATCGTGGTCGTGCTGATGATCATGTCCCGGGCGCCGGGGGCGACCGGGCGCATGAACGACCTGACGGCGAAGGGACGGGCGGTGGCCGCGGCCGCGCAGGCGGATGGCGACCTCAAGGCCTTTCCGCTCGGCAGCGTGTGTTCGGGCGTGCTCGACGACAGTTTCAAAGACCAGCTCAATATCGCGCTGACCAATAGCGGCCTGACGGTTTCCGCGCTTGACGTCAGCGAGGCCGGCACCGTGGGCGGTGCCCAGCCGCTGAACGCCTATCATTTGACGCTGAAGGGCAGCGGCAGCTACGAAAGCGCTTTGACGGCGCTTGAAATCCTGCGCCATGATCATCCCAAGTTGTTTCTCGATTCGCTGGCGATCCGTAATCGCACAAGCTCGGTCGATGTTGACGTGGAGGGGCGCCTGTTTTGCCGGTAAACCAGACCAAAACGGCTTTGGGAACGGGCGTGGCGGTCACCGTGGCCGGTGCGCTGATCATGCTCGCCTGGGACCCGACCCATGCCGATCAGCGCAGGCTGGACGACCTGGAGCGTACCGGCCGGCTTTCTCTCGATGCCGGCGTGGCGAACGCCACGGCTTACCAGGCCGAGGTGGAAGCTTTGGCCCAGCAGCCGATCTTCGTCATGACGACAGGGCCCATGGCCTACAAGGAAAAGGCGCTGCAGATCTTCGGCGTGGCCATATCGCCGGGACGGCGGGCGGCGCTGGTTTCGATCGACGGCGGTGAAGCGGCGTGGATGGCGGTGGGCCAGGTCACCGGCGATATCCGGTTGAGCGCCGTCGGCACCAACGGCGCCAGTTTCGACACGCCGGTCGGCACGCGCATCGTCAATCTCGACGATACGCCGTCGTCTCCAACAACGGCATCGGCGGCAGGGGGGTAAATGAAGGGGTACGTGCGCTGCATTCTGGCGGCACTGATGCTGTTTTTCGCGCAAGGCGTCACGGTCTGTCACGCCCAGGGCACATCGCAGCCCTATGCCTTTGTGTTCAAGGACGCGGATATCTCGCAGGTGGCCGATGAACTGCTCGGCAACACGCTGGGCGTTTCCTACCGCGTCGAGCCTGGCGTTTCCGGCAAGATGAACTTCCGTATCGAGCAGAAGCTGACCAAGGCGCAATTGCTGGCGGCGTTCGAAGCGGCCCTCGCCAACTACGACGTCGCCATGGTGCAGGACGGCGATACGCTGGTGCTGAAACCGCGCGACAAGGCGCAGATCGGCGGCCAGGTTTCCACGGCGTCATCGCCGGCATCCACTGTCGGCTACCAGATACGGGCGATCGCGATCAACTACGGATCGGCGGAAGAAATCGCCAAGGCGCTGACCACGGTCACCCATGCCGACATGGTCCTGTTCTCCTCCGACAAGCTGGGCCTGATCCTGATCGGGGGGCGATCGGAAGAACTCGACAACGCCGCCTCGACCATCGCGCTCTTCGACCAAAGCACGCTCGGCCAGTCGCGAATCCGCTTCTTTCCGCTGCAAAACGCCAGCGCCGCCACCGTCGCCATCGATCTCGAAAACGTGCTCAAGGCATCGGGAACCTCAAGCGTGACCATCGCGCCGATGCCGCGTCTGAACGGCATTTTTGCGTTCTCGAAATCGCCGGAGGCGCTGGACGAAGTCACGCAATGGATGGCCAGGCTCGATGTGCCGTCCAACGACCCCACGGTCAAGGTCTGGGTCTATCACCCCAAGGGGGCGTCGGCCGAAAACCTGGTGCGCACGTTGAACGCCGTCCTTGGCCTCGCCGACACCACCGGCTCCGCGGAACCGGCCGCCAGCCCCTCCTCAGCCGGCTCCGTGGCCGACACGGGCAATCTTGCCCCGGCCTCCGCGCCCGCGCCCGCACCGCCGGCTGCCGGCGGTTCCGATACGGTGACGCGCATCGTCGCCGACAAGGACACCAACTCGATCATCGTCAACGCGCCGGAGGCGACGCGCATCCGCGTCATGAACGTGCTTGACGAAATCGACCGGGAGCCGGCGCAGATCTTCATCGAAGCCTCGATTCTTGAGGTCAACCTGACCAACGACTTCACCTTCGGCGTCGACTGGAAAAAGGTCGGCGACAACAACAAGCTGTCGGTCAGTTCCTACAGCGGCAGCGCGACCAACTTCCCGGCCGCGGCGCCGGGCTTCTCGGTCAACTACGTCGGTACGGATATTACCGCGGCGATACGGGCGCTCAGCTCGGAATCGCACGTCAGCATCGTTTCGGCGCCGAAGATCACCACGGTGGAAAATTCGACGGCGCGTCTCCAGATCGGCGACGAGGTGCCCATCGTGACGCAAAGCGCGCAATCGACGGTGACCACCGATGCGGCGCTCGTCAACACCATCGAATATCGCGACACCGGCGTCATGCTCGAGGTCACGCCGCACATTGCCAGCGACGACCGCATCTCCCTGGACGTGACGCAGGAAGTCAGTTCGGTGGCCAAGACCCAGACCTCGGGCATCGATTCGCCCACGATCAAGCAGCGTCACATGGAAAGCAAGCTGATCATTCCCGAAGGTACGGTCGTGGCCCTTGGCGGCCTGATCAGCACATCCCAGGACGACAGCAACGGCGGCGTCCCGGTGATCAAGGATATTCCGGTGCTCGGCAATCTGTTCAAGGGCCGCACCAAGTCCAGCGACCGAACGGAACTGGTCGTGCTGCTGCAGGCCACCATCCTGCGCGATCCAGCCGCCTACACGGCTGTCCTCGATAACCTGGGCGCCGACCTGAAGGACCTGATCCATGTGGGGGACTGGAGTGCCACGCCGCAATGACGCCGAGGCGGGTTATGCCAGCCTGGCGGCCATGGT
>FTDB01002446.1_pt1 | contig 28786 bp, 34 predicted proteins | sample 1639741 | NCBI WGS metagenome assembly FTDB01 (sample SAMEA3914869, study PRJEB12502) | metagenome | biome: forest; material: soil | place: USA | collected 2012-03-12 | depth 0.1 m | reverse complement strand
GGCGGCGCGTTCGAGCAGGCGTGAATGGAGATAGAAGACGTCGCCCGGATAGGCTTCGCGGCCCGGCGGACGGCGCAGCAGCAGCGACATCTGGCGGTAGGCCACGGCCTGCTTCGACAGATCGTCATAGATGATCAGGCCGTGCATGCCGTTGTCGCGGAACCATTCGCCCATAGCGCAGCCGGCGAACGGGGCCAGGAATTGCAGCGGGGCCGGTTCCGACGCCGTGGCGGCGACGACGATGGTGTAGTCGAGGGCGCCGTTGTCTTCCAGGGTCTTGACGATCTGGGCGACGGTCGAGCGCTTCTGGCCGATGGCGACGTAGATGCAGTAGAGCTTGGCGGCTTCGTTGTCGCCGGCATTGATCGCCTTCTGGTTCAGGATGGCGTCGATGCAGACGGCGGTCTTGCCGGTCTGGCGGTCGCCGATGACCAGTTCGCGCTGGCCGCGGCCAACGGGGATCAGGGTGTCGATGGCCTTGATGCCGGTCTGGACGGGTTCATGCACCGACTTGCGCGGGATGATGCCGGGCGCCTTGACATCGACGCGGCGGAATTCGGTCGACGCGATCGGGCCCTTGCCGTCGATCGGCTCACCCAGCGGATTGACGACGCGGCCGAGCAGGCCCTTGCCGACCGGAACCTGCACGATTTCGCCGAGGCGGCGGACTTCGTCGCCTTCCTTGATTTCGCGGTCTTCGCCGAAGATAACGACGCCGACATTGTCCTTTTCGAGGTTCAGGGCCATGCCCTTCACGCCGGCCTTGGGGAAGGCGACCATTTCGCCGGCCTGGACCTTGTCGAGGCCGTAGACGCGGGCGATACCGTCGCCGACGGAAAGGACTGAACCGACGTCGGAGACATCGGCTTCTTCACCGAAGCCGGCGATTTGTTGCTTGAGAATGGCCGAGATTTCGGCGGCGTTGATATCCATGGTGCTTACGCTCTCTTAAGGGCGAATTTGAGGGAATCGAGTTTGGTCTTGAGGCTGGAATCGAACAGGCGCGAACCGACGCGGACCTTCAGGCCGCCGAGGATCGCCGGATCGACCCGGGTGGTGATGGCGGCCGTGTGGCCGAGCGACTTGGCCAGCGCCGCCGTAAGGTCGTCCATCTGCGGCGCGGTCAGGGCCACGGCGGACGTGACTTCGGCCGAGACGATGCCCTTGGCTGTGTCATAGCGCCTGAGGAAGGCGGTGATGACCGGGAACAGTTCGGAGAGGCGGCGGTTGGCCGCCAGCACGCCGAACAGACGGGTGGTCAGGTCGTTTAGCTTCAGCTTCTTCGTCACCGCCGTCAGACCGCCGAGCTTGATATCTGAGCCATAGGCGAGCGAGGACAGGAAACGGCGCAGCTCGGGGCTTTCCAGCAGAAGGCCTTTCAGCTTGACCATGTCACCCCGCACCGCATCGAGCAGACTGCGCTCAGAAGCCAGGTCGAAGACGGCCTTGGCGTAGCGGTCGCCGGCTTCCGTTTCTCGAAATTGATCGTTCACAGTTCAGTCCCAAAAACTTCGGATTCTTCAGGCATAAGGTCACGGACGCAATCGCGGTTGCGCCTCACCTGCCGTGTGTGGCGGGTCCTTAGCATAGGGCCTTGGGTCTCGCAACCCGAGCGGTGCGCGAATCCGGCGCAAAATGCCGCACCCGCAAAATCGATCGGGCATGCCGGGGATATACCTTGTGGTTTAAGGCGATTCTTCTATTTAAGATGGGGTGCGCCGGCCAAACATGGAAATTGACGCAACCGGCTTTTCGGAGACCTGATTCCCTCATGGACGCGATTGTGACCCTGCTTGGCAACCCGGCGACCTATGCGGCGCTGTTCACGCTCGTCGTCATGGAGATCGTGCTCGGCATCGATAATCTCGTCTTCGTCTCGATCATGACCAACAAGCTGCCCGAGGCGCAGAGGGGCCGTGCCCGCGCCATCGGCATGTTCGCGGCGCTGGGCCTGCGCGTGGCCTTGCTGGGCTCGCTCTACGTTATCGTCAACCTCAAGCATCCGGTGTTTTCGCTGTTCGGCCACGGCTTTTCGTGGCGCGACCTGATCCTGATCGCCGGCGGCCTGTTCCTGGTCTACAAGGCGGCGACCGAAATCATCGAATCGACCGACGGCCACCCGGATGGCGACGGCGACGACAAGCCGCAGCGCAAGCCCCCGTCCCTGGCCGTGGCCGTGGTGCAGATCCTGCTGCTCGACCTGGTGTTCTCGGTCGATTCGATCCTGACCGCCGTCGGCATGACCGACGAACTGCCGATCATGATCGCCGCCGTGCTGATCGCGGTCGGCCTGATGTTTGCCGCCAGCGGGCCGATCTCGGCCTTCATCCATAAGCATGCCTCGATCGTCATGCTGGCACTCGGCTTCCTGCTGATGATCGGCGTGGTCCTGGTCATGGAAGGCATGGGCCACCATGTCGACAAGGGCTATATCTACGCCGCCATGGCCTTCGCCGGCTTTATCGAGGCGCTGCAGATGTTCCGGCGCCGGAAACCGAAGCCATGAGCTTCCGCATTGTCTTCGCCATCTATGACGGCATGACGCACCTCGATTTTACCGGGCCACACATGTTCTTCAGCCGCCTGCCGGGTGCCGAGGTCATCGTGGCCAGTGAACACGGCGGCACGGTCGTGGCAGAGCTGAATTTCGCCGATACGGTCAGGCTGACCGAGATCGCCGCCTGCGACCTGATCTGCGTGCCCGGCGGCATGAACGCCACCGAGGTCGGTTTGCGTGACGGTTTTACCTCCGAAATCCGGCGGCTGGCGGCGACGGCGCGGTACGTCACCTCGGTATGCACCGGATCGTTGATCCTCGGTGCGGCTGGGCTGCTCAAGGACAAGTACGCCGCCTGTCACTGGGCTTGGCGCGATTTCCTCGTCGAATTCGGCGCCACCCCGGTGGCGGAGCGCGTGGTGCGCGACGGCAATATCATCACCGGCGGCGGCGTGACGGCGGGCATCGACTTCGCGCTTTCGGTCATCGGCGAGATCGCCGGGGCGGAGGTGGCACAGCGCATCCAGCTTGGCCTCGAATACGATCCGCGGCCGCCCTATGACTCAGGCTCTCCCGAAACGGCGCCGCCGGAGGTCCTGGACGCCTATCGCCAGATGATGGCTGCGAAGGCCGGCGAACGGCTGGCCCAGGTTCGCGCCGCGGCGGCAAAGCTTCATTAAGGCTGGCCGTGGTAGGCTGCTGCTTCCCCAGCAGAAGGCTCCGGGTCCATGGATAGTACCATCTACACCAATTCGGGTGCGCCCCTGATCACGCCGTGGTCGGCGCGCGGCATGTCGAACGAGAAATTCGCCGCCCTCGCCAAGAGTGACGCGCAAAAGCAGGAAGTCCAGCGCGACGCCGCCAGGGTTTTCGACGAACCGGGCATGAAGTCCGACGACCAGCAACGCAACTATCTGCGGACCAAGATTCAAAGCATCGTGGAACGGCTGAAGGTGTTGCAGAAGCTGTTTTCCAACGACGGCCGGGAAATGGCACGCGCCATCACGCAGATTTTCAAGGAATTGAAGGCGGCGCTCAAGGCCTACAAGGAACTGGCCGGCAAGGAGCTGGGCAATGTCGATGGCATGGTGTCCCAGGCCCTGGCGTCGGTGCCGGCGTCATCGGACGCCGGCGACCAGGCGCCTACGGACGACGCGAGCGCGGATGACACCGCCAAGGCCGGCGACAGCTCCGACGACACCAGCGTCCAGGCCGCCGATGCCCAGGCCGAGGCGGCGCCGGAAGCGGATACCGCCGTAAAAACCGGCAGCGACGACGTCACGGCGACGGATAACCGGAAATCGGCAACGACCGACACCACGACGACCACCGACAGCAGCCAGCCCGCACCGTCAGCCACCGCCTTCGACGGCGACAAGACGGCGCTTTACAAGGCTGTCGAGGCCAAGGTGCGCGACATGGTCGGCAGCGACGCCATGGATTTCCTGAAAATGGTCAAGGGCTTGGTGAAAACGATCGAGGACAAGTTCCTCGCCAAGGCGCGTATCCAGATCGCCGCGATGAAGCCGGATAAGGATCTGGAAAGGGTCGTGAAGGACCTGAACGACAGCGAAAAAGACCTCAACCAGACCATGGACGATATGGACAGCGACTTGAAGAACGCCGTGCCGGGCTTGGGGATGCACCTGGACGTTGCTGCCTAAAGATGACGCTGGAAATCCATGGATTGATGCAGGATGCGGATAACAAAAATGCCCGTTTCAGCACGCCGGTAAAAGACGGCGTGGGATTCAATTGAAGCCCTAAAGTAGTCGGTACGAATATCATCGACCGATCGGCCACGGTCAGGATGGCTGGCAAGCCTGGACATGAGTGCATTGATATCCCGGATATAAATATCGGCCTTTGCCCGGCCCCAATGATCCCGGCTGTAGCGCCAGATTTCTTTCATATCCAGCCGCGCCAATGGGGAAAGCTGAAATCGCACGATTTCAGTCCCCTTCGTATTCACGGTTTACTTCGTTCAGAAACTCATCAACATCGAAATTCTGGGGCGGCCCACTGTTCTCACCCGCGATCAAGGCCGCTTGCAAAGTCGCCAGCTTGGCCTCCTCGGCTTCCAATAGGCGCAAGCCGGCGCGCACCACATCGCTGGCCGAGCTATACCGGCCATCGGCGACCTGAGCAGCGATGAAACTCATGAAATGATCGCCCAAGGCGAAAGATGTGTTCTTACCCATGGCTGTCTCCGCTACCAAAGCTTGGTATATCACAGGAAGCTGTAGGGGTCGATATCCACAACCAGCCGGATGGCGTTGGGGCGTTTGATCGCTGCCACCCAATGGGTGATAAACGCCTGGATATCCCGGTTGCGGTCGGCGCGGACGAGGAAGCGCTTGCGCCACAAGCCGCGCACCAGGGCTAGTGGCGCATCGGCCGGGCCGAAGACGTCGATGCCCTCGCTGTTCGGAATGAAGAGCGCCAGTTCACGGCTGAACCTGTTGAGCAGCGCCTGGTCGCGGGCCGACAGGATCAGCGCCGCCAGCCGGCCGAACGGCGGCATGCGCCCCAGTTCGCGCGCCATGGCTTCGTACTGGTAAAACGCCTCGCGGTCGCCGCGCGCCAAGGCCTGCATGACCGGGTGTTCGGGCGTATAGGTCTGGATCAGCGCCTTGCCCGGCTTTACTTTTCGGCCCGCCCGCCCGGTCGCCTGCTGCAAAAGTTGGAAAGTGCGTTCCGCCGCGCGCAGGTCGCCCCCCTTCAGGCCGAGATCGGCGTCGACGATACCGACCAGGGTCAGGTTGGGGAAGTTGTGGCCCTTGGCCGCCGCCTGGGTGGCAATGACGATGTCGATATCGTGGTCCTCGATGCGGCGGATCAGGGCGGACGAGGCCACGGCATCGGGCGCGGTATCCGAACTGAAAACCTCGGCGCGCGCCTCCGGGAAGCGCGACTGCACCTCCTCCAGGATGCGCTCGACGCCAGGACCGACGCTGATCAGGCTGTCCCTGGCGCCGCAGTGCGGACAGGCGGCGGGCTTGCGCATCGAAAAGCCGGTCAGGTGGCAGACGAGGCGCCCCGACGCCCGATGTTCGACCAGCCAGGAATCGGTGCGCGGCGACGTCATTTTCTCGCCGCATGCCTTGCACAGCACCAAGGGCGCATAGCCGCGGCGGTTGAGGAACAGCAGGACCTGCTCGCGACGCGCCAGGGTGGCGAGGATTTCGCCGACCAGCACGTCCGACAGCCACATTTGTTCTTTTTTGGGCCCCTTATCCGGCGCATGCGCCTTCATGTCGATCAGGGCGATATCGGGCAGGACGGCGTTACCGTGGCGCTGCTCCAGCCGAATCCAGGCATAGCGGCCCTTCTGGGCGTTTGTCAGGGTTTCCAGCGACGGCGTCGCCGACGCCAGGATAACCATGGCGGCGTCCAGCCGGGCCCGAAAGACGGCCAGGTCGCGGGCATGGTAGCGGACGCCGTCCTCCTGCTTGTAGGAACCGTCGTGCTCCTCATCGACCACGATCAGGCCCAGACGCTGGAACGGCAGGAACAGGGCCGAGCGCGCGCCGACGACCAGCCTAACCTTGCCCGTGGCCACGCCTTCCCAGATCCTGCGGCGCGACGCATTGCCAATATGGGTGTGCCATTGCGCCACCTCGACCCCGAACCGGTTCTTCAGCCGTTCCATCACCGCCTGGGTCAGGGCGATTTCGGGCAACAGGACCAGGACCTGGGCGTTGGCGTCGGCACGCAGCACGTCGGCGACGGCTTCGAGATAGACCTCGGTCTTGCCCGAGCCGGTGACGCCGTCGAGCAGGACCGGCGCGAAGGCGTGCCTGGCCTGCTCCCGTCGCAGCAGTTCGTGCGCCGCCTGCTGGCCTTCATTGAGCCGGGCCGGGGCATGGTCAGGATCAGGCTGCGGGAAGCTGTCATCCACGCGCATCTCGACCTTGGCCAGCGCGCCATCCTTTTCGAGGTTGGATACCACGCCCTGCGACACGCCGGCGGCATAGGCGAGGTCGGTCAGCGACATGGGCACGACGGCGGCTTCGAGCACGCGTTCACGCGCCCTGGTCATGCGAGCCGGCGCCTCGCCCGAAACAACATAGCCGTAGCGGGCCTGAGCGCGCGGATTTTTAAGGGCGCGCAGGGCGCCGTTGATAAAGACACCGGGCGGTGTCAGGGTCCAGTTGGCCGCCCACAGCCAGAAATTCAGCGATGTTTCCGGCACCGGCGCGTCGTCGAGCCGGGCCAGCACCGGCTTGAGGGTGAAATCCGACGTTTCCTCGCGCTCGAAACCGATGACCAGACCGCGCACCTTGGCATGGCCCAGCGGCACGACGACATGGTCGCCGGCGGCCAGCTCCATGCCGTCGGGCAAGCGATAATCGAGGGCTTCGGCCATCGGCGCCAGCACGACCACCTTCACGACAAGGGTTAATTCGTCTCCTGTCTGGAACATATCGGGCGCGGCGGAACTCATGATTCCCCAGCTAACACGAAAAGGATGGCGCTGTCACAGATGCGGCTTCACAGATGACGCGCGCCGTCATAAAGTGCGGTCTTCAGACAGGTGCGAGGCAATGAGTTCCATGAGTTCCGATGGCGGCATGACCACGCTCGATCTCACCGATTGGCATACCCTGCGCCGTCATCTCGTTAACCATGCTCCAAAGTTCCTGGACGAGATCGCCAACGATGTCGCCCTGCTCAATGCCCTGGGCCTGCAACCGAAATCGAAACACCTGATCGACTTTGGGCCGGCGGCGCTGTCGAAGCTGGAACAGCGCGCGCTCAAGGATTTCGATATCCGGCGGCAGCTGGAATTGACAGCCAAGGCCAATTTCGACGCCCAGAACCAGACCCACGCCATGATCCTGAGCCTGCTGGAGGCGCGCAACCATTCCGATCTGGCGCGACGGCTGAACGACGAATCCCGCCAACGCTTCGGCCTGGTCGCGGCCACGGTCGCGCTGGAGGACACCGCGCCGGTGCCGCTCGGCTGGAAGTCGCTCGACGACGGCGGGGTCGATTACATCATCGGCGAGACCGGCCTGTCGCTGCTCGGCCCCGATGCCGTCTGCCGCGTGCTGTTCGATGACGACGTCCGCCGCATCAAGAGCGCCGCCGTGTTGCGCATCGCCCTGTGGCGCGAAGGCCGGCCGGGCCTGGTGGCCTTTGGTTCGTCCGATTTCGACGGCTTCTCGCCCGAGATGGGCGCCGAACTGGTGGCCTTCGTCGCCCGCGTCGTCGAGCGCGTGGCCGAACGCTGGCCGGTGCTTGCCTGACGCGTCGTGGCCAGGGCCGCGTAAACATTTCCTTACCCTTGTTCGCTAAAAGGCGTTTGGGGCCTTAAAATGCCGCAAACCCTTCCTATATTCACTTTAACGGATACCCATCCGCGCCTTTGAGGTCTCTCTCCCCAAGCCCCCCGACAGGTTCTGGAGGCGAAGCCCTCTCACCACGCCTCCTCTTCCGCAAGGATGGGGAGGGAGACCACCCGGCGGCTCTCAGGCACGAACATGGGTATCGAGGTTGCGATGACGCTCGACGACGCCCGCATGGCCTGGCTGGGCTGGCTGAAAAGCCAGCGCCGCTGTTCTTTGCGTACGCTCGAGGCCTATGGCCACGCTTTCCGTTATTATACCGATCACCTGGCGCGCGACCTGCCAGGCTTGACCCTGGCCGATGTGGTCGAGGTATCTTCGGCCGATGTGCGCGGCTGGATGGCGCACCTGCGCGCCAAGGACCCGCCGCTGTCGCCACGCTCGCTGGCCCAGCATCTGTCGGCCATCAAATCGTTTCACAACTATCTCGATCTCCACCATGACATGGGCAACGCCCGGGTGGCCATGATGCGCGGGCCGCGCCTGAAGGCCACCCTGCCCCGGCCGCTCAATCCCGACCAGGCCATGGGCCTGCTGACCGAAACGCGGCTGGATGCGGGGCGTGACCCCTGGGAAAACGCCCGCGACGAGGCGGTCTACCTGCTGCTGTACGGCCTGGGCCTGCGGATTTCGGAGGCCTTATCGCTCACCCTCGGCGAGACACCGCTGGGCGACAGCCTGCGCATCACCGGCAAGGGCAACAAGATGCGCGTTCTGCCCGTTCTGGCGACGGTGCGCGATGCCGTCGAGGCCTACAAGGCGCGACAGCCGTTCACACTGCAGCCCGGCGACCGGTTGTTCCGCGCCAAACGCGGCGGCGAACTGTCACCGCGCCATGTCCAGGCGGCGATGCAGGCCATGCGTTCACGACTGGGCCTGTCGGATCGCGCCACGCCGCACGCCCTGCGCCATTCTTTCGCCACGCATCTGCTGGGGTCGGGCGCCGACCTGCGTTCGATCCAGGAACTGCTGGGTCACGTGTCGCTGTCGACGACGCAGAAATATACCCAGGTCGACGCCGAGAAACTGCTCAGCGCCTACGCGGCGGCGCATCCCAAGGGCTGAGCCCTTTTCCGTTAAGACCTACGCCCCGCCGGCGCGCGAAAAGCGGCCCAGAAACCGAGCGCCACCACGGCAAGTCCGCCCAGGAGCGGCACGACGCAGGTCAGGGCGGTCAGGACCGCGCCGGGCGCGCTCCGCGGATTGTCACCCACAGAGGTCGCGAGGAAGATGACATAGGTTGCCCACAGGAAGGCAAAGGTCAGGCTGGCGCCCGCCATGGCTGCCCGCATGGCCATATAGGCGGCGGGCGCGCCGCGAAAGGCCGGAATCTGGCGCAGCACAACATAGCCGCCCGCCGCCCCGATCAGGCCGACGCCGGCGAAGACAAGGGCACACGACAGGCTGATATCGCCGAGCGAACCCAGGAAAGCGCCCCCGAATGAACTGGCCATCAACACAACCAGGCCCGTGGCCGTCATGATGGTAAGTATCCGTGCGCTGTGAAAACGTCCCGGCTCCGGGGTTTTGAGGCCGGCGACGATCAGCAGCACCGGCAGGGCCGCCAGGCCCAGCACCCAGGCACCGGAGGCCAAATGCCACAACCGTTCGATCAGGTTTGCCATGTCCGCCTCCGTCACAAGCGGGCGATTATGACAGGAACGGTTTAATTCACGGTGTGCCGGCAGGGTTAACGGCTTTCCACCGCCAGAAGCGTCAGGTCGTGGTCAAAGGCATCCGAGGTACCGCAGGCGTCGGTGCCGATCTGGTAGGACGCCTTGGGATCGGGCTGGGTCAATTGAGATTCGATGCGCGCGTTTTCATCCCAAACGCCGGGCAGCGCCAGGTAGCGCACCGCGCGCGGCAGGGCGGCAACACCCGGCGGGCTACGGCCGAGGTAGTGACGGACGGCGAACAGGCAGTGTTCGGCGGTATCGATCAGGTTGCCGTCGATATCGTAGCGGGTGCTGTCGATCGGCATGACGCCGCCCGTGCATTTCAGGCAGGCCGGCGGTGCATAGATGAACAGGGTCTGGGATGTGCCCGAAAGGCGGGCCCTGGTCAGCCAGTAATCAGGCGACTGGTGGCGAAGGTAGCGGTCGATCAGGGCCAGATCATCAGGCGTCGGCGCCAGCACTTTCTGCCAGTTGACCGCGGCCGGCGACTTGCCGGAATGGGTAGCGAGATAAGCGTCGATCCGGGGATCCAGGCGCGCCTCCAGATCGGCGATGGCGGCGATATCGGCGGCGCTGGCCGGCGGCACGAGACGGCCGGCCCACATGGCGAGACCGAGGTCGAGCTTGGCGTGCGCGTCGGCGTCAGAGGCCTGCGCCTTGTCGAAGAGATCGGACGGCGGCGTGGCCAGCGCGGCTTCGATGTCGTGTGCCGCGCTCGTGACAAAGAACGGGCGCAGTTCCGGATTGCCCTGAAGCGTGGCGCATCCGCTCAGCAGCAACACGGCGGCAATGCCGGCGATAATGTTTTTCATGATCCCGTCCCCCTCGATCCTGCAGCCGTATAGCATTTCTTGGCGGTGCGCACAAAAAAGCAAAGACCTTCCGACGGGCCGCCCCGAGGAAGGTCTTTTCCGTATGAAGCCATACCCAAAATACACTGGGCGCAGCGAAGGATTTGGGGGTGGAAGGCTTACGCCTGCATGGTCCAGCCTTCGACGCCCATGGCGGCCTGGCGGACGGCCTCGGAGCGGGTCGGGTGCGGGTGGCAGGTGCGGGCCAGGTCTTCCGAGGCGCCGCCGAAGGCCATCAGCACGCAGGCCTCGCCGATCATTTCGCCGACCTGCGGGCCCATCATGTGGACGCCCAGCACCTTGTCGGTCTTGGCGTCGGCCAGGAATTTCACAAAGCCCTCGGTCTCGTGATTGATCTTGGCGCGTGAGTTGGCCATGAACGGGAATTTGCCGGTCTTGTATTGAACGCCCGCTGCCTTGAGCTGGTCCTCGGTCTGGCCGACCCAGGCCACTTCCGGCGAGGTGTAGACGACGCTGGGGACCAGATTGTAATCGACGTGGCCCGCCTTGCCGGCGATCAGTTCGATACAGGCGACCGCGTCTTCCTCGGCCTTGTGCGCCAGCATCGGCCCCAGGATGACATCGCCGATGGCCCAGACGCCGGGCGCGGCGGTCTTGAAGTGGTTGACAGGAACGAAGCCGCGCTGATCCGGCGTGACGCCGACCGACTCCAGGCCCAGACCTTGCGTGAACGGACGGCGGCCGATGGCAACCAGCACAACGTCGGCGCTGAGCTTTTCCTGCGCCCCGCCGGCGGCGGGTTCCAGGGTCAGGTCAACGCCCTTGCCATTCGGCTTGGCGGAGGTGACCTTGGTGCCGAGCTTGAAGGCGACACCCTGCTTTTCGAGCGCGCGCTTGAAGGCGGTGGCGACTTCGGTATCCATGCCCGGCGTGATGCGGTCGAGGAACTCGACGACGGTCACCTGCGCGCCAAGGCGGCGCCATACAGAGCCGAGTTCGAGGCCGATGATGCCGGCGCCGACAACGACCAGCGACTTCGGCACGGCCGGCAGCGACAGGGCGCCGGTGGAATCGACGATTACCTTCTGGTCGACCGGCACACCCGGCAGCGGTGTCGGCTCGGAACCTGTGGCGATGACGATGTTCTTGGCCAGCAACTGGCTGGTCGAGCCGTCATTGCCGGCGACGGTGACGCGTCCCAAAGAACCTTCGCGCCCCGCGATGGTGCCGCGACCATTAAAGTACGTCACCTTGTTCTTCTTCATCAGGAACTCGACGCCCTTGGTCAGGGCCGTGACGCTATCCTGCTTCGCCTTCATCATCTGGACGAGGTTGAGCTTGGGCGCCGGCACGTCGATGCCGATGTTGGCGAACTCGTGGGTGGTGGCTTCGAACAGTTCCGAAGCGTGGAGCAGGGCCTTTGACGGCATGCAGCCGACATTGAGGCAGGTGCCGCCCAGAACGCCGCGCACATCGACGATGGCGGTCTTCAGGCCCAGCTGGCCGGCACGCACCGCCGCATTATAGCCGCCCGGGCCGCCGCCGATGATCACTACGTCGAAATTCAAGTCATCAGCCACGGCATTGCCCCTTTTTCAGCAAGGATTTTCGTCCTCCAGCAGGTAAGAGCGCGCAGGCGACAGGTCAAGTGAATTTCACGCGAAACTCAGGGAAGTTCGACGTCGAGATCGGGCAGTTTCGGCAATCGTTTCTGGGGTGACTTATTAATGGCGTAAATCAGGAAACCCAGCACCATGGCGACCAGGGTCAGGACATAGCGCGGGTCCCAGCCCGACAGGATGCTGAGGATCTTGTCGTAGAGGCCCCCGCCCTTATTACCGTTGGTGATGTAGGTCAGGGCCAGGTCGGCGACAAAACCGAGGATATAGGCGCCGGTGGCCTGCAGGTTGCCGTTGGCGTGCAGGAAGGCGGCCAGCAGGTACAACACCACCACCGCTCCCCACAGCACCACAACCGGCGTGTTGTGGGTGGCGACGGCATCGACGGCGGTATCGCCCTGAATCGAATCCATGACGGGCGCCCCGGCGTCGCCATCCATGGGCGCGTTGGCGCCGGTGTAATCGGTGCTGTCCTGGGCAACCATCGGCACATTGCCGCCCATGTCGGGAGGGACCAGCACGGACTTGACCACCGGCCAGGCGATCCAGGCGGCATAGAGCACCACCACCGCGACGACGACCCACTTCAGCAGTTGTTTCATGGCCTGCCCCCTGTTCATGGTTAACCTATCTTAACCGAAAGGGCGGTTGATGGCTATCCCCGGCGCGGACGCTCAGTTCTTGGCCGAATCGTCCTGGATATCGCCCAGGTCGGCGACGACGGCATTGGGATCGTCCTTCATCGTACCGAGCGAGCCGAGGTTGGTGGCGGCGAAATCGGCGGCCTTGAAGAAATAGTCGCGCGAACCGCACGCCAGTATGCCGACCGAATAGGAGGTGCGGTAGACGCGGGCCGCACTTGTGCGCATGGCGCTGACCTGATCCGCTGTCAGCTTGGTGGCCGTGGCGTCAACCGTCTGGGCCTTCTTCATCTTGGCAAAGCCAGCCGCCGATTCGGCGCACCCGACGGCGGCGTTGACGACGCCGCGCGTCAGGACCAGGTCCTTGCTGAGATTGAGATCGTCGCCCTCGTTCTGCGGATCGGGAATGAAGGTCATCGAGCCACCGGCGCCGGCCATGCCGCTGTCGTCCGGCAGGGGCTGGTCGAGCGCGGCGTGCTCCTTGCGGTGGCCGATCTGCTTGGCGAGATCGACCCAGAATTCCTGGTTGTCGAGCATGGCGTCGTTCTCGAAATTGGCGTCGGCCAGCTCCGGAAAGTTCTTCTTGTCGGCCGGCGTCAGATAGAGGTCGAGCATCAGGCGGTAATCCGACTTCAGCTTCGCCTTGGCGTCGGGCGAGAGGGCGGTCGAGGCCGACGGCCGGCCCAGTTCCAGCGCCAGGCCATATTCAAGCATGGCTTCAGGGTTGGTGACGTCGGCCTTCTGCAGCAGGTCGATCATCGGCCTGGTCATGGCGATGTCGAGCCAGGCCTGAGCCTTGACGGCTTCGGCATTGGAGAAGCCGTCCTGCACGTTGCGATCCTTCTTCGCCGTCGCCGCATGGGCGGGCGCGATGGCGACGACGGCGGCAAGCGTGAGCGACAGAAACGACAATAAGCGGATACGCATGGGCCTGATTTTCCTCAACATGTCATGTTTTGAGGGTTGTAATCCAGATGCGCGGCAGGCGCCACAACGAAACCCCCGCCGGCGCATGCGGGCGGGGGCTTTGCGGCTTTTTTGTCATACTATTGCAAAAAGCAGAACCTTACACTTCCAGCACGAAGCGTTGCGGATCTTCCAAGCCTTCCTTGACGCGGACGAGGAAGGTGACCGCTTCCTTGCCGTCGACGATACGGTGGTCATAGCTGAGCGCCAGGTACATCATCGGGCGGATCACGACTTGGCCGTTGACGACCATCGGGCGATCCTTGATGGCGTGCATGCCGAGGATACCGACCTGCGGCATGTTGAGGATCGGCGTCGACATCAGCGACCCGTAGATGCCGCCGTTGGTGATGGTGAAGGTGCCGCCCTGGAGCTGGTCGAGCGACAGGGTGCCGTCGCGGGCCTGCTTGCCGAGCGCGGCAATGCCCTTTTCGATGCCGGCCAGGGACAGCTGGTCGACATCGCGCAGGACCGGCACGACCAGCCCCTTGTCGGTGCCGACGGCGACGCCGAGGTCGTAGTGGTTCTTGTAGATGATGTCGCTGCCTTCGATCTCGGCATTGACCGCCGGGATGTCCTTCAGCGCCGCGACGACGGCCTTGGCGAAGAACGACATGAAGCCGAGTTTCACCCCATGCCGCTTTTCGAAGGCGTCCTTGTAGGCGTTGCGCAGGTTCATGATCGTGCTCATGTCCACTTCATTGAAGGTGGTGAGCTGGGCGGCGGTGTTCTGCGATTCCTTCAGGCGGCGGGCGATGGTCTGGCGCAGGCGGGTCATCTTGACCCGTTCCTCGCGCGCGCCCAGGCTGCGCGGAGCGGCCTGCGGCGTGACCGGAGCCGTGGCGACCGAGGTGGCGGCCGGCGCGCCGGCCAGGGCCGCCCCAGAAAGCGCTGCTAACGCGTCGCCCTTGGTGATGCGGCCATCCGGACCGGTGCCGTCGACCTTGTTCGGGTCGAGACCGGTTTCGGAGACGATGCGCTGGACCGACGGCGACAGCGGCTTGTCGCTGGCGGCCGGAGCGGGCGTGGCCGCCGGTGCGGGAGCAGGGGCCGCTGCCGGAGCGGGTGTAGTCGCCGGGGAAGGGGCGGCGACGGCGGGCGCCGCAGGAGCCGCGGCCGCGCCGGCGCCATCGACGGTGCCGAGCTTGGTGCCGGGATAGACGGTTTCGCCTTCGCCGGCCAGGATGGTCAGCACGCCGTCGGCCGGCGACGACACCTCAAGCGCCACCTTGTCGGTTTCGAGCTCGACCAGGACCTCGTCCTTCTTGACGGTGTCGCCGGACTTCTTCGTCCACTTGCCGACGGTGGCTTCGGTTACGGATTCCCCCAGGACGGGAGTGAGAATGTCAGCCATGTTCAGGCTCCAGATTTGGTAAGGGGGAAAACTTAAGCGAAGGCTTCGTTGAGGAAAGTCTCAAGCTCTTTCAGGTGGCGGCTCATCTGGCCGGCGGCGGTCGACGCCGAAGCCGGGCGGCCGACATAGCGGGCACGCTTGGCCTTGACCGACAGGCGTTCGAGCGTCAGTTCCAGCCACGGCTCGACGAAGGTCCAGCCGCCCATGTTCTTCGGCTCCTCCTGGCACCACACCAGTTCGGCGTTCTTGAAGCGGCCGAGCTCGGTCATCAGCGACTTCATCGGCCACGGATAGAATTGTTCGAGGCGCATCAGGTAGACATCCTTGATCTGCTTCTTCTCGCGGTCTTCGAGGAGGTCGTAATAGACCTTGCCCGAGCACAGGATGACGCGGCGGATCTTGTCGTCGGAGACCAGCTTGAGACCGGCGACGTCGGGACGACGCTCCGAGTCGTCATGCAGGACGCGGTGGAACGACGAACCCTCGCTGATCTCGCTGAGCGATGACACCGCTTTCTTGTGGCGCAGCAGCGACTTCGGCGTCATCAGGATCAGCGGCTTGCGGAACGGCCGGTGGATCTGGCGGCGCAGGATGTGGAAGTAGTTCGACGGCGTCGAGCAGTTGGCGACCTGCATGTTGTCTTCGGCGCACATCTGCAGGAAGCGCTCGAGGCGGGCGGATGAATGTTCCGGGCCCTGGCCTTCGTAGCCGTGCGGCAGCAGCATGACCAGGCCCGACATGCGCAGCCATTTGCGTTCGCCGGACGAGATGAACTGGTCGATGATGACCTGGGCGCCGTTGACGAAGTCGCCGAACTGGCCTTCCCACAGGGTGAGCGTGTTCGGATCGGCGAGCGAATAACCGTATTCGAAGCCGAGCACCGCCTCTTCGGACAGGGCCGAATCGATGCCTTCGTACATCGCCTGGCCTTCGCGCAGGTGATTGAACGGGAAATAGCGTTCCTCGGTCGTCTGGTCGACAAAGGCCGAATGGCGTTGGGAGAAGGTGCCGCGGATCGAATCCTGGCCCGACAGGCGGACAGGGAAACCTTCGTCGAGCAGGGAGCAGAAAGCCAGGCTTTCGGCCGTGGCCCAGTCGAGGTTCTCGCCCGACTCGATGGCTTGCGCCCGGGTCTCGATGACGCGCTTCAGCGTCTTGTGGGCATCGAGATCGTTGGGGATGGTGGTGATCTTCTTGCCGATCTCGACCAGCTTGGCACGCGGCACCGAGGTGGTGCCGCGGCGTTCATCTTCTTCCGGCAGGCCGAGGCCCGACCACTTGCCGTCGAGCCAGTCGGCCTTGGTCGCCTTGTAGGTCTTGCCGGCATCGAATTCGCCGTCGAGGAAGGTGTCGAACTCCTTCATCCAGCCGTCGAACTCTCCCTGCGTGCACACGCCTTCGCCGATCAGGCGCTGGGCATAGAGATCGCGCGTCGACGGATGGTCCTTGATCTTGGCGTACATGATCGGCTGGGTGAACGTCGGATCGTCGCCTTCGTTATGGCCGTAGCGGCGATAACAGAACATATCGATGACCACGTCCTTGGCGAACTTCTGGCGGAATTCGGTCGCCATCTTGGCCGAGAAGACGACGCTTTCGGGATCGTCGCCGTTGCAGTGCAGGATGGGCGCCGCCGCCATCAGGGCGACGTCGGACGGATACGGCGACGAGCGCGAGAAGCGCGGGCTGGTCGTGAAACCGATCTGGTTGTTGATGATGAAGTGGATGGTGCCGCCGGTACGGTAACCTTTCAGCCCCATCAGGGCGAAGCATTCCATGCCGACACCCTGGCCGGCGAAGGCCGCGTCGCCGTGGATCAGCAGGCCGACGGCCTGGCTGCGGTCGGGCCCCACCTCGGAGGTCACGCCGTCGCCCTTGGTCTTGTTCTGCTGGTACTGCTTGGCGCGCGTCTTGCCGAGCACCACCGGGTTGACGATTTCGAGGTGCGACGGGTTGGCGGTCAGCGACAGGTGGACATTGTTGCCGTCGAAGGCGCGGTCGGTCGACGCGCCCATGTGATACTTGACGTCCGACGAGCCTTCGATGTCGGCAGGCAGGCTGGAGCCGCCCTGGAATTCGTGGAACAGGGCGCGGTAGGGTTTGCCCATCACGCCGACCAGGGTGTTGAGGCGGCCGCGGTGGGCCATGCCGAAGACGATTTCCTTGATGCCGAGATGGCCGCCGCGCTTGATGATCTGCTCCAGCGCCGGGATCATGGCTTCGCCGCCGTCGAGTCCGAAGCGCTTGGTGCCGGGGAAGCGGCGGTGGCAGAAGCGTTCGAAGCCTTCGGTTTCGATCAGCTTCTTGAGGATGGCGATCTTGCCTTCGCGGGTGAAGGAGATTTCCTTGTCGCGGCCTTCGATGCGTTCCTGGACCCACGCCTTTTCGGCCGGGTCGGAGATGTGCATGTACTGGACGCCGATATTGCCGCAATAGGTGCGGCGGACAATGGTCAATATCTCGCGCAGGGTGGAGTTTTCCAGGCCAAGGACGCCATCAATGAAGATCGGACGGTCCATGTCGGCGTCGGTGAACCCCCAGTAGCTGGGGTGCAGTTCCGGATTGTCGCCCTTGGGCTCGAGACCGAGCGGATCGAGGTTCGATTGCAGATGGCCGCGTATGCGGAAGGCGCGGATCAGCATCAGGGCGCGGATCGAATCGCGCGCGGCCGACTGCGTGGCGGCGGCCGAAGCAGCCGGATTGGCGAGCGCGATCGTCTTTTCGACCTTGGCGGCGACCGCCGGCCAGAAACCGTCCATGGCGCTGATCAGGTCGTCGCGCGCCGCCGGCAGGTTGGTGGCCCAGGAGCCCGCCTCGGCATTGGCCCTGACCACGTCGGGCCGGTCCATCAGGCTGTCGAAGAAGGCGCGCCATTCGGGCGGCACGGAGGTGGGATCGGCGGCCCATTTCTCCTGCATCATTTCGATGAACACCGCATTGGCGCCATAGAGGAACGAGGTTTCCGCGAAAACCTGATTTAACCGGCCGGAATCGTCCGCCATGTATGTACCGTCCGAACGGCCAATGACGACACCGTTCGCCTTTCCATGATGTTGTGGCCGGGGCCAACAACGACACCCCGCCCTGTACGCCTTTACTCGCCCTACCTTACGCCTTCCTTAAGGAAACCTAAAGGCCCTTGAGCACGTTCAGCAAAGTTTCTCCCAGCGCCGCCGGCGACGGCGACACTTTGATGCCCGCCGCCTCCATGGCCGCGATCTTGTCTTCCGCGCCGCCCTTGCCGCCCGAAATGATGGCGCCGGCATGGCCCATGCGGCGGCCCGGAGGGGCGGTGCGCCCGGCGATGAAGCCGGCCATCGGCTTCTTGCGGCCGCGCCTGGCCTCGTCGCGGATGAACTGGGCGGCGTCTTCCTCGGCCGAGCCGCCGATTTCGCCGATCATGATGATCGACTTGGTGGCGTCGTCGGCCAGGAACATCTCCAGCACGTCGATGAACTCGGTGCCCTTGACCGGGTCGCCGCCGATGCCGACGGCGGTCGTCTGGCCGAGACCGGCATTGGTCGTCTGGAACACGGCTTCATAGGTCAGTGTGCCGGAGCGCGACACGACGCCGACGGAGCCGGGCGAGAAGATATTGCCCGGCATGATGCCGATCTTGCACTGGTTGGGCGTCAGCACGCCGGGACAGTTCGGACCGATCAGGCGCGACTTCGAGCCGGCCAGGGCCTTCTTGACGCGGACCATGTCGAGCACCGGAATGCCTTCGGTGATGCAGACGATCAATTCCATCTCGGCCTCGATGGCCTCCAGGATCGAGTCGGCGGCGAAGGGCGGCGGCACGTAGATGGCGGTCGCGGTGGCGCCCGTCTTTTCGCGCGCTTCGGCGACGGTGTCGAATACCGGCAGGCCGATATGGGTCTGGCCGCCCTTGCCCGGCGTAACGCCGCCGACCATCTGGGTGCCGTAGGCAATGGCCTGCTCGGAATGGAACGTGCCCTGGCTGCCGGTGATGCCCTGGCAGATGACTTTGGTGTCTTTGGTGACGAGAACTGACATTACTTACCCTTCACGGCCTTGACGATCTTGGCGGCCGCGTCGGCCAGGTCGTTGGCGGCGATGACATTGAGGCCGCTTTCATTGAGAATTTTCTTGCCGAGCTCGACATTGGTGCCTTCGAGACGGACGACGAGCGGCACCTTCAGACCCACCTCCTTGACGGCGGTGATGACGCCTTGGGCAATGATGTCGCACTTCATGATGCCGCCGAAGATGTTGACCAGGATGCCCTTCACCTTGGGGTCCGAGGTGATGATCTTGAAGGCCGCCGTCACCTTTTCGGTGGTGGCGCCGCCGCCGACATCGAGGAAGTTGGCCGGTTCGGAGCCGTAGAGCTTGATGATGTCGAGCGTGGCCATGGCCAGGCCGGCGCCATTGACCATGCAGCCGATTTCGCCGTCGAGCGCGATGTAGCTGAGGTCGAACTTCGAAGCCTCGATTTCCTTCTCGTCCTCTTCGGTTTCATCGCGCAGGGCGACGATGTCGGGATGACGGAACAGGGCGTTGGAGTCGAACGAGCACTTGGCGTCCAGCACCAGCAGGCGGTCATCGCCGGTGACGATCAGCGGGTTGACCTCCAGCATGTCCATGTCCTTGGCATTGAAGGCGGCATAAAGCTGCGACAGCAGCTTGGCAGCCTGCTTGGCCGTATCGCCTTTCAGGTTCAGCGCCTGGGCCAGGGCACGGGTATGGGTCGGCCATACGCCGGTCGCAGGGTCGATCGAGAAGGAATGAATCTTTTCAGGCGTGTCATGCGCCACGTCCTCGATGCTCATGCCGCCTTCGGTCGAGGCGACGACGGAAACCTTCGACGTTTCGCGGTCGACCAGCAGCGACAGGTAAAGCTCGCGGGCGATATCGGCGCCTTCCTCGATATAGAGGCGATTGACCTGCTTGCCTTTCGGCCCTGTCTGGACGGTGACCAGGACGCGGCCCAGCATTTCGTCGGCGTTCTTCTTGACGTCTTCCGGCGACTTGACGACGCGGACGCCGCCCTTGGCGTCGGGGCCCAGGCCTTCGAAGCGGCCCTTGCCGCGTCCGCCGGCGTGGATCTGCGACTTGACGACGAAGACCTTGGAGCCATCCTTGGCCAGGTCCTTGGCGGCCTTTTCAGCCTCCTGCGGCGAAAAGGCGGGGTAGCCGCGCGGAACGGCGACGCCGAACTCTTTGAGGACGGCCTTGGCTTGATGCTCGTGAATGTTCATGGAACCGGTCTTGAAAGCTGCCGAACTGGCAAGGGCATGTCAGGTGCGGGCCGGCCGGCCCGTCCTTCGAACGCTGGCTTTATAGAGAGCGCCGTCCCGTTGTGCAACCGCTCAGTCACATAAAATTGAGCATCAGGACGCAATATTACGCACGGGCTATGCCTGAAATCCTAAGCAATGGTAGCGCTACCGGAGCGACAGCGTTGTCACGCTTTCAGCCGAATACCATTTGCCACATCAGTCGGCCGGGAAAGAAGGTGAAGATGCCGGCGATGATCAGGGCGCCGACGTAAAGCCGCGTCATGGTGCGGCCATGCAGATCGACGCGGTGGCGACGGGCGGCATAGACACCGACCGGCAGCATGACCACCGTCAGGACGGACAGCAGGTGGATCAGGCTGAAACCGGCGGGGTTGATAATGTGGATGAAGAAGCTCGACACGGCGACGGTCATCATCATGACCACCCAGCTCCAGCCGAGGATACGATGCATCGTCGTACCTTTGGGGCCGATGATCTGGATGGCGCCGATCACGAAGGCCAGCACCGCGAAGCCGAGGTGGATCAGGATCACCGGCGAGGCATGGGCGAAAACCGCGAAATTCGGCCAGTGCGGGTGGGCGAAATGGGCGAGAAAGGGCATGACGGCTTTCCTTGTTAACGGATTTGCCGCATAAAACACCGACCCATGACCGCTGTGCGAAAAGATGCGTGAAACGACCGGCCTGACGCGTGAATCCCGACTGCCTGCAACTGGCGCTTCGCCAATGACCAAGCTGATGAGCCTGATCGGACGGCAGTGGCTGCGCACCTACGCGGTGGCGGTCGGCATGGCGGCGTTTCTCACACTGATCGGCGCCCTGGGGACATCGGAATTCGGCTTTGCACAAAGGCTGGCCTTCTGGCTGATGCTGATGGTGGGCGGCACCGTGATCGCCCAAGGCGCGGGTGCGATGCTGGAAAGGCTGACCAGCCTGAATACATGGCAGGAATTCCTGGCCATGCTCGCCCTGATCGTGCCGCCGATCACCCTGGTGGTCTGGCTGGTCACCGCCGTCTTTACCGGGCGCCGGCCCGATCCCGGCCAGCTTCCGGCCTATATCCTGCCGGTGGCGATCGTGTCGCTGGCCATGGCGTCGCTGCATGTCATGGTCAATCGGACGCCCGTGCAGAGCCACGCCTTCGCCGCCCCGCAGAAGACGCCCGAGACCGCGCTGGTGCCGGGCGAAGCCCTGCGCGCGCGGCTGCCGTTCAAGTTCAAGGCGGCGGACATCCATGCCCTGTCCGGCGAGGACCATTACCTGCGCGTCCATACCTCGGCCGGCGAGACCCTGATCCTGATGCGGCTTTACGACGCCATTTCGCTGCTCGACGGCATCGAGGGTTCGCAGACGCACCGGTCGTGGTGGGTGGCCAGGGACGCCGTCACCGATGTCCGCCGCCGGGACGGACGGACGGCGCTGGTGGTCAAGGGCGGCATCGAGGCGCCCGTCAGCCGCAGCTTCGCCAAGGCGCTGAAGGACGGCGGCTGGTTTTAGCTCGTGGCGCGAGATTTGCTCCTTGCCCTTTGTTCAAGGGATCGAGGGAGCCAAAAACGTGTCATACCGGGACCGCAAGACGCCGAACTGGAAAATGGAAACCATGGCGCGGATGTGCGCCATGCTGGCCCTGACAGACGCGCTTTACCTGCTGCGCATGCGACCGCTGGCCCATGGCGCCGGCGACCTTGCCGGTCTGAACCTGTCGTGGGATCTGGCGCTGGCGCTGGCGCTGATCGGGCTGATGCTGATGGTGGTCAAAGAGCGCAAGCGTTAAGTTTCGGCGTAGATGAGATTGAGCATGTCCGGGCTGTTGGCGGCAGCGGCCATCAGCATCTTGCTCAGGCCACGGTGCGTGGTGGCACCGTCGATCTCGCCCGTGCCGTGGCTGCGGATCAGGCGGCCGAGATAGTTGCGCAAGGCGGCGCGTTCGGCATCGGCCAGGCGCAGCGAGGTGACCTGCTCGATGAGGCTCTGGAAACGTCGGCGCACGCCTTCGACGTCGGGTTGCGGACCTTCGAGACAACGCATCTGTTCGGCGACGAAGTCGTGGCGGGCGGTTTCGTTGAAAACATTGACGGACATGGCATGTCTCCCTCTGGTGCGCAGGAACAGTGTCCGTCATTGCACGCCCGCGGGCAAATAAAGTCGTTTCACATCGCCGGCCAAAGCCGTGATGGCGGCGTGATGGCGGGTGTGCCGGCGTTACAGGTCGTAGTCGAAGACGTAGCTATGCTTGCCGCCCGGTGCGATATCGATGCGCATGGCGCCGGTCAGGCCGGTCAGTTCGCCGGTGCCGGAATCGGGAATGACCTCGATGGTGAGCGCGCCCTGGCCGCGCGTCATGATGCCCCTGTGCAAGAGGTAGAAGCTGCCCGTGCGGCCTTCGAGCTTCCCCGTGACCTTTTCGATGGCGACATAGCCGGCCGAGCCCGGCGTTTCGGTGCCGGCGCTCAGCATCTCGCCAATCCCCGCGGCTTCGAGGGCGCCATGATAGGTCTTGTCGAGGGCGTGACGGCCAAGCAGGCCCTCGGCCGCCTCATGGACCCCGTGGGCGGCGCGGCGGACATCGAACGGGCCTTCGATATGGTGGGTCATGGCAAGCTCCGGTGAATATGGCCGGAGACTAGACCACCTCACGGCGGCGGTAAACATGGGCGACAACGCCACTTGGAAAAGCGGTGGCCTCGACCAGCCTGAAGTCGTGGCGACCGGTGAAGATCGGCAAGCCCTTGCCCAGGGCGACCGGATGGATGGGCAGGCGCAGCTCATCGACGAGGCCGGTGGCCAGCAGGCTGCGCATGAAGCCGGAGCCGCCGTGAGCCAGGATCGGCCTGCCGTCTCCGGATTTCAGGCGGGTGATTTCCTCGGCCATATCGCCGCTGGCGACATAGGCGTTGTGCCAGCTTTCTCTGCCTGCGTCGCCCGCCGGCGCGCCAACATGTGTCGTCGCGTCTTTGATGGCTTGTGACGTTTCCCCGGGACGGGCGGGCGAAAAGTCCTTCCGCCGCGTGAACACCGCCTTGGGGATGGCGTTCATCGGCGCGGCGAAGGCTTCCTTCGAAGCCGGCCACCACGCCGCCATGTCGGCGAAGGTCTTGCGCCCCATGATGTGCAGGCTGGCGTTCGTCACGGTGTCGAGCGACCATTGCCTGGACTTATCGTCGCCGGTGGTGAAAATCCAGTCGATCTCGCCGTTTTCGCCACTGACGAAACCATCGAGCGACATCGACATCTTCATGATCAGTTCACGCATGATGACAGCCCCTTAGTGGTTGGCCTTGAGCCAGGCGTCGAGCATGTCAAAGATTGCCGCCGTGCCATGGATGCGGTTTTCGAGATGGTCGGCGCCATCGAGGAAGACGATCTGTTCGGTCAGGCTGACCTCGGTGCCGCCATCCTTGGCGCGGAACTCGGTGGTCGCCAGCGAGCAGGTGATCAGCCGTTCGTCGATATACATGCTGAACGCGTTGATGATGCGCTCATTGGGCACGATGTCGAGATAGCGGCTGTCGTAAAGCGATGTCCACTCGCCCTTCGGTCCACCGCTCGAGGTTTCACGGCCGCCGACGCGGAAATCCATCTCGCCCCAGGCCGAATCCCAATCGGGCGGGCCGGTGAACCAGGTCCGCTTGGCGTCCGGATTCGAATAGGCAAAGAAGACCAGCTCCGGCGCATAGTCGAAATGGCGCTTGAGCTCGATGACATGATGGTGGGCCTGACGTTCGGCAGAGACAGGAAACATGGGCTTAGTCCTTTGTCTTGAGATGTTCGGCCAGACGGTCGAAGCTGGAATTCCAGCCGAAGCCATGGCCGTCGCGCGAAGGCTCGGTGCGGAAAGGCGTCTGGTGAAGCGTGAGGCGGGTCTGGCCGCCCACATCCTCGAAGTCGATAATGACTTCATTGGCGTCGGCGGACTCGCCGTCCTCCCAGGTGAAGGTGAAGGCGAGGCGCGACGGTGGCGTCACTTCCGTATAGACGCCGTTCTGCCACAGGGTTTCCTTGCCGTCGGGCGATTGCAGGCAGTTGCGCCAGGTGCCGCCAACGCGGACATCCATGTCGACGACGGTGGCCGGGTGCGGCACCGGCCCCCACCATGCCATCAGCATGTCGTGACGGGTGAAGGCAGCCCAGACGAGATCACGCGGCGCGTCGAACAGGCGGGTCAGGGTCAGCGCCAGAGGCTGGGTGTCGGTGGCGGCGTTCATGAGATCACATCAGTTCGCCGGTATTGATCATCCAGTGCTGGCCGAAACGGTCGACGCACATGCCGAAGCCCTTGGACCAGAAGGTTTCGCCCCACGGCATGATATCGCTGCCGCCTTCGCGCAGGGCGTCGAAGACGCGCTTGCCTTCGGCGATATTGTCGGAGAACTGCAGGTTGGTGCAGTAGCCGACGGGCGCCTTGTACATCTCCGGCGGAGCGTCGCCGCCCATGAGGTAGAAATCGCCGGCCTTGAGGGTGGCATGAATGACGCGATCGTACAGTTCCGGTGGGAACTGGTCCTTCATCGGGCTTTCGCCATGGGTCATCATGAAGGTGATCTCGCCGCCGAGCAGGTCGGCGTAGAAGCGGAAGGCCTCGGCGCAATTACCGTTGAAGCCGAGGTGGGGGATGATGGCGGTCGGTTGCATGGTGTTTCCTTCTGTTGGATATTTGCGCGTGACGGATTGAACAGGTGGCCGGATCAGCCCTTCTTGACGAACGGCGGGCCGCTCATTTCGGTTTCGATCTGGAAAGATACATTATCGCCGACGCCCATGTTCGAACCGGGGGCGGGAATACCGAAGCCCATGCCGAAGTCAGAGCGCTTGAGCTCACCCGTCAGCGAAAAGCCGATGCGGGCGTGGGGATCGAGGTCCATGCCGGGATAGCCACCGTTGAAGGTGGCATCGAGCGTGACGGCTTTGGTCACGCCGTGCAGGGTCAGGTTGCCGGTGACCTTGGCCGTATTGGCGCCGGTGACCTCGACCTTGGTCGAGGTGAAGGTGATCGACGGGAAGCTCTTGTCGTCGAAGAAGGACTTGCCCATCAGTTCGTCGTGGAAGCCCTTGGGCGGCGTGTTGAGCGCCAGGGACTGCGGATCGATGGTGGCGGTCACCGTGGCGGCTTCAGGGTGCGCCGGATCGAGCTTGAGATGGGCTTCGACGGTGGCGAAGCGCGAGGTGTAGTGGGAATAGCCCATGTGGCTAAGTTCGAAAGTCAGGCTGGTATGGGCCGGATCGGTGACATAGTCGCCGGCCGGGATGCCCGTGATCGATGGCGCGGCGGCAGACGTCGATATAGAAGCGCTTTCGGTCGTGGACTGAACGGCGGGTTTGGCGCAGGCGGACAGGATCAGCGCCGCGGCGCCGAGCAAAAGGTAGCGTTTCATTAGATGTTCCTTAAGAGACGCGGCTTAGGCCGCAGGGTGTTCGCTGAGGGTTTTCAGGCTGGCGAGGCCTTTGGCGAAGTCGCCGCCGACCAGCTTGTCCATGTCGAAGACAGTATGCATTACCTTCGAGAAGAATGGCGCCGGTCCATACATCGACCAGATGACCGTGGTGCGGCCGTCGTCTTCCGGCACGAAGGTAAACTCGGCCGTATTTTTGGCCTGGAACGGTTTGATGAAGTCGAGGGCGATGACCACGGCCCGACCGGGCGCGATCGCCTTGATGGTCATGCGGCCCGCTCCGGCCTTGCCGGTGCCGGTCCAGTCATAGATCGCCCCTTCTCCGGCCTCGGCGCCGCTATAGCTGCGCTGCATGGTAGGATCGATGGTCTCCCACGGCGACCAGGCCGTCCATTTATGGAAGTCGGTGATGTGACCGGCGATGACGTCGGCCGGCGCCTGGATGGTCAGCTGGCGCTCGACCTTAAAGACATCGGGCTTGCGCGACGCCAGTAGCAGCACGATCAGGACGGCGGCGGCGGCAAGGGCCAGGATGATGATGGCGATGCTCATGCTGCGGTCCCCTTGTTGAGCTTGGCGAGGTAGGCTTCAAGCGCCATGAAGGTGCCCGAGAAGCCCATCTGCATCGAAGAATGACCCGCCGTGAAGACGGCGCGTTCTTCAGCGGTGGCGTTGATCGGCCAGGACCGGCTTTCGTAAAAAGTCTTGCCGTCCTGCGGGGTCAGGGTCTGGACCGCCAGCACTTCCAGCGGCCACAGCGGCGCCATCGGGTGGCGGACCGGCACGCCCTGCTCGTTGCAGAAGCTGACGACGTAGGCGATGCGGCGCGGCTTATCGATTTCGCGGAAGACCCACTTGCCCCACATGGTGATACCGCCGGGCATCTCCATGCCGTAGAGGAAGACGCCGCCGGGCCTGAGGTCGAGCGAGGCCACCTTGACCGTGGTGCCCGGAGGGCCGAACCATTGCGACAGGTGTTCGGCCTTGGTCCACACATCCCACAGAAGTTCGGGCGAGGCGTCGAAGACGCGGCCCAGGGTGAAGACTTCGGCTTCGGAGGCGGGTTGTTCGAGAGTGGTCATCTTGTCTCTCACAGATAGCTGGTAACTTCGGGCACACGGTCGAAGCGATCGGCGGCGCCGTCGATAAAGTGAATGGCGATCTCGGCCCGGTCGGCGGGCGTAAGATCATCGAGGGTGGCGAGGTTGACGACCGTACCCTTGCCCGGGACCTCGGCCAGCGTCTGGACGCCGCAGGTGGCGCAGAAGCGGTGCTGGATGTGTTCGGAACCGAAGGTATAGGTGGTCAGGGCGTCCTCGCCAGTGTCGATATGGAAGCTGTCGGGCTCGGTCATGGCCAGCCACATGCGCTTCTTACTGCATATCGAGCAGTTGCAACGGATGCTGCCCTTGCTCAGGTCAAGGCCGGCGGTGAAGCGGACCTGGCCGCAATGGCAACTGCCCTTGTGCGTCGTTGCGGTCATGACTTGCCTCCACGGGTGAGGGTTTTGAGATAGGCGGCCAGGCGATCGAGCCGAGCTTCCCACATTTCACGGTAATACACCAACCACTGCATCAATGTACCTCCCCGTCGGGCTTGAGCGTCTTCAAATAAGCGTCAAGGCGATCGAAGCGGGCTTCCCACATCTTGCGGTACTCGCCGATCCAGGCGTCGACTTCTTTCAGAGGCTCCGGTTCCAGCTTGCACGGCCGCCACTGCGCTTCGCGGCCGCGCGAAATCAGGCCGGCCTTTTCCAGCACCTTCAGGTGCTTGGAAACGGCCGGCAGGCTCATTTGAAAGGGTTCGGCCAGTTCGGTGACCGAGGTTTCGCCCAGCGCCAACCGCGCCAGGATGGCGCGACGCGTCGGGTCGGCCAGGGCGGTCAGGGTTGCGGACAGGCGGTCTTCGGTCATAAGCTTATATTAAACCAATAGGTTAATTAACTGTTCGGTTAAATACCGCCGAAATCAATGCGTGTCAAGCGGGCGATGTCAAAAAATGACGCGGGAAATCAGGCTTTAAATTTCAACCGGTTGGCGCGCCATTCGGCGGCGGTCTGGCCCCAGATATCGACCTTTTCGGCGGCAAAGGGGTCAGGCAGTTGGCCTGCGCCTTGGTTATACGAACCCAGACCTTTGGCCACGGCGGCCGAACCGAGATTGTCCGGCGCGATCGTGTGGATGACGCTGTCCCAGCCCAGTTCGTCGACGACATAGTCCATGGCGGCGACGGCGGCTTCGGTGGCGTAGCCCTTGCCCCAGTACCTGGAGATCAGGCCCCAGCCGACTTCGCGGGCCGGCCAGTCGTGCGGATAAAGCGCACCGATGCGGCCGATCCAGTCGCCCGAGCTTTTCTCGATGACGCTGAACATGTGGAAGCCATAGAGGTGCCAGGCGCCGGCCACGCTCGTCATGATGCGCCAGGTAACGGCGGGAGAGACGACACCGCCCAGGTGTTTCATGGTTTCGGCATCGGCGGTGAAGGCGCAGAAGCCGTCGAAGTCCTGCGGCACCGGCGGGCGCAGGATCAGGCGCGCGGTCTCAAGTGTGGGGCCCAGCGGCGATGCGGTGATGATCGGGGTCATGTCGCCCCGGTTAGGACGCCGCGCTGCCTTAGTCAACCGGGTCGGTGGAACGGCGGCCGCCGCGCACCGGGCGATCGACATAGACATAGCGCGTGGCCGTGGCTCCGCCGCCGCCCCACACCGACAGGCCGATCAGGAAACCGAAATCGTACCAGCGGCCGATATTGGGGAACTGGTACATGCGGATGGTATCGGAGAACAGCGACAACACGAAGGACACCGGCGCCAGCAGGCCGTCGATCACGCCGCGGATAAAGGCCGGATCATGGTGCGTGCCCATCGGCCGGGTGGCGCAGGCGGCGAGCGTGAACAGGGCTGCGACGGCAGCAAGAGCAAGGAGGCGGTAACGCGACATGGATGGCTCCATTTTTCGATCGGAGCAGTTTAGCGCGCCCTGGATAAGGAGGCGATAACGATTCGCGGCCTTCAGGCCAGGGCGGCGCGAAGCACCTGAAGCGGGGCGCTGTATTTGCGCAGAAAATGTTCCCGCCTTTCTGGTTCCAGCAGCGCCAGACGGGCAGGGTCGGAATTTTCCGACATATCGGCGAATTTGACCTGAATGGCATCGCGATTGCCGCTGGCCACGATGGCGGCGATTTTCTCAGGGTAGGATCGCGTGTCACCAGGCTTTTG
>FTDB01000936.1_pt1 | contig 28804 bp, 31 predicted proteins | sample 1639741 | NCBI WGS metagenome assembly FTDB01 (sample SAMEA3914869, study PRJEB12502) | metagenome | biome: forest; material: soil | place: USA | collected 2012-03-12 | depth 0.1 m | reverse complement strand
GCGGTCACGGTCAAATCTCTTTTCGGGTGCGGGTCTCTTGGGGTGAGTCTCGTGGGGTTGAACTGAGAGCGAAATCGACGTGCTGAAAAATCCCGCTCTTTTCAGGAGCGGGAGGACTTTAGATCCTCGAAAGCGGGTCTTTTAAACCTGCGCTACCACTCCACAGACAGGGGCGTAAGTACGCCCCCGATAAGCAGCGATACCAGGTCGATAATGAGAACGGTCATGACAAAGGACGCCGTCAGCGCGATCAGGCGCTGAGCCGGAAATTCCTTGGCAGTGATGGCTTTCGCCATGGTCATGACTATACTCCGGCGGAATGCAGGATGGCCTTCCGTGGACTCATATAAACCCAAAGCGCCGGCGATTGCAAACCCAAAATGGAAAAATTTTCCGCAATAACAAGCTATTACGGCGCTGCAGCAAAATTATATTCCAATTATTTGATTTTTTGCGCAAAGTTTTTTCTGTTAACCGCGCGTTTCACGTGGATTTGATGACGATGGGCGGCCATTCGCGCAAGGATTTGTCCCGGTAACAACTGAAACCAAGGCGCGGCAAGGCCTGGCGCGATTGTAAATCGTCGTCGAGCCATTATGATAGGAGCCTGACACGGCCCCCCACGCCCGCACGGGCCTCGCGACCGGGCCGCATCTTCTCCTCCGCCGATGCCTCCGGCCGTCCAAGGGTGACACCGCCCTTGGGCAGACAGATATAAGGACTTGAGACCATGCCTACCTATCGTTCCCGTACCACCACCGCCGGCCGCAACATGGCGGGCGCGCGGGCGCTCTGGCGGGCGACCGGCATGACCGACGGCGACTTCAACAAGCCGATCATCGCCGTGGTCAACTCCTTCACCCAGTTCGTGCCCGGTCACGTCCACCTCAAGGATCTGGGGCAGCTGGTGGCGCGCGAGATCGAAAAGGCCGGCGGCGTCGCCAAGGAATTCAACACCATCGCCGTCGATGACGGCATCGCCATGGGCCATGGCGGCATGCTGTATTCGCTGCCGTCGCGCGACCTGATCGCCGATTCGGTCGAATACATGGTCAATGCCCACTGCGCCGATGCCATGGTGTGCATCTCCAACTGCGACAAGATCACGCCGGGCATGCTGATGGCGGCGATGCGGCTGAACATCCCGGCCGTCTTCGTCTCGGGCGGCCCGATGGAAGCCGGCAAGGTGGTGTGGCCGGACAAGGACGGCAACGCCAAGACCCACTCGCTGGACTTGGTCGACGCCATGATGCAGGCCGGCGACGATCGCATCTCCGACGCCCAGGTCGAGGCGGTGGAACAGGCGGCGTGCCCGACCTGCGGCTCGTGCTCGGGCATGTTCACCGCCAATTCGATGAACTGCCTGACCGAAGCCCTGGGCCTCAGCCTGCCCGGCAACGGCACTGTGGTCGCCACCCACGCTGACCGCGAGCGCCTGTTCCAGCAGGCGGGCAAGCTGATCGTCGACATCACCCGCCGCTATTACGAAAAGGACGACACCTCCGTCCTGCCGCGCAATGTCGCCAGCAAGGCCGCCTTCGAGAACGCCATGGCGCTGGACGTCGCCATGGGCGGCTCGACCAACACCGTGCTGCACATCCTGGCCGCCGCCCAGGAAGCCGGCATCGATTTCACCATGGCCGACATCGACCGTATTTCGCGCCACACGCCGTGCCTGTGCAAGGTCGCGCCGGCGGTCAGCGACGTGCATATCGAGGACGTCCACCGCGCCGGCGGCATCATGGGCATCCTGGGCGAGCTCGACCGCGCCGGCCTGCTGCACACCGACACCTCGACCGTGCACTCGCCGACCATGGCCCATGCGCTCAGCTATTGGGACATCCGCCAGACCAACGACGAAGAGGTCACCGAGTTCTTCAAGGCGGCGCCGGGTGGCGTGCGTACGACGGTGGCGTTTTCCCAGGACAAGCGCTGGGACGAGCTCGACCGCGACCGCGTCAAGGGCGTGATCCGCTCGAAGGACAATGCCTTTACCAAGGACGGCGGCCTGGCCGTGCTCTACGGCAACATCGCCGAAAAGGGCTGCATCGTTAAGACGGCCGGGGTCGACGAATCGATCTGGACCTTCACCGGTTCGGCGCGTGTCTTCGAAAGCCAGGATGAGGCGGCGTCCGCCATCCTGACCAACAAGATCAAGGAAGGCGACGTCGTCATCATCCGCTACGAAGGCCCCAAGGGCGGGCCGGGCATGCAGGAAATGCTGTATCCGACGACCTATCTGAAGTCGAAGGGGCTGGGCAAGGCCTGCGCCCTGCTGACCGACGGCCGTTTCTCGGGCGGCACGTCGGGCCTGTCGATCGGCCACGTCTCGCCGGAAGCGGCGGCCGGCGGGCTGATCGCCCTGGTCGAGGAGGGCGATTCGATCGAAATCGACATCCCCAACCGCTCGATCCACCTGGCCGTGCCGGACAATGTGCTGGCCGAGCGCCGCATCAAGGAAGAGCATCGCGGCAAGGCGGCGTTCACGCCCAAGACCCGCAAGCGTGTCGTCTCGGCGGCGCTGAAGGCCTATGCCGCCCTGGTGACCTCGGCCGATACCGGCGCCGTGCGCGACCTGGATCAGCTTAACGGCTGATCCGGGGCGGGCTCCGGATTGGGGCGCGTGACGCTGAGCCGGCCGAAGGAGCTGACGGGGAACTGCGCCCGCAGCGTATAGACCGGCAGCGGCTTCGGTTCCGGTAAGGGCGCGGCCAAGGGCTCTGGTAATGGCTCCGGGGCCGGCGCTGTGACAGGCGGTTCGGGCGCCGGTTCCGCCGGCATCTCGACCGCGGCCGGCTTCGCGACCTGCGGCGCCCGCCGTTTCGGCCGGCCGAGCGCGCGCGACAGGGAAAAGCCGATACCGGTGCCGGCGGCGAAAACCACCGCCAGCAGACCCAGCGCTTCCAGCCATGGGATCAGCCACGCCATGTCTATCTCCCCAGCCGGTGGACGGCGAAACCCACGACGACGCCGAAGATCAGCACCAGTCCCAGCAAGCCGCGCAGTTCCCAGATCAGATACAGCATGGCGTCACGCGGGCCTGAGCACGAAGACGACGCGGCGGTTGGCCGCGCGGCCGGCATCGGTCTTGTTGCCGGCGACCGGCTTGTCCTCGCCGAAACCCTGGGCGTCGACCATGGTCTGGGGCAGGCCACGCTTGACCAGGGCCGCCGCCGCTGAACGGGCGCGTTCCAGCGACAGGGTGCGGTTGGCTTCGGGCGGGCCGACATTGTCGGTATAGCCGTCGACGTCCAGGACCAGGCCGCCCGGGCAGCCGTGGATGACCTTATAGACATCGTCGAGCACGGCGTCGCTGTCGGGCGTCAGGTCGGCGCTCGATGACACGAAATGCAGGCGGCGGCCGGAGATCGCTGCCTTGACCGCGTCGGTGCAGCTTGCCGCGGCACTGGCGGAAGCCGAGGCGACGGGGGCGGGAACCACCGTGGCGGCGGCCGCCGGCGTCGCCAGGGCGGGCAGGGCCGGGGCGGAATTCGATGACGCGTCCGCGGCGGGAGTGGGGGCGGGCGCGGCGAAGCGCGGATCGTTTTCCGTGCCGGCCACGGGATCGGGCGGCGGTATGTAGGGAACCGACGCTTCGTCGGCGGTGGCGACGATCACCGGCGCGGTCGCCCAGTCGGACCAGTCGCTCGACCGGGCGAAAGGCCAGTCGTCGGGGCGGACGGCGGTCGCTTCCTCGGCCGCGCGGACCAGGTTGTCGCGCAGCGCCTCCGCATCGACGCCCTGAGGGGCGGCACCGTGCCAGCGCAGTTGCACCGACTGGCCGTCCATGGCGACGTCGACGTCGTCGAACCCCGTCTCGGTCAGGTGCTGGCGCACCGCGTCGTGCAGGCGTGTTTCGAGAACGCGCATGCGCGGTGGCAGCAGCAGCGCCATGCACCCTGCCCAGATCAGCCAGCCCAGGGCCAGGATCCACCCGCGCTTCACGTCTGCCCCCTATGCGCCGCAGCCCGCGGCCACCGGTTAACCATCCGACAGGCTAACTTTGTGCGTCGCGAAAGGCAATGCGGGCAAGGCCCCGGGCCTCACGGCGGTGGCCAGGCGCGCTTTGTATGCCACACAGGGCCGGGGGACATTGTCGTCAAAATGTCGCTCGACAACCCTTCTGCCGGAATGGTTAATGGCCGGGGTAATTTTTGTGGAGGCGACGATGGACCGGCGGTATTTTCTCACTCTGATCGCGGCGGGCGGGCTGACGGCGGGCACGGCCGGGGCGCAGGACCTCAAGGCCCTGGCAGGCGCGGCGCTGGGCAAGCACGGCTCGGTTAGCAATGGCGACGCCGATGCCGGCCTGCGCGAGACGCTGAGCCGTGGCACGGTCAATGCCGTGTTGCGCGTGTCGAAGCCGGATGGCTACTGGGGCGACGACGCGATTCGCATCCCGCTGCCCAAGACCCTGGCCAGCACGCAGAAGCTGCTGAAGCCGCTGGGCATGTCGGGGGCGCTGGACGAGGTGCACCTGCGCATGAACCACGCCGCCGAGGCCGCGGCGCCTTTGGCCCGGGCCCTGTTCCTCGACGCCATCAAGTCGATGACGATCAAGGACGCCATCGGCATCGTCAATGGCGGCCCGACCTCGGGCACCGACTATCTGCAGAAGACGACCACGCCGCGCCTGACGACGGCCTTCACGCCGCCGATGGAAGACGCGCTGCAATCGACCGGCTGCGTGCAGTCGCTGGACGAGGCGGTCAAGCGCAACAATCTGCAGGGCGTGGTCAAGGGCGACGCCAAGACCTATCTCGGCAAGTATGCGGTCGGCCTGGCGCTGGGTGGGCTGTTCCACTATGTCGGTGTGGAGGAAACATCCATCCGCCGCGATCCGGGCAAGACCGGATCGTCCTTGCTGAAGACGGTTTTCGGGTAAGGGGCGGAGGGCGTCTTCAGCGACGGTCCACCCCACCACCACGCCCGTGAAGAACGGGCGCGGTCCCCCTCCCCGACGAGCGGGGAGGAATAAAAAACAGGACGTCGCTCTTTCCTTGCTCCTCCCCGCTTGTCGGGGAGGGGGACCGCACGACGCCGCGTAGCGGCTAGATGCGGTGGTGGGGTGGACCGTCGACCGAGCCACCCCGTGACGTATCGGATTAAGCGACGAGCGTATCGACGCTCTGCTTGACCTGTTCCGAGGCGGCGCTGACCTGGGCGAAGGTCTGGCTGATGCGGCCCAGGCTGTCGCTGATGTCGTGCACGCTGCGCACGGCGGTCTGCATGTTGTGGGTGATCTCGCCGGTCACCGAGTTCTGCTGCTCGATGGCGCCGGCCACCGAAGCGACGTTTTCCAGCACGGTGTTCATCGAGTTCGAAATCAGGCTCAGCGCGCCGACGACCTCGTTGGTCACCGACTGCATGGTGGCGATCTCGCCGGCGATGGTCTGGGTCGAGGCCGCCGCCTGGTTGGCCAGGTTCTTGACCTCGGACGCCACGACCGCGAAGCCGCGGCCGGCGTCACCGGCGCGCGCCGATTCGATGGTGGCGTTCAGCGCCAGCAGGTTGATCTGGCCGGCAATGCCCTGGATCAGCGAGACGACATTGGTCATCGACGCCGCCGAGGCGTTCAGCGTCGCCGCCTGGGCATTGGCGGTCTCGGCGTGCTTGAACACGCTTTCGACGCCGCCGCGGGCCTGCGACATGTTCTGGGCGATCTCGTGCACGCTCTGGCTCAGCTCCTCGGCCGCGGCGGCCATGGCGCTGATCACCGAGCTGGTCTCGCCGGACATCGAGGTGGCCGACGCCGTCATCTTGTTGGCTTCGGTCATCGAGGTGATGACCCCGCCCAGGTCGCCGTGGATCGTCTGGCCCAGCTCGTCGTTGCGGCGGCGGCGCTGGACATTGCCGGTGATGTCGGTGGCGAACTTGACCACCTTCACGACCGCGCCCGTATCGTCGAAGATCGGATTGTAATTGGCCTGGATGAAGACCTCGCGGCCGCCCTTGCCCAGGCGGCGGAATTCGCCCGTCTGGAAACGACCGGCCTTCAGCTCGGACCAGAAGTGGCGGTATTCGGCGGAGGCGGCATAGGCCGGATCGCAGAAGGTGGCGTGCGGCTTGCCCTGGATCTCGTCGAGGCCGTAGCCCAGGGTGTCGAGGAAGTTCTGGTTGGCGGTCAGCACCTTGCCGTCGGTGGTGAATTCGATCACCGCCTGGGCGCGGCCGATGGCCTCGACCTTGCCGGCGAAGTCGATTTCGCGGCGCTTGGCGTCGGTGACGTCGGAGGCGAACTTGATCACCTTGATCACCTTGCCGGTGACGTCGCGGACGGGGTTATAGGTCGCCTGCAGCCACAGCACGCGGCCGTCCTTGCCGCGGCGCTTGAAGGCGGCCGCTTGGAAGCGGCCCTGGGCCAGGCTTTGCCAGAACTGGCGGTAGTCGTCGCTTGAGACGTGGTCCGGCTCGCAGAACAGGCTGTGGTGGCGTCCGCGCAGTTCGTTCAGCGTATAGCCCGTGACGTTGAGGAAGTTTTCGTTGGCCGTGAGAATGATGCCCGCCGGCGTGAACTCGATGACTGCCTGAGATGCGCTCAACGCAGCCATAACCGCACGTCCGTCGGACGCGCCTTTCGAAGAAAAAAGCATATATGTCCCCTTGGCCCTTTGGCCCCGCATTATATGGTTCGGAAAAACGCTGATACGGGCAGGAGTCTAGGCGGCGATGCCTTAATAAGATATTGCAAATCAAATACAAATCTTCGCAGGTGCGAAATAACCTCCCTTGGTTTAAGGGTGTTTGGCGTTTGCAATCTTCGGTATTTTATTACAGGTTGCGATCACGCAACCAAGGCCTGCATTTCCTGTTTGACCTTTTCCGAGGCCTCGGCGACATGGCCGAAGGTCTCGCTGATATTGCTCAGGCTGTCGTTGATCTGGCCGACCGCGGTGACGGCCGACTGCATGTTGTGGGTGATCTCGCCGGTGACGGCGTTCTGCTGCTCGATGGCGCCCGCGATCGAGGTGACGTTCGACAGCACGTCGTTCATCGAGTTGGAGATCAGGCCCAGGGCCGAGCAGACCTCGGTGGTCACCGACTGCATGTTGGAAATCTCGCCGGCGATGGTTTGGGTCGACTGCGCCGCCTGCTTGGCCAGGTTCTTCACTTCCGAGGCGACGACGGCGAAACCGCGGCCGGCTTCTCCGGCACGCGCCGATTCGATGGTGGCGTTCAGCGCCAGCAGGTTGATCTGGCCGGCGATGTCGTTGATCAGCTTGACGACATTGTTCATCGAGGCGGCCGAATTGTTGAGCGTATTGGCCGACAGGTTGGCGTTCTCGGCGTGCTTGAAGACCCCTTCGACGCTGGTGCGGGCAAAGGTCATGCTCTGCGAGATGTCGCGCACGCTCTGGCTCAACTCTTCCGAGGCGGCGGCGACCGAATTGATGATGGCGCCGGTCTCTTCCGAGGCCGATGAGGCGGAGGTCGCCTTTTCGGCGGCGTCGAAGATCTGGGAAATCACCGTGCCGAGGTCGGCATTGGCGCGGTCGTTGCGCAGGCGGCGCAGCACGATGCCGGTGACGTCGGTGGCGAACTTGACCACCTTCACCACCTTGCCGGCCTCGTCGAGGATCGGGTTGTAGGTCGCCTGGATGTACAGTTCGCGGCCGCCCTTGCCCAGGCGCTTGTACTCGGCCGACTGGTATTCGCCGCGGCCCAGCCGTTCCCAGAAGGCGCGGTAGGCTTCGGAATTGACGTAGCTTTCCTCGCAGAACATGCGGTGGTGGCGGCCCTTGATCTCGTCGAGATGATAGCCGATCGCCTGCAGGAAGTTTTCGTTGGCGGTGAGGATTTCGCCGGCCGGCGAGAATTCGATGACCGCCTGGGCGCGGTTGATGGCGGCGATCTTGCCGGCCGCGTCCATCTCGCGCTGGTGCGCCGCGGTGATGTCGGTGGCGAACTTGATGACCTTGGTCACGCGGCCCTTCGAATCGCGGATCGGATTGTAGGTCGCCTGCAGCCACAGCGCGCCGCCGCCCTTGGCGACGCGGCGATAGACGCCGGAATTGAACAGGCCGCGTTCCAGGTCGACCCAGAAGCGCCGGTAGGCTTCGCTTTCGGCATAGTCCGCCTCGCAGAGCAGGCTGTGATGGCGCCCCTGAAGCTCGGTCAGGGTATAGCCGGTACAGGCCAGGAAGTTGCTGTTCGCCGTCAGGACGTCGCCCTTGGGCGAGAACTCGATGACGGCGAGCGAGGTGTTGAGCGCGGCGATGATCGCCTTGTCGTCCTGGGCGGCGCGGGAGGAAAACAGCATGGCATGGCCTCATGCGGTAAGCAGATAATACAACCGAAGGATTAATGATTATGGCTAACAAAGTGTAAATATTCGCGTCCGGTGCGAGGGTGTATACTATAACGCACGAAACGGGCGAGTGGTTTCCTGTCACCGCATCCTGCCGATATTCCCAGCATTCGTAATGAGTTGCCGGACTTTTCAACGGATGTGGATATCCGGAGCGCCGCCGCAAATATTACCCGGAAATAAATTTCCGCACGCCGGGTGAGGCGATATCCGTTAACGCCCGCAACTTTTGGCCGAGTTGACAGAACGACTGTTATGCGCCAAAAGTTTCCGCGAACGGAAACTTATTCCGACGCCAATAAAGTACAGGGAACATACGCCATGCTGGGCCTGATGATGGATGCGCCTCTGCTCATCCCCAATATCCTCGACCATGCCGCGCGCCTCTACGGCCGCAAGACGATCGTGTCGCGCAACGAGGATTCGAGCCTGCATCGCTACACCTATGCCGAATGCGCCGTGCGGGTGCGCAAGCTGGCCAGCGCCTTGACGCGGCTGGGCCTGCGGCCGGGCGACCGCGTGGCGACCCTGGCGTGGAACAATCACCGCCATTTCGAGCTGTACTATGCGGTGCCGGGCGCGGGCTTCGTGCTGCACACCATCAATCCGCGCCTGTTCCGCGAGCAGATCGAATTCATCGTCAACGATGCCGACGACCGTTACCTGTTCGTCGATCCGTGCTTCGCGCCCCTGGTGGCGGCGATTCTCCCCCAGGTCGGGAACGTGCGCGGCATCGTCGTCATGGGCAATCGCGACCAGATGCCGGCCGCCTTGCCCAGCGCCATCTGTTACGAGGAGCTGATTCGCGACCTGCCCGAGACCTTCGACTGGCCGCAGGTCGACGAACGCACCGCCTCGGGCCTGTGCTACACCTCGGGCACGACCGGCAACCCGAAGGGCGTGCTGTACTCGCACCGCTCGACCGTGCTGCACGCCATGGCGGTCAATGCGCCCGGCATGTTCGGCATTACGCCGGAAGAAACCGTAATGCCGGTGGTGCCGATGTTCCACGTCAATGCCTGGTGCGTGCCCTATGCCGCCGCCCTGGTCGGCGCCAAGGTCGTCCTGCCCGGGCCGCGGCTGGATGGGGCAGGTCTCCTGGAAATCATCAAGGGCGAGGGCGTGACCATCTCGGCCGGGGTGCCGACCATCTGGTTCGGCCTGCTGGCCTTTGCCGATGCCCAGGGGCAGACGGTGGCGCCGATGAAGCAGGCCGTGGTTGGCGGCGCGGCCTGTCCGCAGGCGTTGATCGAGCGTTTCGCGGCGCATGGCTGTCGCGCCCTGCACGCCTGGGGCATGACCGAGACCTCGCCGCTGGGCTCGGTAGCCTCGCTGTCGAGTGAACAGGAAGCGCGCTCCGAAGCCGAGCAGATGACGTTGAAGCTGAAGCAGGGCTTTGCGCCGTTCGGCGTCGACATGCGCGTGACGGGGGCGGACGGAAAGGGTCTGCCGTGGGACGGCGTCTCGCGCGGCGAGCTTGAGGTGCGCGGCCCTTGGATCGCCTCGGCCTATTTCAATTCCGACGATCGTGAGCGGTTCACTGCCGACGGTTGGTTCCGCACCGGCGACATCTCGACCATCGATGCCGACGGCTTCATGAACATCGTCGACCGCGCCAAGGACGTCATCAAGTCGGGCGGCGAGTGGATATCGTCGATCGACCTGGAAAACGTCGTCATGTCGCACCCGGCGGTCAGGGAAGCCGCGGTCATCGCGCGCGCCTGTTCGAAGTGGAGCGAACGGCCGCGGCTGATCGTCGTGCTGAAAGAGGGCGCGACCCTGAGCGGGGCGGAGCTGCGCGCCTTCCTGGAGCCGCGCGTCGCTAAATGGTGGATCCCGGAGGACTTCATCGTCGTCGCCGAGCTGCCGCACACCGCGACGGGCAAGGTGCTGAAGATGGCGCTGCGCGAGCAGTACGGGATGGAAAAGCATCCGGACGCGCAGGGTATCTGAAGCGGACCCTAAGCAGGAAGCCCCTCCACCACCGGCCATCAAAGGCTTGGCTTCTTTAGCGTAGGCCGGCGGTCCCCCTTCCCGAGCAAGTCGGAGAGGAATGATAAAAGGCGTATGTTTTCATTCCTCCCCGACTTGCTCGGGGAGGGGGACCGCGAGCCAACACGATCCGTTGCTTCAGTAAGAATGGCTCGTGGTGGAGGGGATTCTTGCTTTCATCGAGCCTGGACCAGGTACAAAAGCCCCTTTAAGGCGCCTTTCTTACCGGCGGCAGTGCGTTGCACACGTCGACCGCGCCGGCCGGGCGGACGAAGAAGGCCTGGTCGCGGTTGGCGCGGGCGTCGACCCAGGCGGTAAAGGTCGCCGACGCCGTATCCATCACCTGCAAGGCTGGGCGCTCGGCGGCAGGCAGGTCGCTGGCCATCTTCGTTGAGACGATCTTCAGCCGCTCGGGATCGGTCTTGTAGAAGCCGAGGTCGCCGGTGCCGCGCTTTTGGTCGGTCAGGAACTCCATGCCGCCGACGATACGGCCGACCACGGCCAGGTTGCGGTCGAGATGACGCGGCGCATGGCCGATGACGGTATAGAGCTGGGTCGAATCCCCCGTCGACGGCGGGTTGTCGCGCGCCACGCCGATCATGCCGTAGCAGTGGACCAGCCAGGCCGACTTGCCGTCGGTGGCGGCGGGCCATCCGGCGATATGGCCGGCCTTGGCGGCATAGGCATCGCGGTACGGCAGGGGGCGGAACGGCGCCGGGCCGGCTTTCAGCGGGAAATCGTATTCGGCCGGCGGGTTGGCGACGATGCCGGTCGGCTTGGTCGGGTCTTCGTCCGGGCGGCCCCACTGCACGACATAGTCGTCCTGCACGCGCAGGATCGAGGCGCCGTCGAAATAGCCCTGGCGCACCAGGGCGCGGATATTGGCGACGTGCACCGGCGCGAAGGGCGCCAGCTGATAGGTGACGACATTGCCGTCGGCCAGCTTCATGACCACCAGGTCATCGGCGGCGATCGTCTTCCATGCGGTGGCGGGCGATTTGTCGATGACCTCCTGCGGCGAGGCGTGGACCGGCGTCTTCGCCGGATGCGGGGCGGCGCCCATCAATGCCACTGCCAGGGCCACCAGGCCGATCCCGCGTACGATCATCTCACCCTCCATTTCGTGTCGCCTGAGACTATAGGGACAGGAGGTACGCGCAAGAGGGCTTTCTTACAAAATTGAGGGCCGCGCCGGTGCCCAACCTTATGTCCCGACGCCTATGATCGGCATGAACCGCGACAGGAGGCCGCCATGCCCTATACGCCCAAAGGCGCCGATGAAGACGTCCATCACGGACCGGACAGCTTCGGCCATAACCAGAGCGAAAACCCGAAGCCGGCCCGGCCGCCCATGCCGGTCGACGTGCTGCCGATCCCGGCGCGCGACATGCCGGAAAGCGGCGTCGAAGAAATCGCCGACGACGACGCCATCCTCGATGCCGACCGTACGCCGCAAAAGCGCTGAGAGGTTGCCATGTCCGAAGATCTGAAGTCCCGTACGCCCGGGCCGCTTGACGACGCTTCGCGCGCCTTTGTCGACCGCGTCGCCCGGCGCGGCGAAGGCATCGGTGGCACGTCGTCCGATCTCAACCGCCCGTCCGATACGGCCGATCCCGATGCGGAGATCGACGATACGTCGCTACCGCTCGACAATCGCAGCGACGGCACGGTCAGCCAGTCGGCGGACGACATCGAAGACGGCGCCGACGACCAGCCCGACAGCGACAATCCCGACGATGCCGGTGAAGACGAGACACCGGGGCATCTGCCTTAACCTCGACTTAGGGCCGGTATGTTAGAACCGCAGACTGAGCTTCAGTGTAACGCCCAGTCACGAGGTTATATGGCCATGTCTCCAGCGTACCCTGAAAACACGATCGACGACCTGGCCGAGCTGGAAGCCCCGGCCGAACCGGCCGAAGCCGCAGCGGAGGCGCAGCCGGACGGCCAACCCTCGGCCAGCGAGTTCATCGTCGAATCGCCGGAGGCTCTGCACCTGCGTTTCATGATGGTCCAGGATCAACTGCGCGCCGCCGCGCACAAGGTCAACCTGCTGCACGGCCTGGGCCTGAGCGAGACCATTGGCTATGCCAACGCCTTTGCGCTCTACGAAGCCAAACTGACCGATTTCAACGGGATGAAGGCGCGTTTCGGCGTTTAGACCATCATGCCCAAAAGTGGACTCCACTTTTGGGGAAAACATGATGCAAGCAAAAAGCTAGGGTGGCGTTTTGATTCTGCCAAAACGCCACCCTAGTCATGCCGCCGGTTCGCCGATAAAGCCGAGATTGGCTTCGCGCAGGCGCGCGCCCTCATCGTCATAAAGGAACGGCACGACCACATAACGCTGGCCGCGCGTGACGGGCGTGGCCTCGTGCAGCATCGAGCAGCAGAACACCGCCGCCCCGCCGGTCGACGGACGGTAGGTATGCCGGCCGAATTCCGGGAAACGCAGGTCGCCGCCGTCGTAATCCTCGGCGTTCAGGTTGATCGACACGGCGAACTTGCGGTGCGCCGTGCCGCGTGTGACGTCGTCGCGATGGGCCATGAAGAAGCCGCGGTCGTCGGCGTCGTAGCGGCAGATCAGGTAACGTTCGATATGCGTCGCCTGCCAGCCGAAGAACCGCTTGATCATCGGAAACAGCCGCGCCTCCAGACGCATGCGCACGGCGTCGACCATGGCGTCGTGGCTGATGGTGACGTCGCGGCGGCGCTTTATCTGGGTATTGGTGCGGTAGACGGTGCGTCCGTCGACGTCCTGAGTGAAGCCGGACGCTTCGGAGGTGCTCTCCTCGAAATAGCGGATAAGGATCTGGCACAGGTCGGGCTCGAAGACGCGCGGCATGAGCAGGACGGGGGCGTTCGGCGCGCCGGCGCCGCGCGCCACCTCGGCCTTCAGCCGATCCATGACGGCGGCGGTGTGTTCGATCGGCTCGGCCATGACGATGCGCAGGGCGGGATCGATCAGGAAGATCGCGGGCTTCAGGCCGGTATCGTCGGCCACGCCGTACAGCCGGCCGATGGCGCCGTCGAAGTCCCAGAAGAAGCGCACGCCGGGTTCGGAATTGACGATGCCGCGGCCGTCGCGGTCGGCCGGATCGATGCTGACACCGAAGAAGGCGGCGTCGATATCGTTGAACAGGTCGCGGTCGCGCAGGGCCAGGACCAGGGCGTCCAGCGACGCGGCGTAGCCCAGGCTGCCGAACAGCATCAGCACCATCCAGCGGCCGCCGGCGACGTCGATATGATAACGCTCGATCGACCCGGTCGGCGCGGCGAAGAAGGGGGCGGGCTCGCCGGCCTGTGGTATCCTGCGGGGGTGTGCGGGCGGACGCGTGTCGGCCAATGCCATGCTCCAAGGCCTGTGCGGCACAAAGGTGCCGGGCGTTTCCGAATGGCCGTCGCGCTCGGATGACCGATACGCTAAGCCGTGAAAGCGCCGAAATGCAGGCCGGGGGCTTACAGCGGCGACATAAGGGTTAAGGGGATCTTACCGGCGCCTTGTTGTCGCCGGGCGATTTCGGCGCAGCTATATTATCCGATTCGCGAAATACGTGTGTCGACGGGAAAATCATTATCAGAAATTGAGTTTTTCCGCCCATAAGGCTGCGGCGAATTTATTCCGATACCTGTACCCATAATCTCACCGGGTCCAACCCCGCCCCGCCTACCGGACCCGGCGCCAATGCGGACGTTCGCTCTCCCCCCGGCGAACGTCCGCTTTTCTTTGTGTCAGCGGGCGTCGCGAATGTCGCGGATGGCGCCCGTCCGCGTCGACGTCAGCATGTAGTGGCCGTCGATATTCACCCAGTGATAGCCCCGCGCCGGACGCGACAGGCCCGCGCCGTGCCAGTCGGCGACGGTAAAGCGGCTGTCCAGGTACCTGCCGCTCAGGCGATCGCCGCGAGTCCATTGCATGGCCGGTGGCCCGGCGTCCGCCGCGGAACCGTGTGGCGGCTTGGGCATGGCCTGGTTGACGGTGTCGGCGATCTGGCCAGTCGCCTGCGAGGTCAGCAGGTATTGACCGCCGCGATCGTTTCTCAGCCAGCGATAACCGTGCGGCGGGCTTTGCAGGTCGTAATCCTCCCACGCCGTCACGACATAAGCGTCCTGCTGGTAGTCGTCGGGCACGCGGTCGCCGGGCGACAGGCGGCTGGCCGGGTCAGGCGCGTGGCGCTCCGCCGGCGCGGGGGCCGGTTGCGCCAGGGCGCAGGTGCTGCCGAGAAGGCCAAGGGCAAGGCCGGCATATATCAGGGATTTCATGGACGGTCTTTCATGCGCCGCGGGCGCACAGCGCAGGTCCGCCGGAATTGGCGGGCAACCTGCGGGGTCGGTAGCCGTTTAGGGTTGCAGGTCACCGTAGTGGCTGCGCAGGCCGGCTTCCCGCGCCGCCTGGATACTGAGAATGGCGCGGATGGCCGGCGCCCCGGAAGACGAGGCAAGCGGCCGGGCATCGATATCGTAGGCATGGCCGTGGACCAGGAAGGTGCCCGGCACGCGCAGGTTCTTGTGCGCCTGGACCGGTTCTTCGACGCCGTCGACCTGGACCCAGGCGCTGTCATAAAGGCGGAAACTCATGAACGGCCTCGCGTCGCTCGGGAGATCGGCGGCACGCGCCATGCAGGATCGGTATTTTTAACACGCATCGGCGCGAAGCCGTAACTGAAGGCAGAAGGCATGGGGCCTTTCGGAAGGCATAAGGACGTCTGGAATCCGGCCGTCGCGGCCTTGCCGTCGCTTCACGAGAGACGATCAGGCCCGAAACAGGGATGGTGACGGCAGGGGAAAAATACAGGTGCGATGAGATATGGGCGAAATATTATAAAGGCGCGATGCTCTGTTTGAGAAAGCATCCCGCTATCGAGACATTCCGGCCATATAAGGTCTCCCGAGGGGCATAGCGCTTATTTATGAGGCTGTCACTAGATTGAACCGGTTCGTATCGAAAGTTCATCAATGATCCCCGCCCTTGTCACGCTTCTCATCGCCGTCGCCGCCGCTGTCGTCGGCCTGCTGGCCATTCAGGAATTCCAGCATTCCGCGTCCGAGGACGATTTATAGGCGGTCGAATATCCCCGACGGGCTGAGCTGTGTGTTTCGGCCGGTTGTGCGTCTTATTTCTGGAACGGACCCGGGCGGCGATACGCCACGTCACGGGTCTGATATCCTGCACACGGACGCTTAAGGGGAAATCATGAGAAACACCGTCTTGCGGGTGGCTGTGGCCATTCTGCTGTTTGCCACCCCGTCCATGGCCGGCACGCCCGAGCCGGCCTCCGATCCGGACATGAAGCGGATCTATGACGCCGACCAGGCCGAGCGCACCGACCTGGGCACCGGCCCGATGAAGCCGGGCGCGGATACGCGCGATGCCGAGCGCCGCGACCAGACCCGGCGGCTCATGGCCGAGGGCCGCCTGCACACCGGCCAGGACTTTACCGAAGCGGCCTATGTCTTCCAGCACGGCCATGGCGACGACTTCCTGCTGGCCCACACCCTGGCCGTCATCGCCACGAAAAAGGGTGACCCCGAGGGGCCGGCCATCGCCGCCAAGACCCTGGACCGCTACCTGCAAAGCCATGGGGGCAAGCAGATCTACGGCACGCAATCCTTGTACAGCAGCGCGACCGGCATCTGGACGCAGGACCCCTATGACCGCGACCTGATCAGCGACGCCCTGCGCGTGGAACTGAACGTGCCGGACCTGGCGTCGCAGCGGCAAAAACTCGACGATCGCCAGGCGCATACGCCCGCGGTCGCGGCGCCGGCGGCCGCACCGGCGGCGGCGCATGTGATCGCCCTGACCTGCGACGGCGGCCCGGTCAGCCGCATCTACGTCCAGGCGACCTGGCAATTGCAGGCGTGCGACCACGGCATCCTGCGGGTGAGCGGCGGCGAGCCGGTAGTGACGCTGCTGGTCCACGCCGATCGCGACACGGTCGCCGTATCGCCGCTGGGTGCGGCCCAGTCGCCCGAACTCAAGGTCGTGACGGCGATGTTCCAGGCCATGACCCCGGCGCAGCTGGCCGACGTCGCGGCCCGGACGCGGGCGGGGTCGTGACGCGAAAAAGCCCGGCCGCCGATGCGGTGGCCGGGCCTGGATGCGCGCTTCAGATATCTTATTAACGGACCCAGTGGCAGACGCGGTGGTGGTGATGGACCGAGCACACCTTGTGCGGGTGGTGATGCGGCCGGGCGCTGGCGGCACCGGCGGCCAGCAGCGACAGAACAACGGCGGCGGCAAGGATCTTCTTCATGGAGCGACTCCTGTTGCAAGCCCTGGGACTCAGGGACGGCGTTTCCTCTAGCACGGCGAATTCGACGGTCGCGTGAAGGTCGATGCCATTGGCGACTTCACGGGGGCGATGCCGTAGGCCGATCCTACATATCTTTTCAGATTCGTCACAATCGACTTTGTCGCCGGTGCGCCGTCACACCCACAAAATGGCGGGATCTTCGGCCTCGGCGCGCAGGCGAAGCCAGGCGGTGATCTCGGCCTCGATGGCCATATAGTCCGGGGCACGCATGCGCATCCGCTCCAGGGTAGAGCGGATGCTGGCGTCCAGCCGGACGGGCGGCTTGCGGACATGGGCCGAGATCAACTGTTCGATGGCGTGGGCGGCGACCTCCGGGTCCAGCCGCTCACCCTTGAGCCGGGTGAATATCTTGTCGATCTCCTGGCTCAGCTGCATCGCGTATCTCCCGTTGGCGCGGGAACTTGTTACGTTGGCGACCATAAGGACGCCATGTGTTCGCGTCGGTAAATGCGCGTTCAGGATATATGCGGGCGGGTTTTGACGGGACATCGATCGTGTATCGATGTCCCGCCGCAGGCTCAGGCTCAGGCTCAGGCTCAGGCTCAGGCTATGGCACTCGGCCGGGTCGACACCGTTTCGTACCAGCGCTTCACCGCAAGGGCGCCGTCCGGAACCGGCATGGCGAAGGCCTTGGTGGCGAAGTCGACGGCGACCAGGGCGGTGATGTCGGCGGCGGTGAAGGCGTCGCCGGCCACGAAGGGTACCTGCGTCAGACGGGCGTCGAGATCGCTATAGAAATCGGCGACGCGCCGGCGGCTGCGTTCGACCAGGGCGGGGATCTGGTCATAGCCGTGCGGGCCTGAAATCGCTCGCCCCGTCAGGCTGGCGGCGGCATTGCGCACGCCTTCCATGACGGGGGCGAAGCCTTCCAGCTCGGCGCGGCGCTCCCACATGGCGGTGACCGCCTTGGCCTGCGGCGTCGCGCCATACAGCGGGATCTCTGGGAAGGCGTCGTCGAGATAGCGCAGGATCGCCGGGACTTCGGCGATGACCGTGCCGTCGTCGAGGACAAGGGCCGGCACCACGGCGCGCGGATTGACGGCCAGGTAGTCGTCGGCGAATTGCGCCCTGGCGCCGAGATCGACCGGCACAAGCGCGATGTCGAGGCCCTTTTCGGCGATCAGGATACGCACGCGGCGGGAATTGGGCGAACCGTTGGAATGATAGAGTTTCATGACGGGGTCTTTCGAAAAAAAAGAGAGGGAAGGAGGCTCAGAGTTTGGATCCGCCGTCGGCGTGGACGATCTCGCCGGTGATCCAGCGCGACTGGTCGCAGGCCAGGAAGGCGATGACGCGGGCGATGTCGTCGGGTTGGGCCAGGCGTTGCAGGGCCTGCATGCCGAGCGTGTAGTCGCGGCCGGCATCCGTCTTGGTGAAGCTCGACATGTCGGTCTGGACGACGCCCGGTGCGACGGCATTGACGCGGATGCCGCGCGGGCCGAGTGCGGCGGCGAAATGCGTCACCAGGGTGTCGACCGCGCCCTTGGTCGAGGCATAGGCGGCCAGCGTCCCGACCGATGCCCGTGCGGCCAGCGAGGACAGCAGCACGACACTTGAGCCCTCGCGCAGGATCGGCAGCAACTGCTGCACCAGGAAGAAGGGGGCGCGGACATTAACGGCGAACAGGGTGTCGAAGTCTTCGACCGTGGTGTCCTCGATGGTCGTCGATTTGGCGACACCGGCATTGGCGACAAGGATGTCGAGCCGGTCGCCGACGATGGCGCGGACCTGCTGCGCCAGCTGGTGGGGGCCGTCGGGCGTCGAGAGGTCGGCGACGACGGCTTCCGCCCGGCCGCCGCTGGCGCGGATTTCGGCGACGACGGCTTCGGCCTCGGCCTTGCCGTTGGCGTAGTGGACGAGCACCTGGGCGCCGCCCTTGGCCAGGGCCAGGGCCGTGGCGCGGCCGATACCGCGGGAGGCGCCGGTCACCAGGGCGGTTTTTCCGTTATGCGTGGTCATAGGGGAGGGTTCCTTTCGGGCAAGGCTCCGCCGGCACGGTCCGATCGGCCGTGGACGGAGGCTGGGGTTTTGAGGGGGAAACTAGGCGGGGATCGCCGGGAACGCGGCGTCTTCGCCGATCGTCCAGTCGAGGAACTGCGCCGCCTGGGCGACGAACAGCGCCGGGTACTGGTAGAAGGAGCCGTGATTGGAGTCGGGATAGACGACCAACTGGGCGTTGGGCATGAGCTCTTGCATGACGTACGAATTCGCCGTCGGGATGATCACGTCGTTGCTGCCCTGGACGATCAGGGTCGGTTGGCGGAGGGTCTTCAGGTAGTCCATGACCCCATCGTGCGGTTCCACGTTCCTGCCGACGGCTTCGCGCTGGGCCGCGGCCGTTTCGGCGCTGACGGCCAGGTCGCGATCCTGGCGCAGCCACTTGCGCTTGAGGAAGGCGCGGCCGGCCGCCTGGCTCTGGGCCGAGGGGCCGAAGTGGACCTTCAGCCAGACGTCTTCGGGATCGTCATAGGTCGCCGAAAAGATGGCGGCCGACTGGCTGGCGGCCATGTCGGCGCCGCGCGGCCCGGTGCCGACCAGGATCAGCCGGCGCACCAGGTCCGGCGCCTGCACCGCGATTTCCTGGGCGATCATGCCGCCGATCGAGAAGCCCAGCACGTCGACCTGGGCCAGGCCCAGGGCCCGGATGAAGTGGATGGCATTGGCGGCCATCTCGCCGAAGGTCGACGGTGTCTCGCCCGAACTGGCGGCGACGCCGGCATTATCGAACAGGATCACTTCGCGGCCCGCGGCCAGGCCGTCGGTCACGGCCGGATCCCAGTGGTCCAGGGTACCCGTATAGTGCTGGTTGAAGACCAGGGGGACGCCGCCGGGCTTGCCGAAGCGGCGATAAGCAAAGCGGATGCCGTTGGTTTCGATGAATTGCGTTGGCGCGGTTTGATGTGTGTCGGTCATGATCGTAGCTTTCCGTTGAGGCTGAGGACTTAGCCGGCGCTCTTGCCGCCGTCGGCGGCGAAGACCTGGCCGGTGACGAAGGTCGCCTTGTTCGAGGCGACGAACAGGATGACCTCGGCGATCTCTTCGGGATCGCCGGCGCGGCCCAGCGGCACGCCGGCCGCCAGGGCGGCCTTGACTTCGGCCGAGCCGGTGAAGCGGTCCAGCATGGCGGTCTCCGTCGGCCCGGGCGCCACCGCATTGACACGGATGCCGGCGCCGGCCGCTTCCAGGGCGACCGAGCGGGTCAGCCCTTCGACGGCGTGCTTGCTGGCGGCATAGAGTGAAGCCCCGTTGGCGCCACGGTGGCCATAGGTCGAGGAGATGTTGACGATGCTGCCCGTGCCCTGGCGCTGCATGGCGCGCAGTTCGTGCTTCACGCTGAGGATCGTGCCAAGCACATTGGTGTCGAAGGTCGCGGCATAGGTTTCGGCCGTCTGGTCGGTGATCGGGCCGGGCTTGCCTTCGGTGCCGGCGGCGTTGACCGCGGCATCGAGACGGCCGAAGCGTTCGACGGTTTCGTCGACCAGGCGGCGGACCTCGTCGTCGTGGCGGACGTCGGCCGGGATGAACAGGGCCTCGGTATCGAAGGCGCGCAGGTCTTCCACCAAGGTATGGCCCTTGTCCGCATTGCGGCCGGAGACGACGACGCGGTAGCCAGCGCGGGCGAAGGCCAGGGCAGTGGCGCGGCCGATGCTGGTCAGGGCGCCAGTGATAAGAGCGACAGGTGCAGGCATGGTCTTTATCCTTTGAAAATAGGGTTTTTTGATATTTTCCCAGCCTTGGGCCACGGCGTTGAGCGGCGGGCTTAAGGTCAGGCATTCGTTTCCGTCGCTGTTGGATATAGGTCCGGCTTGCGTCCGAGAAAAAGACTTTGTAGGCTTAGGGATATGCCTGAAAGGTATGGCCAGACCTATGGAACTCAGACATCTGCGCTATTTCATCGCCGTGGCCGAGGAGGGCAGCCTGACCCTGGCGGCGGAGCGTCGACTGCACACCGCCCAGCCCTCGCTCAGCCGGCAGATCCGCGACCTGGAGCACGAGGTCGGCGTACAGCTCCTGATACGCAGCGCGCGCGGGGTGGACTTGACGGAGGCGGGCAAGGTCTTCCTGGATCACGCCCGCCTGGCCCTGGCGCAGGTCGAAGCCGGCCGTGAGGCCGCGCGCCGCGCCGCAAGGCCGTCGAAGCCCGTCTTCGCGGTCGGCTTCCTGAGCGGCCAGGAGGTCAACTGGCTGGCGGAGGCGACGCGGGTTCTGGGCGGCGACCTGCGCAATATCGAGATGACGGTGTCGAGCGAAAACTCACCGGAACTGGCCGAAGGCCTGTCGACGGGCCGGCTCGACGTGGCGTTCCTGCGCCGCGAGCCGAACCATCCCGAGCTCGACTATATCCGTGTCGGCACCGAACCCTTCGTCGTGCTGATGCCCAGCGATCACCGCCTGGCCGCCCAGGACCGGGTCGATGTCAGGGAACTGGTCGGCGAGGTGTTCATCGGCGGCTCGAACATCGCCGGCCCGATGCGCCAGGCGATCGAGGACTATATCGCGGCGAACCATCTCGACATCCAACCCGCCCACCGGGTGCACAACCTGACCATGGCCATGTCGCTGATCGCCTCGACGCGCGGGGTCGCGCTGTTGCCGGCCTATGCCGAGAACTTCCTGCCCTGGTCGGTGGTCAGCCGGCCGCTGGCGGGTGAACCGCCGACGATCGACCTGGTCGTCGGCTATAATCGCGGCAATACCTCGCCGACGCTGCAGCTTTTCCTGTCGCGCATCGACAGGCTGAAGCGCGGCGGCGCGTCTTGACCTTGGCGCCGATCCGCTGCACCTGTAGACGGCCGGGCGCCGGAAGGGCGCCCCGATGAAAAGGATTGCTGCTATGAGCCTCGTCTACAAGATTGTCGAACATGATGGCGGTTGGGCCTATCGGGCGGACGGCACCTTTTCCGAGACCTTCGCCAGCCACGAAGCCGCCTGCAAGGCGGCGCGCCGGGCGGCACGCGAGCAGGCCGTGCCGGGCGACGATGTCGGCATCACCTTCGAAGACGCCAACGGCCAGTGGCATGAACAGCTGTCGGATGGCGACGACCGTCCCGACGTTCGCGTCGAGGGCTGAGCCTGAAGGGATCGGGAGGATGCGCCAACACCCTCCCGTTTTCTAGAAAAGCAACTACCCCCGGAGAGAGATGACGCGCTCGGCTAGAAAGCTGTTTTGAAATCCTGGCGGAGCTGTTTGAAACGACTCTGGATAAAAATCGGGTGACAGCAAGAATAAGGCCGCTGCCGTTATGGAATGGCTGGGCCGTACGGCGGTTACGGCATGAGGACCTTCAGCAGGGTCATGACCGTCATGGCGATCAGCAGGATCGATCCCACGCTCCAGAAGGTGGCGCGCACCTCGTGGATCTGGCCGGTGACGTAGGCCGCAAAGTGCAGCAGGCGCGACGCCACGAAGCCGTAGAGCAGTATCTGCGCGACCAGCAGCGCCGGCTGCGTGAGGATGTACAGGAACCCCGCGACCAGGAAATAGGGCACGCTTTCCAGATCGTTCAGCTGGATGCGCCGGATGCGCTCGACCCGCTCGTTCGGCGCCAGCTGGCCCGGATCCGGTGACGGGTTCATCGGGGTTTTCTTGAGGTCTTCGGGTGACCGGAAGCCGCCATTGGCCTGGACCATCCGGGCCACCGTCAGCCATGACATGCTCACCCCCTTGAGAATCATCAGCGAGGCCGCGATGACATAGGTGGCGAACAGGGGATCGTGCAGATCGAGCTTGTCCATATGTGTCCTCCGGAGGCGGTGTGCCCGCCTCATTTCATCCTTCGGATTAATAACTGACCAACGGTCAAATTGTCAATCACTAGACAGAATTAATAACTCGCGGTAGAATCACCGCCTAGAGAACTGGAGTTTCCGTGTCCGCCGATCATCTGCTCCCCGATTCCCCTGTCCCTTCGGATGATCCCAGGCGTCGGGAAAGGCAGGAACGGCGCCGCGAGCGGTCCCGGGAGGAAATCCTCGATGCGGCGCGCGCGGTGATCCTGCGCGGCGGCATAGGCGCGGCGACCCTCGACGCCGTGGCCCGGGAGGTCGGGGTCTCGAAAGCCGCGCTCTACTACTATTATCCGTCCAAGGACGCGCTTCTGTTCGAACTGATCTTCGGCGCGCTGGAAACCCATGCGCACAGCGTCCATGACGCGGTCGAGCAGGCAGGCGACGGCGCCGAAGCGCTGGGCGCCTTGGTACGTCAGTCGGTCGCGAGTTTCGCTCCACATCTCGACGATTTCCGGCTGGCCTTCCTGTACGGCCAGGTGGCGAGCCCGGGGGCGGTTCACTTCGACGCGCAGCAGTTCGCCCGCATCCGTCCCCTGAACAACCTGATCCTGGCGGGCACGGTGGACAAGCTTATGCAGGATGGCGGCACGGGGCGCGCGGGCGTCGAGCCCCGGCTCATGGCCTTTCTGGCCTATCTTTCGGCGATCGGCACCCTGACGATGAAGGGCATGGTCGAAAGCATGGACGATCCCCTGGTCTATTCCGACGAGCAATTGGTGGACGGACTGGCGCGCATTTTCGCGGCCGCCGCCGCGGCGCCCGGCGAATAGGTCTCCCCTGGCAGGATCTCGGGGCTTGCCGAACCATAACTGTCTCAGCTACATATTGCCGCAACCGAAGTGAGCGGTTCAAGCGGCAAGGCGTCATGACAGCAGAATCGAAGCAGCCTGACGTGCGTGAGGGCCAGACCGCATCTGGCCGCATTGCCATAAAGGTGGACGTCGTCGTCATCGGCGCCGGTCAGGCGGGCCTGTCCTCGGCCTTTCATCTCCGCCGTCTGGGTCTTGTGCCGGACAGGGATTTCGTCGTCCTGGACCGGTCGCCGGGTGCCGGCGGCGCCTGGCAGTACAGGTGGCCGTCCCTGACCCTGGGGACGGTGAACGGAATCCACGACCTTCCCGGGATGAAATTCAAGGATGCGGTGCCGACCGCCGGAGACGAGGTCCAGGCGTCCACGGCCGTTCCCGAATATTTTTCGGTCTATGAAAAGACGTTTGATCTCCAAGTCCATCGTCCGCTGAGGGTGAATTTCGTCGCGGAACGGTCGGACCGCTTCCGCGTCGAAACCGACCGGGTCGCGTTCGCGGCCCGCGGCCTGATCAATTGCACGGGCACCTGGGACGCGCCCTTCATTCCCGACTATCCGGGACGCGCCAAATTCAAGGGCAGGCAGTTGCATACCCACGACTACCGTACGGCCCAGGCCTTTGCCGGCCAGCACGTGGTGATCGTGGGCGGCGGCATATCCGCCGTCCAACTGCTCGATGAAATTTCCAAGGTCACCTCGACGACCTGGGTCACGCGCCGGGAACCCCTTTTCCAGGACGGACCCTTCACGCCGGAAGATGGGCGCGCGGCTGTGGCCATGGTCGATGAGCGTGTCCGGCAGGGCTTGACGCCTCTGTCCGTCGTTTCGGTCACCGGCCAGCACTGGACTCCGGCGTTGCGGGCGGCGCAGGCGCGGGGCGTGCTTAACCGCCGTCCGATGTTCAGTGAGATCACCGAGACCGGAATTCGCTGGGCGGATGGATCGGCGCAACGTGCCGATGTGATCCTGTGGTGCACCGGATTTCGCAGCGTCCTCGATCACCTGTCGCCCCTGGATCTGCGCGAACCTGGCGGCGGCATCGTGATGACGGGACGGCTGGCGACGCAGGTCGCCAAAAATCCGCGCATCCATCTGGTCGGCTACGGTCCGTCGGCCTCGACGGTCGGCGCCAACCGTGCAGGTGCCGCAGCGGCCAGCGAGCTTCTGGCCACGCTTGGCGCGTAACGTCATAGCGACGCATTCAAACGGCTGACTTTATTGGAAAGAAGTGGTGCCGCTTAGGTGACTCGAACACCTGACCCCCGCATTACGAATGCGGTGCTCTACCGGCTGAGCTAAAGCGGCCCGGAACATCATCGCCGAATGGCGAGGCGGTTCGTATACATATCTCTGCCCGCATTGCCAAGGGCAAAAAACCAACCCTACTTCGCTTTCGGAGCCACGCGGACCTTGCGCACCGGCTTTGCCTTGACTTCGACCTCGTCGAGATCCTGGCCGGTGATGGCGGCGTCGTAGATGCCGGGATCGTCCGGCTGCGGCACGTCGGCCGTGCGTTTCTGCGCCGCCTTGATGAACGGCATCGACGGCACGTAGCGCGCCGGCAGGTCCGGCATTTCCGGCAATCCCTTTTCCCCGCGCTCGAAGCGCGGATGGACCAGGGCCGCGGTGCGCGCATAGGTCAGGATCAGGCTAGACCAGTCCGAGGCGCCATAGTTGAAGGCACGCCCTTCGGCATCGATATCCGACCATTCGGGTTCGGCCTTGGCGAGGGCGCCGCGTGCCGTCCAGGTGCGTGCGCCGTCGCCGTCGCCGATGGCCTGCGCCGCGCGCGCCAGCAGGCCGCAGACGCGCTTGGTCAGGTCGTCGTCCGCCGTATCCTTCGACACCGCATCGGCGGCGGCAACGATATCGGGCTTGGTATTGAGCAGCAGGGCGCGTTCCAGCACCAGCAGGCGCGATTCGCGATGTTTCGGATTGCGGTCGACCAAGCCTTGCAGGCGGCGGGCGCGTTCGCGCGGCGTCTCGTCATTGACCAGGTCGCGATAGGCCAGCCAAAGGGCCGGGTGCGGCTGGGCGCCCCAGCCGGCCTCCAGCACGTCCTCGGCGCGGCCAAGCTTGCCGGCGGCGCGCAATTGCCGCGAGGCGATGACCGGGGCCGGGGTGAACTGCGGCTGCAGCTTGGCGGCGCGCAGGGCATAGTCCATCGCCTGGTCCTGGGTCTGGGCATCCGGCGCGCTTTCCAGTTGCGCGGCGGTGGCGGCCATCAGCGACGCCTTGGCGCGTTCGCTGAAGATCGGCGAGATCAGCTTGCGGTTCAGCGCGCTGTCGATCAGGTCGAGCGCTTCGCCCCATTCGCCGGCGGCCAGCTTGGCCTCGAACAGGGTCTCGAACGCCCACATGGCCGGGCGCGGCAGGTTGTAGGCCTCGGTCGCCAGGCGCACGGCCTCTTGTTTGTCGCCGGCCTTGTCGGCCAGTTGCACCAGGCCCTTGAGGCCCGCCAGCCGCAGGTCCGGCACGCTGAGCATTGCCGAATAGGCCGACTTGGCGGCGGTGGCGTCGCCCGATTCCTCGGCCGACAGGGCGCTGAGGATACGCACCAGGACGATGTTGTCGGAGAGATCCAGCGCCTTGACCGACTGGCGGCGCGCCTCGGCGGCATCGCCATTGGCCAGGGCCATGAAGCTGCGCGTCACGGCGTCCTCGCCCTGGCGGCGGCGGGCGGCGTTGCGGGCGCGTTCGGCGCGCTGCGGCGCGCGGGCCAGCCACAGCACCAGGTTCCAGAAGGCGACGGCCCAGAAGGCGAACAGCCCGCCGATGATCACGGTTGCCGAGGCCGAGGTGTCGACGCGATAGTGCAGCCAGGTGATGGTCGCCGTGCCGGGGTCGCCCAGCAGGCCGATGCCGACGGCGATGGCGCTGGCGACGACCAGCAGGATAAGCAGGGCGCGGATCACAGCGCGCCTCCCGTATTGGTTTCGGTGTTCGCCTGGCCCAGCGTGCCCAGCGCGTTTTCGCTGATCTGGCGGGTGGCGGCGTCCAGCGCGACGCGGGCGCGCGCCTGGTCCAGCCAGGGCTTGATCGCCGTCTGCGCCGCCACGGGCAGGCCGTTGAGATAGCCGACCGCGCCGCCGAGGTCGCCGGCATTCATGCGGTTTTCGGCGCGGGCCAGCGTGGCTTCGACGCCGACGCCGTCGGTCGCCGTATCGGTGCGGCGCACCGAGATGAAGCTGCCCAGCGAGTGGCGCAGCTTGGTCATCAGGCTCTTGTCGCCCGACGCGCCCTTGGCGGCGATATTGGCGGTGGCGGCGACGTGCGGGAACTGCGCGGCCAGGGTGACCTTGGACGGGATACCCTTGTCGGCGAAGGGGCGCACGGCGTCGAGCAGGTGCGGATTGGCCAGCGACGACTGCACCAGGGCCAGTTCGGTCGGGAAGGGGCCGCCCGAGTCGGCGGCGTCACGCAGAGAATCGGCGGCGGCCGCGGCGGCCGCGGCGTGGGCCAGGGCGCGCTGGCTGGCTTCGATGCGGTCGAGGCGCGCCGACAACTGCGTCAACGCAGCGGAATCGGCGGCGTAGGAGAGGGCGGGGACAGGGGGCGCGCCCGGGGCTGCGGCGGTTACCGCCGGATGGCCGAGCTGCCCCTGAAGGACCGCGATCTGGCCTTGCAGCGCGGCGATCTGGGCGTCCTTGTCGACGGGTTGCGCGGCGACGGGCGCCACCGGTACGCCATGACCAGCCTTCAGCTTGGGCAGCAGGAACAGCACCAGGGCGACGGCGACCAGGATAAGGAAGATGGAGGGCAGGATGAACACGGCCATCAGGCGGGCGATCTTGCGGGTGCTTGGGCTATGCCCGTCGTCGATGTCCGCCAGGTCGGGCGTGTCGGAAGCAAAACTCGGGTCGGCCATTCGTATCGTCCCCACCGGGATGTCCAGAGCGCGCTCTGGTTTTTCGTTTTGTCGCCCTTCTTTATCCGAAAAGTGGCGTCCACTTTTCGGGAAGGGCTCCAGCAGCCGTCCACCGACGACCGTCATCCAATCAACTTTAGCATGGAAGCTTCGTCAGGAAACGCGGAAATGCGCCGGATAATGCGCCCGGCGAGCGATTTTTCACCGCCGGCTTTCTCGATTTCGTCATGCGCCGCATGCCATGCCGCTTCAGATATGCAAACAAAGGTTAAGGTCTCGAAGCGGACGCGATCGGCGCGGCGCAAAAGCGCCTGGGCGGTGGCCTGTCCGGCGCGCGGCGAGTGCAGCAGGATATGGGTGATGCGCTGGAAATCGTCGTCGGCCAGTTGCGGCTCGATGAGCCTGGTCTCATAGGCCGTGACCTGCTGTACGGGATAGCCCTGGTCCTTGAGCCAGTCGGAGAGGGGTGCGGCCGGATCGTGCGGGGCGGCATAGAGCAGGCGGGTGCCCGGCGGCGCATCGCCGCAGATCAGGTCGAACAGGGCCGAAACGTCGCCGCTGGCGCTCTTGGCCTTGGCCAGTCCGTTGTCGGCCGCGATTTCCGCCGTGCGGTCGCCGACGCAGTAGACGGTCATGTCGCGGCGTTCGCACATCTCGCAGAAGGCGCCGACGGCGTTGCCCGAGGTAAGGATCAGGGCGTCGAAGCTGTCCGGGGCGATGTGCTCCCGGGCGGGCATGGCCTCCATGACAGGGGCGACGAGGGCGGCAAAGCCCTTGTCCTCGATCTTGCGGGCCGTGCGTTCGGCGCCGTCGCGCGTGCGGGTGATCCATACGACCGGCTTGATCGGCGGAGCGTCGTGCGGCCGGTCGGGCGGCAGGGGCAGGGTTTCGCGGTCCATATTACACCGTTTGATAAGTCGTTATATTACGACTGAATTAAATCCGGCCCCGCTTCCGCCTTGATCTCTTCCCCCAAACGCAAACCCAGATCCCGCGCGTCGTCCACCGTCGGCGACTGCAGCGCGGAGCGCCGTTGCCAGCGCGTCTTGCCGTCGCTGCTCAACGCCTCCACGAACAGCGACAGGGCGCCGCCGTTGAGCGTTGCGTAGGCGCCGACCGCCGTGCGGCAAGAGGCTTCCAGCGCGACCAGCGCGCCGCGTTCGGCGGCGATGCACAGCCCTGTCGGGACGTGATGTACGGCCTTCATCCAGTCCTGCCCGGCATCGCCCGTCCGGCACTGGATGGCCAGGGCGCCCTGGCCCGGCGCGCAGGCGTACAGTTCCGGGTCGATATGGCTGTTTATACGCTGCGACAGGCCCAGCCGGTTCAGTCCGGCCGCCGCCAGCAGCATGGCGTCGACCTGGCCCTCTTCCAGCTTGCGCAGGCGCGTGTCGACATTGCCGCGCACCATGACGATGTCGAGGTCGGGGCGGCGGCTCAGCGCCTGTGCCTGGCGACGCAGACTGGCCGTGCCCAGCTTTGCGCCGTGCGGCAAATCGTCAATCGTTGAATGATTGACGCTGACGAAGGCGTCGCGCGGATCTTCGCGTTCCGGAAAGGCGCACAGCACAAGGCCCGGCACGTCCTCGGCCGGCACGTCCTTCAGCGAGTGCACGGCGATATCGATGTCGCCGCGCAGCAGGGCGTCCTCGATTTCCTTGGTGAACAGCTGCTTGCCGCCGGCCTCGATCAGCCGGCGGTCCTGGATGCGGTCGCCGGTG
>FTDB01001944.1_pt1 | contig 28887 bp, 21 predicted proteins | sample 1639741 | NCBI WGS metagenome assembly FTDB01 (sample SAMEA3914869, study PRJEB12502) | metagenome | biome: forest; material: soil | place: USA | collected 2012-03-12 | depth 0.1 m | reverse complement strand
GGCCAGGACCAGGCCGAACAGGGTCAGGGTGTTGATCGAATAGCCGAAGGCGGCCAGCACGCCGAAGGTGCCGAGCAGCACGATCGGTACGGCGATCGTCGGGATCAGGGTGGCGCGCCAGTTCTGCAGGAAGATGTACATGACGACGAAGACCAGCACGATGGCTTCGATCAGCGTCTTGACCACTTCCTCGATCGACAGGGTGATGAACGGCGTCGTGTCGTACGGAATGACGTAGTGCATGCCGGCCGGGAAGCTCTTCGACAGTTCGGCCATCTCCGCCTTGACGGCGGTCGCGGTATTCAGTGCGTTGGCGCCGGTGGCCAGCTTGACGGCGACACCCGAAGCCGGATGGCCGTTATACTTGGCGTTGGAGGTGTAGCTTTCGGCCCCCAGTTCGACGCGGGCGATGTCGCCCAGCGTCACGCGGGCGCCGGTGGCGCTGTTCTTGAGGATGATGGCGCGGAACTGGTCGGCCGTCGTCAGGCGCGACTGCGCCGTGATGGTGGCGTTCAGCGTCGTGCCCGCCACCGCCGGCAGGCCGCCGATCTGGCCGGCGGAGACCTGGGTGTTCTGCGCCTGGATGGCGGTGACGATGTCCGCCGGCGTCAGGCTGACCGCCGCCAGCTTGGCGGGGTCGAGCCAGATGCGCATGGCGTACTGGCCGCCGAACAGCTGGATGTCGCCGACGCCGTTGACGCGCGCGATCGGGTCCTCGATGTGCGAGGCGATATAGTCGGAAATGTCCGAGCCCGAGATCTTGGGATCGTCGGAATAGACCCCGGCGACCAGCAGGAAGCTGCTTGAGGCCTTGGCGACCGTCAGCCCTTGTTGCTGTACGATCTGCGGCAGCAGGGCGGACACGGTCTGCAGCTTGTTCTGCACCTGGACCTGGGCGATGTCGGGATTGGTGCCGGCCTTGAAGGTCACCGTGATGCTGGCGATCCCGGCGGAATCGCTGGTCGAGTTCATGTATTCCAGGCCGTCGAGGCCCTTCATGTTCTGCTCGATGATCTGGGTCACCGAGTCCTCGATCGTCTTGGCCGAGGCGCCCGGATAGGTGGCGGATATGGTGACCTGGGGCAGGGCGATGTCGGGATACTGCGCCACCGGCAGGTTGAAGATCGACAGCACGCCGGCCATCATGATGACGATGGCGACGACCCAGGCGAAGATCGGCCGGTCGATAAAGAAACGAGACAACATGGGACCGGTCCTTACTGAGCTGCGGCGGGTTGGCCTTCGCCGCCGGTGGCGACGGTCGCGGTGACCGGCGCGCCGGGCGCGATCTTCTGCAGGCCGGTAACGATGACCTTGTCACCCGGCGCCAGGCCGGACATGACCAGCCACTTCTCGCCGACCGACTGGCCGAGCTGGATCGGCTTGCTGGCAACCTTGCCGTCGGGGCCGGCGACGAAGACGCTGGCATTGCCCTTCGGGTCGCGCTGGACGGCGGCCTGCGGCACCAAGATGCCGTTGGCCGCGACCGCGGTCGCCAGCTTGGCGCGGACATACATGCCGGGCAGCAGGGTGCCGTCGGGGTTCGGGAAGATGGCGCGCAGGTCGACCGTGCCGGTGCCTTCGTCGACGGTGACATCGGAGAATTGCAGCTTGCCGGTGACCGGATAGGTCGTGCCGTTGTCGAGGATCAGGGTGACGTCGGCGCTGTCGGCGGCGCCGACCGAACCGGACTGGATGGCCTGCTTCATGGCCAGGACGTCGGAGACCGAGCGGTTGATGTCGACGTAGATCTTGTCGGTTTCCTGGATGGTGGCCAGGGCGGTCGCCTGGCCGGCGGTGACCAGGGCGCCAGGCGTGAAGCTCGACTTGCCGATGCGGCCGGAAATCGGCGCGGTCACCGTGGTGTAGCCGACATTGATCTTGGCGGTATCGACGGCGGCCTGGGCCGACTGCACCGTCGCCTCGGCCTGTTGCAGCGCCGCCTGGGCGTCGTCATTGGCCTGCTTCGACACGGCGTTGATGGTCACCAGTTCCTTGTAGCGGTCGGCCTTGAGCTTGGCGGTCGTCAGCGCCGCCTGGGCGTTGGCCAGGGTGCCCTGGGCGCTGGCCAGCGTCGCCTGATAGGGGGCGGGATCGATCTGGTAGAGCGGCTGGCCCTGCTTGACCAGGCTGCCTTCGGTGAACAGGCGCGACTTGATCAGGCCGCCGACCTGCGGCCGCACGTCCGAGACCAGGACCGAAGTGGTGCGCCCGGACAGCTCCGTCGTCAGGCTGACCTGTTCGACGTGCATCACCTCGACGCCGACCGGCGTCGGGCCCTGGGCGCCGTAACCCTGCGGCTTGCCGCCGCATGCCGAGAGCGCGATCACGCTCACCGAGACGGCCAGAAGGGGGAGGAACTTCAAGGAGGAAGCCATCTTCGGAGAGAAAGCCATCTTGGAGGAAGCCATGGGGCAGGCCTTTGGTTCGGAGCCGGAAGCTCGGGGACGAGGGTTGACAAGCACACGAATTAAAGAGAATGAACGCTCACTCTCAAAAAACTGGCAGTATTGCGCTGCACACAGCCTGTCAAGGCGCATAGCATTAAAATGGATAAAACTTAATGACAGATGGATCGGCTTCGTGGAACGGTTGAGGCGGCCGCGGGTCAATCGCGAAGCGCGCGAGGCGGAGATCGTCGAGGCGGCCATCCGCTGCGTTCTGCAATCCGGATTCCATGCCTCCAGCATGGATGCCATCGCCCGCGAAGCCGGGATCAGCGTCGGCATGATCTACCGCTATTTCAGCAGCAAGGAAGCGATCATCGAAGCCATCGTCGTGCGCGACCTGGAAGAGCTGCGCTCCAAGATCGCCGAGTCCGACGTGCACAGCCTGGAAGACGTACAGCCGGAAGGCAGCGGCATTGCGCGGTTCGTCGAGAACCAGCACCGGCGCATGAAAAACGGCGTGCGCCTCGAAATCTATGCCGAGGCGGCGCGCAATCCGAAGATCGAAGCCGTCGTCCAGCGGGCGGCCAAGGTCGAACGCGAACTGATCGTGGCGCTGCTGAACCGCTACCTGCCCGCCGGCACGGCGGCGGATGACCTGGCTGGCCGGGCGGACGTCATGCGTATCATCGCCGATGGTTTGCTGATCAACGGGTTGTACGCCGATACGGCGTCGATCGAGACCCTGGTGCCGCGCCTGGAGGCGACGATGAAGCGGATCTTCGGCCAGGATTCGGACGACCGCACGGGGTGCTGATCGCCGACCGCGCGAGACAGGTCTGGCGGCGTGGCGCGTATCACCTCTGACATAAAACAGGGGAGCGCCATGCCGATCGATCGCCGCATATTTGGATTGGGCCTGGGAAGTCTGGGATTGGGAAGTCTGGGACTGGTAGCGTCCGCGGCGCAGGCTCAGACGGCGCGGCCGTGGCCCTATCTGATCGGCGCAGACGTGTCGTGGATCCCGCAGGACGAGGCCCAGGGCGCCGTCTACTTCGAAAACGGCGTGCAGAAAGACCCGCTCGACATCCTCAGGGGCGCCGGCTTCAACGCCATCAAGCTGCGCCTGTTCGTCAATCCCGAGCTTGGCTATTCGAAGACTGACCCCGACCGGAAATGGTGCGGCCTCGACCAGACCATCACCTTTGCCCGGCGGATCAAGGCCAAGGGCTTTCACCTGTCGCTGACCTTTCACCTCGGCGACACCTGGGCCGATCCGGAGCACCAGGCCAAGCCCGCCGCCTGGGCGAACCTGGCCTTTCCGCAACTGGTCGACGCCGTCCATGACCATGTCGCCACCAGCCTGGCGGCGATGAAGGCCGCCGGCTGTGCGCCGGACTTGGTGCTGATCGGCAACGAGACGACCTTCGGCACCCTGTGGCCGGACGGCGAGATCGCCATGCCGGTGCCGACCGGCAATCCGGTCACCGACGCCCATCACGCCACGCCGCCGGCCGAAGGCGGGCTCGACCATTTCGCCACCCTGTTGAAGGCCGGCCTGGCCGGGGTGCGCGAGACGCTGCCGCAGGCGAAGACGGCGATCCACAATCACCTCGGCCGCCACTGGGGCATCGTCCAGTACTGGACCGACAACCTGATGCAACGCGGCGTCGAGGTCGATGCGGTGGGCTTTTCCTGCTACCAGCAGGCGCACGAGGGCGACTGGCAGACGACTTTCGACAATTTCAGCCGGCGCTATCCGAAGACCGGGTTCTTCATGGCCGAATATTCCAGCCGCAAGCGTTACTGCAACGACCTGGTGCATGATCATCCCAATGGCTGGGGCGCGTGGATCTGGGAGCCGACGCGGCACCAGGAAGCGATCTTCGACAAGGATGGCCATAATGCCGGCGAGGGGCCGCGGCCCAACCTGCTGTCGCAGGGGCTGAACGCGGCCGAGGCGCCGGGCGGGGCCGCGCCGAACGCGCCCGCCCAGCCGCCGAAGCCGCGGCCGCCGCAAAGCCATGGCGGGCGTTATGACGCCAACGGCCTGCTCGATGTTTACCGCCAGATGGCCAGGGATTACGCCGTTTAGGCTTTAGGCGGCGGGCCGGGCGGCAGGGCCGCCGACCGCTCGGCGCTGGGCAACAGGGCGGCGACGCGCTGATCGCCCTTCAAGGCTTCGGGCATGGGCGGCATGCCCGGCGGCTGGCCCTTCGGCGGGCCACCCCTGCCGTCGCCGGGCCGTGGCATGGCGCCGTTCATTTGCGGCGGATGGTCATGATCGTGGTCGAAGTCGCCCGGCGCCGGTGGCCGGTCGATCGGCGGGTTGGCGGCCGGATCGACGCGGACGGTGAGCGAGGCGACATAGCGGCCCTGCGCTTCGCGGACATTGCCCTCGACGGTGAGACCGGCCTGGATGGCGATGCCATCGGTCGAGTTCAGCGTGTCGCGCACCGCCTCACGGCGATAGGCCGGCACCTGGGTGTAGAGGAATTCGCTCAGCGTGTCGGGCAGGAAGAATTGCGAGGTGAGGTTGGTCAGTTGGCCGCTGCGCACCTTGAAATGGATGTGGGTGGTGCGGCCGCTGTACCAGCCGGGATAGAGGCTGTGGAAGGTCACGGCGCCGTCGGCGCCGACGATCTGGCTGCCGCGCAGGAAGGTCTTGCCCGTCAATGCCGCGCCCGGCTGGTCGAAGCCGGAATAGTGGCCCTGGGCATTGCAGTGCCAGATATCGACCCGCGCGCCGGCGCACGGCCGGCCCTGGGTGTCGACGACGGTAAAGGCGACGTCCAGCGGAATGCCCGTCAGGCCTTCGGTGATGTCGGCGCGCATCAGGTCGAGCGCGAGATAGTAGGGGCCTTCGGTCGTCTGGACGGTCAGGTCGCCGGCAATGGCCGGGGCGGCTTCGGATGTCCTGGGAAGGACGGCGGCGCCCGTGCCCAGCAGGGCGGACGTCAGGAAAGTACGGCGCTTCATGGATGGGATGACTCGGTAGGGATCGATGTCCCGACACCTATCACGCCCGCCCGCGTCGGTGATTTCGTTTGTGACAAGATGCCCGCCTTAATGCGCCACAAGATTTCAGGCTGGCCCCGGCGCTGTCCGCAGCGGGGTGACATCGGGTTCAAATCGGTGGCAAGCTACCGTTCGCGTGGCATACTGGCCCCGGCCCCGGTGCGACCGGGGCCGGCCGGCCCGACTTTCATTCATCGCAAAAAGGATCATGGCCATGGCAGCCCTTCCGGTCGGTACCCAGGCGCCCGACTTCACCCTTCCGTCGACGCCCGATCAGAAGGTGTCGCTTTCGGAATTCGCCGGCCGCAAGGTCATACTGGTCTTCTATCCGGCCGACTGGAGCCCGGTCTGCGGCGACCAGCTGGCCCTTTATAACGAACTGCGCGGCCAGTTTGACGACTTCGGCGCCGACCTTATCGGCATCTCGGTCGACGGCATCTGGTGCCACCTGGCGTTCGCCAGGGATCGCAACTTTCACCTGACCCTGCTGTCCGACTTCGAGCCCAAGGGGGCGATCGCCCGGCAATACGGCGTCTACCGCGACAAGGAAGGGGTCACCGAGCGGGCGCTGTTCGTCATCGATGGCGACGGGGTCATCCGGTACAGCTACGTGTCGCCCATCGGCGTCAATCCCGGGGCCGCCGGCCTTCTCAAGACCTTGCAAACCCTCACGACAGGAGCCGCGTAATGAGCAGCGAAGATACCTTAAGCGAGGCCATCGGGCCCGACGACCACACCCAGGGCCCGGACGGCGCCGCGGTCAGCCTGGTCGAATACGGCGATTATCAGTGTCCGTACTGCGGCGAGGCCTATCCGGTGCTGAAAGACGTGCAGACGCACATGGGCAACCAACTGCGCTTCGTCTTTCGCAACTTCCCCCTGACCGAGATGCACCCCCAGGCCTTCATCGCCGCCGAAGCGGCCGAGGCGGCGGGCGGGCAAGGCAAGTTCTGGGAGATGCATGACGCCCTCTATGAGAACCAGGCCGACCTGTCGCCGGAAGCCATCGTCGGCTATGCCCGGGCGATCGGGCTCGACATGGACCGCTTCGTGCGCGAGGTGAACGACCAGACCTACGCCAAACGCATCAAGCACGACTTTCAGAGCGGTGTCATGAGCGGCGTCAACGGTACGCCCTGCCTGTTCATCGATGGCGAACGCTATGACGGCCCGCGCGACGTCGCGACCCTGGTCGAAATCCTGAAGGGCAGCGTCAAGGCCTGATCCGTCAACCCGCGACACGAAAAAGGGCTGGCGCAGATCCTGCGCCAGCCCGCTTCGTTTCAGCCTCGCCGTTTCTTACGCCTGGATGAAGGCCAGCAGGTCGGGATTGATGACGTCGGCGTGGGTCGTCAGCATGCCGTGCGGATAACCCGGATAGATCTTCAGAGTGCCGTTCTTGACCAGCTTGATGGCTTCCAGGGCGGCCGCCTTGTAGGGCACGATCTGGTCGTCGTCGCCGTGCAGGATCAGCACCGGCACCTCGATGGCCTTCAGGTCGCCGCTCTGGTCGGTTTCGGAGAAGGCCTTGATGCCTTCGTAGTGGGCCTTGGCGCTGCCCGTCATGCCCTGACGCCACCAGTTGTCGATCACGCCGGCGATCGGCGGCGCACCGTCGCGGTTGAAGCCGTAGAACGGCACCGGCAGGTCCTTGAAGAACTGCGAGCGGTTGTTGGCCGTCTGGGCGCGCAGGCCGTCGAAGACGTCGACCGGCAGACCGCCCGGGAAGGCGTCGGTCTTCAGCATGATCGGCGTCACCGCGCTGACCAGCACGGCCTTGGCGACGCGGCCATTGCCGCCGTAGCGCGCCACGTAGCGGGCGACTTCGCCGCCGCCCGTCGAGTGGCCGATATGGATGGCGTTCTTCAGGTCCAGATGCTCGACGACGGCCTGGGCGTCGGCGGCGTAGGTATCCATGTCTTGGCCTTCGCTGACCTGGGTCGAGCGGCCATGGCCACGGCGGTCATGGGCGACGACGCGGAAGCCCTTGTCCAGGAAGTAGAGCATCTGGGTGTCCCAGTCGTCCGACGACAGCGGCCAGCCATGGTGGAAGTGGATCGGCTGGGCGTCCTTGGGGCCCCAGTCCTTGAAGAAGATCTGGGTGCCGTCTTGGGTGGTCACATAGCTGTTGCTGGTCATGATTTATCTCCAAAAACAAAGAAGTATGAGAAATAGGAAGGAAACGACTGGGTACGCTACGCGACTGTACTGGGGGGCATTTGCCTGGGGCCTAGGCCGCGTCGACGAGGACGAGTTCGGCGTCTTCCAGGGCGGTGACACGGATGACCGGTTCGTCGGTGATGGCTGCGCCATCGCGGGTTTCGATCTTGACGCCATTGATTTCCACGGAGCCCGACGAGGGTACCAAATAACCGTGACGACCCGTGTCTAGCGTGTATTCGGCGGTCTCGCCAGCCTTCAAAGTGGCGCCCAGCACACGGGCGTCGGCGCGGATCGGCAGGGCCTCGTCGTCATTGGCGAAGCCGGACGCCAGGGCGACGAATTTGCCCGAGCGGTCGCCCTTGGGGAAGGGCTTGGCGCCCCAGGCCGGGCCCTTGCCGCCCTGGTTGGGCAGGATCCAGATCTGGAAGATGCGCGTCGTGCCGGGCTCCAGATTGTATTCCGAATGGCGGATGCCGGTGCCGGCGCTCATCACCTGAACGTCGCCGGCCTCGGTGCGGCCCTTGTTGCCCAGCGAGTCCTGGTGGGTGATCGCGCCTTCGCGGACATAGGTGATGATTTCCATGTCGGCGTGGGGATGCGGCGGGAAACCGGTGCCTGGCGCGATGGTGTCGTCGTTCCATACGCGCAGGTTGCCCCATTGATCGCGGGCCCGGTCGCGGTAGCTGGCGAAGGAAAAATGGTGCTTGGCGTCGAGCCAGCCGTGGTTGGCGCCGCCCAGGCTGTCGAAGGATCTGCGTTCGATCATGGTCTTCACTCCATTGGTTGCGGGCGCTGTGTGCGTCCGTCTGTGAAGGGACTATGGACTTTCGCGATGATCTCTGAAATACAAATGATCGAAACCTATCTATTCCAAAAGTGACATCATGAAGCTGCCGGATTTCGAAGCCTGGGCCATGTTCGCGAAGGTCGCCGAGACGGGATCGTTTGTCGCCGCGGCCCAGGAGCTGGGCGTTTCCCAGGCGACCGTCTCCAAGGCGGTTGGCCGCCTGGAGCGGCGGCTGGGCGCGACCCTGTTCCACCGCACCTCGCGGCGGCTGTCCCTGTCGGACAGCGGCGCCATCGCTTTGGAGGACGCCGCGCGCCTGCTGGGCGCCGGCGAGGCGCTGGAGGCCGAGGCCTCGGCCCATTCGGCCCGGCCGCGCGGCACGGTGCGCATGACCGCGCCGATGTCGTTCGGCATCGCCCACCTCGGCGCCCTGCTGCCGGACTTCTTCGCGCTTTATCCGGAGGTCACGGTCGACCTGACCCTGGCCGACCACTTCGTCGATATCGTCGAGGAGGGGTTCGACATCGCGCTGCGCATCTCGGATCTGGAGGATTCCAGCCTGATGGCGCGGCGGCTGGCGCCGGTGCGCATCCTGCCCGTCGGCGCGCCGGCCTATTTCGCAAAGCATGGCCGGCCTAAGCACCCCAAGGACCTCGCCGACCATACGGGGCTGATCTATTCCGGCGGCCGCGCCAAGGGCGTGTGGCGGTTCACCCATCCGACCGAGGGACAGTATACGGTGAGCGTGCCCGGGCCGCTGCGCGTCAACAATGCCGACCTGATCGGCGTCGCGCTGCTGGCCGGCGCCGGGATCGCCATGCAGCCCGACTTCCTGGCCTGGGACGACCTGCAGGCCGGACGGTTGGAGGTTGCCTTGCCCGATTGGCGCGGACCGGAGCTGGCCCTCTACCTCGTCACCCCGCCCAGCACCATTCGTCCGGCGCGCGTCGAAGCCTTGATGGCCTTTCTGACCGAGCGGATCATCAAGTCCGCCTGGGTCAAGGGCGCCAGCACCCGACTTTCGCCGACCTGATCAAGCGGGCATTCAACCCCTGCCGGAAACCTGCGCATCGCACCGCCCGCGGGCCGAATGCCGTGGATGTGACGCCGCGCATCGGCCATCTGCATGTTACCGTAGAGGGCGCCTACCGTCGGCCTGGTCCGCGCCGCGCATAGGCATTGGTCCCCGAAATTCGCGTTTGAAAAGGAAATTGTCATGAGAACGATCGACTTCAATCGCCGTCATATGTTCGGCGCGGCCGCCCTTGGCCTGTTCACCCTGCCGTTGCTGACCGCCCGAGGCGCTCGTGCCCAATCGGTTCTTCCAGCCGGCAGTGCCTTCGGCCCGGTCCGCCAGGTCACGGCGGGTGTGCTCAGTATCGGCTATGTCGAGATGGGACCGGCGACCGGTCCCGCCATCATCCTGCTGCACGGCTGGCCCTACGACATCCACGCCTTTGCCGAGGTCGCGCCGGTCCTGGCGGCCAGGGGGTATCACGTCCTCGTACCATATCTGCGCGGTTACGGCACGACGCGCTTCCTGTCGGCCGATACGCCGCGCAACGGCCAGCAGGCGGTCGTCGCCGTCGATATCCTGGCCTTCATGGATGCGTTGAAGATCGACAGGGCGGTGATCGGCGGCTTCGACTGGGGCGCGCGCACGGCCGATATCATCGCCGCCCTGTGGCCGCAGCGCTGCAAGGCCCTGGTTTCGGTCAGCGGCTATCTGATCGGCAGCCAGGCCGCCAATGCCGCGCCGCTTCCGCCCAAGGCCGAACTGCAGTGGTGGTATCAGTTCTACTTCGCCACCGAACGCGGCCGCGCCGGCTATGCCGCCAATACCCGCGCCTTCAACCGGCTGATCTGGCAGACCGCGTCGCCGCAATGGCATTTCGACGATGCGACCTTCGAGCGTTCGGCCCAGGCCTTCGACAATCCCGACCACGTCGCCATCGTCATCGACAATTACCGCTGGCGTCTCGGCCTGGCGCGCGGCGAGGCGCAATACGACGCCCTGGAGCAGAAGCTGGCCGACGCGCCGAAGATCGCGGTGCCGACCATCACCATGGAAGGCGACGCCAATGGCGCGGCGCACCCCGATCCTTCCGCCTATGCCGGGAAATTCACCGGCCCTTACCAGCACCGCAACCTGACCGGCGGCATCGGCCACAACCTGCCGCAGGAAGCGCCGGCGGCCTTTACCCAGGCGATCCTCGACGCCGACCGGATCTGATCGCGGCCCTGTCCGTGAAGAGGACTCAAAAAAAATCCCGCGACGGCTCCATGGGAAGGGCCGCCGCGGGTTCTTGACCTCGACGCGCAATCCGGTGGTCGCCCCTTTCCGGATTGCGCGGCCAGGCAAGCCTACTGACGATAGGTGAAGCCCAGGGTAAAGCGGGCGCCGGCATAGTTGAGATATTGCAGCGAAGGCGTCCCGTCGGAGAACTCATACCCCGGCTGGTATTCGGACGAGGTCTGGGCCTTCAGCACGTTGCGGCCTTCGGCAAACAGCTCCCAGGTCTTGTTGAGCTTGTAGTTGACCTTGACGTCGACGAACTGCGTCTTGGCCCGGTAGCTGGCCGCGCCCGGATTGTAGGGGGTGCGGATCGTCTCCGTGCAGCTCGACGGATAGTTGGCCGGGATGTTGTTGATCGCGTTGGAGCACGACGCGTAGTAGTCGAAGAAGCTGTCGCGGCCTTGATAGGCGATCTTGGCGTTCAGGCGGCCGTCGTCATACCACAGCGACCAGTTCTCGAAATAGCCCGAGATGTATTGCGCATCCAGGGTTTCGCCGCTCAGGACGTCCTTGTAGCCCGCATAGTTCTTGCCGACGCCGTTCTGCGAATAGTTGAAGTCCATGCCGGTATATTTCAGCCACCACGGCGCCCAGGTGAAGGCCATCTTGGCGGCGAACTCGATGCCGCGTTGCAGGCCGCCCGGCGCGTTGACGTAGGTCGGCACGCTGAACTGGGCCTGTGACAGCGGCAGGCCGCTCACCGGGTCGACGACATTGGTGCCGGCGAACAGGTAGTTGTTGGTCAGGGTGCCGTAGACCGGCGCGCCGACCAGGATGTTGTTGTAGAAATAGGCCAGCGAGACGCTGTTGTCCTTGTTGATGTACCACTCGACCGATTCGTTGTGGTTGATCGCCTTGTAGGGCTTCAGGTTCGGGTTGCCGATGTGGCCGCCGCAGGCCTGTTCGAGCTCGTCCTCGCCGATGCCGTCGTTCTGGGTGGCGTCGATCGTGCAGCTGCCGGCCGGCAGCAGGTCGGCCGCCGGCGGACGGGCCGTGACGTGGCCGCTGTAGTAGCGCAGGACCAGCTTGTCCGGGATGGCCCAGAGGTTGAGGTTGTAGCTCGGCATCCAGTCGATGGTGGAGCCGGACAGGGTCGTTCCCACATTGACCTGGGTCGACACGGCGGTCGTGGTGCCGGTGGCGTAGGCGATGTGGGTGAAGGTCATGTTGCCGGCGCCGTTGACGTCGGTCTTCACCAGCCGTTCGCCGATATTGCCGTTGAACACCATGTGCCACGGCAGTTTCTGCTCGAAGTCGAACATGTAGTAGAGCGCGTTGGAGCGTTCGACATATTCGCTCTTGGGCTGGGCGTACATCTGGCCGTCCGTGCCCATGCACACCTTCATGCAGCTATAGTTGAAGTTGGGCACGCCGACGGCGGCGGCGATCACGTCCGGATCGATTTCCGGATAGTAGGACATGACGTCGCCCTTGTCGGCATAGTCGCCCATGAAGGCGGTCGGCTTGGTGAACAGCGACTTGGCGATAACCGAGGCCAGCTGCGCCTGGCTGAAGGTCGCCACGCCGCCCAGGGTGGCGGCCGTCGGTGTGTAGGTATAGGTGCAGGTCGAGCAGTCGTAATAGGTCGTGGTGATGGCGTTGCTGGGGACGGTGACGCCGGTCTTCGGGGTGTAGCCGCCATAGCCCCAGCCCACGCCGTTATGGGTCCGCGACTGCAGGCCGCCCTGGACGTCGGTCAGGAAGGGCAGCTTGTTTTCGAAATCGTAGGTCAGGTCCAGCTTGATCTGGCGTTCCTGGTCGTCCGAAATATAGGGCCGGTAGGTGATGGTGTAGCTGGTGCCCTTGCCGGCCGTGGTGGTGCTGGTGGTGGCGGTGGCCAGCGCGGCATAGTTGTTGGCGTTGTAGAAGTCGGTGCCCGAGGGCAGGTCGTAGGTCCAGGCGCCTGAATCGGTCACGTGCAGATTGACTGAGCCGTAGGTGTAGCCGACGGCCGTGCGGACCTGGCCGCGCCGGGAATCCGAACCGGCCTGGCTGGCCAGGAAGCTCAGCTTGACCGGGCCGTGCTGATAGGTGCCGCCGGTGCTGAGATAGTAGCTGGTGATGTCGGTGTGGTAATGGATGGCGTCGACATTGATGGCGCCGTCGCTCAGGGTGAACGACGTCAGGTGGTGGCTGGCGTCGACGACCGCGTTGCTGACGTCGCTGACCACGCCGCAGCCGGTCGAGGCCGAGGTCTGGGTACACAGGCCGTTGCTGTAGAGGGTGTAGCCCGTCGCCGCCGTGCGCGACGTGACCAGGGCGTTCGTCGTGCTGGCGATCGTCGCCTGGGTATAGGTGCCGGACACGTTATAGCCGGGGCTGCCCAGGCTGAGCGTGTTGTCGCGGTTGTCCTGGATACGGTTGGCGATATTGGCGTTGACGTACAGGGTCAGGCTGTCGTTGACGCGGTAGTCGGCGCGCAGTTGTCCCGACAGGCGGCGTTCGTCCGATTCCTTGGAAATGAAGCGGATCAGCGACGGCGCGTAGTCGTTCCATTGATTCAGACACGACTGCAGTTCGTTGGCGCGCTCGTTCTGGGCATAGGTCTTGTTGGCCGAGGCCGTGGCGGTGACCGGCGTGCCGTTGCTGAGCACGTAGTTGCCGGCGCCGATGGCGGCGAGCTGGGTCGAGGTGAGGACCGGGAAGGCCTTGTAGCAATCCGCCGGCGACTGGGCGGCGGCGGCGGCCTTGATGATGTCGATCGGCGAGGCCGAGCTGAAGCCCGGCACGACGACGTTGGCGTAGGTGGCCGTCGGATCGACCGTCGAAGGATTATAGCTGAAGGTCTTCTGCGACGACTGGTCGAAGTCGGCGCTGCGATAATAGCCGGCGGTGCCCGACGTGGTCGCCTGCTGCGAATCGGAATTGGTCTGGACTTCGGAATAGGTGACGTTGGCCAGGAGGCCGAGGCGGCCGCCGAAGAACTTGTGCGCCGCGATCAGGTTCCACTCCGGCGTCCACTTCTTGCCGACCGTATTCATGGTCTCGTCGTAGCGGAACGAGAAGAAGGGCTTCTTGAAATCGAGGCCGGTACGCGTCTGGATCGAAACCGAACCGCCCAGCGAGCCTTCGGTCGTCGAGGGCAGGGAGCCCTTGACCACGTCGACGCTCTTGACCAGGTCGGACGGCAGTTCGCGGAAGTCGTTGCCGCGGGTCGAGCCGCCTGAACCGCCCAGGCCGCCGCCGGTGCTCATGGCGCCGACGCCGTCCATTTCGACGCGGGTCGTTTCCGTCGTGCCGTTGCGCACGCTGATGCTGGTGCCTTCGCCGAAGTCGCCGCGGTCGAGCTGGATGCCCGGAATGCGCGAGATGGCTTCGCCGATATTGCGGTCAGGGAAGGAGCCGATGTCTTCGGCGACGATCGAATCGGTCGCCGTCTTGGCCTTCTTCTTGCGGTCGATGGCCGAACGTTCGGACGAGCGCGTGCCGCTGATGACGACGACGGTCGTGTCTTCGGCGGGCTTGGCCTTGGTATCCGTCTGCGCCGGCGTTGCGGCCGCGGGCTGGGGCTGGGGGTTCGCCGTCTGCGACGTGTCCTGCGTGCCGGCGGCGTGCGCGAGGCCGAAGTCGCCGATCATCGCCACCAGGGCCATGGCCGTGGTCACGCGAATGTGGCGGCTGAACGCGCTGCGCTTTGAAACTGAATGCACTTCTTTGTCCTCCTGGAACGGCTTGCGCCTTTTCGTCGCTGTTTTTTTGTCGCGCTCGAAGCCGTCTGCACGCTGGCAGGCGTCCGCACGGATAAGAGACCCGCGCGGACGTGGACAGGCTGCTCACTGACCCGGAACGATTGGGGGCAATCGCATCTTCATGAGCGCAATTGAGCTTTATGTTGATCGAAAATGATTAGTCAAGCGTGCCGAATGAGACTTTGTGGCAGGGGGTCTCGATTTCGTTATCTATTGCATAAATACAACATATTTTAGCGACGGGTTTGCGAGGCTTTGCCGTAAAATGGCCTGGTATGGTTGCATGGTGCGAGCGATTGCCTGTAACACTGAAAAGTGGCTATATTAAATATAAAGCACTGTATAATAACAAATTATATTGAAATATAGAGCGGTTAAATCATAAAAATATTGACCAAAATGTGTTCGGATTTTCGCCACATTTCAAAGCGCAAATAGCGCTGCAAAATAGGCGCTATTTGTGTGATATTTATATCTGTACGTACACTTTATCGCGACCTTGAAATGAATTGACAGGGTCGGGCGTATCGGCGCTTCTGGAGACAATAGCTGCGATTGATCATTATCGATCACGCTGTTGGGACGACCGGGGATTCGAGCCGCATGTTTCACAATTCGAGAGAATCCTGGCCGAAAGAGCCATGGCCGACAAACGCCGCGCGCGTTGAAGCTGTCGAGGCGCCGCGATCGCGCGCGACCTCGCCCGGCGGCGACGGCCGCAGCCAGGCGGTCGCCGCGGCGGGGCTGAACTACGTGCAGCCGGGCGTGCCGACCATCATCGGCCATGGCCCGCTGGCGCGTTTGCTGGCCGACGGTATCGCGACGGACGACTGCCATATCCTGTCCCCATCGATCGACGTCATTCGCGCCCTGCTGCCGCGGCCGAATGTGCGCATGACCTTGCCGAGCGGCACCTGCTTTCCCGACCGCGGCATCATCGTCAGTCCTTATGACGACCCCATTCTGCGCCATTTCGCGGCCGGACGGATATTCATCTGCGCCGAGGGCCTGAGCGCCGAGGGCGTCCTGCTCCGCGACGCCGTCGTAGTGCAGACCCTGCGGCAGTGGCTGGCGCGGGCGAGCGAGGTCGTCGTGCTGGCCTGTTCGCGCCATTTCAGCCCGGCGGCCGGATTGTCGCTGTGTCCGTTGTCGCGCATCGGTACCCTGATCGTCGATGACGGCATCCCGGCCGATCTGCTGAAGACGCTGGTGATGGCCGGCGTGAAGATCCACATGGTCACGCCACCGGCCGGGTAACCGAACCTGGGCGGGAAGCGTTCGGGTGAAGACATCGTTCCACCCGTTGCCGCGCCGCCGTATCCTGCCTTATTAAAAAGAAACATCACGCCTGGCCTGTGATGCTCCAGTCGTCAAAAATATATTCGCTGGATGGGCTGGATTAATACTTGCCTGATCTTGGTTTGTACGACGACTGCCACATATGTGGCGACAAAGACTTCGCTCATGACAGGCTTGAGCCCTTCTTTCACTGCGGTTTTTTTGACGACTTATTCCCGCCCGCCCGGCTGCGCATGTTCGGCGCCTCATTTTCCCTCCTTGCGGCTCGGATTTCATGCGTCAAACCCTGCGTCTCACGGTCTCCGTCCTGGCGATTACGGCGTCCATCGGCCTGGCCCGCCCGGCGGCCGCCGACACCACCATCAGCGCCGACTCGACGACCGCCGTCGCCACCAGCACTGCCGGCAACACCACGCTGACGTCCGGCTATACGCTCACCCTGACCAGCGGCACGGCGATCACCGTCGACAGCGACAACACCCTCGACCTTGAGGGCGAGGTCAACATGTCGGGGTCGGACTCCGGATCGACGGGTGTGCTGGTCACCAACGTGCCGGGGCGCACCCAGGCCCTGACCCTGGCCGGCAGCATCTACGTGACCGACGACTATACCGCCAGCGACACCACCAGCGCCGACGGCAGCACCGACGGCTTCGTCGACGCGCCCTGGGCCGAAGGCACCGGCCGCTACGGCATCCATTCGCTGGGCGCCAGCCCGTTCGCCGGCAATGTGGCGATCTCCTCGACCATCGATGTCGAAGGCAACAGTTCCTACGGTATCCGTTTCGAGAACCAGGTCGCCGGCACGTTCGCCTATACCGGCGCGATGACGCTGATCGGTGACAACTCGACGGGCATCTCATTGGAAAACGGCGTCACCGGCAATGTCCGCATCGGCGGTTCGGTCAGCGTCACCGGCGCCAACAGCTCGGCGCTCAAGATCACCGGCGATCTGGGCGGCAACCTGATCATCGACGGCACCTTCACCGGCACCGCCTATTCTTCGACCGCGGGCCTGACCCAGGACGAATACGCCAACCTGATCGCTGCCGACAACCTGCTGCAGGACGGACCGCTGGTCACCATCGCCAGCAATGTCACGGGCGGCGTGCTGTTCGGCGTCGCCTATACCGACACCGACACGTCCAATACCGACGAGGACGGCGACGGCCAGACCGACACCGACGAAACGACCGCGTCGCTGACCCAGTACGGCAGCGCGCCGGCCCTGATCGTCGGTTCTTCCAGCCAGGACATCACCCTGGGCGGCCTGACCTATACCTCCACGGCCCTCGACCCGCCGGCCTACAATTACGGCCTGATCATGCGCGGCGGCATCACGGCCTATGGCATCCATCCGGGCATGACCGCCACCGCCATGCAGTTGGGCGGCACGGGTTACAATGTGACCATCGACAATGGCGTACAGATCGCCGGCACCGTGACCGCCACGGCAGTGAGCGCCGACGCTACGGCAATGGCCATCGATTCCGGGCTGACGACGCCGCGCCTGGATATCGATGGCACGGTCACCGCGACGGGCACCGAATACACCACCTCGACCACGACCAATGACGTCACGACCTATTCGACGACGGGCGCCACGTCGCACGCCATCGACATCGCTTCGGGTGCCAGCCTGCCGGTCCTGACCGTCGGCGCCAATCACGGCGTCTACGCCTACGGCTATGGCTCAAGCACCAGTGCCACGGCCATCCGCGACCAGTCCAACACCCTGACCTCGATCACCAATAACGGCGTCATCAGTGCCTCGATCACCGCCACCGACGCCAATGCCGACGGCGTGACCGACACCGAAACCGGCGAGGCCGTCGCCATCGACGCCAGCAGCAATACGGCGGGCCTGACCATCACCCAGGTCGACACCGGCCCCGACGACGACGACATTGCCGTCCCCTATATCTACGGCGATATCAAGCTGGGTTCCGGCAACGACTATATCTCGTCCTCGGGCGGCTACATTACCGGCAATATCGACTATGGCGCGGGCACGGGCGGCTTTACGCTGAGCAACGCCGCCATCTTCACCGGCAAGATGACCTCGGCCGGCGCCATCGCCATGGACATCGACGGGTCGTCGACCGCCAGCTTCCTGACCGGCACATCGGTGCAGTTGAGCAGCCTGCACGTCGGCGACGGCAGCAAGATCTCGATGGTGCTGGACGTCGACGCCCCGACCACGCCGATGTTCGTCAACAGCGGCAATGCGGTGTTCGACAACGGGGCCGAACTCTACCTGCTGACCGACAAGATCATGACCGATCCGACCCGCTTCACGGTCATGACCGCGGCGCATATCGACCTCGGCAATATGACGACGTCGACCCTCGACGGCTATATCCCCTACCTCTACCACGCCGACCTGACGACCGATTCAGCCGATACCACCCTCTACGCCGACTTCCGCCTGAAGACCCAGGCCGAAGGCGCCTATTCGAACAACGAATATGCCGCCCTGACGCCGGTCCTCAAGGCCATCGCCCAGGACTCGGGCGCGACCGTGTCGCTGCTGTCGCAGACCGACAAGGCGGGCTTCGATTCGATCTACGATCAGTATCTGCCCGACTATTCCGGCGAGACCCTGCTGACCCTGTCCCAGGGCGCCCAGTCGCTGAACCGGTCGCTGGGCGACCTGACCCTGATCCCGACGGAGGGCGGCGACCAGTACTGGCTGCAGGAATACGGCTACAGCACGCAGCGCGCCTACGGCGACACGGCCGGCTTCAAGTCGACCGGCTTCAGCTTCGCCGGCGGCCGCGAGCGGCCGGTCTTCGGCGACCATATGCTGGGCGTCTATATGCAGGTGACGACCTCGTCGCCGCGGGACAGCTTCGCCATCGCCAAGGAGATCGAGACGGCGGACGACTATACGCTGGGCGCCTATTGGCGTTACAACTATGACGGCCTGAAGGCGTGGGCCCATGCCGGCGCCGGCTTCGACAACTTCCACACCATCCGCCAGATCCTGACATCCTATGTCGACCATGTGGCGCGCGCCGGGTGGAGCGGCTATTCGGTGAGCAGCGGCGCGGGTGCGTCATACCAGTTCACGGCCGGGCCGTTCGGCGTGACGCCGCAGGTCCTGGCCGACTACTATTCGCTGAAGGAGATGAAGCACGCCGAATCGGGCGGCGGCGACTATTTCGACCTCGATATCGCCGAACGCACCGGCCATCTGCTGAGTTCGACCGCCATGGTCAATATCGGCTACAACCGGGCCTTCCTCAAGCCGGAGGTCTGGGTCGGCTACAAGCAGAATATTTCATCCACCATCGGCGATACGGTGGCCAATTTCGCCGGCGGCGACGCCTTCACCCTGACCGGCGGCAATATCAAGGGCGGCGGTCCGCTGGCCGGACTGCGGCTGTCGGTTGACAACCCGTACAGCTATTTCGCGCTTGAGGCCGAATACGAAAAGACCGGCGGCTATACCAATGCCTCGTTCAGCCTGCGTACGCGGTTCCAGTTCTAGGCCGGAAAAAAGCCCGGACCGGAGATATCCGGTCCGGGCTTTTCGCCATTCAAGCCGGGCCTTTCAGGCGGAAGCCGGCGTAAAGATATAGCCGCGGCCACGCTCGGTGTGGATCAGGGCATAGGGTGGCTTGTCGCCCAGCTTCTGGCGCAGGGAATTGATGAAGACGTCGATGCTGCGCAACTCGTAGTGCCGGTCCTGGCGATGATAGAGCATGACGGCCAGGTCGTCCCGGCTAAGGACGGTGAACGGGTTGGCGATCAGGTGGCGCAGCATTTCGTATTCCACCGTGTTGAGCCGCTTGTCCTTGCCTTGGGCCGAGACCAGGCAGCGCCGGACGGTGTCGAAATCCCAGCCGGCCAGCAGGCCGCTGATGCGCACGGCGGCTTTCTCGCCGTCGCGGCGGCGCAGGATGGCGCGGATGCGCGCGGTCAGCTCCTGGGCGGCGACCGGCTTGGGCAGGTAATCGTCGGCGCCGAGTTCCAGGCTCAGGATGCAGTCCGTATCGTGCGCGGGCCCGAGCACGATGATCGGCCGGCCCTGGCCCTGGCCGTGAATGCGGCTGTACAGCGAGAAATCGACCGGACGGGCCGTCGGGAAGTCGACGACGATCAGGTCGGGCGTGCGCGCGATGGTCGGATAAGGATCGTCATTGTCCCAGTCCACCGTATGGGCGACCAGGCCCGAACCCAGCGGACCCACCGGCACGGCGGCGTCGCGAGCGTCGGCACGAACAAAAAGGACATGGTAGAGCGGCCGCGCGTTTTGCGGCGTGGATAAAGTCATAGGCCCCGGAACCGAAATCGTAAATTTCAGAAGACTCACAAGACCAGACTTTTCGGTCAATTGTTTGATTGGCCGGCGCTATTTCGTTTTGCCGGTGAAATGTGATGGCGAGATTGAAACGTTCGGGCGGCCGGCGCCGGTGGGACTTCGGGCGCGCGGCGTGGACAGAATCGGCGACGCACCCTAAATTTAGGCCTGCCGATCCCGGCGGAGTGCCCGCATGAAGACCCAGCTTGACCTGTTCGACGCCGCCGCGTCCGCGCCGCTTGCCTCACCCCGGCCGCGTCCGGCAAAGCCGGTCGTGCCGCGTCTGCCGACGGACGAGGACATGGCGCGCCATCTGGAGGACACCGGGCAATACCGCATCCTGCGCCGGCTCAACCCGCGCGCGGTAGTCGCCGAACCCAGGCCGGGCTTTCCGCGCATCGGCGTCGTCGTCGATACCGAAACCACCGGGCTGAAACGGCCCACCGCCGAGGTTATCGAAGTCGGCGCCATCGCCTTTACCTTCGACGACGAGGGCCGTTTCGGCGACGTTATCGGCGTCTATGGCGGCTTGCGTCAACCGTCGGCGCCGATTCCGGCCGAGATCACCACGCTGACCGGTATTACGGACGAGATGGTGGCCGGACAGGAAATCGACCTTTTGGCGCTGCGCCGCCTGGTCGAGCCGGCGGACCTGGTCATTGCTCACAATGCCGGTTTCGACCGGCCGTTCTGCGAGGCGCTGGACGCCGGGTTCGCCGGCAAGGCCTGGGCCTGTTCGGTCGCCGAGATCGACTGGAAGGTCCGTGGCTTCGAAGGCACCAAGCTGGGCTATCTGATCGGCCAGTCCGGCTATTTCCACGAAGGCCATCGCGCGGTCGACGACTGTTTCGCCCTGCTGGAAATCCTGGTCGCCGGGGCCGACAATACTCCGTTCGCTGAACTCTACCGTTCGAGCCAGCGGGCGCTGGCGCGCATCTGGGCCGAACATTCGCCGTTCGACATGAAGGACAAGCTGAAGGCGCGCGGTTATCGCTGGTCCGACGGCAGCGACGGCCGCGCCAAGGCGTGGTGGGGCGAGGTGCCGGCGGATGCGGTCGAGGACGAGCTGCGCTGGCTGCGCAGCGAGGTCTATCATCGCGCCGACGCCGATCCGCCGGTGCAGCACCTGACGGCGTTCGATCGCTACAAGTAGCGCGGGCTAGGTCTTCCGTTTGAAGGTCAGCACCAGCACGTCGCGATAGGCCGGCCGGGTCGGATCGAGACGGTGGATGGCGGTGACCCCGTGCATGACGCGGTGATCGTCGAGGAAGACGGCATCCAAAGCATGGATCAGGGTGAAGGCCCCCAGTGTCGTGCCGTCAGGCCGGGCGATCGAGGTCGTGCCCTCGGCCAGGTTGACGCGGTCGATCAGCAGCACACAGACCCAGTCGACGCCGTCGCGGTGCATGCCCTCCGGCGTCGGCAGGCCCGCCGCGTCCGCCGCCGCTTCGATGCGGAACTGGTGCAACTCGGCCTTCCAGGTGTCCTGGCCCAGCCGGAAGATCTCCCGGCACAGGGTGAACAGGTCGGCCAGGATGGGGCCGTCGGCGATCGTGTCTTCGACCGGCTCGAACCAGCGCTCGATGCCGCCGTTCAGCATATTATAGTCTGTGCTCTGATAGTGCGGCTGATGGGGCAGGCGGGTCACCCCGGCGCCTGACACATCGAAGACGGCGTGACGCCGTCGGCGATAGCGCCCGCCATCGGCCATGTAACGGTCGAGCGCCAGGTCGTTCCAGCTGGCCGCGAAGGCCTCCGTATCGGCGGCTTCGATGCCCAGCAGCCGGCGCGTCTCCGGCGCGGTGACGATGGCGAATCCATCCGCATCGATCCGGGTACGGATCGACGGCAGAAGCGAGGCGGCGGCTTGAGAGGTCATGGCGCCGCTTTAGCAAATGATGGCGGCCGCCGCAGGGACAAAGTGCGCCGCGGCGATCACAGAGCGTTGCACTTTTCCACGAAAAGGCCCGCCTTCGCAGAGGAAGGCGGGCCTGCCGGGTTTCTGACCGATCAATAGGACAGGTTCAGGCGCATGCCGATGAAGCGCGGCGTCGATACCGGGAAGGTCGTCGCATTGGCCGTGCCCGCCTTGTAGGTTTCGGGGATGCCGATCTTCTGGATCTTGTCCTCGATGTTCTGGACGAACAGGTCGATGCTGTAGTGGCCGACGTCCGGCGCGTAGGTCAGGGTGACGTCGCTGCGCGTGAAGGCCCGCTGGGTGACCTGCACGGCATTGACGAAATCGCTGAGCCTGTAGGCCGAGCTGTAGCGGACCGCGCCGTGGAATTTCAGCGTCGCCGCATTCGGCAGGTCGAAGGTGTGGTTCAGGTTGGCCGTGGCCGACAGGTTCGGCGTCCGGTCGAGCGGCGTGCCGGACCAGTCGACGGTCTGATTGATGCCGGCCAGGAAGTTCGTGTATTCCGAATGCTCGAAGGTCGCGCTCAGCGAGGCGTTGGTATTGCTCGAGAAGCGGTAGTTGAACTCGTGTTCCCAGCCGTAGATCTTGGCCGGGACCAGGCGGGTATACAGCACGGCCGTACCCGAGATGGTGATGCGGCTGGAGATCTGGTCGCCGGTATAATCATAGTAGAACAAGGACGTCGAATAGGTCGCGTTGGTGAACGGCCGCCCCTTATAGCCGACTTCGTAGGCGGTCATGGTCTCCGGATCGTAGATCGAGATGCCATGGGTCGACGGGTCGTAGTCGTTGAAGCCGCCGGCCTTGTAGCCGGTCGCCACCGAGGCGTAGATCATGTCGCTGGGCGTCAGGTGGTAGTTGGCGCCGACGCGGTAGGTCAGCTTGCTGGCTTCCGCCGAGCCGTTATTGGCCGAGCCGATGCAGGTATTGGGATAGGTGCAGCCGGCGATCAGGCCGACGGCCGACATGCCCCAGCGCGTCAGTTCGTCCTTCGACTCACGCAGGCCCAGGATCAGGTCCAGCTTCGACGTGGTGTGCCAGGTCAGCTGCCCGAACAGGCCTTCGGAGGCGTGGGTCGTCGAGTTGAGGAAGTTGCGCGCGTTGAACCAGGTCGAGGTGTCGGACGGATTGGTCACCGGCACGTTCCACACGTGCGAGTTTTCGTGGATGTTCTCGCGGATGTAGTTGGCGCCGAAGACGTAGTCGATCACGCTCGACTCGGCGTTGGCGAAGCGCACCTCATGCTCTTCGGTGTGCACGTCCCAGCGGTTGTCGCCCAGCACGTACAGCGGCTGGAACGGACCGGCGCCGGCATAGTTTCCCAGCGGATTGTTGTTGGTCGGCACCGGGTCGTAGGCGTTGAAATGCTGATAGCCGCCGACATAGGTCGCGGCGATCCCGCCCAGCTTGAAGTCCAGTTCGGTGTCGAGATTGAGGAAGTCGTCGTCCTTTTCGCGGGTGACCGGGTTCGGCAGGATGTTCCACGCCGACTTGCCCGTGCTGTGGGCCGCGTCGATGATGTCGCCGACGCCTTCGCCCGGGCCGACGCCGCCGACGTGGCCGCCGGTCGCGGTGATGCGCCACTTGACGTCGTCGTTCGGCTTGTACAGCAGGCTGATGCGCGCGGTTTCGTTGTCTTCGTCGTTGCGCGCCGGCAGGTTGGCGGCCGAGGTGTAGAAGCCGTTGGCCGCGGTGCCGTTGACCGGCGTCAGATAGCCGTCGCGCTTGTTGACCGCGGCGGCGACGCGCACGGCCCACTTGTCCGACAGCGGCAGGTTGACCATGCCGTCGAAGCGGCGGTCGTTGTAATTGCCGAGCTCGAACGAGGCGCGGGCGTCGAAGCCGGTCAGGCTGGGCGCATTGGTGATCAGGTTGATGACCCCGCCGGTCGAGCTCTTGCCGTACAGCGTGCCCTGCGGACCGCGCAGCACTTCGACGCGGCTGACGTCAAAGAAGGCCAGGCCCTGCTGGATCGGCCGGCCGTACGAGACGCCGTCGATATTGAAGGCGACGCCCTGTTCGCCCTTGGACGTGGTGTCGGTCGTCGTCACGCCGCGGATGCTGGTATTGATACCGAAGGAATTGCGCGAAATGGTCACGCTGGGGGCGACGTTCTGGATGTCGTCGACCTTGGTGACGCCGGCTTCCTTGAGGTCGTTGCCGCTGAGCGCGGTGACCGCAGCGGGCACCGCCAGCGTGGTCTGGGAGCGCTTCATCGCCGTGACGATGACGACGGTCGAGTCGGGATCGGCTTTCTTCTTTGCAGGGGCGGCCGGTGCGTCTGTCTGCGCCTGGGCATGGACGGCAAGCGCCAGAAGACTGGCGCCGGCCATGAAAATGGTGGCTTTGGCGATGGATTTCATCGTGTTTTTTTCCCTCTTTTCGTCCGGCGCTCCTCTTCAAAGGCGCTGGACGCTGATCCTGTAGGCACGCATGACGGCCGGTCTTTTTATTATTGCCTCGAACGAGGATGCGGAGATGTGCGGGCCGCGGATCGCACTGTACATTTCGCACGGTGAATATTCGCGGCAACTTGCTGCAACCCGCATATATGTTTTGCGTGCACGCCGATAAGAAATGGACGCGTCAGGCGGCGATTTCATCGTCGTTTAATATATGACAGCGGTGGCATCACTCTTCGTCCGACTATAGTCATATAATTTCAACTTGGATTTTTCACGCTACTGGTTGCGGGGCGCAAACTGAATGGGCCTGGTCCCCGCCGCCGCCCGGGCCCCGTCGCCTGCATCAAAACTTATCACGCCGGATGCGCTTCCATTTTGCTCGCGCCGCCAGCCGAAGCGCATGTTTGTGACAGTGCTTTTATAAATGCAGGGCGACGTGAAACGGTTATTTCTGGGTAAGTCCCTCCACGCGATCGGGCTCGGGTGCATGGGCCTCAGCCACGCCTACGGCCCTCCACCTTCGGCTGAGGCGGCCGGCGATTTGCTGCGGCGCGCCGTCGACCTCGGGGTGCAGCATTTCGATACGGCGGCGCTTTACGGCCTGGGGCGTAACGAGAAACTGCTGGGCGAAAGCCTGAAGGCGGTGCGCGAGCGGGTGGTCATCGCCAGCAAGGCCGGCATGCGTTATGTCGGCGATACCCGCGTCATTGACGGCCGGCCCGAAACCCTGCGGCGGACCTGCGAAGAGGCGCTGCAACGCCTGCAGACCGACCATATCGACCTCTACTACCTGCATCGCGTCGACCCGGCCGTGCCGGTCGAGGAGTCGGTGGGGGCGCTGGGCGACCTGGTGCGCGCCGGCAAGATCGGCGCCGTCGGATTGTCGGAGGTGTCGGCCCAGACCCTGTTGCGGGCGCACCGGGCGTTCCCGGTCTCGGCGGTGCAGTCGGAATATTCGCTGTGGACGCGCAATCCGGAAATGGCGGTGCTGAACGCCTGTCGCGATATCGGCGCGGCTTTCGTCGCCTTCTCGCCTTTGGGGCGCGGCTTCCTGGCGGGTGGTGTCGGCAGGGACGGTTTCAGGCCGGGCGATATCCGTGCCCGCATGCCGCGCTTTCAGGCGCCCAACCTGGCGTACAACCTGGCGCAGTTCGAAGCCTTCGCGACGCTGGCGCGCGGCGCCCATGTCACGCCGGCGCAACTGGCCCTGGGCTGGGTGCTGTCGCGCGGCGAGCACATTCTGGCCATTCCGGGGACGAGCGACGTCGCGCACCTGGAACAGAACCATTTTACGCCGCAGTCGATCGCTCCGCCGGTGCTGGCCCAGGCGGGGGTGCTGATCAATCACTCGACGATCTGGGGCGAGCGTTATCCGGCCTCGGCCGATGCCGAAACGGCGTCCTGAGCCCGGCTGTCGCAAAAAATTTAAGGTGCCATCCGCCGAACTTATTTGCATGGCCGGCCGCGGGCGGTGAAGGATGCGCCACGCTCCAAATTTTTCGATAGGACTGGCCCCATGCAACAGACCGACATCCTGACACGCGACGGCGTGTGCCGCAGCTTCGTCTTTCGCCCGGACGGCCAAGGGCCGTGGCCGGCGGCGATCGTGCTGATGGATGGTCCGGGCATCCGGCCGGCCATGTTCGATATCGCCGCACGCCTGGCGAAGAGCGGTTATTTCGTGCTGCTGCCCGACCTCTTCTATCGCGCCGGCGACTATCCGCCGATGGACACAAAAGTGGTGTGGGCCAATGCCGATCTGCGCAACGCCCACCGCGACAAGTACATGAGCACGGCCACGCCCGAAAACGTCATGGCCGACATGGCGGCCTTCCTGGAATTTCTGGCGGATGCGCCGGATGCGCGTTCGGGCCCGGTCGGGGTGGTCGGCTACTGCATGGGCGGGCGGCTGGCCCTCATTGCCGCCGGGACCTATGTGGACCGTATCGCCGCGGCGGCTTCCTATCATGGCGGCGGCCTGGCCGACGACAAGCCGTCGAGCCCGCACCGGCTGGCGCCGAAGATGAAGGCAAAGATCTATGTCGCCGGCGCCATCGAGGACGCCAACTTCCCCGACGACATGAAGGCGCGCCTGGAGGCGGCCCTGACCGCGGCGCACGTCGAGCACCTGATCGAAACCTATCCGGCCAAGCACGGCTGGGTCCCGACCGATATGCCGGCCTATAATGCCGCCGAGTCCGAGCACCACTGGCGGACGTTGGTCCCGTTCTTCGACGATGCGCTGAAGGTCGACGCGATCTGACAGCTGAAGCTGGCCGCGCACGAAACGACTTCCAGGTTGCTTGCAACCTGGCAAGCGCGACTGCGCGCCCGAGCTCATGCGAGGAGGCCGGCGCCGCCTGAGCCACAAAAAAGCCGTCAAATGCGCCCGCAGAGCGACATTTGACGGCTTTGTAACGCAGGGTGCAGGCGGCCGGCTGGCAAGGTGAGGGGAGCGAAGCCGGCCGCGCTGCTCACATGCCCAGCGCGTACGTCGTTTCGCTTCCCAGGGCCGCGGTCGTCTCGTCGAACAGGTCGTCGACCCTGAGGCGCTGCGGGATGATCTTTTGCTCGAAGGCCCAGTCGATGGCCATTTCCAGCCCCTTGCGATTGGCTTCCAGCCCGATCGGCGGCAGGTTCGTGCGCGCCGATTCAGGAGCGTGGGCGCGGCTTTCGACGATCATGCGGTAGATTTCGCGCACCACGTCGGGGCGCTTTTTGACGATGTCCCGATGCACCACGAACATGTGGTTGATGGGGATGACGCCTTCGCGTTGATACCACGCTTCGGCGGCGGCGAAGGGCTCGGGCACCAGGGTGCGCACGCGCGGGTCCTTGGGCATGTCGACGCCCAGGATGGCGGCGGCCAACTCGCCGTTCAGCATCATCTGCGGGATATCGGCGTCCTTCGGCATCTGGATGCAGTTGGGCGGATCGCGGTATTCCGACAGGTGCGACTCGTCGATGGTCATCCAGGTGACCTTGTCGAGGTCGACGCCGTATTCGTGCTGCAGGATGCCGCGCACCCACAGGCCGGTCGTCTGGGCATAGGTACGCACGCCGACCTTCCTGCCCTCGATGTCCTTGGGATCGAGAGGACCGAAATCGCTGTTGTAACCGATGCAGTGGTGCTGGAAGCGGCCGGAAATCGGCGCCGGCAGCAGGACGTAGGGCTTGTTGTAGGCGCGCGCCTGAAGATAGGTGACGATGGCCAGTTCGCCGCAGTCGAAGGCGTTCTCGCGCAGCATGGCCTTGAAGCCGTTGTGCGCGGTCTTCGGGCCGCAGAAGTCGAGATTGACGAGCGGCGAGGTGACGCGGCCGTCCTTCATAGCCAGGGTGACGGGATAGTCCGCGAGGTTGGTCCGCAGCGTCAGTTTGTCGGGATGTTGGGTAACCATGGTGCGCCTTCCTGTGGCGGTATCGATCCCGCAACAATGTTGCCGTCACCCCGGGGGCGTCTAATTGAAAGCGGTTGCCGGGCTATAAGTATTGGCGTTTCATGTGTCGTCGGGTTTGTCCTCATAGGAGCGGGTTACATGTCGCGTCAGATCGTCTTCACGCCGGAAGCGGCGCCACCACCGCCGGTCTACAGCCAGGCCGTCAAGGCCGCCGGCCTCGTCTTCGTGTCGGGGACGGCGCCGCACGACCCGCAGACCCGGCAGATCGTCGGCACCACGATCCAGGCGCAGACGCGCCAATGCCTGACGAACATCGCCGCCATCCTGAAGGCAGCGGGCACGTCCATGGACAAGATCGTCAGCGCGACCATTGTCCTGGCCGATGAAGACGATTTTCCCGGCATGAACGAGGAATGGCTTGAATGGTTCCCGTCCGATCCGCCGGCACGCCAGGGGGCCAAGCTGCCGGCCAGGATACCCGGGCTGAAGGTGTCGATCGCCGTCATTGCCGAGGCTTGACGGCGATCTGAACCCTACAGCGGGAACTGATAGGCGGTCTTGACGATGGTGTAGAACTCGACCGCATAGGCGCCTTGCTCGCGGGGGCCGAAGCTCGACGCCTTACGGCCGCCGAAGGGGACGTGGTAGTCGACCCCGGCGGTCGGCAGGTTGACCATGACCATGCCGGCCTGGATCTTGCGCTTGAAGGTCTCGGCCGCCTTCAGCGACTTGGTGCAGATACCGGCCGACAGGCCGAACTCGGTGTCGTTGGCGACCTTGATGGCCTCGTCCAGGTCCTTTACGCGGATGACCGAAGCCACGGGGCCGAAGACCTCGTTCTTGTTGATGTCCATGTCGGGGGTGGTGTTGTCGATCAGGGTGGGCGCGTAATAGTAGCCCGGGGTGCCGAAGGTCAGGTCCTCGCCGCCCGTCAGCACCACGCCGCCCTCTTGCTTGGCCTTGCTGATCGCATTGCGGGCGATGTCGAGCTGTTCCTGACTGGCGATCGGACCCATCTGGACGCCATCGGCGCGGCTGTCGCCGACCTTGATCGCCTTGGTCGCGGCGGCGAGCGCCGAGACGAATTTGTCGGCGATGCCTTCGGTGACGATGATGCGCGACGAGGCCGTGCAGCGGTGGCCCGACGAGAAGAAGGACGAGTTCATCACCGAGTTGACGGCATTGTCGAGGTCGGCGTCGTCGAGCACGACGACGGGGTTC
>FTDB01002456.1_pt1 | contig 29526 bp, 28 predicted proteins | sample 1639741 | NCBI WGS metagenome assembly FTDB01 (sample SAMEA3914869, study PRJEB12502) | metagenome | biome: forest; material: soil | place: USA | collected 2012-03-12 | depth 0.1 m | reverse complement strand
GCCAATAGGTTGATTATTCTGTAGTTTTTTAAACTGTACCGCCAGAAACATGTGGTAACCGGTCATCGCCAGGACCGCGACGACCTTCACGACAAACCACGGTTCGGCGAAAAACTTCCAGCCTTCGAATTGCGTGATGTGAAATCCCACCAACCCGGCGCCGAACAGCCAGACCGCGATCATGGCCGGCCGCGTGATAAAGTAAAGCAGCTTGCGCTCCATGACCCTGAACACATCGGTGACCACCGGCTTGTCCATGTTCTGGAGGTGATAAACGAACAGCCGCGGCAAATATAACAGCCCGGCCATCCAGGCAATAACCGCCAGGATATGCAGGCCCAGAACCACATGAAACCAGATCATGGCAACGCCCTCACCTTGGGACAGAATTTATGGCAGGCGGCGCAGTCATTGTCGCCGGTCACCGCTTCCGGCGCCTGCAAAGCCTTACGAACCTCATCGACCAGACCTAACACAAAGGTCATATCGTTGCGCAAGGTCGGCACGCGCTCGAATGTCATGATACCCAGCCTGCCCGCCAGTTCGCCGTAGTCGCCGTCCAGCTCGACCAGGGTTTCGACGTGCTCCGACACGAAGGCGATCGGCACAACCAGGATGCTGCACCCGTCTTCCGCCGCCTGATGGATCACCTCTTCGGTCGACGGTCCGATCCATGCCATCGGTCCGACCCTGCTCTGGTAGCAGATGACGTGGTCGATCTCGCCCAGTTCGGCCATGATCCGGGTGACACAGCGTTCGACCTGCTCCTGGTAGGGATCGCCCTTGGCAATGATCTTTTCCGGCAAGCCATGGGCCGAGAACAGGATGCGGCGATTGTCGGCCGGCAGGCGTTTCAAGCGCTGTCGGATCAGGTCGACATGGGCCGCGATGAACTTGTCGTTCTGCGCGTAACAACAAACATAGTGGACCTTGGCGGGCCCCTTATAGGCCGCCTTGAAGGCATCGAAACCGGTCAGGGTCGTGGTCGAGGAAAACTGCGGATACAGCGGCAGGACAACGATCTCGTCCGGCGCCCATGCCGCGATGTCTGCCGCGGCCTCAGCCATGAACGGATGCCAGTAACGCATGCCGATGAAAACACGGGCCTCGACGCCGGGCAGGGCCGCAAGCTGCTTTTCCAAGACTTCGGCCTGCGATCGCGTCTCCATCAGGATCGGCGAACCGCCACCCATCCTGGCGTAGTTGGCGCGCGCCGACCTGGCCCGGCCGTTGGCGATCAGCGCCGCCACGCCCTGGCGCAGGCCCCATGGCAGGCCGATAATGTAAGGGTCGGAGAACAGGTTGTAGAGAAAATCACGCACGTCCGCCTGACCCGCCGGCCCGCCCAGATTGAAAATCAGGACGGCAACCTTTTTCGGCTTGGCGTGCGGCGCGACGCTGGTCATCGGCGAATCCGCTTCAGAACCTGTTCGACATGGGCGATCTGGGTATCTGGGAAAATACCGTGGCCCAGGTTGAAGATCAGCGGCCCCTGCCCCCAGGCATCAAGCAGAGTGTCAACGGCAGCGTCCAGGGAAGCGCCACCTGAGCGCAGAACGACAGGATCCAGGGCACCCTGGATGGGTTTGATACGCTGCAACTGCTGGCCGAGACTGAGGGGCGTGGCTGTACCTAGCGCCAGAGCGTCGATAGGCACGCGCAGAAGGTAGTTGGCGCAGCGGGCTTCGGCGCCGCGCGGAAAGCCGATGATCGGCAGATCCACGCCCAGTTCGCGCACACGGCGAATTAACTGGATATGCGGTTCGATAATCAGTTCGTCGAACAATGGGTCAGGGAACCCTTCTGCCCAGCTTTCAAAAATCTTCAGGACCTGCGCGCCCTGGTCGGCCTGCATCTTGAGATAATGCGCCGAGGCCTCGATGACGATAGCCGTCAACGCCTTCACGGTCTCGGGCTGTTCGTAGACAAAGCTGCGGATCAGGCTGCGATCGTGGGCCTTGCGACCGTTGAGCATGTAGGTCATCACGGTCCAGGGTCCGCCGCAGAAACCGATCAATGTCGTCTCAGGCGAGAGCCCGGCCCTCACCCGCGCCACCGTCTCGCCTACATTACGCAAAGCCTGGGCGGATTTCGGCGCCTGGTCACGCATGAGTTTCAAGCCGGGCAGCTCGCCGAGTATCGGTCCCTCGCCGGCGGCAAACGCCACGTCCTGCCCCAAGGCAAGCGGAATCATCAGAATGTCGGAAAACAGGATGGCGGCGTCGAAACCGAAGCGCCGGATCGGTTGCAAGGTTGCTTCGGCGGCTTTTTCCGGATCAAGGCAAAATTCGACGAAACTTGACGTCGATGCGCGCAGTTCCCGGTACTCCGGCAGGTAGCGCCCGGCCTGACGCATGAACCATACCGGCGGTATGGCCAAGGTCTGTCCCGAGAGAACGGATAATACCGGTGCCTGAGCGCCTGTCACGAGTCAATGTCCTGGGTTCGCATGTGCACTTCCCTTAAACAAACTCTTAGAAAAGAAAAGGGTTGTGAAGGTAGTTTAGCGATCGCGAACCGGGGAAAATTGACGCAGCCTCGCGGCTTTTCCCGGCTTTTTCACATGGATCGGCCAAACGGGATGCCATCGTCCACAGACCTGTGGGCAGGTCGCATAATTAACCAAGCCTTAAGAATCCTTAAGGCTTTCTTAACCACGTCATGGAAGTGTCTTGGGATGGTTAAAAAAGTGTTAAGATTCTCACAGGGCTTGTTGGCGGATCATACAGAAGCCCTCCCAAGTTCATAAAAGACGCATAAAAAAGACCGTTATGAACGTCTGTCCCCAGATGAAAGCGTCGATGGGCCATATGCCTGAAACCATGCCATAATCATTCGCCCAAGGTCCCCGATTCGATGCACAGAAATATTGTTCAAGGCGGCAGAAGGCTTTTTCCTCTGCTTGTCGTCCTGATGGACAGGCGAGCAGAAAAAAGACTAAAGATGTGGGGTCATGGACCTCAAAGCCGGAACACACATGTCCCTCGCACCGTCCCGGATCGGCACCTATTTCCACGTCCACCTTGTGGCGGATTCGACGGGCGAAACGCTCAATGCCCTGGTGAAGGCGGCCGCGGCGCGTTTCGAGGGCATCCTGCCCATCGAACATCTCTACGTCCTGATCCGTTCCGACAAGCAGCTTGAACGCGCCCTGGCCGAAATCGAAAGCGCGCCCGGCATCGTTCTGCACACCATTATCGATCCGGACCTGCGTAACACGCTGGAGCAGCGCTGCCGCGAACTGGATATACCGGCCATCGGCGTACTCGACCCGCTGGTCGTTGCTTTTTCCCGCCATGTCGGCGCCGCCGTCTCCAAGCGTGTCGGCGCCCAGCACAATCTTGACAATGACTATTTCGAACGGATCGAGGCGCTCAACTATGCCATCGCCCACGACGATGGCGCCATGGCCGACAAGCTGAAACAGGCCGATGTCGTCCTGGTCGGGGTGTCGCGCACCTCCAAGACTCCAACCTGCATTTATCTCGCTCACCGTGGCATCAAGGCGGCCAATATCCCTCTGGTTCCCGGACGTGACCTGCCTGAAGAGCTTGACCAGATCAATATTCCGCTGATCGTCGGCCTGATCGCCAGCCCGGAGCGCCTGATCCAGATCCGCAAAAACCGGCTTTTGACATTGAACGACGACCGGCCGACGTCCTACACGGACCAGGAAGCCGTCCGTCAGGAAATTATCAGTGCTCGACGATTGTTCGAGCGCAAGGAATGGCCGGTCATCGACGTCACACGACGCTCGGTCGAGGAGACGTCGGCGACGATCATTTCACTGTTGAACGAGAAGCGGACGGGACGGCTGGGCGGAATTTAAAGTTTGCAGGGGTCTCGGATCCCTGCACCCCGAAACATGATCGTGACAACGGGTATAAACATTCTGAACCGGAACCCGAAAGTTCCGGTTCAGAATGTTTGCGCAATCAGCACCGTCGTGTAATGGGGTGCAGGGGTCCGTGACCCCTGCGACTTGAAAGACTTCCATGCTCATCCTCGCCTCCGGTTCCGCCTCCCGCGCCGCCCTCCTCACCCATGCCGGCATCGGCTTTACCCGGATTCCGGCCGATCTCGACGAGGATGCCATCAAGGACGATTGTCTGGCGCGCGGCCATAGTCCGAAATCGGTTGCCCTGCGTCTCGCCGAAGCCAAGGCCCTGCACGTCGCCAAAACCAACCCCGGTCTCGTTCTCGGCGGCGACCAGGTCCTGCAACTCGACAAGGACCTGATCAGCAAGTCACGCGACCTAGACGAGGCTCGCGCGCTTCTTAAGCGGATGAGCGGCAAAAGCCATTACCTCCACGGCGGCATGGCCCTGTGCGAAAACGGCCAGTTGATCTGGTCGCACGTCGAAAGCGCCGAAATGCAGGTTCGCAGTCTCTCCGACGCCACCATCGATGCCTATCTGGCCGAAGCCGGCGACAAGATCCTGTCGAGTGTCGGCTGCTATCATTTCGAAGGCCTGGGCGTGAACCTGTTTGACGCCGTGCGCGGCGACTATTTCACGGTTCTCGGCCTGCCCCTCCTGCCCCTCCTCGCCAAGCTCCGCCAGCTGGAGGCCATTCCGTCATGAAGAACTTGCCCACAGGCGCAGCCAGGGTTGCCGGCGTGGTCGGCCAGCCGATCCACCACTCCTTGAGCCCTTTTCTCCACACCGCCTGGCTGCGCGACCTCGGCCTCAATGGTGTTTATGCTCCTTTCTCGCCCAGGGACGAGCACGGTTTCGAGCGCCTTGTCCTGTCATGCCGCTCCAACGGCATCAAGGGCTTGAACGTCACGGCACCATTCAAGGAACAGGCCCTTGCCCTGGCTGATTCCAGCGCGGACGCCGCGCGCCGCGCCGGATCGGCCAACCTTATGACCTTCGACGATGAGGGTCATGTCTTCGCCGACACCACGGACGGCCACGGTCTGCTGCACGCGTTTCAACTGCAGGCGCCGGTGTGCGACTTGGCCGCCGGCCCGGTGGTGATCATGGGGGCTGGCGGCGCCGCACGTGCCGCGGCGGCGGCTTTGCTCGCCGAGGGGACGCCCGAGGTGCGCATCGTCAACCGTACTCTGGGCCGTGCCGAAGACCTGGTTTTTGCCCTGGGCCAGGGGGTCACGGCCTTTGACGTGTCCGCCACCGGTCGCGCCTTCGCCGATGCTGTCGCTATCATCAATGCCGCCTCGGGCGGGCCTTTGCCTCTATTCGACGCCTTGCCCGACCATGCCACCGCCATGGACATGACCTATCGTCCGCTAACGACCAACTGGCTCAAGGCCGCCCGCCAACGCGGCCTCAATACGGTCGACGGTCTGCAGATGCTGATCGAACAGGCACGGCCGTCGTTCGAGGCTTTCTTCGGTGTCGTGCCCAATCCGGCCTTCGATATCCGCAAGCTGGCCCTCGCCTATCTGGAGGAAAAGGGTTGATTCGGAGGTTTTGGTGATAAGGCTGGGCTTGACCGGTTCCATCGGCATGGGCAAGTCGACCATCGCCGCCATGTTTGCCGACGAAGGGGTGCCGGTTTGGGATGCCGACGAAGCTGTCCATCGTCTCTACGCGACATCCGAACCTTTGAAGCGCGCCCTTGTCGCCGAGTTCGGTGACATTCTTGCCGGCAACGCTGTCGACCGCGCCAGGTTGTCAGCGGCGCTGAAGACCGCCGATCGCGGTTTCGAACGTCTCGATGCCCTCGTCCACCCGCGGGTTATCGAGGATCGCAAGGCTTTCATGGCCGTCCAGACAGGCGATATGGTCGTCGCCGATATCCCGCTGCTCTATGAAACCGGCGCCGAAGCCGCCCTGGATTATGTCGTCGTCGCCAGCGCGCCGGCCGAGATTCAGCGCGCCCGCGTCCTTGCCCGGTCCGGCATGACGGAAGACAAGTTCGCCGCCATCCTGGCCCGCCAGATGCCCGACGACGAGAAGCGCCGGCGCGCCGATTTCGTCATCGACACGTCGCAAAGTTTCGAGGTCTGCCGCGCCGAGGTTCGCGCCATCCTTGACAAATTGCGCGCATCGCCAAACTAAGGGCCATGGCCACAGAAATCGTCCTCGACACCGAAACCACCGGCATCGACCACCGCAAGGGTCATCGCCTGATCGAAATCGGTTGCATCGAGATCGAGGATCTTCTGCCAACGGGCCGGACCTTCCATCGCTTCATCGACCCCGAGCGTGAGATCGAAGCCGATGCGATCCGTATTCACGGCATCACCAATGAAAAGGTGCGCGGCCAGCCGAAATTCGCCCACATTTGCGATGAGCTGCTGGAGTTCATCGGCCCGCGCAAGATCATAGCTCACAACGCTTCGTTCGACCGTGGCTTCGTCAATATGGAACTGGGCCGGCTCAATATCGTGGCGCCGCCCGACGGTCAGTGGATCGACACCCTGGAAATGGCGCGCTTGAAGTTTCCCGGCGCCGCCAATTCGCTCGACGCCCTGTGCAAACGCTTCAATATCTCATTGGCCGAACGCGATCTGCACGGCGCCCTGGTCGACGCCCGGCTGCTGGCCAGCGTCTATCTTGAGCTGCTGGGCGGCAAGGAACGCGGTCTCGACCTCGAAATGGCGTCGACCCGCCTTTCCGTTACGGCCACCTTAGCCGCCGGCTATGGTCCGCGCCCGCGTCCGCTTGCGTCACGGATCACGGCCGCCGAAGCGGCCGCACATCAGGCGTTTGTCGATAAATACCTGAAAGACAAGAGTTTGTGGAAATAGCAGGGATGCAAGGGGCCAAAGAGTTTCTTGAAGCCCCTGCCACTTACGCCTGGCCTGCCGCCTGGCCGATACCGCCAGCCTGCGAGCGTTGCTGCAGATAGAGTGCGCCGAAATCGATCGGGTCGAGATTGAACGGCGGCACAAATCCACCATCCGACGTCACGTCGGCGACGATGCGGCGTACGAACGGGAACAGGTAGCGCGGGCATTCGACCAGCAGGGTCGGCTCGACATGGCTTTCCGGCAGGTTGATCAACTGGAACAAACCCCCGTAAACCAGCTCGATGGCGAACATCGGACCGTCCGCCGTCGACGCCTTGACCGTCAGCTTCAGGTCGACTTCGAACAGGCCGTCCGAGCGGCCCTTGGCGCTCATTTCGACGCCAAGATCGACATCCGGACGCGATTCGACGCGCAGCGAATTGGGGGCGCGGGGATTTTCGAACGAGAAGTCACGGATGAACTGGGCCAGGACCTGCATATTGGGCGCGGCGTTGGGGTCCTGGGGTGTCTGGACGGTTTCGGGGGTATCGGCCATAAAAAAACTCCGGATATCGGCGGGCGTCCGCATGTGTGGCACCGCCCTAACAGATAAGAAAATTTAACGCAATCGAACGAAGAGTTCCCTTTAGCGAATGTTATCCTATATAAGCCTATCCTGAGCCGTCTGAGGGATGGCTAGATAAGAGATTCCGCCGTGTCGAATATGGTCGTTCTTGTTATCCTCGGTATTGTCGCCGTGGTCATCCTGTTCCAGCTCTACAACGTGCTGGGGCGCAAGGCCGGATTTCGTGTCGAAGACAAGGCGCTGGGCGTCAAGCCAGACGACTTCGACACAACCACCAAGCTGCTGGACCGGCCCGGCGATGCAACGCGCATGCCCAATCTCGAAGTGCTCAAGACACGTGACATCAACTTCAACGAGATCAATTTCCTCGAAAAGGCGCGCGAGACCTACGAACAGGTCGTGCTGGCCTTTCACAAGGGCGAGCTCGATGTGATCAAGGACCGGTTGTCGGAGCGTGTTTTCAGCACCTTCCGTTCGGCGGTCAGCGCCCGGACCGGACCGCGCACGGATACCCTCGCCTTTGTCGACCCGCCCAAGGCTGATATCGATACGGTCGATTTCACCGACGATACGGCCCAGGTCCGCGTTCGTTTCCTGTCGGAACTGGCCTATGAAAGCCCGGCAGCCGTGGAAGAACCCGTGCCGGTAACCGACGGACCGAAAGAAGAACTGGCCGACGCCGCACCACAGCCGGCGAAGAAGGCCGAGCCCAGGTCCAATAAGATCTATAAGCGCACCGCCGAGTTCTGGACTTTCCAGAAAGGCCTGCGCGGCCAGAACAGTACCTGGTTGCTGACGCGCGTCGAGGCCGCCAAGGCCTGAGACCCAGGGCCTAGCAATTTTCGCAAGACACGTTTACCGTGCGGCCGACCCCTGGATGCGGAAGGCCTCAAAATGAAGCTGAAACTCGGACTCGCCGTCGCCCTGGCCCTGCTTGTCACGGCTTGCGCCGAACATCCGACACCGCCGCCGGTGGTGACACCGCCCGCCGCGCCCCCGGTAACCCCGCCGCCTGTGACGCCCGTCACGCCGCCGGTTGCAACGCCCAATCCGGTCCCCGAGGCCGTCCGCCTGTCGAACCTGCCAGGCTGGGGTGACAGCGACGCCTTTATAGCGCTGGAAGCCCTGCGCGCGACCTGCGTTTACAAGCATGGCCGTCAATATGGCGATATCTGCGCCGCCATGGCGACGGAAGATTTCCAGTCACCCGACGAGATCAAGGACTTCCTCGACAGCCACCTGCAGATCGAGGTGATTGACGGCACCGGAACCCTGACCGGCTATTTCGTGCCCGACTATGACGGCTCCTACACTCAGACGGACGAGTTTTCGCAGCCGGTGCGGCCACGTCCGGTCGATCTGGTTTACGTTGCCGGCTCGCAGATGACGCCCGCCCAGGCCGGCACCAAGATGGCCGCGCGCAAGGTGGGCGATACCTATGTGCCCTACTTCACGCGTGCCGACATCGAGCAGATGCCGGTCATGACCGGCTACTACATGCGGCCGGAAGATTATTTCTACATGCAGCTGCAGGGATCGGGTTTCCTGCACATGCCCGACGGCAAGCAGGTCTATGCCGCCTACAGCGCCGATAACGGCCAGCCCTTCGTCGGCATCGCCAAGGTGATGGTGCAGGATGGCTACCTGACCGCGAGCCAGACGTCGGGTGACAATATCCATGCCTGGCTGGCGGCGCATCGCGGGCCGGAGGCCCAGGCCGTGATGAATGCCGATCCGCGCTATGCCTTCTTTGCCATCCAGCCAGACCAGACCGAACCCTTGGGCGCCGCCGGCATTCCCCTGCCGCCCGGTTCGGCCATCGCCATCGATCCTGCGTTCCACGATCTTGGCGACCTGTTCTGGCTGGACGCCAGTGTCGGGGGTAATGCGCTCGATAACGCCTTCCCGGTCTATGAACGCATGGTGTCGGCGCTCGATACCGGTGGCGCGATCAAGGGTGATATTCGCGCCGACCTTTATGTCGGCCACGGTGACCGCGCCGGCACGGAAGCCGGCCGCATCAAGCACGTGCTGCATATGTGGCGGATCTTGCCTTATGCGGCGCCGGCCAATCCGTAATCAAACGATATTGAAGGCCAGGTTGATAGCGAGGATGCACAGCACGCCCAGGACCGCCGACGAAGCGATGAACAGGCAGAAACGGATGACCGTGATGTTCCAGACCGCCTGCACGACCGAATGCGCGACACGCAGCGCCACATAGAGCCAGGCGAAATATTCGAGGTCGCTGTTGACGATGCCGGCCAGATAGATGCCCAGGCAGAGGGCGTAAAACAGGGTCGGCTGTTCGAGCAGGTTGTTGTAGTTGTCGGCCGGCCACTGGGCCTCGGGTGGCAGGCGGCGCACGGCCTCCCCCGTCTCAAGGCGGGCCTCGGAGACGGCGTAGCGCACCATGGCCGGCAGCCGCCGGACATAGAGCCAGACGAGCATGACCATCGACCAGGCGATAAGGGCGAGAACAGGCTGTACCATAACCTTGACACTACGCGGCAATGTTGAAAATATGGTTGCCAAATTCTCAGTTTTTACAAGGATTTATGGTTAACGGAGCGTTGCCGCCTGTGAAAAACGTCACACAACTGTGATGCGCGCCTCACTGGTGAAAATTCGCCTGGAATGATATGTGTCGCTCACCCGGCCAACGCCTCTCTCGCTGTCCGGGCCGCGATTCCAGGCTCCCCCAGGTCAGGATCGCGGTGACAGATGAAAGACTGAAAAGCCGATTCGTATCGGTATATCTCACGTGCAACGACGGGCGAAACCTTGGCCCCCGGCGCGTCTGACATCTTCAAAGGAAGGCCGCATCCTCTACCCATGGAGGATGCGCGACGAAAAGCCGTCAGCCCTGACCGGACTGACGGCTTTTTCACTTTGAACCTGTAGCGTTTGCAACTATATGCTCGGCGATCTTCGCTTTTTTTGTTAAGCAATTCACGCCAGAATACCCTCCTCCGCCAGGAAACGACGCCGCTCAATGAGCGTCGGTGCGGCATGCTGAAAAAGGTTGGAACACGCCATGGACGATATCAAACCCGCCGCTCCCGCTGCCAAGGACAAGCTCGGACAGGCTTTTGTCGCTGCCGTCGGCGCCCGCGATTTCCTGCGGCTGAGCGACGACCAGAAAACCTTCATCACCCAGATTCTTGAGGATTTCGAACCCGATGAGCTGGCCGACCTGGCGGAAGACGACATCGACAAGGCGATCACCGGCTTCTGGGCCTATGGTGACAGCCGCAACGGCGTCCAGACCCTGAAGCGTATCCAGCCCCTGGTCGGCCGTTCGGGTGAACTTACCGATTACGATGTCATCGAGATCATCCAGGCCGACGCGCCGTTTATCGTCGAGACCGTGATGGGCGAACTGATCGACCAGGGCGTTTCGATCCGTTCGATGTTTCATCCCGTCGTCACCACGCACCGTGATTTCGACGGCCGCCGCGCCGCGGCCGGCGAGGGTGTGAAAGAGTCGATGATGCAGGTCTTCATCGAGCGCCAGCCCGCCGACAAGCACAAACAGATCATGGATGGCATCGACGAAAGCCTGAACGATCTCAAGCTGGCCGTGCGCGACTTTCCGCGCATGCAGAAGCTGGTGGCCAGCGAGATCGAGGCGCTGGAAGCCTTGCGTCACAATCCTGCCGCCCGCATCGATGCCGCGGTCATCGATGAAGACCTCGCCTTCCTGCGTTGGGTCAACGAGAACCATTTCGTCTTCCTGGGCGCGCGTGGCTACGCCTATCCGCGCAATGTCAATGGCCAGTACGAGGCCGAGGCGCCGCTCAACCAGAACCAGGAAGGCTTCGGCGTTCTGCGCGATGCGGCCCGTCAGGTGCTGCGCCGTTCTTCCGAACCGGCGGTCCTGAGCGCACAACTGCTCAACCAGCTGGAAAATTCCGAACCGGTGACGGTGGCCAAGGCCAATATCAAGTCGCGCGTCCACCGTCGCGTTTACATGGACTACATCGGCGTCAAGCGGTACGGGCCTGATGGCAAGCCTTCGGGTGAGATTCGTTTCGTCGGCCTGTTCACTTCGGGAGCCTATGATCGGCCGGCTTTCGAAGTGCCGCTGATCCGCAAGAAGGCCGAGCATGTACTCCATGAGGCCAGGATTCTCGGCCTTAGCGGCGGCTATAACGAAAAGCGTCTCAAGAACATCATCGAAACCTATCCGCGCGATGAATTGTTCCAGATGAGCGAGCAGGACCTGCTGCGCATTGCCCGTGGCATTCTGCACCTGTCCGACCGGCCGCGCGTCCGTCTGTTCACCCGCACCGACCCGTTCGACCGCTTCATCAGCGTCCTGCTTTACATCCCGCGTGAACTCTACCAGTCGCAGATGCAGAAACAGGCGGGCGAAATCCTGGCCAAGGCCTATCTCGGACGGGTTTCGGCGAGCTATCCCTATATCACCGAATCCCTGTTGTCGTGCGTTCACTACATCATCGGCGTCACGCCCGGCGATCACTTCGACCCGGACATCAACGACCTTGAAGCCGATATCGCCAATATCGTCCGTTCCTGGCCGCAGAAGGTCGAGGCGCTGGTCGATCACGTCGGCGTACCTGATCAGGTCGCCTTGCCCCATGCCGATACCGACTGGATCGCCTGGGCCAAGGCCTTTCCCGCCGGCTATCAGGAGCGCTACACCACCGGCGACGCCGTCATCGACACGGTCTATCTCAGCCACCTCAGCGCCGAGGCGCCGGTCAACCTGCGCGCCTACCAGCGCATGGAAGATGACGAGCGCGTCTTCTGTTTCAAGCTCTATACCCGGGCCGAGCGCGCCATTCCCTTGAGCGACATCCTGCCGGTGCTCGGCAATATGGGCCTGAAGACGCTTGAGGAATATGGCTACAGCGTCAAGGCGCCCGACCTTGGCACTTTCTGGGTGCACGAGTTCATCCTCAAGCTGCCGCGCGGCCATGTCAGCGCCTTTGCCGATTTTCGCGAGGAGTTCGAGCAGACCCTGCTGGCCATCAACTACAGCCGGACCGAGGACGACGGTTTCAATGCCCTCGCCCTGACCGGCCAGTCGTGGCGCGAGGTCGCCCTGCTGCGCGCCTTCTGCCGCTATCGCGTCCAGTCGGGCCTCGACCCCAGTCCGGATATCCAGCAGGCGGCCCTGCGCGAAAACCCTGAGGTTGTCGAAGCCCTGCTCAATCTCTTCAACGTCAAGTTCAGCCTCGAGGGTGGCGCGGTGTCGGCGCGGCAGGACAAGGCGGCCGCGGCCAATGTCGAAACCTTGCTGCAGAATGTGGCCAGCCTTGACCATGACCGTGTCCTGCGCCGTCTCCTGGCTCTGATCGCGGCCATGCGACGGACCAATTATTTCCAGAACAAGCCTTATATTTCGTTCAAGGTCGCCAGCCGTGAACTGGCCGACCTGCCTGAACCCAAGCCTTACCGCGAAATCTTCATTCTGTCGCCGGTGGTCGAAGGCGTCCACCTGCGCTTCGGACCCGTGGCGCGCGGCGGCCTGCGCTGGTCGGATCGCAAGGACGACTTCCGCACTGAGGTGCTGGGCCTGGTCAAGGCGCAGCAGGTCAAGAACGCGGTCATCGTGCCGGTTGGCTCCAAGGGCGGCTTCTTTCCGAAAAAACTGCCGAAAACCAACACGCCCGGCGCGACACCGGACGCTATTCGCGCCGAAGCGGTCCGCGCCTACAAGACCTTTCTATCGGGCCTGCTCGACCTGACCGACAATATCGACGCGGCGGGCAAGACCGTGCCGCCGACAAACGTCGTATGCTGGGACGATCCCGATCCCTACCTGGTCGTCGCCGCCGACAAGGGTACGGCCACCTTCTCCGATATCGCCAACGGCGTTTCGGCCGACTACGGTTTCTGGCTCGGTGACGCTTTTGCTTCGGGCGGCAGCGTCGGTTACGACCACAAGGTCATGGGTATTACCGCTAAGGGCGCGTGGGAGGCCGTCAAACGCCACTTCCGCGAGACCGGCAAGGATATCCAGACCCAGGAATTCACCTGCGCCGGCGTCGGCGACATGTCGGGTGATGTCTTCGGCAACGGCATGCTGCTGTCGATGGAAACAAAGCTGGTCGCCGCCTTCGACCACCGCGATATCTTCATAGATCCCAATCCAGATCCGACCAAGTCGTTCGCCGAACGCGCCCGCATGTTCGCCCTGCCACGGTCGTCATGGCAGGACTATGACAAGGCCCTGATCTCGAAGGGCGGCGGTATCTTCCCGCGCAGCCAGAAATCGATTCCGGTTTCGCCCGAAATGAAGGCGCTGCTCGATATAACTACGGACAATGTCTCGCCGTTCGACCTGATGCAGGCCATACTGAAGGCGCGTGTCGAACTGCTCTATTTCGGCGGCATCGGCACCTATATCAAGGCGCCATCGCAAAGCCACGTCGAGGTCGGCGACAAGGCCAATGACGCCATCCGGATTGATGGCCCCGACGTGCGCGCCCAGGTTATCGGCGAAGGCGCCAATCTGGGGATCACCCAGGCGGGCCGCATATCCTGCGCCGAATCCGGCGTGCGCCTGAATACCGACGCCATCGACAATTCCGCCGGCGTCGACTGTTCCGACCACGAGGTCAACATCAAGATCCTGCTGGGCCAGCTGATGGCTGCCGGAAAGATGACGCTCGACACCCGCGACAAGCTGCTGGCCAGCATGACCGACGATGTTGCGCGCCACGTTCTCAAGCACAATTACGACCAGACCCTGGCGTTGACCCTGCAGGAAGCCACGGCCGCCGACGACAATGCGGCGACGCAAGCCTTCATGTCGGCCCTCGAAAAGCGCGGCAAGCTCGATCGCAAGGTCGAGGGCTTGCCAGCGAATGTCCAGATGGAGTTGCGGCGCGGGCAGGGCAGGGGCCTTTATCGCCCCGAAATCGCCGTCACCACCGCCTACGGCAAGATTGTGCTGTTCGACGATATCGTTGCTTCGACCGCGCCGGATGACGCCGGCTTCCAGGCCGTGGCGGTTAATTATTTCCCGGCGCCGCTGCATGGCTTCGCCGACGCCATCCATGCCCACCGCCTGCACCGCGAAATCATTTCAACCGTGCTGGCCAATGATATCGTCAACATGGTCGGCCCCAGCTTCCCGTCGCGGGTGATGAAAAGCGCCGGCGTCGATACAGCCGGCTTCGTCCTGGCTTTCGAGGCGGCGCGCCAGCTGTTCGACATCCGCAGCCTGTGGGGCGAGGTCAACGCGCTCGACAACAAGATACCGGCGGCGGCGCAGACCGCGCTCTATCGCCGGCTCGCCGATTTCGTCCGCCACCAGACCTACTGGATCGCACGCCGCTTTTCGCAAAGCGCTGTCGACCTTGGCGCCCGCATCGCGCCCTATGCCGACGGCGTCAAGATGCTGTTGGCCTTGGGCGATGCGTCCTTGGGCGAACCTGCCAGGGCGCGCCTGGCTACTGCCACTGACTCCCTGGTTGCCCTGGGCGCGCCTATGGCTCTGGCGCGGCGCACCCTTGGCCTGTCCGCCGTCCACCACGCCGCCGATATCATCGATCTTGCCGCCAACCCGAAAAAGCCGCTCGACAAGACGGCCGAGCTTTATTTCCTGACCGGCGAGCGCTTTGGATTCGACAATCTGGTCCAGGGCGCCAGCGAGCTGGCTTCGGCCGATCCATGGGATCGCATGGCCACGCGCCGCCTGATCGAAGACGTCCTCATGGAGCAGAAATCGGTGGTGCGGGCCATGATGACGCGCATGTCGCTGAGCGAAACGCCGCAGGACATCGCCACGAACTGGGCAAGCGAAAACAAGGCCTTGATGGATCCGCTGCAGGCGATGATGACCGACATGCAGACCGGCGGCTGGAGCTTCGCCAAGTTGACCATCGTCAATGCCCTGCTGCGCGAATGGGTGGCGAAACTCTGAACGCGGACGGATGGATGAAAAGGGTCATTGGGCGAAAGCTCTTGTCAATGACCCTTTTTAAGCCCATTTAGCGCTTATTGAGACGCAACCGAGTTCATATAAGCAACTTTCATGTTCATCCAGACCGAGGCCACGCCCAATCCCGACGTCATCAAGTTCCTGCCCGGCCAGACGGTGCTGGGTGCGGGAAGCCGGCAATTCGCCACCGCAGACGACGCCATGGCCTCGCCGCTGGCCGAAAGCCTTTTCGCCATTGCGGGCGTTTCCGCTGTCTACTTCGGCGGTGACTTTCTGACCGTGCGCCGAGATCCCGACTGCGACCTGATCTGGGCGCAGCTGAAGGCGCCGATCCTGGCCGCCATCATGGACTTCTACACCTCCGGCCAGCCGATTTTGCGCGAAACCAAGGCGGTAACCGAAAGCGTTTATGAAGGAGAACTCGGCCAGATCGTCGCCGAAATCAAGGACCTGCTCGATACGCGCGTTCGCCCGGCGGTGGCCCAGGACGGCGGCGACATCGAATTCGACAGTTTCGACCTCGATTCCGGCACGCTGTACCTGCATATGCGTGGCGCCTGTTCGGGGTGCCCATCTTCGTCGGCTACCCTGCGCCAGGGCGTGGAAAGCCTGATGAAGCATTATGTGCCTGAGGTGAAATCGATCGAGGCGGTCCTCTGACTACCGTTCTGGTCATCGATACCGCGCTCGGAGCCTGTACCGCGGGCGTCTTTCGTGACGGTGCGGTTTTGGCGGAAGCCTCCGAAATCATGGTACGTGGCCAGCAGGAGCGCCTGCCGGTCATGGTCGCCGAACTTTTCGACAGCGCGGGAATCCGGCCTATTGATCTGACGGATATTGGCGTTACGCTCGGGCCGGGATCTTTCACCGGCCTGCGCGTCGGCCTGTCGTTCGCCAAGGGCATGGCGTCCGGCCTGGGTCTCAAGCTCAAGGGCATCGGCACGCTGGAAGCGCTTGCCCGTCATCCGGCCTTGCAGGACGAAACCGGGCTCAGCGTCATCGACGGCGGCCGCGGTCGTATCTACGCCCAGCGCTTTTCTCCCGAAGGCGTGGGCGAAGCCATGGTGATAAACCCTGACAGCGACGCGGCTCTGCCTGGCCGCGTCGCGATTCTCACCGGGCCGGCGGCAAAAAACCTGATCGACAAATTCCCTGCCGCCCGAATCTATCAGCAGGACCATCCGGTCACGGGTGCCCTTTATACCCTGACTCTCATGCCCGGCCACGATGACGTGATGCCGCTGTACATGCGCGACGCCGATGCGGTGGTTTCGAGCCGCGGCATCATAGCTCCGGTGGTGGCATGACCGAAATCCGCCGCCTCAACGCGCCGTCGAAGCAACTGGAAGACATTCACGCCCGTTGTTTTGATTACGGCTGGAGCGAGGGCGTCTTCACCGACCTCTTGATCAAACCGCACCACCGCACCTATGTCTTCGAAAGCGACGGCGACATCGTCAGCTTCGTGGTCATGGCGGTGGTCGACGGGGAAGGGGAGATCCTGACCCTGGCGACCGATCCGGCCTATCAGAACAAGGGCCTGGCGAAGATGCTGATGGAGCAGGTGATCGAAACGGTGCGCAAGGAAGGCGCCACCACGCTGTTCCTTGAGGTCGCCGTCGATAACGACTATGCCATCCGGCTTTACGAAGGTTGCGGTTTCCGGCGTGTCGGCCGGCGCAAGGCCTATTACAGCCGCAAGGACGCCGCTCCCACCGACGCTCATATTCTCCGGCTCGCCTTGTAGGCAATTCCGTGAAAAACGACGCCGCTTTTTCGTTGAAAATTGCGACTAGAAAAAACTTGCGCAACGCCTTACATTTACGGCACTTGCTGAGAATTACTCGCAAATCAGCCTCCGGGACCGGATCATGGATCGCATAGAGCAAAAGTGTATCGAAAAAGGCATGCGCATGACCGACCAGCGCCGGGTCGTGGCGCGTGTCCTGTCGGCGGCGGAAGATCATCCCGATGTCGAGGAACTGTACCACCGCGCCGCCGCCGTCGATCCGCATATCTCGCTGGCCACCGTCTATCGCACCGTCCGCCTGTTCGAAGAGGCGGGCGTCGTCGAGCGCCACGATTTCGGCGATGGTCGTTCGCGCTACGAACAGGCCGGCGATGACCATCACGACCACCTGATCAATATCAAGACCGGCCAGGTCCTGGAATTCTTCGACCAGGAGATTGAGACCATGAAGGAAGCCCTGGCGGAAAAGCTCGGCTTCAAGCTGGTCGGCCACAAGCTCGAGCTTTACGGCGTGCCGCTGGAAGAGAAGTAGGAAGGGCAGGGGTCGCGGACCCCTGCACCCGCATAACCGTGAGTGCTCAACTTGGTAAATAACAAAAAGCCGGGACCAAGGTCTCGGCTTTTTGTTATTTAAACACGTTAAACACCGTCGAGTATCGGGGTGAAGGGGCCTGCGGCCCCTTCGTCTTCTTGCTTTTTTCCACATCAGCGACCATAACCCGCCCATGAACGCCACCGTGCCCACCAAGAAACTGCATATCAAGACCTATGGCTGTCAGATGAACGTCTATGACAGCGAGCGCATGGTCGATATCCTGCGGCCGCTCTGCTATGAAGTGTCCGACAAGGCCGAAGGCGCCGACCTTGTCCTGCTCAACACCTGCCACATCCGTGAAAAGGCTTCAGAAAAAGTCTATTCCGAAATCGGCCGGCTGAAGGAAATGCGCGAGGAGAAAGAAGCGCGGGGCGAAGGCCGCATGGGCATCGTCATCGCCGGCTGCGTCGCCCAGGCTGAAGGCGCCGAAATCATGCACCGCGCCCCGGCGGTCGATCTCGTCATCGGCCCGCAGGCCTATCACCAGCTTCCCGAACTGATCGCCCGCACCCATCGTTCCAAAGGTGAGCGTCTGGCGGCTGATTTCGCCCCCGAAGCCAAGTTCGACGCCCTGACCGCCGAGCGGGCCGTTTCCGGACCGACCGCGTTCCTGACCGTGCAGGAGGGCTGCGACAAGTTCTGCACTTTCTGTGTCGTGCCCTATACACGCGGCGCCGAATGGTCGCGGCCGGTGGCGGCCATTGTTCAGGAAGCGCACGGGCTGGCGGCCAAGGGCGTGCGTGAGATCACACTGCTTGGACAAAACGTCAATGCTTATGATGGATTGGACGAAAAAGGCGAACAATCAACTCTGGCGCGGCTGATGTATGCCTTGGCCGACATACCCGGCATTGATCGCCTGCGCTATACCACGTCGCACCCCAACGACATGGGCGACGACCTGATCGCGGCGCACCGTGATCTGCCCGCCGTCATGCCTTACCTGCATTTGCCGGTGCAATCAGGCGCGGACAGGATCCTGCGCGCCATGAACCGCAAGCATGGCCGCAAGGCCTATATCGAATTGATCGCGCGCATCAAGGCCGCCCGGCCCGACCTGGCCTTGTCGGGCGATTTCATCGTCGGCTTTCCGGGTGAGACGGATAAGGATTTCGCCGATACACTCGATCTGGTGCGCGAGGTCGGCTATGCCTCGGCCTTCACCTTCAAATATTCGCCGCGTCCCGGCACGCCAGCCGCCGCCATGCCGAACCAGGTCGAGGATCGGGTCGCCGATGAGCGCTTGCAGATATTGAACGCCCTGATCATCGAACAGCAGCAGGCCTTCAAGGCGCAGCTGGTTGGCCGGACTCTCGACATACTGTTCGACAGGAAGGGCCGCTATGGCCGGCAGGCCATCGGCCGCTCGCCCTACCTGCAATCGGTCTATGTCGAGGACGCGGCCCATCTGATCGGTGAAGTCGTGCCGGTGAAAATCACGGCCGTCGGCAACAATTCGCTGCAGGGCGCGCTCCTCTGATGGCGACTGTAAAGGACGATTTTATCTCGATGAACGAAGCGTGCGTGCTGGCGGTGGTGGGGCCGTCCGAGCGTTACCTCGCCATGATCGAGGGCGCCTACAAGGTGCTGGTCGAAATGCCCGGTGGCGGCCTCGTCGTCTCTGGCGATGCCCGCGCCCGTCAAAAGGCCAGGGCCGTCATCGAAGCCTTGGCTGAGCTCTACGACCAGGGTGTCGAGATCGCCGAAATCGACGTCCGCCGCCTGATCGACCAGCCGCAAGGCGGCGCGATGGCCGAAGCGCACGCGGTTCCCGGCGACCAGCGCAACGCCATCGTCATGGGCCGGCGCGGCGCTGTCATTCCCAAGACGGCCGGCCAGGCTGCCTATATCCGGGAACTGGGCGACAGGGACATGGTCTTCGCGCTTGGCCCCGCTGGCTCTGGCAAGACGTTTTTGGCAGTGGCGCATGGCGTATCCCTGCTGCTGACGCGCAAGGTCGACAAGCTGATCATCACCCGCCCGGCGGTCGAGGCCGGCGAGCGCCTGGGTTTCCTGCCCGGCGACCTCAACGAGAAGATAGATCCCTATCTGACGCCGATCTGGGGCGCGCTCGACGATATCCTGGGGGCTCAGGTTCTCGCCAGGAAACGGGAAGCCCGCGAAATCGAGGTGGCGCCGCTGGCCTATATGCGCGGCCGTACGCTGTCCTACGCCTATGTCATCATCGACGAGGCGCAGAACACGACCAGGATGCAGATGAAGATGATCCTGACCCGGTTGGGCGAAGGTTCGAAAATGGTCGTCACCGGCGATCCGTCGCAGATCGACCTGCCCAACCGCGCCGATTGCGGCCTGACCCATGCGGTGCGCCTGCTGGGCAAGCTGAAGGGTGTTGGCGTGTCGGAACTGACGGCGGAAGACATCGTTCGCCATGAACTGGTGGCGCGCATTGTCAGGGCTTACGATAACGAGAGCAAATCATGAGGTCTGAGAAATTTCATTTCGAAGGCCGAGAAGCGCCCGACCGGGCGCCGCGCATGTTTGCGCGCCCTCGCGGAGGCCTTTGGCCGTGAGCGAAAACATGGAGCCCCTGATAGATATAGAGGTGGAGGACGAACGCTGGCTCGACGCCTTGCCGGATGTGCGCGAGATCATCGCCACAGGTATCGCCGCCGCCCTGGAGGCCGCCAGGTTCAGGGACCAGGCCGATGTCGTTGTCCTGCTCTGTGACGACTGCGAGATGCGCGCGCTTAACAAGGAATACCGCCAGAAAAACGCCCCGACCAACGTCCTGAGTTTTCCCGCACCCAGGTCCATGCGCATCAAGGGCGTCCTCGAACACCTGGGCGACATGGCCCTCGGCTATGAAACCTGTCTCCGCGAGGCCGAGGAACAGAGCAAAAGCCTTAAAAATCACGTGATGCACCTCGCCGTGCATGGCGCTTTGCATTTATTGGGCTATGATCATCTCGACGACACCGAAGCCGAGGCGATGGAAGCGCTCGAACGCGACATCCTCAAAAGCTTCGACATTGCCGATCCATACGCGCAAAATTGATGGCTGACCCCGAAGAACCCCGCAAATCCCTGCTGTCCTTTCTTGGCTTCAACAAGGCGCAGGACCGCGCCGTCGCCGATATCGCCAGCGGCGAGGACCACATCGCCAGCGAACTGGTCGATCATGCCCGCGCTTTCCAGCGCCTGAGCGTGGCCGATGTCATGACTCCGCGCGTCGACATCGTGGCGATCGAGCTGTCCTCGACCCTGGCCGACGTGGTCAATACCTGTGTCGAAAGCGAACATTCGCGCCTGCCGATCTATCGCGACAGCCTCGACGATCCCGTCGGTGTCGTCCATATCAAGGACGTGCTCAAGCTGCTGGCGCCCGAAGCCGGCCGGGCGGGTCCCAACTGGGCCGAGCCGGTGCTGCATCGCCTGCGCCGCGAGCTGCTGTATGTGCCGTCATCCATGACGACGTCGGACCTGCTGCTGCGCATGCAGGCCGCACGCATTCACATGGCGCTGGTCATAGATGAATTCGGCGGTACCGATGGTCTTGTCACGCTTGAAGACCTGATCGAGGCGGTGGTCGGCAATATTGATGACGAATACGACGAAGCCACCGATGAGGATATCCGCAGCTTCGCTAACGGCCAGATCGAGGTCGACGGCCGTGTCGAACTGTCGACGCTCGAGGACCGGTTGGGCCAGACCTTGGCGCCGCAGGATACCGAAGAAGAAGTCGATACCGTCGCCGGGCTTGTCGCCGTCCTGGCCGGCCGCGTGCCGCAGCGCGGCGAGGTGGTGCCGCATGCCGCCGCCGGTTTCGACATCGAAGTTGTCGATGCCGATGCCCGGCGCATAAAAAGATTGCGCCTGCATCGCCGCAATCCCGAGCCCGCCAGCCTGACGGCGGCCGATGACTGAAGCTATGCGTGCCCGCATGACCTTGTGGTGGAACCGGGCGCAAGGTTTGCGCGCCCGTCCGCGGGTGATGGCCATTTTGTGCGGAATACTGCTCGGTTTCGCCCAGCCGCCGTTCGGCTTCTTGCCTGGACTTTTCGGCTATGCCCTCCTGTTGTGGTTGCTCGAAGGCGACCTCGGCCCCAAGCCGAAGCGGACGGCTTTCCTTGTCGGCTGGATCGCCGGCTTTTTCTACTTCCTGATTGGCTGTTTCTGGGTGGCGGAAGCCTTCCTCGTTTTCGCCGACACCTATGGCTGGATGGCGCCGTTTGCCGCCACCTTGCTGCCCAGCGGGATCGCCCTGTTCTGGGGCGCCTTCGCCTTGCTTTACAAGTGGCTGGCGCCCAAGGGCATGAAGCGTTTCCTGTTTTTTGCCGCCCTGTTCAGCGTTTTTGAAATCCTGCGCGGCACGGTCCTGACCGGCTTCCCGTGGAATCCGGCCGGCGCCACCTGGCACGCCGGCGGGGCTATGTCGCAGATGGCCGCCTATATCGGCGTCTATGGATTGGGCTTTCTCACCATCGCCATCTTTTCCAGCGTGGCGGTGATTCGCCGGGGCGAGGGCTGGAAGGGTTATGTGCCGGCGATCGGCGCCTTTGCCGTGCTCCTCGTCTGTCTGGTGGCGGGTGAAGTGCGCTTGCTGACAACCCGGATTGCCTACACCACCTATATTGTCCGCGTCGTCCAACCGGCGATCGGCCAGAAGGAAAAGTGGTCGGGGCATGCTTTCGACGAACTGTTCGACGCCTATGTCAGCATGACCCGCGCCGCGCCGAAGCTTGGTCGTGCTCCTGACCTCGTCGTCTGGCCCGAAGGCGCCCTGCCGCCGCCGATGGAAGACCTTCTGGCCGACGATTCCTGGACGGCCCCGATCCTTGCCACCATGCTGCAGGATAAGCAGGCCTTTATCATGGGCGTGACGCGCCAGGACCATGACGCCACCGGACATGCCGTCTGGCGCAATGCGATGATGGCCATGCATCAGGTCGGCAGTCACGCCATGATCGACGGATTTTATAATAAATACAAGCTCGTACCCTTCGGTGAGTTCACGCCGTTCCAGATGCTGGCGCGCAAGGTCGGCTTCAAGCCCCTGACACATTTCGATGATAGCTTTACGCCCGGCGAGCCGACTCGGCCGGTCAGCTTCGCTGCCATTCCGCGCTTTTTGCCGCTGATCTGCTATGAAGGCATCTTTTCGGCCCTTGATCCGACCGACTACCGGTCGTCCAACGATCCTGCGCGCCCGAGATGGATATTGAACATTTCGAACGACGCCTGGTTTGGTCCGACGTCGGGACCGGTCCAGCACCTTAACCTGGCAAGTTATCGTGCAATAGAAGAAGGCTTGCCCATGGTGAGGTCAACTCCTACGGGAATATCCGGGCTGATAGACCCTTTGGGTCGAATAATTCCGGCTACGGAATTAGGTCTAGGGCAGCGCGGTTACCGCGACTTAACTCTGCCGCAAGCTGGCGGATTGACGCCTTTCGCATCCTGCCATAACGCATTTGTAATTTTTGTGACGATTTTTTGCTTGATTCTTATGACTAGTGATACTCTTGTGCTGATCATTAAAAAAAACGGGTCACGCTCCGATCCGTCACACTAGGCATAATCGTATAAGTTTGGTACAGCGCGCGTAAGGGGCTGGGTGGCCACCACAGGTAAGAGGTAAAGTTGGACGACAATTTTAAAGCGGACCGCAGTCCGAACCCGGTTGACCTTCATGTGGGCGCCCGGGTCCGCATGCGTCGCAAATTCCTCGGCATGTCCCAGGAAGGCCTGGCCGAGACGATTGATCTCACCTTCCAGCAAGTGCAGAAATACGAACGCGGCTCGAACCGCATCAGTGCTTCCAAGCTCTACGAGATTTCCAAGGCCCTCAAGGCACCCGTGGCCTATTTCTTCGAGGGTTACGGCGAAAACGAAGCCGTCGAAGGTTTTTCGGAATCGGAATCCGAGCAATTTGTCCACGGCTTCCTGATGACCACCGAAGGCATCGAACTGGCCGAAGCCTTCCCACGCATCAAGAATCCCAAGCACCGTCGCCGGATTCTCGAACTGGTCCGGGCACTGGCCGAAGACGAAGACGAGTAGCCTGGCGCTTGCGCGAGCTATCCAGGTTCCAGAGGCCCTGCTCCATGCCAGCGGGGCCTTTTGTGCGAATCCGGCAATCTTCCGATCCGTCATTGTGCATCACGCGTAAAAGCCCTTGCTGATATAAACATATCTTTATATGGTTATGGCGACATCTCCAACGAAAGCGGCCACCATGCGTTCCTCCTACATTTTCACGTCCGAAAGCGTCGCCGAAGGTCACCCGGACAAGGTTGCCGACCGTATTTCCGACGTTGTGGTCGATACCTTCCTGAGCCGTGATCCTGAAGCGCGCGTGGCGTGCGAGACCCTGGTCACCACCAATCGCATCGTCCTGGCGGGGGAATGCCGCGCCGGCAACGACCAGATCAGCGACATCATCAACAGCCTTGAGGACAAGGTCCGCCACGCGGTCAAGGATATCGGCTACGCCCAGAAGGGTTTCCACTGGGCGATGGCCGACTATGCCTGCCACCTGCATGCGCAATCGGCCGATATCGCCATGGGCGTCGATGCCGGCGGCAACAAGGACGAAGGCGCCGGCGACCAGGGCATCATGTTCGGCTACGCTACCGACGAAACCGCCGAGCTGACGCCCGCGCCGCTGCAATGGTCGCACAATATCCTGCGCCGCCTGGCCGAAGCCCGGCACGCCGGCGAGCATCGCCTGGAACCCGACGCCAAAAGCCAGGTGACGGTGCAGTATGAAAACGGCCAGCCATCGCGCATTCTCAAGATTCTGGTTTCGCACCAACACCAGAACGGCCTGACACCCAAGGATGTCGAAGCCATCATCAAGCCTTACGCGCTTGAAGTTCTGCCCGCCGGCATGGTGACGGACGAAACGGAGTGGCTGGTCAATCCGACCGGCAATTTTGTCATCGGCGGCCCTGATGGCGATGCCGGTGTGACAGGGCGCAAGATCATCGTCGACACCTATGGCGGCGCGGCGCCCCACGGTGGTGGCGCTTTTTCGGGCAAGGATCCAACCAAGGTCGACCGCTCGGCGGCCTATGCCCTGCGCTATCTCGCCAAGAATGTGGTGGCGGCCGGACTGGCCAAGAAATGCACGCTTCAGGTCTCCTACGCCATCGGTGTGTCGCGGCCGCTCAGCTTCTATGTCGATACGCATGGCACCGGCCTGGTCGACGAGGAAAAACTCGAGGCTGTCTTGCCGGAGCTGGTCGGCGGCCTGACCCCTCGCGCTATTCGCCTGCACCTTGGCCTCAACCGGCCCATCTACGAGCGCACCACCGCCTATGGCCACTTTGGCCGCACGCCGGATGCCGAGGGTGGTTTCTCGTGGGAGCGGACGGACCTTGTAGCGGCGCTGAAGTCGGAGTTCGCCTGAGGCATCAGCGTTGACATTTGGCGGCGACCGTCTAAGACCGCCCGCCATGTCCCTGCCGGAAACACCGCCTCCCAATGTCTTGGCGCCCACCTGGGGCCCGATGCGCTCGTTCGGGCGCATCAAGTCGCGCACCTTGAAGCCGCGTCAGGCCGGCCTGTTCGAGACCCTGCTGCCATCGATCGATGTCAATGACGCCAGCCTGGCAGAGGTCTTGGCGTCTGGCCGCGAGGTGTGGCTGGAGATCGGTTTCGGTGGCGGCGAGCATCTGGCCCAGCAGGCAACCCGTCACCCAGACGTAACGATCATTGGCTGTGAGCCGTTTTTGAACGGTGTCGGCAGCGCCTTGCGCCATATAGATGAGGCCGGACTGAAGAATGTCCGTATACTGACAAACGACGCGCGACCCTTGCTGGACAGGCTGCCAGACGCCAGCTTAAGCCGTATTTTTATTCTCTTTCCCGACCCGTGGCCCAAGGCGCGCCATAACAAGCGTCGCTTTGTGCAGCCGGAAACCATCGCCGCTTTCGCGCGTGTTCTGAAAGACGGCGGTCGTGTGCGTTTCGCTACCGACTGGGCCGATTACGCCGACTGGACCTTGCAGCGATTCCTGGCTGATCCGGCCTTCGATTGGCCGGCCCAGACGCCGGCCGACTGGAATATGCCGCCGGCCGACCACGTCACCACGCGCTATGAAACCAAGGGGCTCGGCGACTGCAAGCCTGTCTTCCTCGACTTTTCCAGGTGTCCGCGTTAAGCTTTCCGCAAAAGCGGAGGAAAAATATGAAGCGGATATTGATGACGGCGTTGAGCGCCGCCCTGATCCTGGCCACGCCGGCTTTGGCAGCGCCCGGCCCCCAAGTGGCGCTGACCCAGGGCACGGTTGAGGGCGTCCTGCAATACGATATCCAGAGCTTCAAGGGTATTCCGTTCGCCGCGCCACCGGTCGGCCCCTTGCGCTGGCGCGCGCCGCAACCTGCCGCCAACTGGCAGGGTATCCGCATCGCCGATCATTTTGCCTCCGATTGCCTGCAGGAGGCTGCCGCGTTCGATGACGCGCCGTTGACCGTCAAACCGTCGGAAGACTGCCTCTACCTGAATGTCTGGCGGCCGGCCTCGGCGTCGGCCAATGCAAAATTGCCGGTCATGGTGTGGATTTACGGCGGCGGCATGGTTTCGGGCGGTACGTCGCCGGCGATCTATGACGGCACCGCTTTCGCCCACGATGGCGTCGTTTTCGTCAGCTTCAATTATCGCGTCGGACGTTTCGGTTACTTCGCTTTTCCCGAATTGACAAAGGAAGACGCCGACCACGGCCTGCTCGGCAATTACGGCCTGATGGATCAGATCGCGGCGCTGAAATGGATCAAGGCCAATATCGCGGCTTTCGGCGGTGACCCTGACAATGTCACGATTTTCGGCGAGTCGGCGGGCGGCATGGCGGTCAATACCATGTTGACCTCGCCGCTGGCCGAGGGCCTGTTCAATCGCGCCATCATCCAGTCAGGTGGCGGGCGCGGTGGCCTGATGGGTTCCAACACGGTGACGACCTCTGAGGCTCTGGGTGTCAACTTCGCCAGGGCCAACGGCATCGGCGGCACCGATGCTGCCGCTTTGAAGGCTTTGCGCGCCTTGCCCGCCGACAAGGTGACCGGCGGTCTCGGTCTGGCGACCTCGGGCCAGCAGCACGACACCTATGGCGGGCCGATGATCGACGGCAAGCTGCTGGTTGAAACCTCCGATGTCGCCTATGCCGCCGGTCACAATGCCAAGGTGCCAGTCATGGTTGGCGCCAATACCGCTGATCTTGGCTTCGTAACGGGCGACAGCAAGGATGCGCTATTCGCAACGACGGCCGATCCTGCGGCGACGAAGGCGGCCTACGATCCCGAGGGTTCGGCCTCGCTCGACCAGGTTCGTGCCGAGATGGCCATGGACAAGACCATGCTGGAACCCGCCCGCCTGACGGCGCGCCTGCTGGCCGCCCAGGGCCTCAAGGTTTATGAATATCGCTACGGCTATATCGCCTCGCAAAAGAAGCCCCAGTCGCCGTTCGGTGCGCCGCACGCCAGTGAACTGCCGTTCGTGTTTGAAACCGTGGCAGGGCGCTACGGTGCGACGGCCACGGCTCAGGATTACGATGCCGCCCGTGTTGTCCACGCCTATTGGGTCAATTTCGCCAAAACCGGCGATCCCAATGGCGGCACCCTGCCGGCGTGGCCCGCCTACGATGCTGGCACCGACCCAATCCTGCTCCTGACGCCGGAGGCGGGTGCGACGGCCGAGGCAGACCCATGGAAGGCACGCTTCGATGCCATTGCGGCGGGTCAGAAGCCTTAAGCTTCGCCGTAATCGTTGGGATTGTCGCTTTCCGGCGTGTCATCGGAGGGCCTGACAGACTTTCGGACCGTTTCCGTGTCGGAGCCCGGCAGGTCTTCCAGCCCGATACCCAGGTCATCGGGCTCGGCATCGTCGGGATGGCTGTCGTTTTCAATATCGCCGCGGCCGCCGGCCGGAATGCCTTCGTCATAAGGTTCCTTGTGAAGGGGCGGGGTCGACATGCGGTCGAATTCGGCGGGATCGATGGTTCTGGGATCGTCTGCTGACATCACGGCCTCCTTTGGCTTGTAACAAAGGGTAGGATTGCCGGTATAAAAACGCGCCGTCCCATCTACCGGCCGTAATAAGAAGGCGATGCCTTCCCGCCACAGCCTCACAATGCCGTGATACCGCCTCTGGCCACGGCGGAAAATCTGCGCCATGGTTAAAGCTTCAAGCTAGGGGCAAAGCATGGAACGGGTTCACAAGGTCGCGGCGATCATCGTTTTCGCCTTTTTGAGCCTGCACTTCGCCAACCATTTCGCCGGACTTTTCGGCCTTGACGCTCACCAGCAGTTCATGGCGGCGGCGCGCATGATTTATCGCTACCCGCCGGTCGAATACGGTGTTCTGGCGGCTTTTGCCGTCCTTATCCTGACCGGCCTGCCGCTGATCTGGGAGATTTGGACGAAACCCAAGGATTTCGTTCACCAACTGCAGGCGGCCTCAGGCCTGGCCCTCACCCTGTTCATTCTCGGCCATGTCGCCTGGCTGGCCTATGCGCGCGAAATTGCCCACGTCGACACGGACTTCCTTTTCGTCGCCAACGCACTGACCTCACCGAAATGGCATATGGCTGCCTTTGCCTTCTATGGTCTGGGCCTGGCTGCCTTGTTCCTGCACGCCGGCTGCATCCTCTACGGCATCTTCAAGAAAACCAGCAAGCCGGTGGGCTGGCTGCTGATGGTTGTCACCCTGGCGCTTGGCGGCTACGTCACGTGGTTGTTGCTGATGATGTATTCTCGACATTTTTACAGCCTTGCCAATTAACCTGTTGGCAAGCCAGGTATTCAGGACTATATAGCCCTCCAACATCGTCCGATTGCCGAAAGGCAGCGGCGGCGGCCGAAAAGGCCCGCCGCCTTTTTTATTGCCCGCGGCTGGCAACAGCCGCAAAAAAGTGAAAACCAAGCCAAAGTGCGCGCCAAGACAACCGAAGACCGCAAGCTGATCGAAGTGTTCGATCCCATCGCTGAAGAGCTGGGATTGGATATTGTCCGTGTGCGTCTGATGGGATCGAACCGCCCCGGCGGTGCACGCCGCCTGCAGATCATGGCCGAGCGCAAGCGTGACGGCGATATCAACGTCAACGAATGTGCCCGCCTGTCGCGCAAGGTGGCGGCCTTCCTCGACGAAGCCGACCCGATCGCCGGTGAATATACCCTCGAGGTGTCGTCGCCCGGCATCGATCGGCCCTTGACGCGGCTGAAGGACTTCGAGACCTTCGAGGGCTACGAGGCACGCATCGAGCTGGACCGCCTGGCCGAGGGTCGCAAGCGTTTCCGCGGCATCCTGGCCGGCATCGAAGGCGACCATGTCGCCATCGATCTCGAAGGCGAGGAAGACACCGCGATGATACCGTTTGCCTGGGTGATTGACGCCAAGCTCGTCCTCACCGACGAACTGCTGAAAAAGGGTGCCGAAGCCCGCGCCAATCGTTCGGACGAGGATGACGACGAAGAAGATTTTGAGAATGACGACGACTTCGAAGACGACGAGGATTTCGAAGACGACGAACCTGCCAATGACGAAGAATAGGGAACCCAAGCATCTCGGCGATCGAAAAACGCGAGTTTTTCGGTTCGAGGGATGCGGTAAAAGGAAAAAACAATGAGCTTCACCGGGATCAGCGCCAACCGCCAGGAACTGCTGCAAATCGCCGAGGCCGTGGCGCGCGAAAAGTCGATCGACAAGACCGTGGTCATCGCCTCCATCGAGGAAGCGATCCAGAAGGCGGCTCGCTCGCGTTACGGCGCCGACCACGACATCCGCGTCCACATCGATCCGAAGTCGGGCGAGATGACCATCACCCGCCACGTCACGGTTGTGCCGGATGAGGAGCTGGAAAACGAATACGCCCAGCAGACCCTCACTGCGGCGTTACGCGATGATAAGGAAGCCTTCGTCGGCAAGGAATATACCGAGGTCCTGCCGCCGTTCGAGCTGGGCCGCGTCCAGACCCAGATGGCCCGCCAGGTGGTGACCCACAAGGTGCGTGAAGCCGAG
>FTDB01002763.1_pt1 | contig 29969 bp, 19 predicted proteins | sample 1639741 | NCBI WGS metagenome assembly FTDB01 (sample SAMEA3914869, study PRJEB12502) | metagenome | biome: forest; material: soil | place: USA | collected 2012-03-12 | depth 0.1 m | reverse complement strand
GTCTTCGACCAGAGCTGCGATGATCCGGCGGTCGAAATCATCCAGATCGACTTCTATGCTGCCAATTTCCATATATCTTAACCGTATAATGCAAAAAAATAGGTCAAAATGACCACGATTTTGATCCTATTTGGTCTGATCAAATGGGGCAATGTGTCTAGAGTTCGTATCACGATGATGCAGCTCTTCTACGCCTTCGGCGCCCCCATCCGCAAAGCCACACCTCTTCGCCAAGCGATCACCGCCGCCTATCGGCGCAGTGAGCCGGAGTGCATGGCCCCCTTGATCGAAGCCGCAACTCTCCTCGAGCCGCTTCGGGTCACTATCCGCGACACGGCTCGCACACTCGTTGCAGCCCTGCGCGCGGATGCAAGGCAAGGCATAGTTGAAGGGTTGGTGCAGGAATATGCGCTGTCCAGTCAGGAAGGCGTCGCGCTCATGTGCCTTGCCGAGGCGCTTTTGCGTATTCCCGACATGGCAACCCGCGACGCGCTCATCCGCGACAAGCTGGCGACTGGCGATTGGCGGTCGCACCTGGGGGGCGGTAAATCGCTGTTCGTCAATGCGGCGACCTGGGGCCTGGTCGTTACCGGCAAGCTGGTCAGAAGCGTCGACGATACCGGTTTGGGTGCGGCCCTGACCCGGCTGGTGGCGCGCGCGGGCGAGCCGGTGATCCGTGCGGGTGTCGACATGGCGATTCGGCTGATGGGAGAACAGTTCGTCGCCGGCGAGACGATCGGGACCGCTCTTCAGCACGCCCGTAAGCTCGAAGCCGTGGGCTTCCGCTACAGCTACGACATGTTGGGTGAGGCCGCGATGACGGCCGAGGACGCCACGCGCTTCTATGACGACTATGCTCAGGCCATTCATGCCATCGGCAGGAATGCGCAGGGCTCAGATGTCAAGGAACGGGCCGGCATCTCGATCAAGCTTTCCGCCCTCCACCCCCGCTATTCTCGGGCTCAAGCCGGCCGGGTAATGGCGGAGTTGCTGCCGCGCGTAAAGAAACTGGCGGCACTCGCCCGCAGCTACGACATCGGCATCAATATCGACGCCGAGGAGCAGGATCGGCTCGAGCTATCGCTTGATCTGCTCGAAAGCCTGGCGTGCGATCCCGAGTTGAGCGGATGGAGCGGTCTTGGCTTCGTGGTGCAGGCTTACGGCAAGCGTTGCCCGTTCGTGATCGACTGGATCATCGATCTGGCCTGCCGTACCAACCGCCGCATCATGGTCAGGCTGGTCAAGGGCGCCTACTGGGACGCCGAAATCAAGCGTGCTCAGGTAGATGGGTTGGCCGATTTTCCGGTTTATACGCGCAAGCATCATACCGACATCGCCTATATCGCCTGCGCTCGGAAATTGCTGGCGGCACCGGACGCGATCTATCCGCAATTCGCTACACACAATGCGCAAACCCTGGCGACGATCTATCATCTCGCGGGGGCCGAGACGGACCCTGAGCGTTACGAGTTCCAGTGCCTTCATGGCATGGGCGAGAAGCTGTACGGCCATGTCGTCGGTCCGGCCAAGCTGGGTCGGCCCTGCCGCATCTATGCGCCTGTCGGTACGCATGAAACGCTGCTGGCCTATCTCGTCCGGCGCTTGCTGGAAAATGGCGCCAATTCCTCCTTCGTAAACCGGATCGGCGACGACGCGATCTCCATCGACGAATTGGTCATCGATCCTGCGGAGACCCTGCGTCGCAGCAGTCCGCGTGGCGAACCGCACGAACTCATCGCCCTTCCTTCAAACCTTTATCCGGACCGGCGCAACTCCACCGGCCGGGATCTCAGCGATGAAACCGTCCTGACCGAGCTTGAACAGATATTGCGGGCAACCGCCCACCAGGAATGGCACGCCGCGCCATTGGGCGGCAGTCCCGATGCACGCCCGGTACGCAATCCTGGTTATCTCGAGGACGTCGTAGGTTTCGCTTTTCATCCCAGCGTGGAGCAGATCCGATTGGCGGCGAGTTCCGCCAGTCAAAGTTCATGGCTCAAAACGCCGGTGAGCGACCGCTCGGCGATACTCGAGAAGGCGGCGAACGCCATGCAGGCAAAAATGCCTGCCCTTTTGGGTCTTTTGGTGCGTGAAGCAGGGAAGTCGCTGCCGAACGCGATTTCCGAAGTGCGGGAAGCGATCGACTTTCTGCGCTATTACGCTCAGCAAGCCCGGACCACTCTCACCGAGAGCGATCACCCCTTGGGGCCGGTCGTCTGCATCAGCCCCTGGAATTTTCCTCTCGCCATATTCACGGGCCAAGTGGCGGCGGCGCTCGCGGCCGGCAATACGGTTCTGGCGAAACCTGCGAGCGAAACCCCGCTTATCGCGGCACAAGCGGTTAATCTGTTGTACGAAGCTGGTGTGCCGCAGCACGCGCTGCATTTTCTTCCCGGATCAGGCGCCATCGGCGCCGCGATGGTTGCGGCGGCGGAGACGAGCGCCGTGATGTTCACCGGGTCGACGCTGGTCGCTCGCCTCCTTCAAAAGCAACTTGCCGGACGCTTGTTGCCGTCGGGGAAGCCGATTCCCCTGATTGCGGAGACCGGTGGGCAAAACGCAATGATCGTCGATTCTTCGGCTTTGGCCGAACAGGTCGTCGCGGATGTGATCGCGTCGGCGTTCGATAGCGCCGGACAGCGCTGTTCTGCGCTCCGTGTTCTGTGCCTACAGGATGATATCGCCGACCGCACGCTGACCATGCTGCGGGGAGCCGTCAAAGAGCTTCGCATCGGTCGACCCGACCGTCTTTCCGTCGATGTTGGCCCAATCATCTCGGAACGAGCCAAGGCGGATATAAATCAGCATATCGAAGAGATGCGTGCCAAAGGGCGTCATGTCGAGCAACAGCCACTCCCGCCTGAAGCGCAAGACGGAACTTTCGTGCCGCCGACCATTATCGAAATCGCGGCCATCACCGACTTGACGCATGAAGTTTTCGGCCCGGTGTTGCATGTCGTGCGCTACAAGCGCGACGATCTGGACCGGTTGATCGATACGATCAACGCGACCGGATATGGTCTGACGTTCGGCCTGCATTCGCGCCTCGACGAGACGATCCGGCACGTTACCTCCCGTGTCGGCGCCGGAAATATCTACGTCAATCGCAATACCATCGGCGCGACCGTCGGCGTCCAGCCATTCGGCGGCCGAGGGTTGTCCGGCACAGGTCCAAAAGCGGGGGGGCCGCTTTATCTGAAGCGGCTCGTGACGACCCCGTCTTCGTTCCCGAGAGACGATGGACAGAAAATGCCTGAGCCATTGAGGGCTTTCATTGAGTGGCTGGAACTCAATCGAAAGGACGAGGCTGCGGCCGTCGCTCGACGCTATGGCTCACTCTCGCGCTTGGGTTCCCGGGCGGAATTGCCTGGGCCTGTGGGGGAGCGCAACGTTTATGAATTGCGCCCGCGGGGGCGGATCCTTTTGATCCCTGAGACCATCGAAGGGCTTTACGATCAGATCGGGGCGGTTCTCGCGACGGGCAATAGCGCAATCGTCGAAAACATGCCGATCCCGAATGATTTGCCAGCTTTGGCCGCCGGAGAACTGAGTGCCGAGGGTGGCGATTTCGGGGCCGTACTGGTTGAAGGCGGCGCGGGCGCCGTCATGACCGTTACCTCCCGCATGGCGGAGCGAGAGGGTGCCGTCGTCTCGGTTCATGCCGCGCCATCTGGTAAGAGAGGCACTTACGCACTCGATTTCCTGCTGGAAGAAGTCTCGGTCTGCACCAACACCGCGGCGGCAGGCGGCAATGCAAGCCTGATGTCGATCGGATAGACCGGCAGCTTCTTGATGCCGAGGAGGGCGATCGACGGTCTTTTCGTCATTCCACCAGCAGATCGGCGATGGTGTTTTCTTCTTCGGTGCGCAGCGTCCCCTTGATGTCGTTGAGCTGCTTCCAGGCGGGGTCTTCCCGCAGCGGTCCCCGGACCTTGGCGACGGTTTCCTCGCGGCGGCCGAATGAGTCGAGATCGCGATATTCATAGACGAACAGCGCGTCCCACGGCGGCCCGACCGGATCGCGGTTCAGGAAAATGCGATAGCGGCTGAGCACACCTTCCTTCAGCCAGCCCTCGACCTGCGGAATGACATAGCCATTGACGTATTTCCGATATTGATCCGCATTGTTGATATCGTAAGGGATCACATAGAAGACATGGTCGCCGGCCGGGCCGGGATGGTCGGACTGGCCCTCCCAGGCAAGATCGGCGGAATAGGTGCCCGAGGGCTTGGCCAGCTTCAGCCCGGCGGCCGTCAGTCCGCCCGGCAGGGTGCGCTCGATCTCTTTCCAGCGCTTGATATCGGCATAATGCGAGAAGCTGAGGATCGTCATGGCGTCCCAGGTGCCTGGCGTCACATAGGGATTGAACAGGATCTGGAAATTTTTCAGCACGCCCTGCTGTTTCAGTTTCGCCAGCTGGGCCGAGCCTTCGCCCAGCAGATAGGTGCGGAAAGCCGGGCGGTTCGCCGGTTCGGCGCGATAGGTGATCAGCAGTTCGCCTGGGCCGCCGCTGATTTCATTCTCGGTTGCCATGGCATGGCCGCCCAGCGAGGCGATGGCCAGCAGGATGGCCACCGCCAACCAGCGGAAAGGAGAGATATTCATTCTCATCTACTTCGCTCAAGCCGCATTCGCTTTGGTGGCTCTGAGGAGCATGCCAAAGAGGTCGCGTGGTTCGTCCGGATCGGCCAAAAGGTCGAGTTCCGCATAAAGCCCCGTCTGGGCAAGCTGGTCGCGGACATAGCGCAGCGCGGAGAAGTCCTCGATGGCGAAACCGACCGAATCGAACAGAGTTATCTGGCCGGGATCGGTCCGACCGGGCTTTTGTCCGGCCATGACTTCCCACAATTCCACGACCGGATGGTCCGGCTTCAGCTGCTGAATTTCACCCTCGACGCGGGTCTGCGGGGTGAATTCGACGAAAATATCGGAGCGGAGAAGAATGTCGTGATGCAGCTCGGTCTTTCCCGGGCAGTCGCCGCCGACCGCATTCAGATGGACGCCCGATCCAACCATGTTGTCGGTCAAGATCGTTGCGTATTTTTTGTCTGCAGTGACGGTGGTGATGATATGCGCCCCTTCGACTGCTTCTTGTGCGCTGTTGCAACTCGTGATCTCGAAGCCGAGCCCGTCGAGATTGCGGACGCATTTGCGTGTCGCCGCCGGGTCGATGTCATAAAGACGCAGCTTCTTGATGCCGAGGAGTGCCTTGAAGGCGATCGCCTGGAATTCCGCCTGGGCGCCATTGCCGATGACGGCCATCGAGGTTGAGCCCCTGGGGGCGAGATATTTCGCTGCAACGGCTGATGTAGCGGCGGTGCGCAAGGCCGTCAGGATGGTCATTTCGGTCAGCAGCATAGGGTAACCGGACCCGACATCGGCCAGTACGCCGAACGCGGTCACTGTTTGTCGTCCTGATCGGGTGTTTTCGGGGTGGCCGTTGACGTATTTGAAGCCGTAAAGCTGCCCGTCGCTGGTCGGCATCAGTTCGATGACGCCGTCGGTGCTGTGCGACGCGACGCGCGGCGTCTTGTCGAACAGGTCCCAGCGGCCGAAATCCTCTTCGATGTACTGAGACAATTCGGTCAAGAACCGCTCGACACCGATGCGAAGCACCAGTTTCATCATATGGTCGACGCTGACGAACGGGACGATATTGAGTTTTGGGGTCATAGAACGGAGGCTCCAGAATTACAGGCCCTGAGGGTGTCACTTCGAAATCGATGGATTGCCTATTTCCGCGTCGCCGCGTCGATATAGTCGAAGCTCCGCTGCAAGGCTTGCAGGCTGGCGGCGCGCGTCGCCTCCGGATCCCCGGCGAACAGGCCGTGATCGGCGCCGGGAATATACAGCGTCTCGACGCTGACCCCGGCCTTCTTCAAGGCTGCGGCCATTTGCTCGCTCTGGCGCACCGGGACGGTCTTGTCGGCGGTGCCGTGAATCAGCAACATCGGCGGTGTCTTCGCTGAAATATGGGTGATTGGGCTGGCCTGCACCCCCGCAGCGCAGCTGGCCGGGTCGCAATCGAGGAAACGGCTCAGCCCGCGAACGACGCCGGCCTGCTCGTCGGCAGACTTTTCCGATGGTTTGGCATAGTCGGTCAGGTCGAACACGCCGTACCAGATCACCGCCGCCCTGACGCAGTCGGAGGCGGCCGGCGGCTTCGCCTTGTCGGCCTGCGATTTCGGCAGACGGCCGGTCGAGGCCTCGGGCTCGAAAGCCGGATCGTCGCAGGTGGTCGCCGCCAGCGAGGCCAGATGGCCGCCGGCCGAACCGCCCCACAGGACCACATTGTTCGGATCGATGCCGTATTTGGCGGCATTGACGCGGAGGTGCCGGATCGCGGATTTCACGTCGCGCAAGGCCGCGGGAAACTTGGCCTCGGCCGACAGACGATAATTGACCGAGGCGACGACATAGCCGCGTGCCGCCAACGAGGCCAGCACGGCCGGATAATTGGCGAAGGCGCCGCTGGCCCGCGAATCGCCGCGGTCCCAGCCGCCGCCATGCACCCAGACCACCAATGGCCGCCCCTTGCCGCCCGCCGCCGGCTGTTCAGGGGCGTAGAGATCCAAGGTCAGCGAGCGATAGCCGATGATATTGGCATATTCGAGGTCGGGAATGGCCCTGACGCCGCCCTCGAAATGGACGGGAGTCTTGGGGAAAAGATCGTCGCGCACCGATTTGGACGAAATCTCCGCCTGGACCGGCGCCTCGGCGGCCCGAACCGAAAGGCATGCTGCCGACAGCAAGGCGATGGAGACGAAAACCTTGAACGCCTTCATACCCCTGACTCCGTCTCCAGGATTTTTGGCAGAAAAAAAGTGAGGACGAAGGGGGAACAAGCTTCGCCCTCACTGAGAGTGGGGATTTAGAACACCGACGAGATCGAGAACTTGACCGTCGCCGGCACCGACTCGGAGAGATACAGGCCGCTGGTGCCGACCCAATAACGGGCATCCGTGATGTTGTTCGCGTTGATGCGGAACGTCACGGGATGATCATAGATATTGGCGACATAGGATCCGCCCATATCGAAGGTCGTGTAGGCGGGCGCCCAGTTCTGGTTGGCGGCGTTCACCGCGCGCTTGTCGACATAATAGGCGCCGAAGGTGAAGGCCAGGCCCGGCACGAACTGGGTCAGGCGATATTCGCCGGCCAGCGACCAGGTGACCTGGGGCGTGCCGTCGGGGACCTTGCCCACGATCGTCGGGGCGACGGTGGTAACCCCCTTCGACACTGTGATGATCGTCGGCGCACCGGAGATCTGCACGGCATCGAGATCCTGCGCCGAGAGATAGACCGAGAGGTCCTTGGTGACTTCACCGGTCAGGCTGACTTCCCCGCCCCGATATCGCTGACGGCCGTCGAGCACCCAGGTGTTCTGGCCGTTGGTATAGGCCGCGGCGCGATTGATGTCGAAATAGGCGCCCTGGAACAGCAGACCTGGGGTAATTTCGATCTTGGCGCCGGCCTCGCGCTGTTCCGACTCGGCGGGCGGCAGCTGCACGCCCGGATTGGTGGTCGTCTGCGGCCCCGCAGCGGTGGTTTCCAGACCCTGCATATAATCGGCATAGAGGCTGATCCAGGAAAGGGGCTTCACCACCGCGCCATAGGAATAGGAAATCGGGTAGGTATGCACCGAGGAGGCCGTGGTGCCGAGGGTGTATTGATGATATTCCGCATTGCGGACGCCGACCAGGAACTGCAGCCAATCGTCATACTTGATGTGGTCGAACACATATTCGCCGAGATCGAAGATGCGCTGGGTCGCGAATGACGCCTGGTTCACCGAGAAGACATTCTGCGGAATGGAGACCGGATTGAAGTAGTTCTGCGGACAGCCGACGATGCCATTGCAGGTATTCGTGGTCGCAATGGTCGGTCCGACCGTGTCGCGGAGATTTTCCGAGACGCCGAACAGCACCTCATGCACGATCGGGCCGGTATAGAAAGCGCCCGCCATTTCGACACGGAAATTGGTGTTCTCGTAGCGCTGATTGTTCTCGTTCACGCCGATCGTGCCGGCGCCGGTGACGAGGTTGGTCGGGGTGAAATAGGAGAAGTCACGGTTGCGCGTCAAATTCGACACGCCGAAATCGGCACTGGCGGTCCAGGTATTGCTGATCTTATAGCCGGCATGCAGCAGGATATTGTCTTCCTGCGTGACGTTGTAGCCCCAGGCCGGCCCCAGATTGACCTTGGGGTCGAGCAGCGGCGGCAGCGCGACGGTCGGGTAGTAATTGGTCAGCGTCGAAGCCGGGGCGACCAGCTTGACGGCGGCCGGTTCCACCAGATGCTGCTCGTTGTGGATGGCGTCGACGCTGAGGGTCAGATCGTTGGTCGGCTTGATGTCGAAAGCGCCGGTGATGTAGGAGCGATGGCCACTGACATAGGTGGTGCCGTCATTGACGATTTGGTCCAGGGCATTGACACGGAAGCCGAACATTCCGTAGGTGCCGCTGACGTCGGTATGGGCGCCGACGGAGCCGTGCGAATCGTCGATCTGGTCGACTTCGATGAAGGTATCGGTCGTCGGGCGCTTCATCGTCAGATTGACGATGCCGGATGGCGTGGTGAAGCCGTAATAGAGCGCCGAGGCGCCCTTAAGCGCTTCGACGCGCTCGAAGGCCTCGACCGGCATGGTGATCATGTTGACGATCGGCAGGCTGCCGTTCAGGCGGTAATTGCCGGTATTGTTGACCGTGATGCCGCGGATGGCCAGGTTGGAATAGATGACCGGCGAGACCTGGGAATCGCTGACGCCGGCGGTGTTCTTCAAGGCGCCGAGCAGATCGGACACCTGCTGCGATTGCAGCACTTCCTGCGGAATCACGTTGACGGTGAGCGGCGTGTCGAGCTGCTTGGCACCGTGGAAGCTGCCGGCCTGGACCAGGTCGGCGCTGTAGGAGTTCTGACGGTCGGAAGAAATGATCACTTCTTCGAGAACCAGCGGATCTTTCTGACCCGAGGCGTTGGTCTCCGGCGCCGCCGTCTGCGCCATTGCCGGCGAAGCCGTCAGCAGCGCGACCACGGCGCTGCTGCTCATCAAGCCGACCCCTAAGCGGACTTTTCTTTTCATCAAGATAACCCCCCAACAATGAAGATATGCGGTGTGCAGCAGCTCTTTGGGGCTGTACTGCACGGTCTTTCATCGTCCCATTTCGAGAGCGGCGGGAGAAATAGCGATGCGGGATACTTTCTATTGAAATTTGATATCCCTCTGGACGGCCTCTGGGCGCTGCGTTAATTGGACGGTCCATAGATTTTCGATATAGGAAGTAGTGAAAGGCGTTATTTTATTTTTGCGTCGAGGCCTGTCACCAATCGCGATCGAAGGAGATCTCTATGGCCGGACCGACATCGAGCGCCGAATTCCCCGTTTTCAGGTTGCGGGCCGGGCTTCTCGCCCTTCTCCTCGTCGGTAGCGGCCATGCCGCCGTTCGGGCCGCGGATTGCGATGGACTGAAAAATCTCTCCTTGCCGCATGTGACGATAAGCCTGGCTCAACCGATCACCGACGGTACCTATTTCGAGGATATGGCCGTCGAACGACCCGGCCGCACCTATAAAGGCCTGCCGGCCTTTTGCCGGGTGCGGGGCGTCTCGACGCCGGTGCCGGGGTCGGAAATCGGCTTCGAGATCTGGCTGCCGCAGAAGGACTGGACCGGCCGGCTGCATATGATCGGCAATGGCGCCTATGTCTCGAATATCGCCATTCCCCAGATGGTCGCCCGCCTGAAGGCCGGCGAGGTGGCGGTGGGAACGGACACCGGCCATAAAGGCTCGGAACTGACCTTCGCCATCGGCCATCCCGAGACCATCGCCGATTTCTCCTACCGCGCCGTCCATGAATCGGTGATCGCGGCGAAGGAAATCACCAAGGCCTATTACACCGCCGCGCCACATCATTCCTATTTCAGCGGCTGCTCGACGGGCGGTTATCAGGCCCTGACCGAGGCGCAGCGCTTCCCCGACGATTTCGACGGCATCATCGCCGGCGCGCCGGGCAATAACCGCTCGAACCTGACCCTGGCTTTCCTCTGGCAGTTCCTCGCCAATCACCGGCAGGGCGACAACAGCGCGCAGATCGTTCCCAATGCGAAGCTGGCCATGGTCAACCGTGCCGTGGTGGCCGCCTGCGACCGCCTGGACGGTGTCGCGGACGGAGTGATCAACGATCCCCGCGCCTGCCATTTCAACCTGGCCTCGCTGCAATGCACGGCCGGCGACGGCCCGAACTGCCTGACCGAAGAACAGATCGGTGCGATGCGCAAGATCTATGCGGGGCCAAAGGACGTCCGCACCGGCAAGGCGCTCTATCCAAGCTACACCTTCGGGGCCGAGGGCGCCGTGGCCAGCGAGGAAGAGAAATATCCCGGCTGGAGCGGATTCTGGTCGAACCCCAAGATCCCGACCGAACCGGCGCGCGCCGATTATTTCCGCTATTGGGTGTTCAACGACTCCCATTGGGATTGGTGGAAATTCAATTGGGGCTCGGACCTCGACATCGTCCGCGACCGGGTCGGCAAGATCACCGATTCGACCGATGCCGATCTCAGCCGCTTCACGGCGCATCACGGCAAGCTGATCATGTTCATCGGCTGGCAGGATCCGGTGGGCGCGGCCGGCGAGGCGAGCAACTATTATCAGGACGTCGAGGACCACATGCCGGGCAAGACCAAGGCGGCCCGCGAGAAGGCGACGCAGGATTTTCTGCGCTTCTACATGGTATCGGGCATGGTCCATTGCGCCGGCGGTCCCGGCGCGACCAATTTCTCGACCGCCACCCGCGATTCCACGCCGCCCGTCGGCGACGCCAAGCATGACATGACCCTGGCGCTGGAGGATTGGGTGGAGAAGGGTGCGGCTCCCGACAGCCTGATCGCCACCCATTACGACAAGAACGAGGGTCCGGACCGCAAGGTCGCCTTCCAGCGTCCGGTCTGCGTCTATCCGAAGGTCGCACATTACAAGGGCGGGCCGACGGCTTCGGCCGACAGCTTCGCTTGCGTCGAGGACAAGACGACATCGCGATGATCCGGAAATGCCTCTACCAGGTCCATTGGCTGCTCGGCATCACCCTTGGCTTGATCCTGGTCGTGATCGCCATCACCGGGACGCTGATGACCTTCGAAGATCCGGTGATGGAGGCTCTGAGTCACAAGGTCCTGGAGGTGGCACCGCGCGAGGCGCCACGTCTCGGCCCGGAAGCCCTGTTGGCCCGGTTCCGGGCACAGATGCCGGGCGCCAAGCCCGTGGCCCTGGCCCTGAAGCCGGCCGAGGGGGCGACGGCCCGGATCCTCTATCGGATGCCGTCGGAAACGCAGAAGCGGCATATCTATCTCGATCCCTATGACGGGCGGATTCTCGGCGATGAGACGGGCCAGGCCTTCTTCGACGGGGTTCTGGCCGTCCATCGCTATCTCTTCTTTTCGGGTGATGCCGCCAAGACGGTCGGGCGCAACATCGCGGGCGTGGCGGGTTTCTGCCTGATCTTCTTCGTGCTGTCCGGCCTCTATCTGCGCTGGCCCCGTAACGCGGCGGACTGGCGGGCCTGGCTGGTGCCGGATCTGCGCCGGCGCGGCCGCAGCCTCTATTGGTCGCTGCATTCGGTGGCCGGAACCTGGCTGCTGCCGATCTATCTCATCATCGGATTGACCGGCCTGACCTGGGTCTATGACTGGTACAGGGACCTCGCGACCGACCTGCTGGCCGGCGCGGCGCCCGCTCAGACGGTTGCCGCCGCGGGCGAGCAGAAACTTTCCTTCGATTTCGCCTGGAACGCCTTCACCACGGCGGTACCGGATTTTTCCGTCTCCTCCATGGCTCTGCCGGAAAAATCCGCCGCTTCGGTCGCCTTCCGTTATCTCGACCCGCATCCTCCGAACGATCAGGCCTTTAACGAGATCACGATCGACGGCCGCACGGGGGCCGTGATCAGCCACCAGCGCTATGCCGACGCGCCGCTGGGCAAGCGGATCCTGATCGCGCTGCTGGCGGTGCATCGCGGCGCTTTCTTCGGCGGCTGGGCGACATCGCTGCTCTTCTGTCTCGCCGGCCTCACCCTGCCTTTGTTTCCAGTGACGGGCTATCTGCTCTATCTCGACCGGCGCGCCAAGAAGAAGGTCGCCAAGGCCCTGGCCAAGGCGGTCCCGGCGGTAGGTGCTCCGGCCGGCGGCGAAGCCATTCTGATCGCCTTCGCCAGCCAGAGCGGAACCGCCGAACGCATCGCCTGGCAGAGCGCGTCGGCCCTGATCGAGGGCGGACAGCCGGCTCGCGTCGCCTCGCTGGGCACGTTGACCGCCGAGGATCTGCGCAAGGCCCGGACCCTGCTGCTGGTGGCCAGCACCTTCGGCTCGGGGGAACCGCCCGATGCGGCGCGACCCTTCGCCAGGCGGGTGATGGTCGGCCGCGCCGATCTGTCCGGCCTGCGCTATGGATTGGTGGCGTTGGGCGACCGGACCTATGAGAATTTCTGCGGCTTCGGCCGCTCGCTCGACCGCTGGCTGCGCGACAATGGCGCGGTAGCGCTGTTTCCCCGTCTGGAAGCGAACGGCAAGGATTTCTCGGTTGTGGCGGTCTGGGAAAGCCATCTGCGCCGGCTGGGTGCCGCGGCGCTGGGCGGGGTTTTTCCCTCGGAAGGCGACTATCAGCCCTGGTGGCTCGTCGAACGCCGCCTGCTCAACCCGGGCAGTTCGGGCGGCGAGGCGTGGCATCTGTCCCTGGAGCCGCGCGACCCCGCGCACCTGGCCTGGATTGCGGGAGACATCGCCGAGGTTCTTATCCCCTCGGCCGGCCTCAGCCGCCATTACTCGATCGCCTCGCTGCCCGCCTCCGGGCGACTGGAACTGCTGGTCCGCAAAGCCATTCTGCCGGATGGCGGTCTGGGGCTGGGCTCGGGCTGGCTGACGCAGAAGGCCGAGATCGGCGCCGAGATGCCGTTGCGCATTCGCTCCAACCCGCATTTCCATCCGCCGGAGCCCGAGCTGCCGACGATCCTGATCGGCGCCGGCACCGGCCTCGCCGGCTTGCGCGCGCATCTCCAGCATCGGAAATCGCTGAACGCGCGGAAGGCCTGGCTGATTTTCGGGGAACGTTCGGGCGAGACCGACCGTCTGCATGGCGACGAGATCGAGGCCTGGCGCGCCGACGGCACGCTGGACCGCTGCGACATGACCTTTTCGCGCGACGCGGCCCGGCCGCTTTATGTGCAGCACCGCATCGCCGAACTGGCCTCCGACATCCGCCAATGGATCGTCGAGAACAAGGCGTCGATCCTGATCTGCGGCGGCCTTTCGATGGCCGCCGGCGTCGATGAGGCGCTGGGTTCGGCGATCGGCGCGGATTATCTCGACCGGATGATGGCCAGCGGGCGCTATCGCCGCGACGTGTATTGAGGGGGAGTTCTCGAGATGCGGTTTTATACGAGTTTCGCCATGTCGGCTGTCCTTGCCGTCGCCGCCGCGGCGCCGGGAAGGGCGGACGAGGCGTCTTTCAAATCCACGCGCGCGCCGGTTCCGGCGTTCGAATGTCAGGCACATGTCGGCTATGACCGCGACCTGACCTTGCCCGGCTATCTGCTGCCGACCTCGGCCGGCCCCAAGACCTGCATTCCCTTCACCTCGGCGCGGTCGCAGCCGCCGGCCGGCTATGTCGGCGATTATTATGTCGATGAGTTCACCGACGAGAAGCTGCGCGCGCGGTGGGAGGCCTGCAAGAAGGACAAGGAGTGCCATGACCGCGTCTTCGACCAACTGATGGCGCGCCATCCGCCGGCTAAGGAATATACCCTGACCGACGTGCATGGCCGCTATATGCTGGGCAAGGTCGACGAGAAGGGCGGCGAGACCGATCTGTCCCTGGTCCGCCGGCCGGGCTTCTTCGCCCGCGAACCCTATAGGGAGCCCATCGCGGCCGAGGACGCGCAAACCTCGATCGTCGAATTCACCGTGCCGGCCGAAGCCTATGAGCGTCTGCACATGAAGGACGCCCCCGCCGAAATCCGCATTCGCGGCTGGTATATCCAGGGGGCGGGCGTCGATGACGGGCATGGCGGCAAGAAGCGCGCGCTGATCATCCTCAGCGGCGGCGGCGGCGACCATGTCGTGGGGATCGACGATCCCTCGTCCGTAAGCTATGCCATCGATCCCAAGACCGGTAATACCATTCCCGACAATAATTGGCCGAACGCCGTCACCGGCTCCCAGGGCATGCGCACCTGGCGCGAGATGTATCATGCACTGCATGAGGCCGGCATCGACCTGCTGGCGCTCGACCGGCGCGGCACCGGCCTCTCCGGTGGTTATAGCGACACCAACACGGTGCAGCAGGGCCGCGACCTGCTGACCGTCGTCGAGAGCTTGCGCACCGGCAAGGGCATGCGCGCCTATTCGCCGTCCGCCGGCACCAAGACCGGGATAGAGGCCGCCAAGCTGGCGCGCGCCGGCAATCCCACCGACGCCTTGCCGGTCTTCTTCATGGGGTCGTCGCGCGGCACGATGTCAGGCGGCTGGGCCATGACGCAGAATTTCGACAAGGATTGCAGCTACGATCTGCCGAAGATCACCTGCGCGCCGGCCCGTCACGATCCGGCCGTCAAGGGCGCCATCATGCTGGCCGACTATTCCAGCGGCGTCGGCTATCTGCCGGCCGAGACCTCGCCCTTCGATGACAGCCGAGGTCCGGGCAAAGATCGCGGCCTGTTCATCGGCGGCACCGAAATCGAGCACAATCTCGTCTTCTTCCCCAGCTCGGCGATCCTGGCCGGTCTCCCTCATTGGCCGAGCGCCTTCTTCGCCCGCGGCCTCTGGTGCTACGCCGACAGCCTGGAAGGTGCTATTGACAGCTATGGCCGCGTCAACGGCCCGAAGGATCTGGTGGTGGTGCGCGCTCCGCATCCCTACGAGACCTGGCCGGCCGAGGAGAAGGCCCGGGTCCAAGAGCGCATCGTGGCCTATGTCACGGCCGTGGTGACCGGCCAGAGTTCAGTCCCCGGCCGCCGCCTCTGGTCGACCATGAAGGAACTGGTCGCGACCGCCGGCGATGTCTGGGAGCCCTCGACCCACCCGACCACGCAACCTTAAATCCTCATTTTCCCCTTGCATCGAAGGGGGCCGTCCACACACGATGAGCGATTACGTATCTCGGTTCGCGTCCGTAAGGACGCGGCCGGTGCCGAGCGAGTTTTGGCAGCTCCGGGGACGCGCCAGCCGTTAGATATTTTCAATGGAAGGGGTAGTTTGCCAGATCCCCCGGATATGGCAGACGATTGCAATGGATATTCGCCAGCTTCGGTATTTTGTCGGTATCGCCGACGCCGGCAGCATGTCCGCCGCGTCTATCCAGCTTCACATTGCCCAGCCCGCATTGAGCCAGGCGATCGCGCGGCTGGAGGACGATATCGGCGCGAAATTATTGATCCGCACCGCGCGGGGCGTCGAATTGACACCCTCCGGCGAAGCCCTCAAGGAAAAGGCGATCCTCATCCTGCGAGACATGGAGCAGGCCCGCGAGGCGGCGCTTGCCGAGGCGGGCGGCCCGGTCCGGGGCAGCGTCACGATCGGGCTTCCGACGACCGTCGCGATGGCGCTCACCTTGCCCCTGCTGAAAGGGATGTCCGAAACCTATCCCAGCATCACCTTGCGTCTGGTCGAAAGCCAAAGCGGCCATCTTCTCGACTGGCTGCTTCAGGGGCGTATCGACATCGCGGTTCTGTTCAATGTCAGTGCCGACGGGCAGAAGGATCGCGGCATCGATGTCGAGCCGCTGGTCATGGAGGAGCTGCATTTCGTCAGCCGGCCGACCGAGCCGCTCGACGGCGCGCAGGATATCGCTTTTGCCGATGCGCTCGACCTGCCCGTCCTGTTGCCGAGCCGCGAACACGCATTGCGCCGGCTGCTCGATAATCATGCCGCGCGGCTGGGCCGCAGCTGGAATGTCGTCGCCGAGGTCGACGCCCTGCTCCATCTGAAGCGCGCTGTGGCCGGCGGAATCGCGCATACCGTACTGCCCAAGATCGCTCTGACCGAGGAACTCCTCGTCGGCGAGCTTCAGACACGCCGCATCGTCTCCCCTGTCTTGCGGCGCACCGTGATGCTTGCGCTCTCCTGGGCGGGGCGGCACAGCAAAGCGCGGCTGGCGGCCCATGCCCTCATTCAGGATATCGTAAAATCGATGATCGCCTCGGGCGCCTGGCAAGGCGCCGAGGTCTCCGCCGAGCAGCCCGTGGACAGTTTATAAAGCCTTGGCCAGGGCGGCGAAGAAGGCGTCGTCGTCGATCTCGAAGCGCCGGCGGGAGCCGGGCTTCGAGCGCATGCTGCCCAACGCCACGACAAGGCCGGCCTTCGGGTTGATGTGGATAAACTGGCCATACACGCCCTCGGCCTGAAAGCTTCCCGTCAGCACAGGATCCTCATTCTTGGGAATCCACCACATATAGCCATATTCCGAGCGCGCGCCGCCGACGTCGAAGGGTGCCCCCGCCTCGTCGCGCCATCCGGGCGGAAGCAGCTGCTCCCCGCCGATCTTTCCGTCTTCGAGGACGAACTGGCCGAAGCGCGCATAATCCATCAGCGAGGCGTTCATGCCGCTCCCCGAGACCGTCATGCCGTCCTCGGACTCGCACCACCAGCGCGCATCATGTTCCGCGCCGATGCGGGACCAGAGTTTCTGTGAGAGATAGTCGGCGAGGCGCATGCCGGTCGCGGCTTCCATGACGGCGCCGACGAGGTAGGATTCGCCGGTATTGTAGGCCCAGGATGTGCCGATTGGTGTTCCCGCTTTTTGCGCGCGCATGAAGTCGAGGATGCCGCCGCGGCGCCACTCGGTCTGAATATCGAGCAGCCGCCGACGCTCCGAATTGGTGTCGCCATAGTCTTCGTTCCATTTTGCGCCGGTATTCATGCGCAAGAGGTGGCGGAGCGAGATGGTCGAATAAAAATCGCCGGCATCGAGATATTTGCCGATCGGATCGTCGAGCGAGGCGATGGCTCCCTCTTTCAACGCGATGCCGACGAGCGTCGACGAGATGGATTTGGCCATCGAGCAGGAATGCCACAGGGTGTCGGGGCGCATGCCGCGCTGATAGGTCTCATAGACCAGTTTGCCATCCTTGAGGATGATGATGCCCGCCAGGCAGTTGACCGAAAAATAGTCATAGAAATCGAGAACCCGGCCGGCATCATGGATTTCGAGCTTCGGCAGGCTTTGCGGGGAGGGCTCGAATCGTCTGATGTCCCCGCCGCGCGATATTTTCCGATGCGGAAACCAGTGCTGATCCTCCGTCATCGCCTTGATGATCTCATCGGGCAGCATCTGCCCGTCATACCACTGCATGAGGACGCGTTTTCGATCCGTTTCAATCGGCATAGGATGGCAACCTTGTCAGTCGGAGTTTTCAAAGAATGCGGGGCGTCGCCTCCAGCAGCGCGCGCGTATAATCATGTTTCGGCGTGTCGAGAACGGCATCGGAGGGGCCTTCTTCGACGATCCGGCCATTTTCCAGGACGATGATCCGGTCGGAGACTTCCGCGACGGCCCCCAGATCATGCGAAATGAACAGGCAGGCGAAGCCCTGTTCCTCCTGCAATCGCCGGATCAGCCCGAGAATCTGTTTCTGGACCGTCATGTCGAGGGCGCTGACGGGCTCATCGGCGACGACGAGGGCCGGCCGGCGCACGATGGCGCGAGCGATGGCGACGCGCTGGCGCTGGCCGCCGGAAAGCTGGTGCGGATAGCGGCGGTCCATGCCGGGAAGGCCGACGGACTCGAAGGTTTCCGCCACGCGTGCGGCGATCTCCTTCGGCGACAATGTTTTGTCGTGGCGTAGAGGCTCGGCGACGATGTCGCCGACGCGCTCCCGGGGATCGAGGGAGGAATAGGGATCCTGGAAGACGATCTGGCAGGCGAGGCGGAAATCCCGCGCCGCCTTGCCGCGCGACCGGGTCACATCCTGGCCCCGATAGAGCAATTGGCCGCCCGTCGGCTGGACGAGCCGCAGCAGCGCCCGGCCGAGCGTCGTCTTGCCCGATCCGCTGCCGCCGACCAGCGCGACCGTCTCGCCGGCGTGGATCGCCAGGCTGACGCCCCGGACGGCGCATTTCGGCGGTTGGCGGTGGAGAAAGGTCCGGCGGCCGGGGAAGGCGACCTCGAACCCGCGCGCCTCGAGGATCACGTCGCCCGCCGCGCGGGTCGGGCGCGGCGTCCGGCTCGGCATCGATGAGACCAGCAGCTGCGTGTAGGGGTGTGCAGGGGCCGAGAGCAAGCGCCGGGCCGGCCCTTCCTCGACGACGGTGCCCTGCTGCATGACCAGGGCACGATCGGCATATTGGGAAACAAGCCCCAGATTATGGGTCACCAACAGGATCGCCGTCCCGCTGTCGCGGGCCAGTTCCACCATCAGATCGAGCACTTCGGCCTGCGCCAGATTGTCGAGGGCAGTGGTGGGTTCGTCCGCGATCAGCAGGCGCGGCCGCGGCAGCATCACCGCGGCGAGCATGATCCGCTGGCGCATCCCGCCGGAGAATTCATGCGGGTAGGCTTTCAGGCAGGCTTCGGGATCGGCAATCCGCACGCGGCGCAGCATGGCGAGGCAGGCCTCCCGCTGTTCGGCCTTGCCGGCCGTCGAATGCAAGGCCAGCGCTTCGCCGAGCTGCGCGCCGATCGTCATCGCCGGGTTGAGCGAGACCATCGGTTCCTGGAAGACCATGCCGATCGACCCGCCCCGCAAGAGTCGGAGACGATCGGGAGACGCCTGCATGAGGTCTTCCGTCTCGAACAGGATCGCGCCGCTCGACCGCGTCAATCCCGGCGGCAGGAGGCCCAGAATGGAGCGGCCCGTCGCGGTCTTCCCGCTGCCGGATTCGCCGACGAGGGCGAGAATTTCACCTCGGGCGATCTCGAAGGACACGGCCTTGACCACGTCGAAGGGACCGGCGCTGACGCGAAGTTTCTCGACGCGGAGAAGAGGAGGCGGCAGGTCACTCATGAGGGGCGGTTCCGAATGTCGAGCGCGTCGCGTAGAGCATCGCCGAGCATGTTGATGCCGAGCAGCGTCAGCGCGATGCAGAGGCCCGGAGCGACGCTGAGCCAGGTGGCCGACTGAAGATAGGGGCGGGCGGAGGCGAGCATGTTGCCCCAGGTCGGCGCCGGGGGGGCGACACCGAGACCGAGGAAGCTCAGTGCGCTTTCGGCCAGGATCGCCCAGCCGAACAGGCTGGTCGCGAGCACGATCAGCGGGGAGACGGTTCCCGGCAGCACATGGCGGACCATCGTATAGATCTCGCCATTGCCGATCGATCTGGACGCTTCGATGAACTCGCGCTCGCGGATGGAAAGGACCGATCCCCGGACGATTCGCGTGACCGTCGGCGCATAGGCGAGGCCGAGCGCGATCGCGACGCCGGAGGCGCCGGCGCCGAGGACGGCAAGCAGGCCTAGCGCCAGCAGGATGCCGGGAAAGGCCAGAAGCGCGTCATTGACGAACATCAGGACACGCCCGGCCGTGCCGCGGGAATAGCCCGCCATGAGGCCGACGAGCGCGCCCAGGCTCACCGCGATGACGACGGTCATCAAGGCGACCAGGCAGGAGTTTCCGGCCCCGACCATCAGGCGGCTCACGACGTCCCGGCCCAGCTCATCCGTCCCGAGCCAGTGCTCCAGCGAGGGGGCGCGCACCTTCATGCGCATCGCGATCCGCAGGGGATCGAAGGGCGTCCAGACGGTCGAGAGCGTCGCCGCGACGATCACCGAAGCGACGATCGCGCCGCCGAGAATGCCATTCAGTCGGACTCGCATCTCAGCTTTCCTTCACGCGCGGATCGAACAGCGGATACAGCAGGTCGATCGCCAGATTCACCAGAACATAGACCGCCGCGATGAAGAGCATGGCCCCTTGGACGACCGGATAGTCGCGGTTGAAGATGCCGTCGACGAGAAGCCTGCCGAGGCCCGGCAGCGTAAAGACGGTTTCGATCACGGCGATGCCGCCCAGCAGATTGCCGAGAACGATGCCCAGCAATGTCAGCGTCGGCGCGAAGGCATTCGGAAGCACATGCCGCGTCAAGACCGTGCGCTCGCGCAGTCCCTTGGAGCGAGCATGGGCGACATATTCGAGGCGCAGCACGTCGATCGCCGAACTGCGGGCCATGCGGGTCAGCACACCCGTCTCGATCAAGGTGAGCGTCACGATCGGCAGCACGATATAGAGCAGGGCCGTCAAGGGCGCCTCGGAAAAGCCGACATAGCCCACGACCGGCACCCAGCCGAGCTTCAGGCCGAAAACCATCAGCATCATCAGGCCGAGCCAGAAGCTGGGGATCGACAAAAGCAGCGTCGACCCGGCGACGATACCGAAATCCCACCGGGAGCCATGCTTCCACGCGGCAAGGATGCCGAGCGGAACGGCGATGGCGCCCGCCAGCAAGACCGCGACGACGACGATCGACGCGGTCACCTGGAAACGGTCGAGGATCAAAGGCAGGACGGCCTGCCCGTTGGAGAGCGACTTGCCCAGATCGCCATGCAGAATCGCTCCCAGCCAATGGAGGAACTGGGCCGGCAGCGGTTCGTTCAGGCCCATGCTCTCCCGCGCCGCCCGCAATTGCTCGGGGTCGGCATTGTCTCCCAGCATGATCTGGGCCGGATCGCCCGGAACCAGCCGCAGCAGGGCAAAGACGGCGATGGAAACGAGAAGCAGCGTGGGTAGAGCCCACAAGAGGCGCTTCAGGGCATAGATCATGCTCAACTATCCAGACTGTCAGTTTTTCGAGACGTTCCAGAGCCGGGGGTAGCCGGAAGCCCAGGCCTTGAGGCCGGTGACATTCGGGCGCACGATCGTGTAACTCGGCTGATTGTAGAGAACGACGATCGGAACCTGATCGATAAACATCGCATAGAGCTTGTCGAAGTCGCTTTGGCGCGCCGCCCTGTCGGACGTTTCCATGGTCTGCTTGACCAGCTTGAGCGCGTCCGGGTCTTCCCAGATCCTGTTCGGATTCACATCGCGCGAGCCGGTGTAGGCGTCATAGGTCAAGGAGGGGTCGAACCGTCCCGAGAAGATCATCGCCATCGATTGGTAGAGGCCCCGATTGTAGCTGTCGAGTTGGCTCGGCCAGTCGAGAACCTCGAGCTGGATATTGATGCCCGCTTCGGCGGCCATGCCTTGAACGGCCACGGACGCGTCATACAGATCGGCATATCGCCGGTTCGTCATCATCTTGATCGGCTGCCCCTTATAACCGGCTTCGGCCAAGAGTTTCCGGGCGGCGGGAAGATCGCGCTGCGGCACGGCCGACTGCACTATGTCGTGATAGGAACTGCTCGAGGGAATCAGCGAGCTGTTGGGCGGCGCGTCCGTCCCGACCAGCCCGTCGACGATCTCGGGGACATCGATCGAAAGTTCGATCGCGCGCCGGATTCGCGCATCCTTCAGGAAAGGGGCGCGAGTGTTGAAGACGATGCAGGTGATCCCCATGGTCGGTGCGGAGACGATTCGAACGGATCGATCGTCCCGCAAGGACAAGAGTTCCGAGGACGGCACGTCGGTCACCACGTCGATGCCGCCGGCGAGCAGCGCGGTCTTCGCGGCGGAGGTGTCCGGCACGATCATGAAGCGCAAAGGGGCGAGCGCCTTCTTGCCGCCGACGAAGCCGTCCGGCTCGCCGGGAAGGCTGGCGTAATTCGCGAAGGGCACCAGATCGATATATTGCCCCTGACGCCATTCGCCCAGCTTGTAAGGACCCGTGCCGACGGGTCTGACCCAGGCGCCGTTCGCATCGACCGAACTCGGGTGCAGGATCGCCGTCTCGCCGCAATCCGGCCGGGCCAGCGTGACGAGGAAAAGCGGGGCCGCCTTCTCCAGCGACACCGCGACCGTCGAAGCATCGATCGCTTTTACGTCGATGATGTTGGCGATGCGGCCGGTCATCTCCGCGCGGCAATACCACTGGGTTGCCGGATCGAGATAATGCTTGAGGCTCCAGACCACGTCGCCGGCCGTCAGCGGCGCGCCATTGTGAAAGGTGACGCCCGAGCGCAGCTTGAAGGTGTAGAGCTTTCCATCGGCCGAGACATCGATCTTTTCGGCCAGCATCGGCACGGGAAGCGTCTTTTCGTTGAAAGCGACGAGACCTTCGACGATATGCAGCAGCACCGTGTCGGTATTGAAATCCCTGTTGGTCGAGGGATGCGTGCTGCGAATGTCCGAATTCAGCGAGATCCGGATCGGAGCCTCGGTCGCGAGGGCGGGACTGATCAGCGAGGCAGCGGCGAGGGACGCATATATCAGTCTTTTCAGCACGCCGGTCCAAAGCTCCGCAGATGTCCCAAGATCACGATGCTTTTATCGTCGCATCTCCCGGGCGGTGGGAGAAATAGCGATGCAGGATACTTCCCATTGGAATTTGATATCCCCCGGGGCCGCTTTTGGAAGGCCGCGTCAATTGAGCGGTCCATAGATTTTTAATATAGGAAGTAGTGAAAGGCGTTATTTTATTTTTGTGCCGAGGCCTGTCACCAATCGCGATCGAAGGAGATCGCTATGGCCGGACCGACATCGAATGCCGAATTCCTCCCTTTGATGGAGGGGGTGCGCATTCTCGATCTGTCGCGGCTGGTGGCGGGCAATATTGTGACATCCGCGCTCGCGGATCTCGGCGCCGATGTCATCAAGATCGAGGCGCCCGGAAAAGGGGACGAGCTTCGCGGGTGGCGGAAAGGTGGGGTTTCGACCCACTGGAAAGCCTATTGCCGCAATAAAAAAAGCGTATGCCTGAATCTGAAACATGAGGCCGGCAGGGAGATCCTGCTGAAGCTCGTGGCCGAAAGCGACGCGCTGGTCGAAAATTATCGGCCCGGCACCTTGGAGCGCATGGGGCTGGGTCCGGACGTGCTGCACGCCCGAAATCCGCGCCTGATCCTCGTCCGCATCTCCGGCTGGGGGCAGACCGGTCCCTGGAAGCACAAGCCGGGTTTCGGCTCGCTGGTCGAAGGGCTGTCCGGCTTCGCCGCCATGAATGGTTTCGCGGATCGCGAGCCCGTGCTGCCTCCCTTTCCGATGGCGGACGGCGTAACCGGACTGTATGGCGCGCTGGGCATCGCCGCCGCTTTGCGGCAGGTGGCGGCGACGGGGAAGGGGCGCAGCCTCGATCTGTCGCTCTTCGATTGCATGCTTTCGGTACTGGGACCGCTCGCGCTCGACCATCAGGTCAGCGGCCGCGTGCCGGATCGGCAAGGCAGCCGGGCGCCGAGCCATGCGCCCCGCAATGTCTACCAGACCGCCGACGCGAAATGGATCGCCATTTCGGCCGGCATGCAGGCCTCCGTCGAGCGCCTGTTCGCCGCCATGGGATCGCCGGAACTGATCGACGATCCGCGATTTTCGACCCCCGACGCGCGCCAGAGGAATGTCGATGCGCTCGACGCGATCATCGGTTCGGTCATCGGCGGCCGGTCGCTCGAGCAGAATCTGTCGGTTTTCGAGGAGGCCGATGTGACGGCCGGTGCTGTGCTCGATGCTTCGCAGATCAAGGAGCATCCCTATATCAGCGAACGGGCGGCCATCGTCGATATCGCCGATCGCGATCTCGGCAGCGCCGCGGTCCATGCCCCGCCGATCCGTTACGAGGATGGCGCGATCTCGTCCATTGCCCGGCCGGCGCCGGATCTGGGCGAACATTCGATCAGCGTTCTGCAAGGCGTTGCCCGGCTTTCTTCCGCGGAAATCGACGCTCTCATCGCCGAGGGGGTCGTTCACCAACACCCGTCCTAACGCTTCAGGAGACTTGCCTTGCCGACCGATCGCCTGCCGCGATGGCGCTCATTGCTGTTCGTTCCCGCCCATGTGCAGCGCTTCATCGAGGGTGCGGGGAAGCGCGGCGCGGACGGCATTATTCTCGATCTCGAGGATGCCGTTCCTCCCGCCGAAAAGGCGGCCGCGCGGGAACGTCTGCCTGAGTCCCTGGCGGCGGTGACGGCCAACGGCACGTCCGCGCTGGTCCGCGTCAATCACCATATGCGCCTCATCGGCGCCGATCTCGAGGCCGCCGTCCGGCCGGGGCTGGCGGCGCTCGTCTTGCCGAAGATCGAGGATGCCGGGTTCGTCCGCGATGTCGCCGACGCGGTGTCGCAGCTGGAGCAGGAACGCGGCCTGCGCGACGGCCACGTTCGTTTCATCCTCCAGATCGAATCGCCGAGCGCCTTGTTCGCTCTGCAAGCGATCGCCGCCGCGCATCCACGCATCGCCGCGATGACGCTGGGACCCGAGGATTATGCCGCCTCGATCGGCGCCGTGCCGGAGGCGGATGCGCTCCTCACACCGAATTATGCGGTGCTGTGCGCCGCCCGCGCCGCCGGCATCCTGCCCTTGGGCTTCGTCGGCAGCATCGGCGCCTATGACGATCTGGAGGCGTTTTCCGCGAGGATCCGGCAGGCCCGGCGAATGGGGTTCAGGGGCGCGCTTATCGTTCATCCGTCGCAGGTCGGACCGGTGAATGAGGGCTTCATGCCGACCGAGCCCGAGATCGATTGGGCGCGGCGCGTCGTCGCGGGGGACGCCGAGGCGCGCGCCAAGGGCATCGGCGCGTTTCAGGTCGACGGACGCATGGTCGATCTGCCCGTCGTTCGGCGCGCGCAGGAAATCCTTTCACTGGTGGACTGATATATGGCGCGACTCTGGATCAAAGGGATGGTGCTGGCCGTCCTGGCTTTCGTCAGCGAGGCGCCGGCCCAGCCGCCCGCCACGCCACCCCAGCCTCCGTCGACAATCGTCCTGCGCACCGCCACGCTTCTGGATGGGCGCGGGGCGGTGCTGAAGAGCAGCGACATCGTCGTCGTCAATGGCAAGATCCAGTCGGTCGGTGGCAAGGCGCCGGCCGGAGCAACGGTCTATGATCTGCGGGGCTTCACGGTCCTGCCGGGGATGATCGACACCCACGAGCATATTTTCTACCATTTCCGCAATGGCCGCTTCGCCGGCATGCAGGCGAAGGATGAAACGCCGGAAGAGGCCATGCTGGCCGCCGCCGAGAATGGCGGCGTGATCCTGAACGCCGGCTTCACCACGATCCAGAGTCCCGGTCCGGGGCGCACGTCCGATCTGATCCTGAAGGACGCTTATGCGCGGGGCATTCTGCCCGGCCCGCGCCTGCTGACTTCGTTGGAATGGTTCCGCTTCGATCCGCCGGGCTCGGCGCCGCCGCCCGAGCGTCTGCGCGAGATGGTGCGCGAGCGCAAGGCGCAGGGCGCGGACTTCATCAAGATCTTCGCTTCGGCCAGTATCCGGGACGCCGGCACGCCGCTGCTCGACCAGGAGCAGATGAACGCGCTGTGCGGCGAGGCGCGCGCCCAGGGCCTGCGCACGCTGGTGCATGCCTATAATGTCGCGGTGCGTATGGCCATAGAGGCCGGATGCACCACCATCGAGCATGGTACGAACGGCATGACGCCGGAGGTGGTCGCGATGATGGTGCAGAAGGGTGTCTATTACGATCCGACCATCGGTCTGGCCGGCCGCAACTATGTCGAGAACCGCGAAAAATTCATCGGTCTGGGCAATTATACGGCGCAAGGCATGGATGAGCTGGAGGCGAAGCTGAAACGGAACCTGCCGCCGACCGAATTCACCGAGGCGATTCGCGATCCGCGCCTGAAGGTCGTCTTCGGCACCGACGCGGTCGCCGGCGGCCATGGCCGCAATGGGCTGGAACTGGTTTACCGCGTTCGGCAGGGCGGCATGGATCCGATGCGGGCGGTGGAATCGATGACCTCGATGGCGGCCGAATCGCTGGGTCTGGGCGATAGCATAGGCTCCATCGCACCCGGCTATGACGCGGATATCGTCGCGCTGGACGGCAATCCGCTGACCGATATCGACGCCGTGATGCGACCGCTTTTCGTGATGAAGCAAGGCGTGGTCGTTAAATTCACGCCCAAGCCTTGAGGCTCGGGCATAATTTCGGTCATGACGAACCGAAAGCAACGCCGCGCGGAGTCCAAGACGACACCTCGCCCGCCACGACAACGCTTTGATCCTGCGCTTCTTTTTGCAGACGCCGCACGGCATCACCAGGCCGGACGGCTGGCCGAGGCCGATGCGATCTGCCGCACGATCCTGGCGGAAGACTCCCGCCATGCCCCCAGTCTGCATCTGATCGGCACCATCGCTCATCAGGTCGGCATGAACGAGCTGGCCGTCGAGCTGATCGGCCGGGCGATCGGCATCGAAGGGGGTGTCGCGCTCTATCATGTCAATCTGGGGAGCGCCCTGTTCCGACTGCATCGCTTCGCCGAATCGGCCGCCGCCTGCGAGGCCGCGATCGGCCTCAGGCCGGACCTCGTCGAAGCCTATTACAATCTCGGCAATGCGCTGCTCCATCTGAGCCGGCCGGTTGAGGCCGTCGCCGCCTATAAAGCGGCATCCTGCTTGCGGCCGGATCTGGCGGAGGCCTATGCCAATCGCGGGAATGCGCTGTTCGCGGGCGATCGGGTCGATGCGGCCATCGCCGATCTCGCCGTCGCGATCCGCCTGCGGCCCGGCGATGCCGTGGCGCATGGCAATCTGGGAAACGCGCTGCGGGACCGGGGGCGGGCGGACGAAGCCGTGGCCGCCTGCCATATCGCACTGTGCCTGGAACCGGCATTCACCGAGGCCTGGTGCAACCTGGGAAGCGCGTTGCAGGATCTGGGGCAACTCGATGCCGCTCTCGGCGCCCTGTCCGCCGCGTTGCATCTTCACCCCGCTTATGCCGAAGCGCATTTCAACCGGTCCCTCGTCCGCCTCCTGCGGGAAGATCTTCCTGGGGCTTGGGAAGAGTATGAATGGCGCTGGCGGCTGGCCGGCGCGCAGCAGGAGGCACAGCGTTTCGACCGGCCCCGTTGGGAGGGAGAGAACCTGGCCGGCCGGACCATCCTGCTGCATGCCGAACAGGGGGCGGGCGATGCTTTCCAGTTCTGCCGCTATGCGCCGATGGTGGCGGCACGCGGCGGGCGGGTCGTGCTGGCGGCACCGCGCCCGCTGCTGCGGGTCCTGGCCGGGCTGGAGGGAGTCGAGCGTCTGATCGCCGAGGACGATCCCCTGCCCGATATCGATCTGCATTGCCCGCTGATGAGCCTGCCCGGCCTGTTTGGCACGAATCTGGCGACCATTCCCGCCGCCACGCCCTATCTGCGCGCCGAAGACGCGCAGCGCAGACGCTGGGAAAGCCCGCTGGCCGCCGACGGCGCTCTGCGGATCGGCCTGGTCTGGGCCGGCCGGGCGGACCATCGCAACGACCGCAACCGATCGGTGCCCTTCGCCGCCTTGGCGCCGCTATGGCGTCTTGCGGGAATCCGCTGGTACGGTTTGCAGGTCGGCGAGCGGCAGGCCGATCTGGCGGCAGCGCCCTCGGGCGTGATCGAGGATTTGTCGCCGTTTCTGACCGATTTCGCCGAAACCGCGGCCTGCCTGTCGCATCTGGATCTGCTGCTGACGGTCGATACCGGCGTTGCCCATCTTGCGGGTGGGCTGGGGTGCCCGGCCTGGATCATGCTGCCTTTCGCGCCGGATTGGCGTTGGTTCCTGACGCGCGAGGACAGCCCCTGGTATCCCACGGCGCGCTTGTTCCGGCAGACGGAGCCGGGCGACTGGACCGCAGTCGTCGCCCGGATCTCCGAGACACTACGTCGATCGCCGAGCGCTATCGCTTGTTTGCCGCGATATAGTCCGCCACCACCTTGTCCAGCACCGACAAGGGCACCGCGCCTGTCGTGAGCAGCAGATTGTGGAACGCCTTCAGCGAGAATTTATCGCCCAGCGCGTCCATCGCCTTCTGGCGCAGCGCCAGAATCCGCAATTCGCCGATCATGTAGGAGCAGGCTTGGCCCGGCATCACCACATAGCGATCCACTTCGGCCGGCGGAATGCCGAAATCGATGCCTTGCTGGCGCGTCCAATGCTTGGCGTGCAGTCCGGTATCCACGACGAGACGGCGCGCGCGGAACAGCTCGTCGTAAAGTTGCCCGAGATGGCCCTGCTCGTCGCCCTCGTACCAGCCCTGTTCGGCGGCCAGGTACTCGGCATAGAGGCCCCATCCTTCCGAAAAGGCGGCGGTTCCGCCGAACACCCGCTTTTGGCGGAATTTCGGAATCTCGGACAATTCGCCCTGCAGAGCGACCTGGAAATGATGGCCGGGGACGCCCTCGTGATAGATCAGCGAGCGCAGTTCCAGCCATTTATAGGTCGGCCCCGCCATCGGCAGCCAAACGGTGCCGGGGCGGCTGCCATCGGGTGCGGGGAAGGTGTAGTGAGCGGCGGCGCTCTTCTCGGTGAAGGGCGGCTCGCGCAGGACTTGCGCCGGGGCCTTCGGCTGGATGTCGAAAATCAGGGGTGCGCGCGCCTGGGCATCGGCCAGGATGCCCTTCGCCTTTTCCAGCAGCGCCGGACGCCAATCCGGTTCCGCCGGCGGTTGCAGCTTGGCTTCGAGCTGGTCGTGCCGCGCCTGAACGCTGCCCTCGGTATAGCCGAGATTGCGCAGGATCCGATCCATTTCGCCCTCGATGCGCGCCACCTCGCGCAGGCCGATCTGGTGGATCTCCTCGGGGGACAGATCGGTCGTCGTCTGGGCGTGCAAGCGGACGCGATAAGCGGCTTCGCCACCCGGCAGCCGCCACATGCCGGCATCATCGGTGGCCTTCGGCAATTGCGCGGCCATCATGTCGCGCAGCCGGTGAAAGGCCGGCAGGATCTGGCTGGTCAAGGTCGCCTCGGCCTCCGCCAGCGCCGCCTGGCGCTTTTCGGGGGCGAGATCGGCGAGTTTTTCCGAACGCGACGCCAAAGAGGCCACCAGGACGTTCTTTGCCGGCTCGTCGGCCATGAAGCGATCGAGCCCGTCGATGGTCGCCTGGATGATGAATTTCGGCGGCAGCACGCCTTTGCGCTCCTGCGCCCGCGCAACCGTCATGCCCTGATCCAGAACCGGCGCCACCAGCTTCAGCCGGGCGAGATAATTTTCGACGTCGCGGGCGCTGCGGATCGGGTGAGTCTGGCTCAGGAAATTGACCAGATTGACCTGCATGCCGCGGAATTGATCGAACACGAACTGTGTGTCGGCGATGCCGGCACCCTTCTTGATCTCCGCCAGCTGAAAATCGAGCATGTCGGCCGAGACGCGCTGACCGGGGGGCAGGCTGGCACTGTCGAAGCGCTTCAGCCCCGTCTCGATCTTGTCGAGCGTCTTCAGCGTCGCGGCGCGGCGCTTGGGATCGATCGGTAGTCCGACGCCGTCGGTGGCGATCAATTGGCGGTCGAACGCATCCTGTTCGGCGCCGCTGAAATATTGCGTCCCGGTTGCCAATTCCGGATTGCGCTTCACCCACTCCGAGGCCGCCTCGTCGATGAAGGAATCGAAGGAGGGCGCCGGGCTTGCCGCTTGGACGATCGTGGCTGACCCCAACAACACGGAAAGGAGCGTCGCGCGCGCTCCCGCTTTTAGATGCGATATCATGAACGCGGCCCCTATGTGACAGATCTCTGTGTGTGGAGGGCAGCGATGGTGGGTCCTGCCGCCCAGCGCGTCAAGCGCGCCGCTCGGCGGCGAGGACCAGCTCCTTCGCTGCCAAAAAGGTGCGCCAACCTACTTCTTCACCTTGACCAACTCGATCTCGAAAATCAGCGTCGCGTTCGGCGGCACCACGCCGCCGCCGGCGCCCTCTTCACCATAAGCAAGAGCCGGCGGGACGATGAGGGTGCGCTTGCCGCCGGGCTTCATGGTGGCCACACCCTCGTCCCAGCCGGGGATGACATTGCCCTGGCCGAGGGGGAATTCGAAGGGGCCGCGGCCGAAGCTGCTGTCGATCTTCTTGCCCTTCTTCCCGTCCTTCCACAGCCAGACGGTATATTTCACCACGCAGGTCTGGCCGGCTTGCGGTGAGTCGCCGATGCCGATTTTCTGATCGGTATATTGCAGGCCCGAGTCCGTCGTGGTCGCGGGCG
>FTDB01002277.1_pt1 | contig 29970 bp, 30 predicted proteins | sample 1639741 | NCBI WGS metagenome assembly FTDB01 (sample SAMEA3914869, study PRJEB12502) | metagenome | biome: forest; material: soil | place: USA | collected 2012-03-12 | depth 0.1 m | reverse complement strand
GCGCGCCCTGGTGCGCCGGCTGGGCACCTGCGACGGCGACATGGAAAAGGGCAATATGCGCGCCGACTGTAACGTGTCGGTCCGCCGCCCGGGCGAGCCGCTGGGCACGCGCTGCGAGATCAAGAACGTCAACTCGTTCCGCTTCATGCAGCAGGCCATCGAGTTCGAGGCGCGCCGCCAGATCGAGATCCTGGAGGACGGCGGCAAGATCGACCAGGAGACGCGCCTGTTCGACAGCGTCAAGGTCGAGACACGCTCCATGCGCTCCAAGGAAGAAGCCCAGGATTACCGCTACTTCCCCGACCCCGACCTGCTGCCGCTGAAGCTCGAGGAAGCGTGGATCGAGGAGATCCGCAAGCACCTGGTCGAGCTGCCCGACGACAAGAAGTCGCGCTTCATCTCGCAATATGGCCTGTCCGGTTACGACGCCGGCGTGCTGATTTCCGACCAGGCACGCGCCGACTATTTCGAAGTCGCTGCCAAGTCCCGCGATGCCAAGCTGGTCGCCAACTGGGTGACCAACGAGCTGCTGGCGCGCCTGACCAAGGACGGGCTGGAGATCACCGACAGCCCGCTGCCGCCGGCGCATATTTCCGCACTTGTGGAACTGATCGAAACCAACGTGATTTCCAGCAAGATCGCCAAGACGGTGTTCGAGCACATGTGGGACGGCAAGGGCGCGGCGACGCCGGCCGACATCGTCGAGACGCACGGCCTGAAGCAGGTGACCGATACCGGTGCCATCGAAAAGGCGGTGGATGAGATCATTGCCGCCAATCCCGACAAGGCCGCCGAGGTCGCGACCAAGCCGCAGGCTCTGGGCTGGTTCGTCGGCCAGGTGATGAAGGCGACGCAGGGCAAGGCCAATCCGGCGACCGTCAATGAGCTGCTGAAGGCCAAGCTGGGGCTGTAAAAAACGGGAAACCCCGCTGCCGCTTTCGGGCGTGGCGGTGGGGTTGCTCACCTGTCTCAATTCATAAACAAAAAATGCGGTGAGCTTGCGCCCACCGCACCATTCCCCGTCGGAATGGTCAGCCTATTTGCTGGTCGACGAAGAGGTCGACGCGCTGCTGGTGCTGGACGAGCTCGACGACGACGAGCTGCTGTCCTGGGCCTGCGCCTGCGACATGAGCGAGGCGGCACCGACGGCGGCGACAAGGGCGGTGGCGACGGCAATACGCTTAACAAGTTTCATCTGTAGTCTCCATGCTGGGGCGTTGAGCATAGTTAAGTATAATCGCAAGGATAAAAGTCCTGGCGACGGGTTTCCTGAATGGATGAAGGTAATTCTTCCTTGATCAGGTGGCCGCATCTCGCCCGGTAATTGTGACCAAAAACCGACATTTATAGAGCGCTTGTAAGAACATAATCGGATTTTTATTTTCTGCTTATGTCGCCAAAGATGTTATTTATAATTACCTTGCGACAATTTCCTCATGAAAAAGCCCTCAGGCCAAGCGGCCGGAGGGCTTTTCCGAAGATGAGCGGGCTTATTGCGACGATGCGCCGCCGGTCAGGGCCGCGCCGCCACTGGCCGAAGCGCTGCCGCCCGTCGTGCCTGTGGCGCCTGTGCTGCCATTCAGGCCGGTATTGCCGGTGACGCCCGAATTGGCCGGGCCGGCCGTCGTGCCGGTGTCGCCGGTCATGCCGCTGGTGCTGCCGGCGGGCGGCACGCTCGGCGCGGGCGTGGCGCCGGGCACGGCGGTTGCCGGCGTCACCGCGCCCGGCGCGTTGGGATCGGCCGCGGTCGAAGACGAAGTCGCGGCCCCCGTTGTCTTGTGCTTGCCCTTATGCTGGGCGGTCGTGCCGGTTTGCGCGCCGGCGGTGGCGGTCGTCTGCGCCTGGGTCAGGGCGGGAGCGGCGACGGCGCCCGACGTCAGCAGAACAGCGGCGGCAATGGGGATGAAGGTACGCATGGTGAATATCCTTTTGGCTGAGGGGCCGTCGAATGACAGCCTTTGGCGAAAGCGGCAGACGTGACCACGCGCCCCGTCCGCACCTTCGATTCAACAGGCCAAACGGGGCCCCAAGGTGGCGCTTCCGCGGCGCGGACAAGTCCTGATCAGTTTTTTATAATCAGGAAAATCAAGGTGTTGGTGAAATGAAAACGCCCTTCGGCATCGGCCGAAGGGCGTTTTGTGGCCTTAAAGCGGCCTGCCGAAGAGGCCTTATTGCGGCGTCGACGAGGACGCCGAGCCGGAAGTGCCGGTGGCCGACATGCCGGCGCCCTGCATGTCCGTGGTCGCACCCGAATCGGTGCCTGAGCTGTTGGCCATGCCGCTGGCGCTCGACGAGGCGCTGCCCGAATCGATCGCACCTGGCGCGGTGGTGTCGGTGGTTGCCGGCTTCTTGCTGTGCTTGCCGGGTTTTTTCTTGGCGCCGTTGTCGCCGGCCATGTCCTTGCCGGAGTTGGCCGGCATCGACATGTCGGTCGATTGCGGCGCGGTCGTCGCGCCTGGCGTGGCGTTGTCGGACATGCCGTTGCTCATGGTGCCGGAAGGCGTTGCGCCGGAATTGATGGCGCCGGGCTGCTGGTCGGTCGTCGTGGCGCCGGTGGTGTCGTTACCCGACGGCTGGAAGGCCTGCGGGTTCTGGGCGCTCATGCTGGCGCTCATGGCGGCGGTGTCGATATTGGCCTTTTTCCAGGTCTGGTGCTTGGGCTGGGACTGGGCGGCCTGGGTCAGGGCGGGAACGGCAACGGCGCCCGCGGTCAGCAGGACGGCGGCAGCAATGGGCAGGAGGGGGCGCATGATCGGATCCTTTGTCAGGTGGAATGGGGACGGGAAAAAAGCCCCCGGGAAACCGGGGGCTTACGCTTGGGATACCGGCGGCCTATTGCGGGCTGCTGGGGTTGGTGTCGGTCGTTCCGCCTTGCGGCGTCGACGGCACGGCCTGCGGCGTGTTCTGCGTGTCGGGCGTGGTGCCCTGGACCGGCGGCGACTGCGGCGGCACGGTGTCGGACGACTGGGTGTTGGCGTCGTTCGAGGTGTTCATCTGGTTCGACGAAGGGCTGACCTGGGTGCTGGTGTCGTTGCTCATGCCGGTATTGGCATCGGCGCCCGAGGTATTGATGGCGCCCGGCTGGACGTCGCTGCCCGGCAGCGCCTGGGCCTTGGCCAGCTGCTGCTGGTTCAGCGAGTCGCTGCTCGATGAATCGTACGGGTCGTTGGCCTTGTCGCCGGCCTTCATGGCGCGGGCGTGCTCGCGGGAGAGCTGGGCCTTGCTGGCCAGTTGGCCGGCCTTGTGCACCGGAGCGGCATTGGCGCCCGCGGCGGCGAGGCCGGTGGCCAGGGCGAGGGCGGAGATAAGCGCAAGCGTTTTGGTCATGTCACACATCCTTATTGAATGGGCAGGAGGCCCGGGGAGAAGTGGGGAAGGTTGCGGCGGTGTGTGCGTCACCGCCGCGAGGGACGGTTATTGCGCCTTGTGGCGGTGGGTCGTCTTGGTGGCCTTGGTGCTGGCTTGGCCGGAAGCACTGGCGTCGGTATTCGCCGTGGCTCCAACCGTGGCATTGCTCGCGCCGACCGTGCCGGCGACGCCCTTGGCCTGACCGGCAACGGTCGCCGTGTCGGCCTTAGTGTTGTTGACGGTCGAACCGGCCACGCCCGTGGCGGTCGAGCCGATGGCGCCCGGCTGGACGTCGGTCGAGCCGGTAATGGCGGCCTGGCCACCCAGCGCGCCGTTCGGCGAGGCATTGCCGGCCGCGGTGACCGAGCCGCTGCCCGACGCCGTATTGTTGACGCCGCTCTGGACCTGGCCCACCGTATTGCCGGCTTGGCCGGCGATCGTGCCGGCATCGGTGCGTGCGCCGGCCGCCGTGGTATTGACGGCGTTGGTCGCCTGGTTGATGGCGTTGGTCTGGGCGCTGACCGAACCGGAGCCGTTCAGCGTGCCGCCCACATTGCCGCCGACTGAACCGCCGCCCTTGCCCAGAAGCTGGGCCGATGCGCTGAGCGGCGCCAGGCCGAGCGTGGCGGCGATGGCCACGGCGGCAGTCATTTGCATAGCGTACTTCATGTCGTTCCTCTTGATGTCGTTTGGTCCACGACTTCAGGTCATCACCCGAATGTGGACCATGGATATTGTGGTCGCGACAATAGAGGGAGTAATCGTTTCACGAATGTGCGGACTTCAGCCCTCTAGCGACCCGCAAATGCAATTTTTGGGTTGAATCCGGGCGGAAATGTGTCGCGGAAATAATGAAACGATGGGGTAGGAATCAGTATTGGTTGGGTTGAAGTAGGAAGTTTATTGGATACTTATTTTGCCAATCTCGACGCTTATTGCAGAACTCATGCTTAGGCGTCGCGCAACGAAAAAAGCCTCCGCGGCGAACCGCGGAGACCTGTGTCGAATTGCGTTACGGACGGCTTAGAAAACGCCGTACATGACGTCGATGATCTGGCCGGTGTCGAGGTCGACCAGCACGGCGTCCTCGCCGACGAACATCCACGCGCAGCCATAGGGCGGGTACGGCAGGTCGTAATAGTCCGGGTCGGTGATGCGGTAGCTGAAGAAGAAGCGCGGCAGGAAGTCGCCGCGGCCCCAGTGGTGGCCGTACCATTGATCCGGCACGCGGTAATAGCCGCGACCCGGCGCGAAATAGAAGCCCATACGCACGCCGCTATAGCCGCGGAAGCGCGAGTCGTCGTGCCAGTCGAAACGGCTGCGGTCGTTGCCGCCGCGGTAATCGCCGCCACGGTGGTCGTCGCCGCGATAACGGTCGTCGCCCCGATGATCGTCGCCGCGATAGCCGCCGCGGTCGCCCCGATCCCCGCGGTCATTGCCGCGATAGCCGGGCTGGCCACCGGCGCCGGCGTGCGCCTGGACACTGCCGCCATTGTCCTGACGCGGCGCGACATGGTCGCCGCCGCCCCAGTTGCTGACGGGCGCGCCCGTCTGGGTGCGCGCGCCGCCGGGGCCGCGCGGCTGGCCGCCCTGGGGCGCCTGGGCCTGCGGCGCCTGGCCTTGAGGCGCCTGACCTTGCGGCGCCTGGCCGCCGCCCTGACGGCCGCCGCGATCGCCACCGCCACGGTTGCCGCCTTGCTGGCCGCCGCCATTGCCGGAGCTGTGTCCGCCGCGGTCGGAGCGGTCGTGATCCTGGGCAAAGGACGCGGCCGGAACGGTAAGCCCCAGGGCCAGGGCCGTCACCAGACCGGGCAGGGCCATCTTTGCGAATTTGCTGTTCATTTGATCCTCACAATCGGGAAGGTCATCCCGCCGGAGCGGCGGAAATTGCGGACCTCAATCGCGGGCGATAACCATCTTATCGTCTTGAGACCCACTATGGGGGCCGCCGCCTGAACTGAAGCTGAACGAAACACGTCAAATTGAAGCGGCGGTCCGGCGACGTCCGGGCGGCCTTCGGGCCTGTTCCGGACGCTGGGATTTCGCTCGATAACCGCGAGTCTGCTTGTGCGTTAATTTAGTTATCGCCCGGTGTGGCGAGTGTGAATTCCATAATTATAAAGTTGTTATGGATTTATACTTAAATTTTACCTGATTTTTAGTGAATATGTTTCAATTTGTAAAAATATATTTTAACATTAAATCAAAATTTACACAAAAAATTCAGCGTAAATTTTCCGATTAACTGTAATTTCACTCAGGGATGGTGAACTGCCGTTATCGAAACCTGAGGAGCCGCGCAAAAAGCGCGATCACAAAATGACCATCGAGTTTGCCGCCACGGCCGATAAGACCTTCCCGCTGATGACCGCCGACATGGGCGGCGACGACCTGTTCCGCCTGGGCATGATGTATTCCACCGGTCAGGGCGGCGCGCCGGTCGACTTGATTTCCGCGCACATGATGTTCAATCTGGCCGCCATGCGCGGTTCGACGGAAGCCAGTGTCTATCGTCGTGAGCTGTCGCGTGAAATGGATCGCGAAGACGTCGCCGAAGCCCAGAAGGCCGCCCGCCAGTGGCTGGACCAGGGCCGTATCGGTCTCGTCGCCTAAATCGGAACCCGAATGTTGTTTGGACTGTTCATTCGTCCGATTCCCTTCCGTGCCCAGATCGGGCAGGCGGGACGGCCGTATATCGAATTGCCCGACATCGACGTCGGCGACGAAAAGGCCGTCCTGCGCGCGCTGAAGGGCATGGGCCGGGTTCGCATGCGCACGAAGTCCAACGATTTCGGCCATATCACCGTCGAATTCCGCGCCGGCTTCGACTCTTACACCTTGCATAACAGCAGCGGCGCGGCCTTTATCCGTGGCGAGGGCGACGCCGAAATCGCCGCGATGCTGCGCTTCATGCGCAAAAGCCGGCGGTTCGAGGAACTTCCCGAAAAGAAATAGACGTCTCGCCGCCTGTCGGTCGCACGTCTTAATCCGTTTGCGCGAGTGCCGCCCGCAGCCGCGTCTGAAGAACCGGCACCGCGTTGTCGTGGTCCAGGAAATCGCTGACGGGCATCAGCGTCCAATACTGCCCTTCATCGCCAAATCGAATGCCCGTCACTTCCGCGGCCGTGACCTCTGCCACGCAGAACCAGGTGTCGAGCCCGCCCGCCTGAGCGGCATAACGCGTCAGCCGCCGCACGCGTCCGGCGCCGATGCGCAGGCCGAACTCCTCCTCGACCTCGCGCAGCGCGCAGGCGACCGGCGTTTCATCCCCCTCGCGGCCGCCACCGGGCAGGTCCCACATGCCGGGCCACGGGATGCCTGGTTTCTCGTCGCGCAGATAGACGATCAGGTCCTTGCCCCGCATCAGGGCGATCTTGGTGCCGCCGAAAGCGGTTCCGTCCCACATAGTGCAACCCCTTATGCCCAAAGCATTTATCTAGCACGTCCGGCGACGGATAGGCCGTCACGAACCGTTTCATTGCGACGATGACACAAAGGCGGTTGCGGGGATTGCGCGGCCGGTCGTCTTACTATCGAAGGCGGCCGGGAAGGGCGCCCAAAAAAGGACAGGGATATGGACAGACGTTCGGTTTTGATGGCCATGGGCGCCGCGATGACCCTGGTGCCGAGTCTGGCGCCGGAGCTGGCAAAGGCCGCCGCCGCCTTTACTTTCGGGCCGTGGCCCAAGGGCAAGTCGCCTGCCGAGATCGGCAAGCGCGTCGCCGAACACTTCGTCGTCCAACCGCACGGTAATTTCGGCCGGCCCAATCCGCCCAACAGCATCATCTACCCCGAAAGCTGCGCCTGGTATGGCGCGCTGACCTTTGCGCAATTGACGCACGACGCCTCGCTGACCGAGCGGCTGACCCGGCGGTTCGATTCGCTGTTCACCACCGACGCCAACCTGCTGCCCAAGGCGGACCACGTCGATCCGTCGGCCTTCGGCGCCGTGCCGTTCGAACTGTATATCGAGACGCACGATCCACGTTATCTCGCCATCGGCAAGGCGATCGCCGACCGCCAGTGGGCGCCGCCCACGCCCGAGCGCCTGGCCGCGCTCAAGCCCGAGGACCGCGCCATCGTCGACGAGGCGGTCGCCAAGGGGCTGAGCCAGCAGACGCGCTTCTGGATCGACGACATGTACATGATCACGATCCTTCAGGTGCAGGCCTATCGCGCCACGGGCGACGCCACCTATATCGACCGCGGCGCGCGCGAAATGGTCGCCTATCTCGACAAGCTGCAGCAGCCCAACGGCCTGTTCTTCCACGCGCCGGACGTGCCGTTCTTCTGGGGGCGCGGCAATGGCTGGTTCGCGGTCGGCATGGCCGAGATGCTGCGCTCGCTGCCCAAGGACCATCCGGCGCGTCCGCGCATCCTGGAGGGCTACCACAAGATGCTGGCCACCTTGCTCGCCTGCCAGGGACCGGATGGCATGTGGAAGCAGTTGATCGACCATCCGGAGTCGTGGGCGGAAACCTCGTGCACCGGGATGTTCGCCTTCGCCATGATCACCGGCGTCAAGAACGGCTGGCTCGACGCGGCGGCCTACGGCCCGGCGGCGCAGAAGGCGTGGATCGCGCTCGTCGGCTATATCGACGACAATGCCGATATCCACGAGGTCTGCGAAGGCACCAACAAGAAGAACGACTACCAGTACTATATGGACCGCAAGCGCAATGTCGGCGACCTGCACGGCCAGGCGCCGGTCCTGTGGTGTGCCTCGGCGTTTTTGCGTTAATTCAATGTCCTATCATTCCTCCCCAACTTGATTGGGGAGGCCGGGCGGCCGGTGCCGGGACCACGCGCCTTCTTCAGGCGCGTGGTGGGGGGGCTTCTTGCTTGCTTTTCGCCCTCAATATTCCTGCCGCGTCGGCCGGAACAGGATCTCGTTGATGTCGACCTCCTCCGGCTGGCTCATGGCGAAGGCCACGGTGCGCGCGAACGAATCCGCCGGAATGGCCCAGCGGTCGTAGCGTTCGCGCACATTGGCGGCGATCTCCGGATCGGTGACGCTGGCCGGCAGTTCGGTGTCGACGGCACCCGGCGAGATGATCGTCGTGCGGATATTGTACGGCTTGACCTCCTGGCGCAGCCCTTCGGAGATCGCGCGCACGGCATGCTTGGTGGCGGCATAGACCGCGCCGCCCGGCCCGACCTTATGCCCGGCGACGGACGACACATTGATGATATGGCCGGACTTCTGCGCCTGCATGTAGGGCAGGGCGGCGGCGATGCCATACAGCACGCCCTTGATATTGACGTCGATCATCCGGTCCCAGTCGGCGATGCGCAGCCGCTCCAACGGCGACTGCGGCATCAGCCCGGCATTGTTGAGGATGACGTCGATGCGGCCATGCAACGCCACGGCCTTGTCGACCAGGGCCTTGACCTGGGCGACGTCGGTGACGTCGGTCTCGACCGCTGCGCCGTCGCCGAGGTTCAGTTCGGCCGCCAGCGCCTTCAGCCGGTCGAGGCGCCGCGCGCCCAGCACCACCTTGGCGCCCTGCTGGCTGAGCAGCCGCGCCGAGGCCTCGCCCAGCCCGCTGCTGGCGCCGGTGATGACCACCACCTTGCCTTCTATTCCCTGCGTCATGTCATTTCCCTACGCGTTGCTGGAGATGCGCCGGATAGCGCGCGCCCTGGACGGTGATGCCCGACACGGCCTGTTCGATGTCGCGCAGGTCGTCGGCCGTCAGCACGATATCGGCCGCGCCGAGATTCTCTTCAAGCCGGTGACGCTTGGTCGTTCCGGGAATCGGCGCGATCCACGGCTTTTGTGCCAGCAGCCAGGCCAGCGCGATCTGCGCCCGCGTCGCCCCCTTGCCGGCAGCGATGGTGCCCAGAACCTCGACCAGCGGTGCGTTGGCGTCGCGCGCCTCGGCGGCGAAGCGCGGCACGACGTTGCGGAAGTCGCTGGCGTCGAAGGTCGTCTTCGCGTCGATGGCCCCGGTCAGGAAGCCCTTGCCCAGCGGGCTGAATGGCACGAAGCCGATGCCCAGTTCTTCCAGCAGCGGCAGGATCTCGGCCTCGGGCTCGCGCCACCACAACGAATATTCGCTTTGCAGCGCCGCGACCGGCTGGACGGCATGCGCGCGGCGGATGCTTTGCGCGCCGGCTTCCGACAGGCCGAAATGCTTGACCTTGCCTTCGGCAATCAGGTCCCTGACCGTGCCGGCGACGTCCTCCATCGGCACGTCGGGATCGACGCGGTGCTGGTACAGCAGGTCGATGCGGTCGGTGCGCAGCCGCTTCAGCGACGCCTCGGTCACGGCGCGGATATTGTCTGGCCGGCTGTCCAGGCCTTCGGCGACCACGCCATTCCTGAAGCCGAACTTGGTGGCGATGACCACCTGGTCGCGCATCGGCGCCAGGGCCTCGCCCAGCAGGTCCTCGTTGACGCCCGGCCCATAGGCCTCGGCGGTGTCGAAAAAGGTAACGCCACGCTCGAAAGCGTTGCGGATAAGCGCAACGGCCGCCGTCGTGTCCGTGGCGGGACCGTAGCCGTAGCTCAGCCCCATGCAGCCCAGGCCCAGGGCCGAAACCTCAAGGCTGTCGCCCAGTTTACGTGTTTTCATGTGCTTGATCCTTATCGGTTATTCGGCGTCCAGCGGCGCCAGGTAGGTGGCGTCATCGACCTTTTCCAGCCACGTCACGGCGCTGCCGTCGCGGGCTTCGGTGATGGCGATGTGACTCATGGCCTCGGTCGCCGTGGCGCCGTGCCAGTGCCGGCGGCCGCATGGGCAGGAGACGACGTCGCCGGCGCGGATTTCCGACTTCGGCCCGCCCTCGCACTGCGTCCAGCCCATGCCCGAGACGACGATCAGGTTCTGGCCCATCGGGTGGGTATGCCAGGCCGAGCGCGCGCCCGGCTCGAAGGTGACCAGGCCGCCGGAGACGTTCGAGCCCTCCATGGCGGGGAACAGCATCTGCACCTGGACGTGGCCGGTGAACCAGGCGTCCGGACCGGGATTGACCGATTGTGAGTCCTTGCGGCGGATAATCTGCGGCGACGGGCTCATTGGCCGGTCTCCTCGAAGACGCGCCGGGCGACGCCCAGTGCGGTGCTGGCGGTCGGCCAGCCGGAATAGAAGGCAAGGTGGGTGATCAGTTCGATCAACTCGTCCTTCGTCACGCCGTTTTCCAGCGCCAGCCTGAGGTGGTACGGCAACTCATTGAAGCGATAGAGCGAGACCAGGCTGGCCACCGTGATCAGGCTGCGATCGCGCGGCCCAAGGCCAGGCCTTTGCCAGACGTCGCCGAACAGAACGGTGTCGGTCAGTTCGGCCAGGGCCGGGGCGACATCGCCGAAGGCCTTGCGCGCGGTATGGGGATCGTTGGCCATGGGACACTCCTTAGGCTTGTGGAACGATCGTAATTTAAGGGATGGGCCGGTAAACGATTAGAGGCTAAAATCGGCATGAACTTATGAGATGGATTCATCAATGCCGCGCGAAAACGTCAACGACCTGCTGGCCTTCCTGGCCGTCGCCCGCGACCGCAGCTTTACAAAGGCGGCCGCCAAGCTGGGCGTGTCGCAATCGGCGCTCAGCCATACCATCCGCGGCCTGGAATCGCGCCTGGGCCTGCGCCTGCTGACGCGGACAACGCGCAGCGTGTCACCGACCGAGGCGGGCGAACGCCTGCTGCATACCATCGGCCCGCGCTTCGACGAGATCGACGCCGAATTGGCGGCCCTGTCCGAACTGCGCGACAAGCCGGCGGGCACGATCCGTATCACCGCCGGCGAGCATTCCGCCGAGACCGTGCTGTGGCCGGCTCTGGCCGAGTTGCTGCCCGACTATCCCGACGTCCGCGTCGAGATCACGGTCGACTATGGTCTGACCGATATCGTCGCCGAACGTTTCGATGCCGGGGTGCGTCTGGGGGAGCAGGTGGCCAAGGACATGATCGCCGTGCGGATCGGCCCCGACATGCGCATGGCGGTGGTGGGCACGCCGGCCTATTTCGCGCGCCACGCCAGGCCGAAAACGCCCCAGGACCTGACCGCGCACAACTGCATCAACCTGCGCCTGCCAACCCTGGGCGGCATCTATGCCTGGGAGTTCGAAAAGGGCAGCCGCGAGCTCAAGGTGCGCGTCGACGGCCAGATGGTGTTCAACTCGACACCGCTGATCCTCAAGGCCGCGCTCGACGGCACCGGCCTGGCCTACCTGCCGCAAGACCGTGTGCAGCCTTACGTCGACGACGGCCGCCTGGTGCACGTCCTGGCCGACTGGTGCCCGCCGTTTTCGGGTTACCACCTCTATTATCCCAGCCGCCGCCAGCTTTCGCCGGCCTTCGCCCTGGTGGTCGACGCCCTGCGTTATCGCGGATGACGGCTGTCGAATTTACTGGAACGTCTTGTAGGTAAAGTAGTTGATCACCGGCGACGGGATCAGGTTGTTGACCCACTGTTCGACGAACACGCCGGCCTCGGCGACCGAGGTACGCGGTACGAAGACGATATCGTAGCGGCGCAGCGCCGTCATCTGCGAGGCATGGCCGTTCAGCGGGTCTTGCAGATCGATGATCTGGCGCATGGCCTGGCCGTCATTGCGGCGGCGGATGATCACCACCTCGTGCATCTTGGCCGAATGCAGCGGCCCGCCGGCGGCCATCACCGCCTGCAACGCGTCGAGTTCGCCGGTCATCGGGATCCAGCCCGGCGTCTTGACCTCGCCACCGACCATGACCTGCATCGGCGCCGTGTCGCCGGGCAGCACGCTGACTTCCGGATTGCGCAGCACACTGCGATAGCGCGCGGTGATGTCGGCCTGAAGCTGCGGCACCGACCGATAGGCCGCCATGACCCCGCCGATCAGCGGCAGGGTGACGCGGCCATCGGGCCCGACCGAGGTCTGGCGCGTCAGTTCCGGCGCGCCGGCGACGTCGATTTCCAGCTTGTCGCCCGGATAAAACAGGTACAGCGGCTCTTCGTTGCTCCAGGTGGCGAAGGCGATGCCCCCGGCCTCCGGCATCTTTTCCTTGTGGCCGAACAGGTCGAAGGCCTGCGCCGCGCCGCCGGACAGGCCGATACCCGCCAGACCCGCGCCTGCCAGCGCCGCACCGAGGAAAGATCTGCGTGTCCGCATGGTCTTAGCTTTTAAAATCTTTATGGAAATTTACCGTGTTTCCGTCCTACCCCCGCAAATCGTAAATCTTCGTTAACGACCCGGTTTTAAGCCTTAATCGATGCAGCGTTCAGTGACGACTCGCGGCATAGGTTGAGATGCCGTCGAGCAGGGATTTTATGCAGTCCGGACAGACTTGGGACGATGATGACGCCGCCGATACGCGGTCCCGTGTGGTGCCCTTCCGCGCCACGGGGGCCGATTCGCGTGCGCGCAAGCCGGCGCCGGGCCTGGGCCGCAGCGTGGCGGGGCTATCGCCCGCCGACGTGCTCGGGCTCCTGCTGCGCGAAATCCTGCTGATGGCGGTGATCTTCTGCGTCATCTTCGGCGCCGGCGCGGCGGTCGCCCTGCGCATGCCCAAGGCCTATACGGCCAATGCGTCGCTCCTGATGCAGCTCAACAAGGACTATGTCTATAACCCGCTGGCCGGCGATGCGGCGCGCGGCGCCATCGCCACGGTCGACCAGGTGGTGCAGTCCGAAGTCGAAATCCTCAACTCCACCGAGCTCAAGCGCCGGGTCATCCGCCGCCTGGGCTACAAGACCGTGCTGCCGGCGGCGCCGGCCCTGTGGGACCCCAAGACCGACGCGCAACGGAATGCCGCCGACGTCGCCGCCATCCGCGTGCTGCAATCGGGCCTGGAAACCGCCACGGCGCCCCAGGACAATGTCGTGCGGCTGTCGTTCAAGTTCGGCGACGGCGAGGGCGCGGCGCTGATTCTCAACACCCTGATCGACGAATACCAGGAATACCGCCAGGAGGTGTTCACCGACGCCACGGGGCCGGTGCTCCAGGCGCAGAAGGCCAATTTCGACCAGGAACTGGCTGTGGCCGATGCCGCCTACCAGCAGTTCCTGGCGCAGAACGGGGTCGGCGACTTCGAAGCGGCCAAGGCGACCTATTCCAAGGTCTACGACCAGATCCAGACCGATCTCTATACCGCCCGCGCCCTGGCCGCCCAGGACCGCGCCAAGCTGGCCGAGATCGAGACGAACCTGAAGACGCTCAGCCCCGAGATGAGCACCGAACGCGACCTCGACCTGACCATCCCGACCAAGATCATGACCCTGCAACAGCAGAAGCAGGAGATGCTGGGCCGCTACCTGCCGGACTCGCAGCCGATCAAGGACCTCGACACCCAGATCGCCTCGCTTCAGGCCATGGTCAGCGCCGGCCAGGGCGTCGGCGAAAAGGACCACAAGATGGGCGTCAACCCGGTCTATCAGGGCCTGGTGACCCAGAGGCTCGACCTGCAATCGGACATGGCCGCCCAGAACGGCCGCGTCGCCCAGCTCCAGGATCAGGCCGACCAGATCACCAAGAAGGCCCAGGCCCTGCTGGGCGTGGAGGCGCAGTACAACACCCTGGCCGCCACCCGCGACAGCCTGCAGAACAACATCAAGACCTATACCCAGCGCATCCAGGAAAACGACGCCCAGCGCCACATGACCAAGACGGCCGACGACGCCGTGCGCGTCGTCGAGAAGGCGTCGCCGCCCGACCGCCCGAAGAGCCTGAAAAGCATCGTGCTGATCCTGTCCTTCGTCTTCGCCGCCTTTACCGCCCTGTGCGCCGGCCTGCTGCGCGTCTATACGCGCAAGGGCTTCGCCAGCGCCGGCATGGCGTCCAAGGCGCTCGACCTGCCGGTCCTGGCCCAGGCGGAGAACAAGTCTGCCAACAAGGACGACAAGCCGGCCAGGGGCGCCCGGCCGGCCGGAGCGGGGGCCGCCTAGATGACCGACCTGACGCGCGAAATGGCCGATCTGATGTCGGCCCTGGGACGCCCCCAGGGCGGGCCAGGGCGCGTGCTGATGTTCGTCTCGGCCTTTTCCGGCGAAGGCGTGTCGACCGTCGCCCGCGAATATGCTCGTTGCGAGGCCGCCTTCGCCAAGAAGCCTGTATGGCTGGTCGACGCCGATCTCCAGGCGCAGACCCAGATGATCGCCCTGGCCCAGGATGCGGCGCGTTTCGGCCCGCCGGGCAAGCTGGCGGTCGCCTCGCCGGACGGTTCGGTCTTTTTCCGTACCGTGCCGCCGGGCCGCGACGCCGAGGGCCATCCGGTCGGCGATTCCCAGTACCTGGTGGCGCGGCCGTTCCTCGATCGCCGCCTGTGGGTGACGCGCCTGCGCGAAGGCCGCCTGGCCCCCGGCCAGCGCGTCAAGATCCTGGCCCGCCCCAACTATTGGCAGGCGCTGCGCGGTCACGCCCAGACGGTGATCGTCGACGTGCCGGCGCTCGATCGCGCCACCACGGCGCTGCAACTGGCGCCGTTCGTCGACGGTGTCATCCTGGTGGTCAGCGAGGACCAGGGCGACGTTCAGGGCCGCATGGACTTGAAGGCCGACCTCGAACAGGCCGGCGGCCGCCTGATCGGCATGGTCTATAATCGCGCCCGCCATCAGACCAAGGGCCTGACCCGGCGTCCGCTCGGCGGCGGCCGCCTCAGCCGCGCCGCCGCGCTCTGACTATGGTTACGGTATTATAAACCACGTAAATCAACCGCAAGTCCTTATGCGGACTGGGTTTTATGGCACGCTTCTTGATGGCGGGCAGGGGTAAGCACCAAGTGTGACCCGGCCTGTGACAGATATCCGTTGCAGGCTTGGGCCGATGCCCCTTTTTGACCCCTGAACGGACCTACGCCCATGGACGATTCAGCCGCGGCTTTCCACGCCTCGCACCCCGCCGACGTCCCCGCGCATGCACGCTTCCTGCGCGGCGACCGCGTGCGGATCAGATCCGCGGCCGAGATCCTAAGGACGCTCGACGCCGACGCCATGTGCGAAGGCGTGCTGTTCATGCCGGAAATGGCCGCGTCGATCGGCCGGGAATCGATCGTCCATCGCCGTGCTGAACGCACATGTGTTGAAGGCTATGGCTTTCGCAGCATGAAGAACGCCGTCTTCCTCGAAGACCGGCGCTGCGACGGTTCGGCGCACGACGATTGCCAGCGCGACTGCCTGATCTTCTGGCACGAGGCCTGGCTGGCGCCCGCCGCTGCGGGGGCCACCGACGCCGATCTCATGGCCGAGGCCGAGGCCCGGGCCGTGTTGCAGGGCCTGCACGTCCGCCACGGCAACCAGTATATCTGCCAGTCGACGCGCCTGGCCGAAGCCACCGAACAGCTGTCGCAGATGCACCTGCCGGCCCTGCTGCGCGCCGTGGCCGACCGCGACATGAGCGCCATCGGTTTCGCCGACATCGCCACGCGCGCCGTCATCAACAAGGCGCGCGGCGCGCTGGGCCTGCCGCAGATGGGCACCATCGTCGGCGAGGCCGGCAAGAAGTCGCGCGGCGACCTCGACCTGAAAGCCGGCGACTGGGTGCGCATCCGCGACGCCGACACCATCCGCGCCACGCTGGGACCCAACAGCCGCAATCTCGGCCTGTCGTTCGAGCCGGAAATGGCGCTCCTGATCGGCCAGGTCCGCCAGGTCGAACGCGTCGTCGAGCGCATGATCCACGAAGAAACCGGCCGCATGATCGCGCTGCAACGCACGGTTCAGCTCAAGGACACCTATTGCCGCGGCGTCTGCGCCAAGCTGTGCCCCCGCGCCAACCCGCTGTTCTGGCGCGAAGCCTGGCTTGAGCGCGTCGACGCCCCTCAATAATCATGCCTCCCCGACTTGCTCGGGGAGGCCGGGCGGCCGGCGCCGGGACCGCGCGCCGCCTTCAGGCGCGTGGTGGTGGGGTTTCTTGCTTCCGGTGCACGGACCTAAGCGTCTTCCGAGATAAACCCGCCGGTCTGCCGCGCCCACAGCCGCGCATACAGCCCCTTGGCGTTGATCAGTTCGGCATGCGTGCCGACCTCGATGATGCGTCCGGCCTCCATGACCACCAGCCGGTCCATGCGCGCGATGGTCGACAGGCGGTGGGCGATGGCGATCACCGTCTTGCCGGTCATCAGTTCGATCAGGCTCTCCTGGATCGCCGCCTCGACCTCGGAATCGAGCGCCGAGGTCGCTTCGTCCAGCACCAGGACCGGCGCGTTCTTCAGCAGGACGCGGGCGATGGCGATGCGCTGGCGCTGGCCGCCCGACAGCTTGACGCCGCGCTCGCCGACGTGGGCGTCGTAGCCCGAGCGGCCCTTGCCGTCGGTCAGTGCCGGAATGAATCCCGCCGCGTGCGCCCGTTCGGCGGCGCGCTCGATCTCGGCCTCGGACGCTTCGGGCGCGCCGTAGGCGATGTTGTCGCGGATCGAACGGTGCAGCAGCGAGGTGTCCTGGGTCACCATGCCGATATGGGCGCGCAGGCTTTCCTGACTGACCATGGCGATGTCCTGGCCGTCGATGGCGATATGGCCGTCCTTCAGGTCGTAGAGCCGCAGGAACAGGTTGACGATGGTCGATTTCCCCGCGCCCGACGGCCCGACCAGGCCGATCTTTTCGCCCGGGCGAATGGTCAGGGTGAAGTCGGAAATCGCCGGCACCGCCTCGCCATAGCCGAACGACACGCCCTCGAAACGGACCTCGCCGCGGCGCACGTCGAGCGGCGGGGCGTCCGGCGCATCGACGACCGTATGCGGGCGCGAGATGGTGTCGATGCCGTTGTGGATCGAGCCGATGTTTTCGAACAGGTTGGTCATCTGGAACATGATCCAGCCCGACATGTTGATCATGCGCTGGGTCAGGGCGCCGACCAGGGCGATGGCGCCCACCGTGATGGCGCCGAAGCTCCAGAGCCAGATGGCCAGTGCCGCGGTGACCAGCAGCAGAACCGTGTTGAGCAGGTTCACCAGGGTTTCGAAATCGGTGACCAGGCGCTGCTGCGCCTTCCACGCGTCGTTATTGGTCGTCAGCCCGGCGCGGATATAGTCGTCCTCGCGCGTCGTATTGGCGAACAGCTTGACCGTCTGGATATTGGTATAGCTGTCGACGACGCGGCCCATCAGGGTCGAACGCATCTCCGAGGCGTGGTGCGCCGCCTTGGCCAGGCGCGGCACGAAGACAAAACAGGCACCGGCGTAGACCGCCATCCATATCACCAGCGGCACCACTAGGCGCAGATCGGCGGTGATGAACAGGTAAAGCGCGCTGGAAACATAGATCAGCACGTAGAGGAAGGTGTCGCACAGGGTGACCAGCGCGCTGCGCACGGCCGATGCCGTATCGACGATCTTCGAGGCGACGCGCCCGGCATAGTCGTTGGTGAAGAAGGCCAGCGACTGGCGGATGACGAAGCGGTGGGTCTGCCAGCGCACCAGGGTCGGCAGGTTGTTCGACACGGCCTGGCGCAGGATCAGCGAGTGGACGACGTTCAGCACCGGCCAGGCGATGCCCAGCACGACCAGCATGGCGACGAAGTCGTGGCCGTGCCGCCGCCACAACTCGGCGGGCTTCGTGTGCGTCAGGAAATCGATGATGTCGGCGATGTAGCGGAAGACCAGCACCTCGACCAGGGTCGAGAAGAAGCCTACGACCAGAAGGGCGGCGAACACCGGCCACACCTGACGGATATAGCGCCAGACGAAGGCGATCAGCCCCTTCGGCGGCATGGTCTCGTCATGGGCGCGGAACGGATCGATCAGCCGTTCGAAACGGTCGTAAAGCGCCCGGCGCATGCGTATCTCCGTTGTGAGAGGCTCCTATAGAGCATTCCCCCGGCGGCGACACCTCCCGTTGCGGGAACATTTCATTTCGAATGATGGCGGGGGAACGCATGTTTCTCCTCTCCCCGCGAAACGGAGAGAGGAGAAACATGACGAGGGGGAGGGCGGCTCTACCCCTTCGGCTTGGCCTGTCCCGGATCGGCGACGTCTGAGGCGGCGGGCGGCGAGGACAGGATCACCGGAGCCACATAACGGCCCGGCATCCACGTCTCCAGGTCGCTCATCGCCACCTGGGTCTGCGGCTTGAACGCCGCCGACGCCATGTAGTCGAGCACCGAGCGCCGTAACGAAGGCGCCCCGGCATGGCCCGCCACGCCGGCGTCGGACAGGTCGAAAGAGGTGACCATCAGCCGGCCCTTGCCGACCTGGCACTCGAACAGCATGGCCAGGCGCAGGTTGCGGTTCCAGTCGTCGATCGGCTGGACCACCGGCGTCAGGGCGGGCGTCAGCGCCTCCATGTTCATCGCCACCGTCTTGGGCAGCAGGTCGACCCATTGCCAGTCGCAACTGGCCTCGGTCGGGAAGGCCTTCAGCGCGTCGTGTTTATCGTCGCACCACAGGCCCAGCATCCAGGTGCGGCTGGGGTTCATCAGACGGTTCCAGAAAATGGGAACCGTCGTCAGGGCCAGGTCCGGCGAGGGTTTTTCCGGCGTGCCCGACAGGAACAGCACCTTGCCGCCCTTGGCAAGCGCGGCCTTGGCTTCGTCCCACGACGCCGTGACGACGACGTCTTTCGCCGCCGCGTCGACCTTCGCCGGATAGACCCAGACCGTCCAGTCGTTGCGCACGGCTGTGCCGGCCAGTTCCACCACCAGGCGATAGCGGGCCGGCGCCGCGAGCTTCGACAGGTCGGCGGTGATGGCGCCCAGCTCGATGCCCTTGCCACGCGGCGCATCGCGCGTGGGCAGGACGCCGGACATTACGGCTTTTCCGGAAGCGTCCTCGATGCGCCATACCGGTTTGATGGCGGTCAGCGGGGCGGGGCCGAAATGCACCAGTTCCGCCGGCACGCTCAGCGTCTCGGCGGTGGTGAAGACATTGCTCTTTAAGCGGATCAGCGGCACGGTCGCGCCATTGAAGCGGCTGAATTCCTCGGCCGTCGCATAGCCTTTCTCTTCCCAGAAGGCGTCGAGCAGGCCGATCAGCGCGCCGCCCTGGCCCAGATAGTCGTGCAGGTCGAGCAGTTCGTAACCGGAATAGGACGGCGTGCGCAGCAGCGCCTCGACCTCCTGCTTGTAGCAGGCCAACTGGAAGCGGCCCGAGGCATGGGCCAGGGCCTTGTTGCGCGGCAGCAGTCCGTGGCTTTGCGCGCTGTCGCGCATGATGATGTAGTTGCCAGGATGCATATAGGCGACGTCGCCCGCGCCGATGCCTTCGGGGAAGGCGGCATAGCTGGCCTGCTTGCCGGAGAACTTGTCGATGACGGCGAAGTCCGGATAGGCGCAGTACTGGCCGATCTCGTGGCCGATGCACGGCGTCTTGACGCCCTGGCGCAGCTTGTTCAGCGTTTCTTCGTAGTCGCCGCCGAACCAGCCGTGCGGCCCGCGCGCGGTGGTGACCAGGTAGTCGGCGGCGAACGGCGTGCCCGGACCGCCCGGCGGCGGCGCCCAGCGGCCGGTGCCGTCGGAATAGAGCCGGCGCGGGTCGGCCTGACGCCACTTCTGGTCCCAGGTCGGCAACTGCTCCTGATAGTGGCCGGCCGGTTCGTTGGTGGCGTTCAGCAGCACCATCGACGGGTGGTTGCCATAGGCCTTGATCAGCCGGGCCGTCTCGTCATTGAGCACGTCCAGCATCTTGTGCTCGGGATCGAAGGCGTTCCACATGCCGCATTCCGGTTGCAGGTAGAAGCCCAGTTCGTCGGCGGCGGTGAAGGCGGCTTCGGGCGGGCACCAGGAATGGAAGCGCATGCCGTTCAGGCCCCACGCCTTGCAGATGCCGATGATGCGCTTCCACGTCGCCACATCGGTCGCCGGATAGCCGGTCAGCGGGAAACCGCCGCCATCGTGCGTGGCGCGGAAGTGGAACAGCTCGCCGTTCAGCCGGATGACGTTGCCGTCGGTCCTGATCTCGCGCATGCCGAAGGTGATATCGCGCCGGTCGTCGGCGTCGCCGCCCTTCAGGCCGACCGTCAGGTGCTGGAGCGCCGGCGTGAATTCGGACCAGGCCTGCGCGTCGGGCATCGGTACGTCGAGGGTCGCGACACCGCCGTCCTTCGTCCACGTCACCTTGGCCGAGGCGCCGCCGGCCGTCAAAACGCCGCTGCCCGCCTTGCCGGTCAGGTTGCCGATGACGACGCGGATCTGCGCCGACTTCTTCGCCAGGTCCGGAAAGACCTGGGCGTCGTCGATCCATACCGGCGACGTCGCCGACAGTTCGATGCGGCCGACAATGCCGTTCCACGTCGAGCCTTCGCCGTCGGAGACCGCGTGGCCGTCGAAGCGGTAGGGCGGGGTGAGCATGCGGTTGTCGATGCGGATCGACAGCCGGTGCCTGCCGGGGCTGAGCCGGCCCAGGTCGACATCGTGCGGCGCGACCAGCGACCGGTTCGAACCGACCGGTGTGCCGTCGACATAGACATCGGTCTGCCAGCGCGTGCGTTCCAGCTTCAGCGCAACGCGCTTGCCGGCCCAGGCGGCGGGGATGTCGATGTCGCGCTGGTACCAGGCGACGCCCAGATAATGGCGCACCGGCTGCGACAGGTAGGGCACCTCGACGTGGCCGGGCTTGGTGTAATCCTTGTACTGCGGCAGCAGGTACCAGCGCATGTCGCGCGGCAGGGCGGCGATGAACTGCGTCTCGGCGGTGATCTCGTCGCCATAGCCCTGGGTCTGCAGGATACCGGGCAGGCGGATATGGGCGTCGGCGGTGAGGTCCTTGGCGAACCATTGCCCGGTGACGCCGGCGTCGTCGCGGTCCAGGGCGAAGCGCCATTGCCCGGCCAGCGACACGGCGCCCGGCGCGGCCGGTTCGGCGGCGACCGCCCGGTGAAACAGCCCGACGGAGGCGGCAGCGGCGCCGGTCAGGGCCAGGAAGGTACGGCGGTCGGGGCGGGGCACGGGCATGGCATCCTCTCTGTTATGATTGTCTCAACGCCGCAACATACCAGACCTGTCGCATTATTGTATGATAATACTTGGGCCCGTGGCGTACCGCGCCCTGGCCTGCCGGCGGTCGATCGCGGCTTGTCAATTACGGGGTGAAAAGATAGCCTCCGGTTCCGGGCAGGGCCACAGAAATAGCGGCCAAGCGGGGGGCGACATGACGATTATCCTGGCGAAGGCGATAGCGCTCGTTGCGGCCCTGGCGGGGCTCGACGGGATTCAGGCGGACGACGGCGACCAGGCGGCCGTCGCCAAGGTGGTGCGGGAGGCGCATACGACCAACTGGTCCGATACGACGCAGGTGGTCATCCAGGCGCACGTGCCCGGCCCCGCCATGTGGAAGCTGACCCAGGGGACGTCGACCGTGTGGGTGCTGGGCGTTCTCGAACAGACGCCGCAGGACCTGACCTGGGACACGCGCCGGCTGCGCCGCACCCTGTCCGGCGCACACGCCCTGATCCTGCCGGGCCATACGACGGTCAGCCCGGAAGCCCTGAGGCAGTGGGACAACTATTCGCGGCGTCCGCCTGCCCAGCAGTTGCCGAACGATATTCCGGTCAGCGCGGAAAATCGCATCGACCGCCTCGTGCGCACCGAGCCCGGCATATACGGCATGGACCGCCGCTTCAAACGGGTGCGGCTGGGCGTGGAGATGCACATCGTTGTCAGGGACAATCATCACATCGCCGCCTACCAACTGGTCAAGGATGTCGAGGCGCTGCCCGAAACGATTGGCATCCCGGAGACGGTGGCCTTCAACCTGTCGGGGGACGACCTGGCGCGGGGCCTGCAAAAGCTGTCGGTCGCCGGCGAAGACGCCTGTCTCGACGACTATCTCGACGATATCGACTGGGACATCAAGGTATTGCCGTCCGTCGCCCGGGCCTGGGCGACTGGTGACATCCTGGCGCTTGAGAAGGACTATCGCTCGCCGCCCGGCCTGGTGTGCAACCTGCTGGTGCCGGGCTGGAAAGAACAGTACGAGGCCTACAACGTCAGCGCCATGACGCACACGTTGGAGGGCGCCCTGGCCAAGCCGGGCAAGAGCGTGGCGCTGGTTCCGTTGGGCGACCTGCTGCGTAAGGGCGGCGTCCTGGATCGCCTGCAGTCGGAAGGCGTGGTCATCACCTCGCCGCCCAGCGATGCTCCGTCAGGCGATGCTCCATCTCCCACCGACGCGCCCAAATAGGCCACAAGTCCAAGGTGGTGGTAAATTTCATTTAAAATACAAGTAAATATACGGATGTAATAACTGTATAACGTCTATGCGGCTTGGGCCGTACCCATGCCTTGTGCCCTTCGCGCGCCCTGTTCGAACGTGACGATCTCGAAGCCCATCTCGATGGCGCGCACGACCAGCCGCTCCAGAACCTGCGGCGTACAGCCCCAGTCGGACGGTGTCTCGCGTACGTCGTGAGTGTACAGCACAAGCCACGCCCGGGCCGCCATCGCGCGGTCCATCCACGCCCCCGCGACCGCCTCGCCATCGAGGCCCTCGATGCCGACGGCGGGCGCCTGGTTGAGGTCCGTGCCGGTGGTAATCAGCCCGTGGTGCAGGGCGCGGCCGGCGATGAATCGATCATTGATCAGCGCCTTGCCCCACGGCGACACGTCGCCATAGGGATAGGCGAAGGTCGCGGGCTCGACGCCCATGGCCCGCAGCGCCTTGAGATTGGCGTCCAGTTCGGCCTGGATTTCCGGCGCCTTGCCCTTACCGCAGTCGAGATGGCTGAAGGTATGGCAGGCGATCTCGTGCCCGACGGTCTTGAGCCGCGCCACGTCGTCGAGTGAGGTGTAGCGGCCCAGGTGGCTTTCGCGCCCGCCCAGACCGGCCGAGATGAAGTAGGTGCCGCGCACGCCGTGGCGCTCCAGGATCGCCGCGCCGGCCCCCGCCGCCGACACCGGCGCGTCGTCGAAGCTGATCGTCAGCATCGGCCGGATCGGATCCAGCCGCGCCGGCTTGGTCGTCACCAGACGCGCCACGCGGCGGCGCAGCTTGCCGTACAGCGAACGGTCGGCGGAATAGGGCGTATCCGACATGGCTACACCACCTTGGCGTAAAGCGCGGCGCGATAGAGCCTGAGGCTGAAGGCGCGCGCCCGGGCCGGCAGCACGGGGGTCAGCGCCGCCGCCTTGAGCAGGCCGCGCGCCGCGCCGATCGCCGGCACGCGCTTCAACATGCGGGCGACGCGGTAGCTGGGATAGGCCGAGACCACGTCGAAATGCTTGGACACGACGCGGGCGAAGTTGGGCACCGACTGCTCGTACTTGCGCGTCAGGTTGGCGACGGTGTCGAGCCCCATGTGCGTCGCCGTATTGTCGATATGCTCGACCGGATAACGCGACGCCACGCGCATCGCCCATTCGACGTCTTCCCAGCCCCAGCCGGTGAAACCGGAATCGAAACCCTCGGCCTCGAACACGTCGCGGCGGACCAGCAGGTTGGAGGTGAAGACGTACTTCTCCGGATGCTTGCGGCGCTGTTCGGCGTCCAGGCAATCGCTGTGGCCGGCCATCAGCTTGTGGATGTCGAAGGCGCGGCTTCGCGGCGCCTGGTGCAGCGAGAAGCCGCCGAAGACCACGGCGGGCAGGCCGGTCTCGACCTGGTGCAGCCATTGATCCAGAAAATCGGAACTGTCGGGCAGCATGTCGGCATCGAGGAACAGGAAGTATTCACCGCGCGCCGCACTGGTCAACCGGTTGCGCCCGCGCGCCCGGCCTTCGTTGTCGACCAGGGTGATCAGTTCGATGGCCATCGGGCAGGTCGCCATGAAGGCCTCGATGCCCGCGGTGATCTCGGGCATGGCCGAGCCGTCGTCCAGCAGCACGATCTCGACGCTGTGCGGATCGCGGATCGTCAGGCCGCGCAGCAGCTCGACCGGGCTTTCCTTGTAGAAGGGGATGAGGACGGACAGCCTGGGCGTGACCGAGTGGCCCGACAGCATGGCCGGGTTGCGCAGGGGGATCGGATGGCTCATGGCTTGGTCCTTCACACAAAGGCCTTGCGGCGCAGGCGGTCAAAGGCGGCATCGGCGATGGCGCGGATACCGTTGATATTCAAGATCCAGGCCAGCGCGCCGTAGACGACGGCGCCGGTTGCGCTCTTGAGGACGATTTCGGCGACGCCGCCCCAACTCGGCAGCACGTACAGGGTCGCGATCATCGCCGCGGTGCAGGCGCCGATGCGCGCCAGGTCCCACACCGGCACGGGCAGGGCGATGGCGCGGAAGCCCAGCATCCACGACGCCACGAGCCCCAGCGCGAAGCTGAGCGCGCTGGCCCACGCCGCGCCGATCAGTCCCATGACGGGGATCAGGGCGACGTTGAGGGCGATGTTGGCGATCGCCGGCACGGCCATGGCGACGACCAGCAGCCGTGTCTTGCGGGCCAGGGTGAAGGCCTGCAGGAAGTAATAGGTGTTCAGGCCCGAGAACAGGGCGCCGATGCTGATCAGCGGGGTGACCTCCAGCGCCTTGTCGCGCAGGCCTCCGCCGATCATCAGCCCGCCCAGGCTGGGCGCCACCATGATCAGGCCGCCGACGGCCGGGAACAACACCAGGGCCATGGTCGTCAACTGTTGACGGGCGTTCTGGCGCAGCGCCGCTTCGCCGTCGTGCTCCAGCGCATTGATCATCGCCGGGGTGCCGGCGGCGCCGAACCACACGAACAGGACGTCGAGGATGCGCGAGGCCAGGGAGAAGCCGGCGTGATAGGCGCCGGCCTGGCCGGCGTCGAGATAATGGGCGATCAGGAAGCGGTCGGCGGTATACAGGCCCAGCGTCAGGATCAGGCTGGCCGACACCGGGAAGCCGTAATGGGCATAGTGCCGCGCGCGTTCGGGATCGAACCGGCCCTTCAAGGCGCGGCCCCAGTCTTCGCGCGCGATGAAGGGCAGAAGCAGCAGGGCCGTGAGGCCGACGCCGACGACGGGGGAGGCGCCGCCCAGGCCGGCATAGGCGCAGCCGACGCCGATGATGAAGCCGCCCAGGGTCTGGGCCATGTCGATCAGCGACGCCTGGGTGACGCGGCCCTCGGCGCGGCGCTGTTCCTGGACCAGCTTGGCCCACGAACGGAAGACGACGCAGCCCAGGCTGAGGCCGATGGCGGTTTTCAGCGCGCCATGGCCGGGCCACAGCAGGAGGCCCGCGGCGCAGGCGATGGCGAAGACGGCGATGACCGCCATGTGCAGGCGGTAGATGGTGCCGAACAACAGCGGCGCTTCGGGATTTTCGCGGCCCTCGGCGGGATAGAAGCGCGCCATCGAGGCTTCGAGCCAGACGAAGAAGACGGTCTGGGCCAGCGATGCCGCGCCATAGGCCAGGGCGTAGCGGCCGTAATCCTCAGGCGACAGGATACGGGTGAACACCGTCAGGGTGGCGAAACCGACCAGTCCCTGCAGGATATTCGCCGGAAGATATCCCAGCAGCCCTTTGAAATACATTCTTTTATTCCGGAATTATTGAAGTTGTTGCTTAAGTTGAGCTTTCACCGAAGGGTGTGCCCCTCGGTGAAACGCCCGACGCGGCCCGGTCCGCGTGGCATGTGAAACGGAAATCATCATCGCGTCGTCGATTTGTCGCCCAGCAGGCAGGGACCGGTCATCAGCATGATGTACAGGTCGAACCAGAACGACTGGCGTTCGATATAGTCGATGTCGAGCGCGACGCGGCGGCGGACGTCCTCGGCGGTGTCCAGTGCGCCGCGCGAACCCTTGATGGCCGCCCAGCCGGTGACGCCCGGTTTCATGCGGTGGCGCCAGGCATATTCGGCGACCAGGCGGGCCGACTCTTCCGAGCCGGTCTTCATGCCGATGGCGTGCGGGCGCGGCCCGACCAGCGACATTTCGCCGGCGATGACGTTGAACAGTTGCGGCAATTCGTCGAGGCTTGTCTTGCGGATGAAGCGGCCGACGCGGGTGACGCGCGGATCCTGCTTCTGCACCTGCTGCGCCGAGGTATGGTCGGTCATGTGGGTGTACATCGAACGGAACTTCCACACGCGGATGGCTTCGTTGTTGAAGCCGTGGCGGCGCTGGCGAAAGAAGACCGGGCCCGGGCTGTCAAGCTTGATCGCCAGCGCGGTCAGCAGCATGATGGGCGCAAAGGCCAGTAGCATCAGGCTGCCCAGCACGATGTCCTGAAGCCGCTTGCTCATCGCCCGGCGTTCGTCGTCGCCCATGCCCGAGACGCGGGCCAGCGGCTGGTCGGCCATGCGCGACAGGGCCGTGTTGCGGCCGGTCTCGCTGTCGACGTCGACCAGCAGGTGGACCTCGTTGGGCAGGACGCGCAGTTGCTCGACCAGGGTCTTCAGCCGTGCCTTGGCCGAGGTGTCGATGGCGATGACGATCTGGTCGACATAGGGAGTGATCTTGTGGCCCAGCAGGGACTGGACGTCGCCCAGCACCGGCACGCCGGCGACATTCGACGGGTTGCGTGCCATGCGGTCGTCGAACACGCCCAGCACATTGACGTCGCCGCGGTCGCGGGCGCCTTCGATCAGGTAATGGGCGTTCTTCGTGGCGCCGACGACGACCACGTTGGGCGTCAGCTTGCCCTGGCGGCGCCAGCGGCCGACCAGGCTCAGCCACAGGGCATGCAGGCACAGGACGAAGGCCGAGGTGGCCAGGCCCCAGACGGCGACGCCGTTAATGACGGCGCCGGTGTCGGGCGCCGCGGCGGCGATGGCCAGGGCGGCGGCCGACGCCGCCAGCATGACGCCGAGCACGCCGGCCATATGCAGCACGGGCGAGTCGTCGCGGCCGAAACGGTACAGGCCAAAGGCCTTGAGCAGGGCGAAGGCAGTAAGGCCGGCGATAGCAAAGGGCAGGGTGGCGCCCAGCGGCGCGGCCAGCCAGCCGTGGCGCATCAACGGCGCGGCGCTGACGATGGCGAAAACGATCAGGGCCGCCGTATCGGCGCCGCGGAACAACCGTATAGCCATGCCGCCGCTGCGGCGCTCGCGGCTGGACACCAGGCGTTCGGGGCGGAACGGACCGCGGCGATCGCGCGGATCGTCCTTGGCGGCGGTGTCGAAAGCGTCGTCGAAGGCGTGCGGCGGTTGAGCGGTCATGACGTTTTGTCGCGGCTCCGGACACGAGCGCTGCACCATTTCGGTGCGCGCGCCCGCAATTGCAGGGATCGGGTGCAAATTCCGCGCCAAGGTTTCATCACTTAAACCGTGCCGGACAAGGATTTTACGCATCCGTCTCGGCGCAGGACACCCACGCCCCACCATAGCCCGACGGGCTTAGGGTCAGGTTAATGCCGGCGAATTTTCCCTTATTTTTCCGTGGTCGGCCTTACCGGTCTTTTGCGCGTGGCCGCCGGAAATACCCACATCGTTCTTATGGCTTCCCCGATATCTTGACTTCAACGTCAACATAAGGAAGCCGCCGCATGCCTCTCGACCCGCTCGACGACGACGATCCCGCCTTTGCCGTGACAGTCTACAGCATCATGGACCGCTACCGCTCGGGCATCGTCGAACGCCGCACCGCGTGCCGGGCCCTGTCGGCGATCACCCTGGCCCTGGCGCCGGAAAACCTGCTCGACGGCGACGCGGAGGACCGGCTGGCGGTCTTCTTCGAAGGCCGGCTCGACGCCTATCGCGACGATATCGATCCCGAAATCGCCAAACGTGACGTGGTGCGGCTTATCCAGGCGGCGGCCGAGGCCGACTGGGACGTCCTGCGCACCTATGGGTTCGGCGGATAGGCGCCGTCACACCACGCGGGCAATCGCCGAGCGCGGGACCGTCAGGGCATCGGGCGCGCCCTTGTCGCCCAGGCTGCCGTTCAGATGGATGTTGCCAGGCGCCACCTTGTCCTTGACCTCGCCGAGACGGTTGTGGGCCCGCACCAGGGCGCGGCGCGCGTCGTTCAGCCGGGCGATGGCCTCGACGACCTCGTCGATCGCCTCCTGACCGAGCACCAGGGAAATCCCGGCGGACCGGCGCAGCCGGCCCAGCTCGGCGGCCAGGGTCGCCGTGTCGCCCAGCGCCGTATCGACGGAATCCTCGGCGGCCGCCAGGACGGCATAGCCGCGTTGCACCAGTTCGCTTCTTTTCATGTCTTGGCTCCGCAATGGATCAGGTCTTGTGAAGACCATAACCCGGTACTGAAAAACGGCAATCCTGAAAACGGCGATCGGGGCGCGCCTTCCGCACTGACATTTTATCGACCTTTGCCTAGGGTTTCGCGTCGTGTCGCAAAACCGCGAGCCCATAGGCAGAAGCCTCTTCGCCGGAGGATTGCTCATGACCATGATGCCCGCCCAGCTCGTCGCCGCCGACGAGACCAAAGCCATTCTGCTCACCCTGGAAGAATTCCGCCGCCACGACCTGACCCTGCACGAGGCGCGGTCGGATCTGGCGTTGCTGGTCGACGGCCATGCCAACGAGGACCTGGCACGCGAGCTTCTCGCCTATCTTGAGGTCATGCTGCGCCGCGTCCAGTCTAACGAGATCGTCGGCGAAGCCGCCGCCCAGGATATCCGGCGTGTCGTCGAAGCGGTCGTGTCCGGCAAGGCCGATGCCGCGCGGCTGACCGAGCCGGCTTGAGCCGTCAGCGTTTTTGAAACACCAGTGTATTGCCGTCGGGATCGTCGGCATAGATTTCGCGCGTGCCCCAGGTCTGGTCGACCGGCCCCTGGTGCACCGGCGAGTCCGGCCTGCCGGACGGATCGAGGCCGCGGCGGCGAAAGACCGCGAACAACTCGTCGACCTCCGGCACGACGACGATGGCGCTGTGTCCCATCGGCCGCGGCCCGAAGGCGGAGAGATGCAGTTCGTCCGCGCCGCGCGTCAACACCGCATAGGCCGGCGCGTCCTCGGGCCAGGCATGGACCAGCGTGAAATCGAGCACACCAGTATAGAAGGCCAGGGCACGTTGCAAGTCGCTGACATTCATCGTCGGGATCATCATGCGGCGAGGGTGCCACGAAGGGCGGGAGGTCGCAAGGCAGGGATGGAGACGATGGGACTATATCCTATGAAATATATTCGGTGAATTCAATGCATTAATAATTTTCATTCGCCGGTTCTACAGATTGAAAGCATTTTCCAGAGTTCTTTCAATTGATAGACGCCAATCCGTATTGCGCCATCTGACGTTTTTACTGCCTGAATGCGCACGCCAGCCATTGACCTTTCATAGGCCTGCTGCAGAGCCTTGCGAAGACCATAAATGGGATGCGGGACAGGCTGGTCGCCTACTATGAGCCAAAGTGTCGATTGGTCGAGCAACTCGATAAGCTGAGACGTCTCTAATTGTGTCATGGAGGTTTTCAGATACGTGAGGTCTTAGTCACGGCGTCAGGGGCTCAAGCGATAGGCGAACCCGCCCTGACACTAGCTTATAATAGGCTTTTATTGATAGTACTTCAATATCCTTCGGCGATTTCACATATCGTTCTATTTAGGTCGCGTATTTTTGGAATTTGCTTTCGTATTATGGGACCAGGTTATCAAATGCCGAAAATGCTACCGAATCTTCGTGCAACTGACAATCCGCTGTGACTGTAATTCGCCCTATCGTTAAGAAGGGGTTTGATGCGGCACCACCGCGGAGACGACGGGATTGGCTCCGCTTCGCTCCGCCGAACTCGGGCCCGCGGCCCTCGTTTCGAACCAATGGGTTCGTAATCCGCATCATCAGCCACTAAAAAGGCAGGCCCCCGAGGAGGGGACCTGCCTTTTTAGTGGCGGAGACGATGGGATTCGAACCCATGATACCCTTTTAGGGGTATGCTCATTTAGCAAACGAGTGCCTTCAGCCTCTCGG
>FTDB01002447.1_pt1 | contig 29994 bp, 20 predicted proteins | sample 1639741 | NCBI WGS metagenome assembly FTDB01 (sample SAMEA3914869, study PRJEB12502) | metagenome | biome: forest; material: soil | place: USA | collected 2012-03-12 | depth 0.1 m | reverse complement strand
TGAACTGAGCGACCCGAAGGTCCTCGAACGCGTCAATTCGGAGGTGCTGATGCCCGGCGCCGAACGACGCTTTTCCGTCCTCCTGCCCGCGGACGCGGGTGTGGACATCAAGGACGTGACCTTCCATTTTGCCGAGGTCTTTTAGGCGGTTTCAGGTCAGTTGCGCGGCAGTCACCGTGGTCTGGGCCTTCGCCCCGGCCGCGGCGCATGCCGCCATGCCCGAAGCGCCCGCTTTGCGCTGGCCCGATCGGCCGGCGCCCCGGGCCGTTGCCATCCCGGCGCTGCGTATTCCCGAAGACATCAAGGCCTCCACTCCGCTGGCGCCGCGTAAGCCCCGGCTGATCCGCACGAAGCAGGTCGTGCCGGCGCCCGCGTCGGCGCTGCCGTCCGAACCGGCCAGGCCCCGGCCGGCGGCAGCCAAGGCCCAGGCGCTGCCGCCGTCGCGCGGCAGCGATATCGACGTCCCGGTCATCGTCAACGACCTCCAGGCCGGCAGCGTGCGCGTCCATGTCGAGGCCGGCGACCAGTCGAAGGCCTTCGACTACCGCGCCCTGATGGCCATCCTGGCGCCGGGCCTGGCGACCGATGTGGTCGCCGAACTCGACGCCGTCGCCGGCGGTCGCGAGTTCGTGCCGTTCCAGCAGACCCAGGGGTTCAAGGTGCCGATCCGCTTCGACGAGGACCAGTTGGCCATCGTGGTCACCGTCGCCCCGGGCCTGACGCGCGTCCAGGCGGTCGACCTGCATCCGCTGCATCGCAGCGCAAGCGTCCCCGTCGTCACGCCGGCGGCGGCCTCGGCCTACGTCAATGTCCGCGCCAATGCCGCTTACCTGGAAGGCCACGGCGGCGGCGTGGAGCCGTTCCGCCTCGACTTCGACGGCGCCGCCAATATCCGCGGCTATGTGCTGGAAGGCCGCGCCGACTATGTTTCCGGCAATGCGCTGCAGGCGTGGGCGATGTCGGTGACGCAGGCGCCGCGCTGGCAACGCGGCGACGTGCGCCTGGTCCACGACGATGTCGGCCACATGCTGCGCTATGCGGCGGGCGACCTGTCCTATCCGGTGTCGGGCTTCCAGAGCTTCCAGTCGATGGCCGGCCTGTCGGTCGCGCGCAACTTCACGCTTCAGCCCTACAACGTCTTCAAGCCGACCGGCCAGTCGTCGATCCTGCTGACCTCGGCGTCGCAGGTCGAGGTCTTCGTCAACGGCAACCGCGACCGCGTGCTGCACCTGCCGGCGGGCCATTACAGCCTGTCGGACTTCCCGGTCGTCGACGGCGTCAATGACGTCCATCTGCTGATCACCGACGCCTCGGGCCACGTCGAGGCGCACACCCTGTCGATCTTCACCAGCGACAACCTGCTGAAGTCGGGTGTCTCGGCCTTCGCCTGGAACCTGGGCGTCCCCTCGACCGTGACCAACGGACGCATCTGGTACGGTCACAACCTGACCTTTTCCGGCTTTGACTCCTACGGCCTCAGCGACACCCTGACGGTCGGCGGCAACGTCCAGGGCGACGCCGACCAGCAGATGGCGGGCGCGACCACGGTCTACCAGACAGCGGCCGGCAATGTGCAGCTCGATATGGCCGGCAGCCGCGACCGGACCTATGGCGACGGCACGATGGCGCGCGTGCAGTACAGCTATGCCGACGCGCGGCGGCGCAATTTCGACCTGGCCCTGTCCTATCGCGACCCAGGCTTCCAGCCGCTGGGCGTAAGGGGCCGGGCGACCGAGCGCTACACCGCCGCCGTGCGCTATGGCCAGGCCTTTCCGGGCGGTATCCAGGCGTCGTTCGGCGCCCGCCTGGTCAATCAGCGCGGCCCCACGCCGGGTGCGCCCGGATCCTCGCAATGGGCCTACAACGCCAATTTCAGCAAGGCGATCAGCCGCTCCCTGTCGATCAACCTGACCATGGGCGGCGGCACGGACAATCCGGTCAGCGCCTTTTTCTCGCTGTCCTGGGTGCCGGGGCAGCCCAATGGCCGGCGCGGTCAATCCAGCGGCAATCTCAGCTACGACTCGGCGTCGCAGACGGCGCGCGCCGACTGGAACTACAATTCCACCCGGCATGGCCACAGCCTGAGCACCCAGCTGTCCGCCGTCAGCTATGGCGGGACGGCCGGGGTCGAAGGCGATGCGGAATTCGCCGCCTACCGCTACCAGGCCGAGGCGGCGCGCGTCTTCAATTCGGACGGCACGGCCGAGGACCAGGCGCGGTTCTCGACCGCCGTGGTCTTCGCCGACGGCCATGTCGCCGTGTCGCGCCCGGTGGCCGATTCCTTCGCCCTGATCTATCCGAACGAGGACCTGCGCGGCCACGAGATCGGCATCAATCCGTCGGCCTATACCGAGCACGACGTCACCTTCGCCGCCGTGGCGTCGAAATGGGGTCCGGCCGTCCTGCCCGACATGGAGGCCTATTACGACCGCCCGGTGACCATCGACACGCGGCACATTCCGGCGGGCTTCGATGTCGGCGCGTCGCAGCTGATGCTGGCGCCGACCTACCGCAGCGGGGTGATCGTCGAGGTCGGCACCGGCGCCGACGCCTATGCGCGCGGCCGCCTTGTCATTTCCGGCCGGCCGGTCGTGCTGGCTACCGGCGAGGTCACCGGTCCCAAGGGGTACGACCGCCAGATCTTCACCGACCGCAACGGCGTCTTCTATGCCTACGGCCTGACCAAGGGGGCCTATCGCCTGACCGTCGTCGGCACGCAGAAGCCATTGGACTTTACCATTGTCGCGGCTCGCGGCAAGATGGTCGAACTCGGCGACCTTGAGGTCCTGCCGGTTGTGGAACAGGTGACGCGGCAATGAGATGGTTGCTGATCGTTTTGTGTCTGATTTGGGCGCCGCAGGCCCGGGCGACCTGCCTCAGCCTGTCGATCGCCAACCTGACCCTGACCCAGACCTTCGTCGGCGGCAGCGGCGAATATAACCCCTTCACCGCCACGACCTACAACCAGACGGTCGGCTTCGACGTGTCCGGCGGCGCCAATCTGGTGCCGTGCACCTATTTCCTGGTCCTGGCGCCGGGCGCGTCGGGCAACGCCACCCAGCGCACCCTGGTGTCCGGCGCCAAGACGCTGAACTACAACGCCTATGTCGACGTCAACAACGTGCTGAAGGATCTGGGTACGGCGACGACGAGCCAGGTGATTTCCGGATCCTTCGCCGTCGGCACCAGCGGCCTCCTCAACCACCACACCTTCACCTGGACGATCACGCCGGGGCAGGTGCGCAACGCGACGGCGACACGGTACAGCGACTCGGCCGTGCTGACCCTGTACACCGGCCTCCTCGGCGTCCTGTGGACCCAGGCCGATACCAGGACCATCACCTTCCAGTCCAAGGTCGACAGCAGCGTCGACCTCTCCCTGGTCGATTCCACTTCGCCCTTCGACATCACCGACATCCTGCAGACGGTCGATTTCGGCAACCTGGTCAGCGGCACCACCAAGGGCTTCGACATCGTCGTCCGCAGCGACGACGGCTACAAGGTCACCCTGCAATCGGCCAACAAGCAGAAGCTGCTCATCCAGAACGCCACCTATACCGACAAGGTCCCCTATACCCTGACGGTCGGCGGCGTGACGGTCGATCTCTCCTCGGGCGGCGCGGTGTCGGCGGTTTCGTCATCGGGGACGACCACGACGGCTAGCGGCGTGGTCCTGCCGGTCGTGGTCAAGCTGGGCACGCTGACCGGCACCGAGACCTCGGGCACCTACAAGGACATCGTGACCGTGACCGTCATCGCCAACTGAGCCGTCTTGATCCGCCGCCCCGGCTTGCGTAGTCTCGCGCCTGCGGGGGAGAAAATGACACGGTTTTCACGGCATATGATCGCGCTGTGTCTGGTCGCGGCGATGGCGGGGCCCGGCGCAATGGCACAAACGCCCGCGTCTCCGGCCACGGCGGTACAGGCGCCGGACAACGACTATGCCGTCTTTCGCGCGCTCAGCGAACCTTTCGGCGTGATCGACTTCATCACCTATTCCTACACCTACGGCTTCGCCAGGGCCGACCGCGAGGCGGGCAGGACCGACCCCGCCCACGCCGCGATCCGTACGGCCTTCGCGCGCAACATGAACGCGCAGCGCGATGGCGTGATCGACGTCGTCATGCGCCACGCCTTTCCCGCCTTCAGCCATGACGAGATCGTCCGCTTGAAGACCGTCGTGGCGTGTCCGTGCTTTGCGCGGGTCCAGGCGGCGACGCTCGGCGCCCTGCGCACCGGCGGTGACATCGAGGCCGAAGGCACGAAGGTGCTGATGAACGATCCCGACTACCAGGCCCTGGCGCCGGCCGACCGCGAGCTGATGGGGCGCTTCATCGCCGAGATCAGCAAGGGCATGATCGCCGCCGTGCCTCAGATCAATCCGATCGCCCTGGCGACCATGGCGCAATTGGACGGCTCGTCGGGCGCCAGGCGGCATTAGGCGACCGTGGCCGCGGTATATCCATATCGTCTTTTGATCCCCGGCGGCTTAAGGTTTTGGCAGGTGGTCGTAAGGTAAGCCTGTCTTTCCGAGACTCACGGCGGCCGAACCGCCGGGGTAAACAGGGCCTCACGGCGGCTGTGCCGCCGGGGTAACCATGGGAAGTGTTGAATGCCGCAAGGATTTCAGGTCGTCGGCCGGTTCGAACCGGAGACGCGCCGCATCGTCTTCAACATTCGTGGCCGGATCGACAGCCACCACCTGATCGATCGTTATATCGACGTCTATTCCGGCATCGCCCAGCCCTGGACCTGCGACCGGGTCTTCGACTACCGCCGCTCCGAGGGCATCGTAGAATATGCCGACGTGCAGCGTATGGCGGCGTGGTGGGCGGACCATATCGATCCCGGCTGTGCGCCGACCAAGGTGGCGATCATCGTCAACAATCCGCTCGACCTGGTGCGCGCCCGCAGCGTCAGCGACCTCTTTCCAAAGGATGTCCGCCACACCTTCCTGTCGCTCGACGACGCCCTGTCCTGGCTGGACGAGGGCAGGGGCTGATCAGCCGCCGGGCGCCAGGGCGCGCCAGCAGAAGGTCTGCAGGGTTTCGACCAGGGTTGTGCGGTCGATGCTGCCCGGCGACAGCACCGTCTCGTCGCAGGCGCCGTGTACGGCGTTGAACAGCATGACGGCCAGAAGCCGGGGGTGCGGGGTGTTGAAGGCGCCCGCCGCGGCGCCGGCCTTCACGAAGGCCTCGATCTGGTCGACGACCGGATTGTGGTTCATCTCCTTGCGATCGGGCAGGGTGGCCTCGTGGAAGACGACGTCGTGGACCGGCAATTCGTCGAAGAAGTGCCCGACCGCCGTCTCCATCCAGATATTCAGCCGGCCGTGCCAGTCGTCCTCGGGCAGGGCCGCCTGCGCCTCGACTAGGGTCGCCAGGAAGTCCGCGATATAGCGATCCTGCAGCGCGCCCAGCAGGGCGTCCTTGGAGGCGAAGTGATGATAGAAGCCGCCTTTGGAGACGCCGGCCGCCGCGACGATCTCGTCGATGCTGGTGGCCGCGATGCCCTTGGCGATGAACAGCGTGAGCGCGGCGTCCATCAGTTCTTCCTGGCGGACGTCGGCGGGCTTGGTGCGTGACTTCGGCATGTGATCGGATGGCATGACCATGCATAGATCGGGCGGCGCCAAATGTGAACCCATCTAACCGCGCACCTCGCCAGAGGCGATCAGGCGCGCATAGCGGTCGTTCCAGGCGACCAGGGGCGCGTGCGCCCCTTCCTCGACGACCACGCCCTGTTCGAGGACGACGATGGCATCCGCCATCTTCAGCGTCGACAGGCGGTGCGAAAGCATCAGGATCGTGCGGCCGCGGCGGATGTCCGCCAGGGCCGCCTGCCAAGCGGCCAGGTCGCCGGCATCGAGACCGGCCGTGGCCTCGTCCAGGATCAGGATGGGCGCCTGGCCCAGGACAGCGCAGGCCAGGGCGATCCTTTGCCGCTGGCCGGCCGTAAGGTGTGCGCGCCAGACATCGCAGGGCGCATCATAGCCCTCGGGCAGGTCCAGGATGATGTCGTGGATCCGGGCCTGCCGCGCCGCCTCTTCCATGTCGAGGCGTGTGGTGTCGGGCTTCGTCTGCTTGAAAATTTCATCCAGGCTGTGATGGGCCAGGCGGCAATCGCGCGGCACGATGGCCATGAGGTTATCGAGCGCAGGCGCGGGCAGGTCGCGCACGTCCACGCCGCCGATGCGGACGGCGCCAGCCTCCGCCGCGCCCAGGCCTTGCAACAGGCGGGCGCAGGTACGCTTTCCCGAACCGGCCGCCCCGGCCAGGGCCACCATCTGCCCGGCGCCGATCTCGAAGCTTATGCCCCTCAGCACCTGATAGCCGGCGTCATAGCCGAAGTGGACCGCGTCGAAGCAGATGGACGTATCCGAAGGCCGCGGACAGCTCTTTTCCTTCAAAATCGAATGATGCGCCTGCATGGCCACGCTCCCGTATTCAGGCGATCATCATTACCGACCGACGGTCGGTCGTCAAGCTATTTGCGAATCATTTTCAAAGGGGCCAGCATCGGTGCACGGCAATCCGCTTGCAATAAAGTGTATATCGTATAATTTATCTAGCGAAGCTGCGGCGATGGCGCCGGGTCTATGGAAGGAACCGGACATGCCGATATCGCGCGCCGCCTGGATCGGGGCCCTGTTAGGGTTGGCTGCATCGGGAGCAGGGGCGCAGACGGCGACCCTTCCGGCGCCGGTCGCCATCCATGCCGCGCACAATCCGATCCTGTCCGACGGCCAATACTATTCGACCGACCCGGCGCCGATCGTCGTCGGCGACACGCTTTACATCCTGACCGGCCGCGACGAGGCGCTGGCCGGCGTCAACGACTTCATCATGAACGAGTGGCAGGTGCTGGCGACCAGGGACGTGGGCTCGGGCGACTGGTCCTTCTATCCGCACTTCCTGCGCCCGGAGCAGGTCTTCGCCTGGGCGGCGCCGGCGCGCGCCTATGCCGGCCAGATCATCCAGGGGCCGGACAAGCGCTTCTATCTCTACGCGCCGGTGATGCAGGCGCATTGCGACGACAAGGACTGCTTCGGCATCGGCGTGGCGGTGGCCGACTCGCCGCTGGGCCCGTGGACCGATGCCCATCCGGCCGGGCCGATCGTGTCGCAGTCGGCGGGCGGCGGCAATACCATCCAGAACATCGACCCGACGCCTTTCGTCGACGACGACGGCCGCGTCTATCTCTACTGGGGCACGTTCGGCCAGCTGCGCGGCATGGAGCTGAACGCCGACATGGTCACGCCCAAGGGGCCGCAGGTCGCGGTCCAGGGCCTGAAGGGCTTCTTCGAGGCGGCCTGGCTGTTCAAGCGCAACGGCACCTATTACCTGGCCTATGCCGGCAATGACACGCGGCCGCAGGACGGCTGCACGCCGGCCGTCTATCATGCCTGCATCGCCTACGGCACGGCGTCGTCGCCGATGGGGCCGTGGACCTATAGCGGCGTGGTGCTGCCGCCGGTGTCGTCGACGACCTCGCATCCGGGCTTCATCGCATTCAAGGGCAAGTGGTACATCACCTACCACACGGCCGACGCCAGGGGCGGCGACCACTTCCGCCGCAGTGTGGCCATCGACGAACTGCACTGGGACGACAGCGTCTCGCCGGCGCGTATGCTGCCGGTAACCCCGACGCCCGTGCCGCCGGCGGTCCTGGGCCCGCAGCGCAATATAGCGCCGTCCGCGTACAGCCAGGCGTCGAACGAACCCGTGCCGGTGCAGTACTGGATCAAGGCGTTGAACGACGGCATCGTGCGGACCTCGCCGCTGCCGCCCGACATGTGGGGCACGTGGAACGGACATAATCCGGCGCAGGCCTGGATCCAGTACGCCTGGGACAAGCCGGTGACGCTGAACGGCTCGCGCATCTACTTCTTCAACGACCAGCCGGCGGGCTCGGGCGTCGGCGTCGCCCCGCCGAAGGCCTGGCACTTGGAGTATCTCAAGGGCGGCCGGTGGCAGGCCATCAAGGCGACCTACACCACCGACATGGAACGCTTCAACGACGTCGCTTTCGCCCCGGTGACGACGACTTGCCTGCGCGCCGTGTTTGACGCCTCGGCGAAGGACGGTACGAATGCCGCGGTCGCGGTCCAGGAATGGGAAGCCCTGGCGCCGCATCCGCAAACCGTCAAGCTCGCCGGCCCGGCGCCGGGCAAGGGCTGTCCCGCCTGAGCTTTAAACCTATTCCAATGACAGGCGGGTGTCTTCCTGCGCCAGCAGCAGCAGGGTGATCGCCGCATTGCGCGCGGCTTCCGAATCCTCGGCGCGAATGGCTTCCCAGACGCGCACGTGATCGGGAACGGGATCGCGCGCCAGGCTGCGGTGCCTCTGCTTGAACTCGGTCGCCCAGCGCGCCGCGGCGGCGATGCCGCTCGACAGCGAGACCATCACGTCATTGCCGGTGGCTTCGAGCAGGGTCCGGTGGAACACCAGGTCGGCCGCCCGCCCGGCCTCGGTGCCCAGGGTCTCGGCGCGCATGACCTCAAGGCAATGGGCCATGGCGGCAAGCTGGACCTCCGTCCGCCGCCGCGCCGCCAGCGCCGCCGCCGCGGGTTCGACGGCCATGCGCAGTTCGAACAGGTTGTCGATATAGTCGGGCGTCGGTCCGGCCTGGAAGCTCCAGGCCAGGACGTCGGGATCGAGCAGATGCCAGGAGGCGCGCGGGCTGACCATGGTGCCGGCCTTGGGCCGGCTGGTCAGCAGTCCCTTGGCCGCCAGCATGCGCGTCGCCTCGCGGTAGACGCTGCGCGAAATGCCCATGCGTTCGGCGCTCTCCATCTCGGTCGGCAGGCGCTCGCCCGGACGATACCGGCCGGAGACGATGGCCTTGCCCAGCTCGTGGGCCGCCTCATCGTGGATGTGCCGCAGCCCGGCCGGCGGCGTGTCTTCGCGCAGGATCGGAAAGCGATGCCGGATACGCATGTGGCGTCGTGTCCTTCGCGCGTCAGGCCGTCGCCGCGGGGGTCGCGGTAAACAGGCGCACGCCGAAGATCATGCCGGTCGAGGCATTGCCGTGCGGTTGCAGGCGCACCGTCACCGAGGTCTTGCCGGCGGTGAGCGCCGGCGGGATGGCGTAGTCCTCATCGAAGAATTGGCCGGCGTGCGGCGTCGCCTTGTGGTCGACGCTGACCGCGACCTTGCCGTCGATCAGGATGTCGAAGCCGCAGCGGTCGTCGCCCCAATAGGTCGCCTGCAAGGTCAGCGGCCCGGCGGCAATGCCGTCCTTGGCCGTCTTCATGCGGAACGCCATGAAGCCGCCCTGGCGCGCGTCGCGGCCGTTGCGCCCGCGATAGGTGCCCGGCCACGACACGTCCGATTGCAGGTCGTGGTCGCGCTCGGCCTGCATCTCGCCGAGATACATGACATCGACCGAACGCGCGGCAAGATCGCGCTGGCGCGCCTGTTCGGCCTTGAAGGCGGCTTCCTCGGTGACCCATTCGGCGTCGGTGAAGCGCTTGAAATAGACGGCGCTGCGCCGTTCGTACTGGCTGTAGAAGGGCACCAGGGAAAGCTCGCCCGGCCGGCCGATGCCCGCGGTAACATAGGTGGCTTTCTCGACCGCCACCGGCTTGATGCCGGCGGTCAGGTCGGAACCGACCAGGGCCGGTTCGGCGGCCGACCACGGCTGGTCCGCCGGGCCGAGATCCGCGGCCAGCACCATCGGCCCGCGCAGCAGGGCGACGACGTGGTCGTTGTCGCGCGTGGCCTCGACGCGCAGGTCGAGCGGCAGGTCGAGATCGACATGGTCGCCGGCCGCCCACACGCGGTCGATGACGGCATAGCCGTTCTGATGGGTTACCGTGGCGGGCTTGCCATTGACCCGGAGGGCGGCGGACGACGCCCAGCCCGGTATGCGCAGGGCGATCTTGGCGCGCAATGGCCGCTTCAGCGACGTGACGGTCAGCCTGGCGGCGCCATCGAACGGATAGCGCGTGTCGAGGCGCAGGGCGGCATTGCCGCGCGCCCAGCTGACGGTCGAGGGGATATAGAGATTGACGAACAGCACGGGCGATCCGGTCGCCGGGCCTTCCCAGAAGATCGAGTCGCCGTGCTTGGCGTGGCTTTCCATGCCGGTGCCATGGCAGCAGGTGAAGGTGTTCTCGGCGTCCGACCACTCGCGCGCCGCCCCGGTGAACAGGGGCGTCATGTAGGTGAACATGCCGGTCTTCGGGTTTTGCTGCGCCATGATGTGGTTGAGATGGGCGCGTTCGTAATAGTCGAAATAGCTGGCGTCGGCCTTCCAGGCATAGAGGTGCCGCGTCAGTTTCAGCATGTTGTACGAGGCGCAGTGCTCGCACGTCGCCTCGGTGATGTGTTTCGAAATCGTGTCCGGCTCGAAGAAGTATTCGCGGTCGCCATTGCCGCCGATGACGAAGGAATGATGGCCGGTGACGCGTTCCCAGAAGAAGGTCGCCGCCTCGCGATGGCGCGTATCGCCGCCGACCTCGTACAGCCGCGCCAGGCCGATCAGCTTGGGGATGTTGGTGTTGGAATGGTGGTTGGCCAGGATATCCTTCTGGTCGCTCAGCGGATCGAGCACCTTCTTGTGATAGAGGCGCTCCGACAGCGCCAGCCAGCGCTTGTCGCCGGTGCGGGCATAGAGTTCGGCGAACGATTCATTGATGCCGCCATGCTCGCAGTCGAGCACCTTCTGCACCTGGTCGTCGTTCAGCGCCGCGAAGACGTGGTTGATATAGCCGCCGAGACGGGCGCCGACCAGAACGGCCTTGTCGTTGCCGCACCAGGTCTGGACGTCGAACAGGCCGGTATAGAGCTTGTGCCAGTTGTAGAAGGGCACCCAGCAGCCGTTGAGGTCGAAGCCGGCCGAGCGGATGTCGCCTGACATGATCTCCGGGAAGATCTCCTTGCCGTCGACGACCGTGCCGTCCTTGCGGCGGCGCAGGAAGCCGGCGACATAGCCGTCGCCCTGGGCGCCCTGGATCAGGGCCAACTCGTCGACGATATAGGACGCCTTTTCGGCCAGGGCCGGATTGCCGGTCTGGGCGTGCATCAGGGCGATGGCCGACAGGTAGTGGCCCAGGCTGTGGCCGGCGATGGTGTCGTTCTCCCAGCCGCCATAGCCTTCGGCCTTGGGCTTCAGGCCGGCGCCCTTGCGGAAGTTATGCAGGAAACGGTCTGGGTTCAGGCTGAGCAGATAGGTCTCGTTGACCGTCACCGCCGTCAGGTGCGCCGACGGCAGCAGGCGCACCTGGGACAGCGGAATGGACGCGGCGGTGGCCGGCAGGCCGGCCGTCGGTTCCGCTCCGGCGCGGGCCGCCAGGGGCGCGGCGAAGGCCAGTCCGGCGACGCCGGACAGCAGGCGGCGGCGATTCAAGGACGACAGACTCATGCATTCCACCCTTCTTAGACGCTCTTTTGGTATACGATATACGCCTAAATCACAAGTTATATTGTCCGGCAAATCAAATACCCTCGATTCGGGGCGCGGCGCGGTGACGTGGGCATCGCAAGAGCGCGAGGACGAGGGAATGTATCCGTATGCTGATGATGAGTTAAAATAATCATCTGTTTTATATCATATTTTACAGAGAAATTGTTCGTCATTTTCAAATGTGCATATACTTTTAAATATTGCGCTGCGGCGAGATCGCCAACTCAATGTGGATATTGAAACATTTGTGACAAAAATGGCACGGCAATTGTCCGGCTACGCAAAAAGGCCGCAAATCCGTCGTATATCGTATAAAATATTTTGACGGTCGGGAAATTTTATGGATTGCTGAGGTCCTAGGCTCATCGCCGCGCGGCGGCTCGGATTGAATGGAAGGGACTGGATATCATGAGTAAGAAACGTTGGTTGCTGGCCGCGTCGGGACTCGTCGTTGTGGCCATGTGCTCGCCGATCCTGGCCGGGCAGGCTATGGCCCAGACGACGACGCAGACGACCGATACCACCCCTGCGGCGGCCGATACGTCCAAGGACGTGAAGACCAAGAAGGCCGAGCCGTCGACGACGAGCGCCGGCGACGTCGTCGTCATCGTCCGCGGCATCCGCGGCAGCAATAAGGACTCGGTCGACAAGAAGCGCAAGTCCAAGCAGATATCCGATTCGGTCAGCGCCGAAGACGCCGGCAAGCTGCCGGACAACAATGTCGCCGAAGCCCTGGCTCACGTCACCGGCGTTCAGATCACCCGCCAGCACGGCGAAGGCCAGGACCTGGCCATTCGCGGCATCCAGGAAGTCGGCACCACGATCAACGGCAATGCCGTCGGCGGCGGCGCCATGCGTTCGATGAACCACAATGGCGGCGCCTTCGAAGACGGCAATACCTGCGACTCGGCGCAGATCACCGGCGCCTGCAACGCCCAGGGGCCGACGCTCAGTGACGTCCCGGCGGCTCTGATCAAGTCGGTGACAGTTTACAAGACGCGCACCGCCGACCAGGTCGAAGGCGGCGTGGCCGGCGTGGTCAACGTCGAACTGCGCCGTCCGCTGGACCTGCCCAAGGGCTTCACCGCCGCGGGCAGCTATCGTCTGGCCACTAGCAGCCTGGGCAACAAGCAAAGCCCGTACGGCAGCCTTCTGATTTCGGATCGCTTCGATACGCCGATCGGCGAAATGGGCTGGCTGGCCAACCTGGGTTACGAGCGGAACAATTACCAGGAAACGCACCTGGCGACCGAAACCACGCAGAATATGTACTCGAACGGCTACATAAACGGCAATCCGGCGGATCTGGCCTGCCTGCACCGCTCCGCCGATATGGGCCCCTGCGGCACCGCGACGACGCCATACTACGTCACAGCCTACCGTGTGTGGAACGGCATTCAGGAAGGCGTGAAGTCGCGTCCGACGGGCAATTTCGCCTTCCAGTGGCGGCCGAACGACAACCTCGATTTCGTCCTCGAAAGCACCTACCTCGGCTCGAAGGAAAAGGCGGAAAACGACTATATCTCGGTCAAGACGTCGGGTGACTGGAACCCGAACTATGCCATCACCACCTTCGGCGACGGCGTTACGGTCAAGACCGAAACGGTCACGCCCGGCGCCTGGGACCCCACGGGCATCAACTCGGTCTACAACGAATTCATCTCGGGCTACTGGGTGAACGATTCCAAGACCTTCACCAACAATTTCGAGATGCACTACCACAAGGGCCCGGTGCAGCTGAACGGCAGCGTCCAGTACAACTGGACCGACGTCAAATCGACGAACATCTACCAGGATATCAAGATCGACGGGATCAATACCGCGGTCGTGGATTTCGACGGTCCGGGCAACCGGGCGACGGTGTCGTTCCCGGAAGGTGCCGCGGCGACCAATACCGCCAACTACCAGATGTATAACTTCCACAACGAGCAAAATAACGCCAACAGCCGCGATTTCAACGGCCAGCTCGACCTGACCTATACGTTCAGCGATACCGGCCTGATCCGCTCCGCGCAGGCGGGCTATCGCTTGACCAGCCACTTCACGCACACCTTCAACGGTTACCGCGATGCCTTCACCAATGCCTCTCTTTCGGCGTGGCCGACGGGCGGCACCCTGGTCTACAGCAAGCTGCCGAGCGGCTTCAGCATTCCGGGCTTCTACCACCTGAGCAATACGGCGCTGCTGGCCAACTGGAGCGCGGTGACCAGCTATCTCACGCCCAGCCAGGGTGACGTGTGGTCCACGGCTGTGCCGACTGACCGGGATTCGAACTCCTATGCCGAGAGCGAATTCAGCAATGCCTGGTATGCCCAGTTCAACTATGCCTTCAAGGCGATCTTCCCGATCGACGGCGTGATCGGCTGGCGCGTCACCTCGACCGACGGCACCGCGCACACCAATTCGTTCCGCGACGCCCACACGACCACCACCAACGGCGTCACCACGACGGTCCCGGCCTCGGTCGTCATCGATAACGTCGCCGGCCAGTATCGCGACGTCATGCCGAGCTACAATGCCACCGTGCACTTCACCGACAAGGTCCAGCTGCGCGTCGCCTACACCTACAGCATCGAACGTCCGGCCTTCTCGGCGCTGGGCGGCACCGCGCACATCTACTACGACGTCTCGGGCAAGCCGACCAGCGGCTGGGGTGGCAATCCCGAACTGAAGCCGATGGAAGGCCCGAACTACGACGCGTCGTTGGAATATTACTTCGGCCGGGGCGGCCTGGTGTCCGTGGCGGCCTACATGAAGAAGCCGAACGGCACCTTCTACTGGAAGAACAACGAGTTGCGCGCGTTCCCGGAACTCGGCGTCGACACGCCGATCCCGTACGGCGAAACCGAGAATGCCGGCCGTGGCCTCTATCAGGGCTACGAGTTCAATGTGCAGGGCTTCTTCGACTTCCTGCCGGGCTTCTGGCACAACTTCGGCGGCGGCGCGAACTTCACCTACAACCAGACCTTCAAGATCGATTACGGCGATGCGACGACCCTGTCGGATCAGGGCTTTGCGCCCCTGGCGCGGGACATGGCGCCGTACACGTCGCGTAACACCTATAACCTGCAGCTCTATTACGACACGCCGAAGCTGAATGTCCGCGTCGCCTATAATTACCGCTCGAAGTACTACGGGCAGGTGACCTATGGCCTGGTCGACTATACCCCGGTCTTCGATGCGACCTCGCGCCTCGACGCTTCGGTCGCCTGGACGCCGATCAAGTCGTGGACCTTCACGATCGAAGGCTCGAACCTGCTGAACAACAACGAACTGGCTTACTACGGCCAGAAGATCTACCCGGCCGAAACCCGGCTGCAGGGCCGCACCATCCAGGTCGGCGCCCGCTTCCGCTACTGATCACCGGGATCGCAAAGGAACAGCCCGCCGGGAGACCGGCGGGCTGTTTTGCGTTTGTATTATGAAGGACGAAAGATCAGACGGCGACGCGCGCCGGCGAAGGGCAGGCGCGGGCGATATAGGCCTCGTGCGGCGGCATGACGTTGGCGCGGCCGGCCGTGCCTTCGCGCACCTTGTCCATCCGCCAGCGGAACTCGTCCTGCGGCATCAGGTCGGCGATGGGGTGATAAGCCTGGGGCATCATCCCCTGGCCGGCCAGCACGGCGAACCAGCTGGCCTCCTTGAAGAGTTCGTCGTCGCGCACCAGGGTCAGGTTGGCGGCGGCGAAGGCGTCGAGCCGCGCCTTCAGGCTGTCGGGAACCTCCATGTTCTTGCAATAGGCCCAGAACGGCGTGTCGTCGCGCGTCGTCACCTTGTAGTGCGCGATCAGGAAATCCTTGACGTTGGTATAGGCGTCCAGCATGTCGCGATTGAAGTTGTCGCGCAGCGGCGCGGTGATGCCACCGTTGGGGAAGTACTTGACCAGCTTGAAGATCGCTTCCTGCACCAGGTGGATCGAGGTCGATTCCAGCGGCTCCAGGAAGCCGCTGGCCAGGCCCATGGCGACGACATTGCGGTTCCACATCAGGCGGCGATGGCCGGTCAGGAAGCGGATGACGCGCGGTTCGGCCTGGGCCTTGCCGTCGAGGCGCTGCATCAGGAGGTCCTGCGCCTTGCCCTCATCCAGATAGGCGTCGCAGAAGACGTAGCCGTTGCCGGTGCGATGCTGCAGCGGAATGCGCCACTGCCAGCCGGCTTCGCGCGCGGTGGACTGCGTATAGGGCGTGGCGGCCTCGACCTTGTCGCAAGGCACGGCGACGGCGCGGTTGCACGGCAGCCAGCGGCTCCAGTCTTCATAACCGCTTTTCAGTGTCTGTTGGATCAGCAGGCCGCGAAAACCCGAGCAGTCGATGAACAGGTCGCCTTCGACCGTGCGGCCGTCGGCCAGGGTCACCGCGGTGATATCGCCGCTTTCGGCTGCCTGCGCCACGTCGACGATGCGGCCTTCCTGGCGTGTCACGCCGCAGGCTTCGGCCAGGCCGCGCAGGAAGCGACCGTATAGCGCCGCGTCGAAATGGAAGGCGTAGTTGACCGGCGGGATGGCGGGATTGATCTCCGCCATGCGGCCGAACCGCCCCTGGCGCGCCGCCAGGGTCTGCGGGTTGAACAGACCGAAGTCGGCCGATCCGCCGGCCTTGCGGTAGCGCAGCCAGTAATGGGTGAAGTTGATGCCGTTCATGTCGATGCCGTAGACACCGAACGGATGGAAATAGTCGCTGCCCGGCGCCGACCAGTCGACGAAGCGGATGCCCAGCTTGAAGGTGGCGTTGGTCGCCTTCATGAAGGCGTTCTCGTCGATGCCCAGCGCGGCATTGAAGGTCTGGATCAGTGGAATGGTCGCCTCGCCGACGCCGACCGTGCCGATCTCATCCGACTCGATCAGGGTGACGCTCTGGCGCTTCGTGCCGAGGATTTTCGACAGGGCCGCCGCCGCCATCCATCCGGCGGTGCCGCCGCCAACGATCACGATCCTGTTGATGCCGGTGCCGTTCATGGACATCCTTCGCCTTGTGTAACGGCAGCCTAGCATTGCACCGCCAGTTGCGTCGAGTTTGGGCGCGTGCCCAGAGGCTGTCAAGAATTTCGTATACTGTATAAATTATTTGACTGTAGCGCCGATCTATGCGGATATCGCTCGGCGGCAGGGGGGAAGCGCGAATGACGCTCGCCCGCCGTCCTGATCTCTTTTTCGGCGGGGTCCCCATGCGAAACAATCTCCTTCTGTTTTCCTCCGTTATCGGCCTGGCCTGCGCCGCGCCGGTCCTGGCCGGCGACCTGCCGCCGATCGCCGCGCGTTATGCCGCGGCCGACCAGTTCCAGCCGGGCAAGATCCGCGAACTGGTCGTCGACCTCGACCTTCGGGCGCACTTCGTCGACGGCGGCAAAAGCGTGCTGTTCCGTCATGGCAAGATGGGCGAGGGCACGATCGCCCTGGCCGACGCGGCGACCGGCCAGGTCAGGGACCTGGTCACCGAGGCCGTGCTGACGCAGAAGACGGCGTCGCCCAAGGCGGTCAGCGCCATGCCCGAGAGCTATGACGCCGGCAAGGGTGTGCTTAGGCTGATGATCGCCGGCAAGAGCTTTGCTTATACGCTGGCGTCGGGCGAGCTGAAGCCGGTCGATCCGCCGGCCGAACGCGCCGAGGAGGCCGTGTCGCCGGACGGCAGGTACAAGGTCGTGCACAACGGCTACAACCTGATGCTGGTCGAGGTGGCGACCGGCCGCAAGGTGCCGCTGACCAATGATGGCGATTACGATCACCGCTACGGCATGAACTATCCGCTGTTCGCCGACATGGTCCACGCCGACAGCGAGACGCCGCCCATGCCGGTCAGCGTCGAATGGTCGGAGGATTCCAAGCAGGTCCTGACCTACCGCATGGACCGCAACGGCAGCTATATCTGGCACGGCATCCAGTGGAGCCCGGCGGGCAGCCAGATGCCGCGCGAATTCGACTATGTCTATCCGACGGCCGGCGCCCCGTTCGTGCCGCAGATCAACCCGGTGCTGATCGACGTCGGCCAGGCCCTCGCCAAAGGCACCGGCCAGCCCAAGGCGCTGAACGTGCCGGCGGAATCCTTGCTGTGGCCGGGCGATCCGGACCTCGGTTGGGAAAACGGCAAGATCCTGTACCAGTGGCAGAAGCGCGGCTATGGCGAGGTCAACGAATACGAGATCGACCCGGCCTCCGGCGCCGTGACCACGCGCGTGCACGAGGCGGTCAAGCCGATCGTCACCGTCACCTCGACCGCCATCCGCCCGGCGCCGGAACTGAAGGGCGACCTGGTCATTTCCGAGCGCAGCGGCTGGGCCCAACTCTATTACGTGGCGCGCGGCAGCGATCCGGCGGGCGGCAAGGCGCTGACCAAGGGCAATTGGGAAGTCGCCGAGATCGCGCATATCAGCGAGAACGGGCCGATCCTGATCGTCGGTAATGGCCGCGAAGCCGGGGTCAATCCCTATTATCGCAGCCTGTACAAGGTCGGCCTCGACGGGGCGATCCGCGACCTGACGCCCGAGCCGCTGGACCACGAGGTCAGCGTGTCCGAGGACGGCAAGACCTTCATCGACAAGATGTCGACCCCGGTGACGCCGACGCGCACCTTGTTGCGCAGCGCCGACGACGGCCGCATCATCGCCGAGCTGGGCCACGCCGATCCGTCGGCCCTGCTGGCCACCGGCTATACCATGCCCGAGCCCTTTGACATCCTGGCCGACGACGGCAAGACACGGCTCTACGGCATGATGTGGCGGCCGAAGAACTTCGATCCGGCGCACAGCTATCCGGTCGTCGAAAACGTCTATGCCGGGCCGACGACGCACATCGTGCCGGAGACCTATGCCATGGCGGTGGCCAGCGGAACGATCTCGACGGCGCAGCTCGGCTTCGTGGTCGTCAGCATCGACGGCCGCGGCACGTCGCAGCGCGGCCAGGCCTTCCGCCTGCCGGCCTATCAGAATATCGGCGAGGTCGGCATCGACGACCATATCTGGGTGATGAAGGCGATGAAGGCGAAATACGCCTATCTCGACCTCGACCGCGTCGGCGTCTACGGCCACTCGGCCGGCGGTTACGACGCCGTGCGTTTCATCCTGCGCCGGCCGAACTTCTACAAGGCGGCCATCGGCTCCTCGGGCATCCAGGATCCGCGCCTCGACAAGGCGTGGTGGCCGGAAGTGTCGATGGGCCTGGCCGACGATGCCACGTGGGAGCGCAATTCCAACGTGCCGATCGCCGGCAACCTCAAGGGCCACCTGATGCTGATGCACGGCGATATCGACGACAATGTGCCGATTGCCGCGACGCTGCGCATGGACGGGGCGCTGATCGCCGCCGACAAGCCGCACGAACTGGTCATCATGCCCAACCGCACGCACGATACCTACACGGCCTACTTCTTCCGCAAGCACTACGACTTCTTCACCCAGTACCTGCTGGGCGAGACACCGCCGGCGCCGTAGAGCGTAATCAGACAAAAAGTCCCTGCCGAAGCGTTTCGGCAAGGACTTTTTGTTTATGGTGCCATCTCCGTTGAATTTGGAGTGCAGGATTAGCAGCGGTTAATCGACGATTTTTCCAGACATACACACCGGAACTTTGAAAGTTATCCGGTGTGACAGTTGAGAAGAAAGGGAATTGCTTTCATCGCTTTTCGATCCTGTCTTTCCGCTGATTCCGCCAACGGACAAAACCTTGATCTCCCCACCACCACCCTTTTCAGACGACGAAGCGGTGTCATTCTTTTCAGTGACCGCAATCGAGACGTCGAACTCAATGTAGGTAATTTCGGAAACCATCCGCTTGTTAATGGACGCGGGTGAAATGGCGATCAAATGGCGCGATTTGGATTTGGCAGCTTCAACGCCAAGGGCGATCTCGCTCAGGGTTTCCTCAATCAATTCGCTCAATTTCATGACATGTGCCGTCCCGGATAGTGACTTTGGGAAGTTGGGTGTGAATTGCCCGCCCCACACTTAAACGAGGATAACGCTTTTATCTATGGCGCGGCCTGCGCGTAGAATTGCGTCAGGTCGGCCTTCATGGCGTGCAGCGCCGCCGCATCGACATAGGTCATGTGGCCCGAGGCGTAATAGGCCAGGTGGACATTGGCCTTCAACTCGGGCGTCAGCAGCATGTGGGCCAAGTCGTTTTCGGTGCCGAAGAACGGCGTCGCCAGGTCGTAGAGCCCGTTCATCGACAGCACCTTCATCTGCGGATTGAAGCGCATGGCGGCGGCCAGGTCGAGCGCGACATTGGGCGTCGTCTGCACCTCGTCGTAACCCGGCGCCTTGTGGTGCCAGTCCCAGGCTGGTTCGATCGTCATATTGTTGAGCGGCACGTAGGGCTGGTCGGACGTATAACCGAGATCGCCCGACAGGTAGTCCTGGAAGGTTGACAGATAGGCGCTGCTGACGCCTTGGGTCGCCGGATCGTCGGTGGCCGGATCGAAGGCGCCGGCCGAGGCGCGCACGGAATCGGCGGCGACGAAGCGCCCGTCGAAGCGGCCGATGACCTTGACCTGGTCCTTCAGCAGTTCGCGGCGGAACGCCTCCATGTCGATGCGCAGCTTGACGCGGCGCAGATAATCGACCGGCAGGCCGGTCATGTCGGACAGTGTGGCGGCGACGGAAGCTTCTTCCTCGGGCGGCAGGTCGTCGCCCTTGGCGAGCGCCGTGGCATAGGGTCCGCGCGCGAAGGCGCGGACCTGGCGCAGGAAGGTTTCGGGATCCGCCTGGGTGCGGGCGCGATGGTGATAAAGCGCGATGCTGGCATAGGTCGGCACGGCGTCGACGCTGGCCTGGTCCTGGCCGGGCAGGATGGCGGTGAAATCGAGCAGGCTCGACAGCAGGGCGACGCCGTTGATCTGGATGCCGTGGTTCTGCAGGGCGTAGGCGAGGGCGGCGGCGCGCGTCGTGCCGTAGGACTCGCCGAACAGGAATTTCGGCGAGCTCCAGCGCCGGTTGATCGTCAGGTACCGCGTGATCGCCTGGGTGAAGGCGCGGGTGTCCTGGTCGACGCCCCAGAAATCGGCCGGCTTGGCGGTGCCCAGGACGTGCGAATAGCCGGTGCCAACGGCGTCGAGGAAGACCAGGTCGCTGGCGTCCAGCAGGCTTTCGCCCGACGGGCCGAAACGATAGGGGGCCGGGCCCGTCGGCTGCGGCGTTTCGGTGTGCACGGTCATCGGCCCCAGGCCGCTCATGTGCAGCCACAGGCTGGCCGAGCCCGGGCCGCCGTTGAACAGGAAGGTCAACGGCCGCGGCCTGGCGCCCTTCGGCTGGGGGACGACATAGGCGACGTAGAACATCTCGGCCGTCGCCGCGCCGTCGGCGTCGCGCAGGATCAGGGTACCGGCGGTCGCGGTGTAATGGACGGGCTTGCCGCCGACTGTAATGTCATGCGGGGTCGCCACGGCGCGTTCGGCGGGTGCCGCAGCCTCGGCCATGGCCGCGCCGGCGGAGAACATGAAGGCCAGGCAGACCAGGGCGAAACGACGCAACATGATGGGCTCCGATCAGGGAATAAGGCGCAGCAGGACGACGCCATGCTTCGGCACGACGAAGGCGTGGCCGTTGTCGACGGCGACATCGCTCCGGTTCCACAGGTCGCGGATCTTCGCCGGTTTCAGGCCGAGGTCTGCCCAGGTGATGGCCGGATTGGCCGCCGCCTCGCCGCGGTTGAAGATGCCGACCGCGGTCGAGCCGTCGGCCAGATGCTTGGTCCAGATCTCGACGGAACCGTCCTTTTTCGCCGGCAGGCCCTGAACGCCGGCCTTGTCCTGGTCGATGGCGATGACTTCGGGGTTCTTCAGCAGGTCGAGCGTCTCCGGCGTCATCGACCGCACGTCGTTGCCGAGGATCAGCGGCGCCGACAGCATGGCCCACAACGCCAGGTGCGTCTGGTATTCGTCGTGCGTCATGCCGCCATTGCCGACCTCCAGCATGTCGGGGTCGTTCCAGCCGTTGGGCCCGGTATGGTTGGGCGTGCCGTTCTTGTCGAAGCCGATCCGGGCCATCGAGGCGTAATTGTCCTCGATGTCGCCGGTCGTGCGCCAGAGGTTGCCGCCGACGTCGCGGCCCCAGGCGCCGACGTCGAAACGGCCGTATTCGCACAGGCTGAGCACGATATCGCGTTTGGTGGCGACCAGGGCCTCGCCCATCGCCTGATAGGTGGCGTAGACGGTTTCGGCCGTGTGGTAGAAGGCCTCGCCCGAGCACAGGTCGTACTTCAGGTAGTCGATGCCCCAGTCGGCATAGGTCTGGGCGTCCTGGCGGATGTGGCCGTAGGAGCCTTCATAGCCGGCGCAGGATTTCGGCCCGGGCGACGTATAGATGCCGAGCTTAAGCCCGCGGGCATGGACGTAGTCGGCCAGGGCCTTCATGTCGGGAAACTTGGCGTTGGGTTGCAGCCGGCCGGTGGCGTCGCGCTTTCCCTGCCAGCCGTCGTCGATATTGACGTAGACATAGCCGGCGTCGCGCAGGCCCGACGCGACCAGGGCGTCGGCGATCTGGCGCACGGATCTGTCGTCGATGGCGTCGGCGAACCTGTTCCACGAGCTCCAGCCCATGGGCGGTGTCGGCGCCAGGTTGCGCGGGGCCAGCACGCGGTGCGGCGGCAGGGGATCGGCCGGGAAGTCGAGCGCCTTCAGCGCTTCGGGCGTGCCCTTGTGGGCGGTGATGTCGAAGGTCGAGTCCCACAGCCGGCCTGTCATGCGGACGTATCCACCCTTTGGGTCGCCCTCGGGCTTCAGCACGATGTCGCTCATCGGCACGTTCTTGTTGCCGTTGAACAGCTGAAAGACGACGCTGTCGCCGTCGGTCCGCACCGACTGCATCGGAAGGTCGCCGTACCAGGCGGAGGTCACCGTGCCGTGCCAGCCCGAAGCGTCATGGCCGACGACGACGCGGCGGAAGCCTGGCATGTCAGGCGACGAATCGAAGATCCAGCCGCCGGCGGGCGGGGCCGCGTGCGCAGGCGCCGTCAGGGCGGTTCCCAGGATCAGGGCCAGAAGCGCCGGTTTCCACGTCTTCATTCATCCGCTCCATGTTCGCAATCGTATACGGTATTCTATAGGGTCTTTGCCAAAGAGTGGCAATAGTCTGCGTAATACCGCCTGTTGGCGACATTCAACCCGTTGTTTTCACAGAACCTATATATGGGTGTCGCAAAATCGTATAATTTATATTTGACGCTTTCGTGGGAAAATGATTTAGTCTGATGATCCGGGGGCGTGATTGAACCAGATCCGGTCAGGCCGCGACGTTCTCCGCGTGGTTTGGATGGTGTTTCGTCTTTCTTAGCCGTTTGGTGGGTCACCCGTGGTTTTTCCGCCCCGTTGCAGGTTCCGGTCTTATCCCAGGTGTCGGTCTGCCGTCGGATATTCTGAAGTGTGCCCGTCGTGCGGTCGGCCTGGTCTGCTCCCGCATGACGGGCCTTTTTGTTTCGGTCCGACTTCGGCGGGCAGTGCATTTTGAAAAAGGACTGATAATGGCGCAGCGTCATGGGCACGTATTGGGCGGATGGGTTTGCGCCGCGGCGCTGATGCTGGCGGCGGTGTCCGCCACGGCCGCGACGCCCTGGCGCAGTCCCGAGGCCGAAACCTCGCTGTTCGAAACGAAGGATTTCCTGGGCAGCTTCCAGACCTCGTCGCAGACCCTGGTGTCGCTGGCGCCCAAGGGCAGCGGCGGCTTCGACTACCTGCCTGCCGGCCGCTTCACCCAGCGCCTGGGCGACGGCTATTACCGCATCGGCGATATCGACCTGCGCGTCCGCGCTGTCGGCGACGACGCCTGGCATGACTATTCGACGGCGGTGAAGCGCCTGCCGGTCAAGGTGTTGCCCAGGACCAAGGGCGCCCTGGCCGCGGCCGATATCACCGAAGCCCTGGGCGAAGGCCTGCCGATCACCGTCAAGCGCGTGTGGACGGTCGAAAACGGCCAACTGGTGCTGCGCTTCACCCTGGCTAATCCGGGCGCCAAGGCCATCGAGATCGGCGGGCTGGGCCTGCCGATGATCTTCGACAATCTCATCACCGACCGTACCCTGGACCAGGCGCACGAGCAGGCCTCATTCTACGATCCCTATGTCGGCGAGGACGCCGGCTATCTGCAGGTGACGCGGTTGAACGGGGCGGGGCCCGCCCTGCTGGTCCTGCCGGAAAAGAACACGCCGTTCGAGCTTTACAAGCCGATCCTCGACGCGCGCCATCGCGACGGCACGCCGATCGTCTATAACGACCTGCAACGCCGCAGCATGACGTTCGAAGGCTTCTACGACTGGATGGTGGCGTCGAAGGGCTTCGCCGACACCGACTGGAAGGGCGTGAAGCAGTGGAACGAACCGTCGAGCCTTATCCTCAAGCCGAGCGAGACGCGGACCATCGGCGTTCGCTTCGTGCTGTCGAAGTCGATCCGCGGCATCGAGGACACGCTGGTCGCCAACAACCGCCCCGTCGCCGTCGGCGTGCCGGGCTATGTCGTGCCGACCGACATGCCGGCCACCCTGTTCGTGCATAGCCCCAGGCCCGTCAAGGCCGTGGCGGTGTCGCCGGAGGGCGCGCTCGATGTCGGCGCGGCGCAGCCGGCGGCTAAGGGCTGGATCAAGTACGTGCTGACCGGCAAGGCAGCGGGCCGGGCGCGCCTGACCCTGACCTATGCCGACGGTTCGGTGCAGACCGTGCAGTACATGGTCACACCGCCGGAGCAAAAGGTGGTCGACACCATAGGCCAGTTCCTGACGACCAAGCAGTGGTTCGACGACAAGAGCGATCCGTTCCACCGCGCGCCGTCGATCATGACCTATGACCGCGACGAACAGAAGATCGTCACCGACGATACCCGCGTCTGGGTGTCCGGCCTGAGCGACGAGGGCGGGGCGGGCTCTTATCTGGCCGCCGCCATGAAGGAACTCGACAATCCGGTGCCGGAAGAGGTCGCCAAGTTCGAGACCTTCGCCAACCAGACCCTGTGGGGCAAGATCCAAGTCGCCGACGGCCCGCAGAAATACGCGGTGCACAAGAGCATCTTCTATTACGCCCCGGACAAGTTCCCGGCCGGCACCTACGACCCCAAGAAGAACTGGAAGAGCTGGGAATCGTGGAACGAGGAAGGCGCAGCCGACATCGGCCGCTCGTTCAACTACGTCCACGTCGCCGCCTCGTGGTGGTCGCTGTACCACATCGCCCGCTATCACCCCGGCATGACGACGCAGCAGACCTGGCAGACCTATCTGACGCGCGCCGCCGAGACGACCAAGGCGATGATGACCGACGCGCCCTACTATACCCAGTTCGGCCAGATGGAAGGCAATGTCTTCGTCGCCATCCTGAACGATCTCAAGCGCGAGGACATGACCGACGAGGCCACGGCCATCGAAGCCATGATGAAGACGCGCGCCGACCAGTGGGACAAGGAAAAGTATCCCTTCGGCTCGGAAATGCCGTGGGATTCGACCGGCCAGTCCGAGGTCTATGACTGGATGAAATATTTCGGCCATGACGACAAGGCCGCGTCGACGCGCGAAGTCATCCTGGCCTACGATCCCGCCATCCCGCACTGGGGCTATAACGGTTCGGCGCGGCGTTTCTGGGATTTCCTCTATGCCGGCAAGAAGGAACGGATCGAGCGCCAGCTGCACCACTACGGTTCGGCCAACAACGCCATCCCCCTGTTCGAATCCTTCCGCGACAATCCCAGCGACCTCTACCTGCTGCGCGTCGCCTATGGCGGCCTGATGGGCTCGCTGACCAATATCGACAGCGACGGCTTCGGCTCGGCCGCCTTCCACTCCTTCCCGGACATGATGTCGTTCGACGCCATCACCGGCGACTACGGCATGAGCTTCTTCGCCCACGCCTATTCGACGGCGTCGTACCTGGTCGACCATCCGACCTTCGGCTGGCTGGGCTTCGGCGGTGAGGTGACGCAAGGCAAGGGCGTCGTGACGCTGACGCCCAGGGACAGCGCCCGCACACGGGTCTTCGTCGCTCCGGCCGGCCTGTGGCTGACCCTGAACGCCGGCCGTTTCGAGCAGGTGAGCTACGAGCCGAAGACCGGCAAGGTCGCGGTCAGGCTGGCGCCGGCCGAGACCGACACGCCTGCCGCCTTCCTCGACATCGCCACCACGACCAAGGCAGGCAAACCCTATCACCTGACGACCCCGGCGACGGTGGAACGCGGGGGTTATGTCGTGTCGTTGACGGCCGATGGCGCGAAGCTGGAGCTGGCGCCTGCAACCGGCAAGTGACAAGGTATAGACAGTCCACGGACCAAAACGTAACAATTGATATCATGTGATCCCGGCGGGACGCGGCGACCTTACAAAAGGATAAAAGGCATGGGACTTTTCGGCCCTCTTAAACCCCTCGGACGCGCGGAGGCGGACGGCAAGGCCCTGGCCAAGACGCTGAGCTGGCCGCACCTGATGGCGCTGGGTATCGGCGGCATCATCGGCACCGGCATCTACACCCTGACCGGGGTCGGCGCCGGGCTGGCCGGACCGGGGGTCATCCTCTCGTTCGCCATTTGCGGCCTGGTCTGCGCCTGCGCGGCCCTGGCCTATACCGAAATGTCGACCCTGATTCCGACCGCCGGGTCCGCCTATACCTATACCTATTCGGCCATGGGGGAGATCGTGGCCTGGGTTGTCGGCTGGGCCCTCGTCCTGGAATATTCGCTGGCCTGCTCCAGCGTGGCCGTCGGTTGGTCGGCGCACCTTGTGGGCTGGCTGGAACAGGGGCTTGGCCTTCATCTGCCGGCCTTTCTGCTGGCGGGCCCGTATGCGGGTGGCCTGGTCAATCTTCCGGCGGTCCTCGTCTCGCTGGCGGTCATGGCTCTGCTGCTGGTCGGCGCGCGTGAAAGCGCCACCATCAATATTGTCCTGGTGATCATCAAGATCGTGGCGCTGGGCGCTTTTGTGTGCCTCAGCCTGCCTGCCATCAAGGCGGGCAACTATGATCCGTTCGCGCCCTATGGCTTTGTCGGTCAGCAGATGGGCGGCCAGAAGGTCGGCATCATGGCGGCGGCGGCCATCGTCTTCTTCGCCTTTTTCGGCTTCGACGCCGTCTCGACCTCAGCGGAAGAAGCCAAGAATCCGGCCCGGGACCTGACGATCGGGATCATCGGCTCCATGGCCGTCTCGACACTGATCTACATGCTGGTCGCCGGCGTGGCCGTCGGTGTGGTGCCGTTCAAGGAAATCGCCGCTTCGGGCGAGCCGCTGCCGCACATCCTGCGGACCATCGGTTATCCGCTCGTAGCCGGTCTGGTCGGCCTGGCCGCCATCGTCGCCCTGCCGTCGGTCATCCTGGTGATGATGTACGGCCAAAGCCGTATCTTCTTCGTCATGGCCCGCGACGGCCTCCTGCCGCCGGTTGTCGCCAAGGTGAACGCCAAGGGCGCGCCGGCCCTGGTCACCCTGGTCACGGGCGTCGCTGTCGCGCTCGTCGCCGGCTTCGTGCCGCTGAAAGAAATCGCCGCCCTGTCCAATGCGGGCACCCTGATCGCCTTCATCGCCGTGTCGCTGTCGATGATCATCCTGCGCCGCAAGCTGCCGGATGCGGTCCGTTCTTTCCGCACGCCGCTTCACTGGCTGGTCGGCGGCGTGGCCATAGTGGGCTGCGGGTTCATCTTCTCCAACCTGCCCCTGGAAAGTCAGATGTTCACCCTGATCTGGATGGTCGCGGGCCTGATCGTCTATTTCTGCTACGGCCGCTGGAACAGCCGGCTGCGCAAGGAAGCAAAGGCCTAAAAGGAAAGGGCGCCTCGATCGAGGCGCCCTTTTTGCATTCCGGTAAGAAGCCGATCAGCTCGCCGCGGCGGCCTTTTCGATCTCGAACTGCTTGCGCAGGTCGTCCAGCGTCGAGGCGATATGGTCGTGCATCATGCCCTCGACCACCTTGGACTGGCCGGCCTGCCAGGCTTCGTACATGGCGGTGTGCTCCTGCTGGGCGCGGCTATCGCGGCCGGCGGGTTCCAGGTGCTTGCCGACATAACGTTCCGAGATCAGGTTCAGGCGCTCGACGATCTGGATGGTGATCTGACGGCCGATCGGCCGGACCAGGGCCATGTGGAATTCGCGGTTCAGCTTGCCGACCTTCGACTTGTCCGTCCCGGCGGCTTCCTCAAGCGCGATCAGGGCGTCGTAGGCGATCTTCTTTTCCTTGTCGCCGGCCTTCTTCGCCGCGGCGCCGGCCGTTTCGGGCTCGAACTTCAGGCGCAGGGCGTAGATTTCCTCGACCTCGTCGTAGGACAGCGGACGGACGAAGTAGCCGCGATTGGTGATATATTGCAGCAGGCCGTCCTGCTCCAGGCGGGCGAAGGCCTCGCGCAGCGGGATCTTGCTGACGCCCAGCTCGGCGGCCAGGGCGTCCTGGCGGATGGCGACGTCGGCGGGCAGGTTGCCGGAGATGACGCGATCCCGCATCAGGGCATAGATCTGCTCGGAGAGTGTTTGAACGACGATGGCCATGGCCTGTGTGTTTCCCGATAGGTGCAGCCGTTGGAGTCGGCAAAATCTATAGTTACAATATTAAGTATACGTTTTTATTCAAGCCTTTTGGAAAGTTTCGGGCATCCCGTCCAAAAAGTCGCCGACCTTTTTGGAAAACACGATGCCCGGCCTGGCTCAAAGGACCTGGAAACCGGCCCAGAAAGGATCCTCGCGGTCGATCCAGATCGTATTGAACCCGGTCGAGATGGCCGAGCCCTCGATCGAAGGGATGATCGCCGGTTGACCGCCCAGGTCGACCTCGGCTTCGACGCGGCCGGTAAAGCGGCTGCAGATGTAGCTTTCGTGGACGAAGCGGTCGCCGACCTTCAGCTTGCCCTGGGCGTGCAGGTGCGCCAGGCGCGCCGAGGTGCCGGTGCCGCACGGCGAGCGGTCGATGGCGCGTTCGCCGTAAAAGACGGCGTTGCGGCCGTCGGCGCCGTCGCCCTTCGGCTTGTCGGCCCACAGGACGTGGCTGACGCCGCGGATGGTCGCATCGAGCGGATGGACCGGCTCGTAGACGTCGCGCACCAGCTGGCGAATCGTCCGGCTGAGTTCGATCAGCCGCGCCGCGCCCAGGTCGTCGAGGCCGGTATAGGCGCCCTGCGGTTCGATGATGGCGTAGTAGTTGCCGCCGTAGGAGACGTCGAGTGTGAGCGGACCGAAGTCCGGCACGTCGATTTCGATGCCGGTCTTCGCCAGATAGGCCGGGACATTGGTGATGCGCACATAGGTGACGCGGTTGCCTTCGGCGCCATAGTCGATGTCGATGACCCCGGCCGGCACTTCCAGCTTGAGCCTGCCCGGCGTGCGCGGCGTGATCAGGCCGTTTTCCAGCGCGAAGGTGACCATGCCGATGGTGCCGTGGCCGCACATCGGCAGGCAGCCCGAGGTCTCGATGAACAGGATGCCGGCGTCGGTGTCGTCGCGCGTCGGCGGATACAGGAAGCCGCCCGACATCATGTCGTGGCCGCGCGGTTCGAAGCACAGGCCGGTGCGGATCCAGTCGAAGCGCGCCAGGAAATCCTGGCGGCGCTCGGACATCGACGCGCCCTTGAGCAGCGGCGCGCCGCCGGCCACCAGGCGGACGGGATTGCCCGCCGTGTGACCGTCGATCGCGAAGAAGGTGTGACGCATTATTATTGCCTTAAGCCGCCTTGTTGATCTTCAGCGAGGGGCGGGTGGCGGCCGCGGTTTCGACCATGGCGGTGACTTCGGCGCGGCGGGCGCCGGTCAGCGGCATGCGCGGCATGCGCACGCGTTCCGAACCGCGGCCCATGATCTGTTCGGCCAGCTTGATCGACTGGACGAGATCGTGTTCGGCGTCGAGGTGCAGCAGCGGCAGGAACCAGCGGTAGATCTCGCGCGCCGTGGCGATATCGCCGGCTTCCAGCGCCTTTACCAGCATCACCGATTCGTGCGGGAAGGCCGAGGTCAGGCCCGAGACCCAGCCCTGGGCGCCCAGCAGCAGGCCTTCGAAGGCGACGTCGTCGAGGCCGGCGAACAGCGCGTAGCGGGTGCCGAAGGCGTTGAACAGGTCGGTGAAGCGCCGCGTGTCGGCGGCCGATTCCTTGACGGCGACGATGTTCTTGACCGGCTTCAGCGCTTCCAGCGCCTCGGCGCTGATGTTGACGCGGTAGGCGGTCGGGTTGTTGTACAGCATGATCGGCAGGCCGGTCTTTTCGGCGACCATCCTGAAGTGCGCGACCAGTTCGTCGACCTTGGGCACGTAGACCATGGCCGGCAGCAGCATCAGGCCGTCGGCGCCGATCTTCTCGGCGTCCTGGGCCCAGGCGACGGCCAGCGGCGTGGTCAGTTCGGAGACACCGGTGACGACCGGCACGCGCTTGTCGACGACTTCGACGATGGCCTTGAGCAGCAGGCGCTTTTCCTCGGCGGTCAGGGAATTGTTTTCGCCGCAGGTCCCCATGGCGATGATACCGGTGACACCGTCACGGATCAGGTCGTCGATAACGCGTTGCGTGTCGGCGACGTCAATGGAAAGATCTTCCTTGAACTGTGTGGTGACAGCCGGGAAAACACCGCGCCAATTGATCGTCATCGAATTTGCTCCTGGAACTTGCGAAAGATGATATACCGTATACTATATGCGAAAGTCATGCAACAAGGAAGCTGACACG
>FTDB01000154.1_pt1 | contig 30412 bp, 11 predicted proteins | sample 1639741 | NCBI WGS metagenome assembly FTDB01 (sample SAMEA3914869, study PRJEB12502) | metagenome | biome: forest; material: soil | place: USA | collected 2012-03-12 | depth 0.1 m | reverse complement strand
GTTATTGCCTTCCAGGTAGTCGTTGCCCACGCCGCCGTGCAGGGTGTCGTTGCCGTCGAAGCCGCGGATGGTGTCATTGCCGTCCAGGCCCGACAGCAGGTTGGCCCCACTATTGCCGTAGACGATATTGGCCTCGCCATTGCCGGTGCCCGTCAGGTTGGCAGAACCCTGCAACAGCAACTTTTCAACCAGGTCCGGCAGGACGAAGCTCACCGTCGAATAGACGCTGTCGGTGCCGCCGTCGTCCGCGCCGGTATAGCTGGTCTGTTCGGAGATGACGTCGTTGCTATTGCCGACATAATAGACATCGTCGCCGGCACCGCCGTACATCGTGGCCACGCCGGAACCGCTGTGCAGGGTGTCGTTGCCCGCATTGCCTTCGAGATAGGCTACGTCGCCCGTGGCCGTGATGCTGTCATTGCCGTCGCCGCCGAAGAGCTGTTGGTGGCTGCCCGTGCCCGTCAGCGTATCGTTGCCGTCACCGCCATAAAGCCCGGCGGCTATGCCGTAGGCCGTCAGGCGGTCGTTGCCCCCATCACCACTGAGACTGGAGCCGTAGCCGGTGGCCAGGATGGTGTCGTTGCCCGCGCCGCCATCGAGGCCCGCGCTGTCGGCGGCCGTGATGCTGTCATCGCCGTCGCCGCCATATATCTGGTCGCCGGCGCCGGCGCCGCCATTGATCGTATCGTCGCCGTCGCCGCCAGTGATGGAATCGGCATCGCTGCTGCCGATGATCGAGTCGGCCCCGTCGCCGCCATCGAGCGTGTTCGCGCCCAGCCAGCTTGTCGTCGGCACCAGATTATGCGTGTTGGTATCGAAGGCGTAGATCGTATCGCTGCCGTCGCCGCCCGACACGCTTGAGCCATAGAAGTCGGTGCCATTGCTGGCGTGGCCGGGCAGGAAGACGATCGTATCGTTGCCGTCCCCGCCGCTCAGCGTGCCATCGCCGGCCAGGTAGTCGTCACCACCATTGCCGGTCAGCACATTCATGTCGCCGCCGTAGATGTCGTAGAGATAGTCGTTGTTCGCTCCGCCGATTAGGGTGTCGGTCCCGTTGCCGCCGTCGAGATAGGTCCTGCCGTCGCCGGCCGTCAGGCTGTCATTGCCGTCGCCGCCGAAGAGCTGGTCGTTGCCGCCGCCGCCGGTGACGGTGTCGTCGCCGGCATCGCCGCTCAGCGTATCGTCGGCGGCGCCGCCATGGATGACGTCGTTGCCGTCGCCGCCCTGGCCCGAGCCGGGGTTCGGACCGTCGAAGGTGAGGGTGTCGTTGCCATCGCCACCGCTGAGGTTATCAGCACCCAGGCCGTAGACGATGCCAACCCCGTCCGAGACCAGGCTGTCGTCGCCCGCGCCGCCCTGCAGGACATCGCCGCCCGAATTGCCGATCAGCGTGTCGTCGCCCGGGCCGCCGGTGAGGACATCCTGTCCGAAGCCGCCCTGGATCGACACCTGCTCGATATCGTAGGCGGTCGCCACCGTGCCGCCGTCATAATGGATGGCAAAATCGAAGGAACCGTCGCCGTGGTCGGTGACGGTGGTGAAGTCGATGCCGATGAGGGCCGTGCTGTTGTCGGTCAGGACCAGCACGTCGTGGCCCGCCCCGGCGTGCCAGGTGAAGCCGCCCTGGGCGTCGGTGACGGTCAGGGTGTCGTCGCCCGAACCGGTCGACAGCGTATCGAGCCGTTCGACATTCCTGATCGTCGTGCCGTCGGCCAGGGTAAGGCCCGTGTCGGTCGCCGCGGCCACGGCGTCGAAGGCGATGGCCGTCGTCGCGTCCGACCGGTCGAGCGACAGAATGTCCGTGCCGTCGCCGCCGTCGATCGTGTCGACGCCCGTGCCGCCATCGATGGTGTCGTCGCCGCCAAAGCCATAGATCAGGTCGTTGCCGGCGCCGCCCGACAGCCCGTCGTCGCCCGCGCCGCCTTCCAGGGTGTCGCTGCCGCCGCCGCCGATGAAGCTTATCGCCTCGTCGCCCGCGACCATGCTGTCGTCGCCCGAGCCACCGGTGAGGCTGGCCGCTTCGATATTGGCGGCGCCCGACGCATTGCCGCCGCTCAGGATGATCAGGTCGAAGGTGCCGTCGTAATGGTCGTCGACCAAGTAATCGGTCCCGAGTGTGTCGGTCGAGCCGTCATAGATCAGCTTGTCGTAGCCCTGGCCGGCGTCCCAGGCGAAGGCGCCGTGCGCCGAGTCGGCGTGCAGGACATCGTCGCCGGAGCCTGTGTACAGCAGGGTCAGTTCCTGGATATTCTTGATGGTGGTGCCGTCGGCCAGGGTTGCACCCGCCGCCAGGGCGGACACGTCGATATCGTAGTTGAGCGTGCTGTCATTGCGCAGCAGGGCCAGCAGGTTGTGGCCGTCGCCGCCGTCGATGCTGTCGGCGCCGCCGTCGCCGGCGGCGATGGAATCATCGCCCGCACCGCCCAGGAAGGTGTCTTCGCCGTAGGTGTCCTCCAGCTGATCGTCACCGTCCAGGCCCGACAGCACGTTGTTCTGGTGGTCGCCGACGATCAGGTTGTCATTGGCATTGCCGGTGCCCTGGATCGCCGTGCCCAGCAGGGTCAGGCCTTCCAGCAGCGGATCGGTCAGGGTGTAGTCGATCGAGGACATCACCATGTCGAACGCGCCGTCGTCGACGCCGTTCACGCCTTCGACGATGACGTCGCCCGGATTGTCGACATAATAGGTATCGGCGCCCCAGCCGCCGGCCATGGTGTCGGCGCCGTGACCGCCGTCCAGCGTGTCGTCACCGCTGCCGTCGCTGCCGCTGATCGTCCCCATGCCGCGCAGGTAATCGTTGGCTTCGCCGCCGTGGATCGATACCTGCTCGATGCCGAAGGCGTTGTCGGTCAGGCCGGTGGCGGCGTTGGCGACCGAATAGTTGAGCACGCCGCCGCCGTCGTCATAGGCGCCGGAATTGATGGCGGAGGTGTCGCCCGTCGCGTCGAAATAGAGGGTGTCGACCCCGGCGCCGGCATACCACTGGAAATGCGTCTGGCTCGTGTCTGCGACCAGCACATCGTCGCCGGAGCCGGTTTTCAGGGTGTCCAGCTGTTCGATATTGCTGACGGTGGTGCCGTCTTCCATCGTCGCGCCGGCGCTGGTCGCGGCGGCGATCGCATCGTAGGTCAGGCCGTTCGTGTCGGCCGAGCGGTCGATGGTCAGGGTGTCGGTGCCGGCGCCGCCATCGATGGTGTCGCCGGGCATCAGGCTGGTGATCGTATCGTTGCCCGCGCCGCCGGTGATCTGCATATGCTCGATCCCGTCGGCATAGCTGGTAATGCCGGTGGCGGAATCGTAGATCGCGACGTCGTAGCTGTTGCCAAGGTCGTTATAGGTCGAAACCGTGATGGCCGAGGTATCGCCGGTGGCGTCGAAGATCAGCGTGTCGTCGCCGCTGCCGGCGATCCAGGTGAAGCCGTCCTGCTGCACGGAGGCGATCAGTTCGTCATTGCCCGCGCCGGTGGCGAAGCTGCCCAACTGCTCGACATTGCGGATGAACGAACCGTCGCTCATCGTCGTGCCGGCGTCCGTCGCCGCCGCGATGGCGTCGTAGGTGATGCCTGCGGTGTCGCCCGACCGGTCGAGCGCGCTCAGGCTGTCATTGCCGTCGCTGCCGTCGATGGTGTCGACGCCCAGGCTGGCGAACACATCCGAGCTGGCCCCGCCGGTCACGTCGATATGTTCGATATTGTAGACCGTGCTGCTCAGGCCGGTGAGGGCGTCGTAGACCGTATAGGTATAACCGCCGCCGCCGCTGGCGCCGCCGGTGACGCTCAGCCGGGAGGCCGCGGCGCCGGTGAAGTTCAGCGTGTCGTCGCCGCCATTGGCATACCAGGTGAAGCCTTCCTGCTGAGCCGAGGCGATCAGTTCGTCATTGCCGGAGCCGGTCTGCAGCAGGCCCAGATATTCGATATTGCGGAAGGTCGAGCCGTCGGCGATCGTCGTGCCGGCGGCCGAGGCCGCGGCGACGGCGTCATAGGTGATGTCGTCGGTGGAGGTCGAGCGGTCGAGCGCCGACAGCAGGTCATTGCCGTCGCCGCCATCGAGCGTATCGGGACCGCTCAGGCCGACCAGGGTATCGTTGCCCGACCCGCCGGTGATGGAGACGTGCTCGATATCGTAGGCGTTGCTGGTCTTGCCGGTGGCGTAGTCGTAGACATTGATTTCACCGGCGAACGAGGTGGTCACGACGATCGCCGACAGATCGCCGGTCGCGTCGAAGACCAGGGTATCCGTGCCGCCGAGCGCTTCCCAGTTGAACCCGTCCTGCACCGTCGAGGCGACCAGGGTGTCGTCGCCGGCGCCCGAGGTAAACGAGGTCAGGACTTCCAGGTTCTTCAGCACCGTGCCGTCGGCCAGGGTCGTGCCGGTGTCGGTTTCGGCGGCGACGGCGTCCAGTTCCAGGCCGGTGGTCGCGCCCGAGCGTTGGACCGAATAGCTGTCCGAGCCGCCGTCCCCGCCGTCCAGTGTGTCGCCCGCGGCGATGCCCAGCAGGGTGTCGTTGCCCGCCCCGCCGGTGATGTCGATGTTTTCGATGTTGTAGGCGCTGGTGGTCTGGCCGGTGGTGTAGTCGTAGATGAAATAGTCGTAGCCGCCCGATTCATCGAAGGAGATCTGGGTCGATATGGGATTGGTGTCGGCCGAGGCGTCGAAGACGAGCAGGTCCGTGCCGCTGCCGGCGTGCCACAGGGCGCCGTCCTGCACCGTCGAGGCGACCAGGGTGTCGTCGCCGGCGCCCGAGGTGAATGACGTCAGGACTTCGAGATTTTTCAGCACCGTGCCGTCGCTCATGACCGTGCCGCCGGCGGTTGCGGCGGCGATGGCGTCGAGTTTCAGGCCGTCGCTCACCGTCGACCGGTCGATCGCATAGCTGTCCGTGCCGTCGCCGCCATCCAGCGTGTCGCCGGCGCCGATGCCGGACAGGGTGTCGTTATAGGCGCCGCCCGTCAGGTCGACGGCCTCCACGCTGAAGGCCGTGCTGCTGAGGCCGGTGCCGCCGTCGTAGATATAGACATCGTGGCTGCCGTCCCCTTCGGTGCCGACCGAGACGCTGAGCGTGCCCACGGCACCGGAGCCGTCGAAAATCAGGGTGTCGATGCCGCCATTGGCCGCCCAGTTAAAGCCCTCCTGGACCACCCCGACGTCAAGCGTGTCGTTGCCGGAACCGGTCGCCAGGCTGATCTTTTCGGCATTGCGGATGACCGTGCCGTCGGACAGGGTCAGACCGACGAATGTCGCGGCCTCGATGGCATTGTAGTCGATGCCGATGGTGGCGGATGAGCGGTCCAGGAGAATCGTGTCGGTGCCATCGCCGCCGTCCAGCGTGTCGGGGCCGGCCGTGCCCAGCAGCGTGTCGTCGCCGGCACTGCCGGTAATGTTGACGTGCTCGATATGGTAGCCCCAGCTCCATTGGCCGACCGCATAGTCGTAGATGCCGTAGGTGAAGCTGCCGTCACCGTTGTCGTTGATTTGCGTGATTATAGAGTGGCTGTCGCCCGTCGCGTTGAAATTGAGCGTATCGTCGCCGTCGCCGGCCTGCCAGGTGAAGGGCACGTCGGCGGGCGTGAAGGTGGGCGATGTGTCGTTGTCCGGCGTTCCGGTAAAATCGGTCATGGCGTATTTCCCCCTGAAAGTGACGCGGCTTGAATAATGTGCAGGCTGTAATCGAATGCGGACGCAAAAATCACGCGTCTCTGCCCGGCGGGGGAGGGCGCGGCACAAGGCAGGCAATTCTCCATTATTGATAACGCCGGTTTCCCGGCGGTGCAATATGATTAACCGTGTATGAATCGTTTTGTTCACCCACGCGCCGGCGACAATCCTGTGCTAATGACCATGGCTCCGGCCATGACTCGCCGCCGGGCGCATCGAGGAGCAGGACCATGGCGGCATATTTTCAGCGTTTTCTGGTTCGGCGTTTTCTGGTTCGGCGTTTTCTGGTTCGGCGTTTTCTGGTCCTGGCCGGGGTAGCGGCGGCCCTGGTCGCGGTTTCGGCGCACGGGCAGTCGGCGGATCCGGCGGCTGTGATTGCACCGGCCAGCGCCGTGGCGGACGCGTCCGAAGATGCCGAATATCACGATGAACTGACGGCCGCGGCGGCCAGCCTGAAGGCCGATATCCAGGCCGAGTCCGACGCCAGCGCCGCCGCCGTATCGGAAACCCAGTCCGGTCCGACGCAATCCGGCATGATCGCCGCCGCCGTCATTGCCGCCCTGGCGATTATCGCCGGGCTGATCGTCATTCCCGCCACCCTGCGCGCCCGCAAGCGCCGCCGCGAAATGGTCGCCGACATGATCTCGGGCAAGCCGCGCCGCAAGCGTTAGGCCCTTGTTCCTGCGGAAGCCCCGGCGTTCCGTAGACGCCGGATGGACGTCGCCTATTTGCCACAATGGTTAACAAACCGCCCGTGGGTTGAATAAGGATTCGAATTTTTCCGAAACAAACGCTCTAAGGTGGCATTTCGGCCGGGGTGGGCCGCAAACGACCAAGGGGCGAAGATGATGAAGCGCTGGATAGATATCCGCGAGTGGCGTGTGCTTGTCCTGATTCTGGTCGGTTTTCTCGTCTTGCCGGTCTGCGCGCGGGCCGATGACGACGGGCAGACTGAAGATCAGAGCGACAAAAGAAATCCCTGCATGACGTGGGAGCAGGCTCAGCACCATGTGCTTCCTTTCCTCTATGAGCATGTGGCTTTCGGCGACGACGGCATCTCGACCGCGCTGCCGCCCGGTCCCACGCCCGGCGACAACAACCCGAAGGCCGACTACGGCGAGGACGACGCCTCGGGCACAGGTAAATTTTCTCTTGGTGTCAACGGTGACGGTTCTCCGAAGTCCGACAAGTTCAGCATGAAAGGCGCCGTCGGTTTCAGCGCCTGCACGCCCTTCAATTCGGTGATCACGCCCTATGTGCGGATCGACGACGTCAAGAACGCGACGCCAGTCGACGGATCGGGCGGGAGCCTCTACCAGGTAAAGCCGGTCGAGAAGCAATATGAAATCGGCGTTGTCTATCGCATGAACATAGATAACGTCATCGATCCATTCCCCAATTTCTACGAGTGGTTTTACGTCCAGCCCCTGTACCTGGACGACGAATTGCGCCGTAGCCGGGAGGTCGCGCTCGATTTCCGTTGGGTGCCGACCTACCAGCAGCTCAAGAACTGGCATATCGGGATCAACCGGTATTGGCAGCCCGTGGACGTCGATGGCGATGCCGACAAGGTCGCGAAAAAGAACAAGTGGGGCCAGGTCATGCTGATCGCCGACATGCGGCTCCAGACCGCCCACTTTATCAAGGAAGGCAAGTCACTGGCCGCACCAATGAGCGACAAGGCCGGCGAAGCCACCTATTTTCCCAACAAGGACTATGTTCGCCTGGGCGGCCGTATCGGCGCGGCCTGGAAGGTCACGCCGGCCATGAACGGAAAATCACCCATAAAGATCAGCGCCTACTACACCGATTTCACCGCACTCAAGGGCGTGAAAAAAGGCCTGGGTGAAGCGGTGGTCAGTGTCGACGTGCCGGTGGCGAAGACCTACGCGATTTCGTTGTCGTACAAGAACGGACGCACGGAACATGTCGCCGCCCGGGAAAAGACCCTGATGCTGTCCCTGACGCTGCATTGAGACCGGTCAGGATTTCAGAACGACCTTGCGCAGCGAGGCCTCGATCTGGCCGCCGCACCAGGCGTCGCCGAAGGTCTTGTCCGACCATGCCTTGAAGTCGTGCATGGCCTTCGTATCCATGACCCTCTGGCTCAGCGCCCAGGTCAGCGGCGCCGTCTCTTCGATCATCTTCGCGATCGGCGGGAAACGCTCGCCCATGGTGGTCCATAGCGTTGCCGTGACGATGTCGGCTATGCCGGTGCGCTGGCCGGCCATGTGACCGGCCTTGGGCGTCAGGCCGTTGCGCTGGCCTTCGGATTCCCAGATCGTCATCCACCGCTTCAGCCGCGGGACATAGTCGCGCCAGGTCGCGGCCGTCCACATCTCACGCCCGCCGTCGATCGTCAGCTCGTCGATGACGTCGTTGGCATCGCAGACGATTTTCAGGCTCAGCGCCCGGCCTTCCGGCGTATCGGGCAGCAGGTCCAGGGTCTCGCCCAGGTACAGGGCGATGGCCGGCATTTCGGCCAGGGTGAAGCCGGTCTTCCGGTCGACGATCATCGGCGGCCCCATGAACGGCACCTTCTGGTCGCCGGGCGCGGCTTCCATCTCGGACGACACCGCGCCGGCGTCATGCTCGTCCCAGGTCTTGCCGGCATGGGCCAGGATGGTGCGGATGAACTGACCGCGAAACGGCACCGGCCAGTAGTAGAGATCGTAGTCCTTCATGGTCGCGGCTCCTGTGAGATGCCGGACCATGCGGCGCGCCGCGTAAAAATTCGAGCCTTACTGCGCCGCCGGCCAGCCTGCCGCCAGCTTGCTCTCCAGGGCGGCGCGGCTTTGGCCTATGGCCATTCGCGGTCCCCGCGAGGTTGCTTTTTCCGCTCGAACGTCGCTTCGAGTTGCCACTTGGCCCGGGCGTGCGCCAGCATGGCGCGGAGGGTCGGGTGGCCGTAATAATTGCCGAGGCCGGCGGATATGACGGCGCGACAACCGGGCGCCGCCGGTGTCACGACGTGGCCGGCAAATCGGGCGCCATGGTGGGTGGCGACTATGAAGTCGTAGTCGTCTGTCGCGAAAGGCGACGGAAGGCGTGCGTAGTCCGCGTCGCCGGTCAGCAGGGCGCGCCGGCCATCCGCCAGTTTGACCACCATGGCCAGGCCCGACTGGTTGGCGTCCTTGGGCGGGCCGTTGGCTGTAAGGATGCAGATCCAGGGTAGGCGCAAGCGCTTTCGGTCGAATCTCCAAAGGCGTTGGTGCTTGTGAAGATATTGCGCGACCCGGCCGGCGCCGGGACCCATCGGGCGGTCTGGAGCGATCCAACTGGAGTCTGGCAACGCCGCAAAACGATAAAATCCGTGCATGTGATCCCAGTCCCAATGGGACAAGACAACGATACCGGGTTGTACATTCAAGGTTTGTGGCAGGGGCGCCGTGTCGTCGTGGAAGCTTACAGGCCAGCCGGCATCGTAGTGGAGAGGTACGCGTAGGTTGAAGTGATTGTTTCCGACGGCGCTTGGCCAATGCAGGTCGAGGTCCAGGGTGACGAAAGCGGCCTGCCCGACATCGCGGACAGTGATCTTCGTGGCGCTAAAGTGCCAACGCTGGGGAGGACAGCCGATGCGGGAAAACGACGGCGCGGCCGCCGGAAACGCCGCGGCGGATTTAACCGCCTGTCCCTTTTGCTTGTTGGTGGGCACGCTGGCGCCGAGGGGGCGGGGCTGGGGGGCCGTTTCCTCGTCAATCAGCAGGTCGAGACCTGAGATAAAACCTTGGATGTGCTGGCTGTAGCCATTCTCGCCCAGCGCGGCGTATTCGCAGGGCATGGCGCCTGTCGAGGCGTCCGGTGCAAGCTCCAGCCAGAACCATTGTCCCTCATGCGGCCGCACCCTTTCCGACAAGGCCGCGAAGGCCGTGTCGTCGGGCATTGCCCTGACCAGGGCGAACGCCTTGCGGGCCTCAGGGGCATCGTCGCCGAAAATCTTGCCCCACTCGGGCCTGGGCCAATCTATGAGGTCGTCCCTGATCGCGTCGAACAAAAGGACCGTCCGGCCGTGGCGATCCGTCTCGATCTGATCGAGCCTGGCGATCAATTGCCAGTTTCCCACGGTCTTTTCCCGTATCAAACCCAACCCGGCCTCCTTATCATGCTACCGTCTCGCGATCGGTGAGGTCTCTCTACCGGAGGTGGGTTAAGCAATCGCTTTCGTGTGCTCGGCGGTGAATTTTGATCGATTTGCCTATCTATCGATAGGTCGTCTATTGACGCTGTCGGAAATCGCGCCTAAATGCCAAACTATCTACTGATAGGTAGATTTGATAATCGGCCAAACATGAAGGGGCACCGAAATGACACTGCAAGGAAAACGCGCGCTGGTGACGGGCGCAAGCCGGGGGATCGGCGCGGCGATCGCGAAAAAGCTGGCTGCCGAGGGCGCGGATGTCGCCATCACCTATGAGAAATCCGCCGACAGCGCCGCCGAGGTCGTCCGCGCCATCCAGGCGCTGGGCCGCAAGGGCGTGGCCATCCAGGCCGACAGCGCCGACGCCGCGGCCATCCAGGCCTCGGTCGACCGGACGGTCGCCGAACTGGGAGGGCTCGACATCCTGGTCAACAATGCCGGTATCCTCAAGCTCGGCGAACTCAAGGACATCTCGCTGGCGGACATCGACGCCACCCTGGCGGTCAATGTGCGCTCGCCGATCCTGGCCAGCAAGGCGGCTCTGCCGCACCTGACGAAGGGTGGCCGCATTATCAGCATCGGCAGCTTCTTCGCCGACCGTGTGCCGTTCGGCCTGCTGGGCGTCTATTCGGCGTCGAAGTCGGCCCTGATCGCCTTCAACAAGGGGCTGGCGCGCGAACTGGGTCCGCAGGACATTACCGTGAACCTGGTGCAGCCCGGTTCGATCGACACCGACATGAACCCGGTCAGCGGACCGTTCGCCGGACCGCTGTCGCAAATCACGGCGCTCGGCCGTTACGGCGGCGGCGAGGACATCGCGGCGACGGTGGCCTTCCTGGCCAGCCCGGCCGCGCAATACATCACGGGCGCGGCGATCACCGTCGACGGCGGCGCCAACGCCTAGGCAGGATCAGGCGCGTGGGTGATCCCTGCGCGCCTTCCTTGCCCCATCGTGGATTTGGTGATTTATGCAGACCATGACTCAACACCCCCGTACAGATACGCGAGACGCCATCCTGGCCGCGGCGCGGACCGCCGTGCAGCGGGAGGGCTATCATGCGCTCAGTTTCCGCGACCTGGCGGCCGAGGTCGGCATCAAGAGCGCCAGCGTCCACCACCACTTTCCGACCAAGGCGGACCTGGCCGAGGCGCTGGTCGGCCGTTACGCCGAAGACCTGTCGGCCATCCTGGATCCGCTGGTCGGGGCGTCGTTCGACGAAGCGATCGACGGCTACGTCGCCCTGTTCCGCTCCTTCGTCAACGAAGCCAACGAGATGTGTCTGGGCGGCATGATGTCGGCCGAGGTCAATGCCCTGCCGCCGCAGGTGTGCACGCAGATCCGCAACTTCGCCCGGGTCAATACCGACTGGCTGGGCGGGGTGCTGCTCAAGAAGCATCCGCAACTGTCCGCCGAGCAATTGACCTCGCGCGCCACGGCTATCTTCGCGGCGATGCAGGGCGCACTTCTGGTCACCCATGGCCGCGGCGGCGATCCGGCCGTGTTCGACGATATCATCGCCACTTACCGCACGGTGGGCCTGCTGGCCTGAGGCCAGGTTGAGGGCGGCTTGACTCGCGTCAAACACTGTATACAGTGTTCAGTATGATCGAGGATCGCCCCAATCTCAGCACGGCCCTGTCCGATCGGCTGCGCGCCATGATCGTCAACGGCGACTTGCGCGAGGGCGAGCGGATCAACGAGGTGCACCTGGCGGCGCAGCTGGGCGTCAGCCGCACGCCGCTGCGTGAGGCCCTGGCGCGGCTGGTCGCCGAAGGCGCGGTGACCAGCCTGCCGCGCCACGGCTTCTACGTCTGTCCGATGACCGCCGACGAGGTGGCGCAGCTCTATCCGATGCGCGCCATGCTGGATCCCAAAGCCCTGCGCCTGTCGGGCTTTCCTTCGCCCGAGCGCATGAAGCGGCTGCGCGCGCTCAACACGCGGGTCCAGGCGGCGCGTCAGCCGGAAGCGGTGGTCGATCTCGACGACGAATGGCACCAGCTGCTCATCTGCGACTGCCCCAATCTCATCCTGCTGGGCCTGATCGATCAGTTCATCTGGCGCACCCGGCGCTACGAACTTGGCCTGATGCGCGACAGCAAGGACGTTATCCGCGCCGGCCTCGACCACGACGCCATCCTCAATGCGCTCGCCGCCGGCGACATGGACGGCGCCTGCGCCGGCCTGCGCCACAATATGCAAAGCGGCGTGCAACCCATTCTCGACTGGCTGAAAATCCGCAAAGCCTAAGGAGCCTTTGATGCGCGCCCAGATCCTGACCGCTCTCCTGACCGCCCTGCTGGCTATTGCCGCGCCCGCCGTCGCCGATCCGGCGCCACCTGCACCCGACCTCACGGGCTTATGGATGGCCAGGCAGCGCTTCGGCCCGGACATTCGCGGCGAACTGACCATCGTGCACGACGCCAGGGGCTGGCGCGCCGACCTGGCCGGACGCGCCGCCGCGGTGACGGTGACCGGCGATGTCGTCACCTTCGGCCTGGGCGACGATGGCGACTTCCGCGGTCACCTCACCAGGGCGGGCATTCGCGGCCAATGGCGCCAGGTCAAGGGCTACAGCACCGGTACGCGTTATGCCACGCCGGTGGTGCTCACCGGCGCGGGCGGCGTGTGGCGCGGCCAGGTCAGGCCGCTGGACGAGACCGTGACCCTGTACCTGCCGGTCGCGCCGGGCGCGAACGGCGTGTGGAATACCTTCCTGCGCAACCCGGAACGCAATGTCGGGCGGTACGTCGACATCGATCATCTCAAGCTCGACGGCGGCACCGTTACCTTGCTCGGCCACCGTCACGGCAAGCCCGAGGACACGGTCGTCGCCGAAGGCACCTACAATCCGGACGAAGACGGCTTCGTTCTGCATATCCCGGCCCTGGGCGGCACCTACGATTTCCGCCGCGACGGCGCGCACAGCGGCTTTTATCCGCGCGACGAAAAAACCGCGCTCTACGTCTATCATCCGCCGCTGAAGACCGGCGACGGCTGGGCGGTGGGCACGCTGAAAGAGGTGGGGCTCTCGGAAAAGACCATCGGCGACTTCATGCAGATGCTGATCGACATGCCGATGGACAGCGTCCACGCCCAGGACGTCCACGCCGTGCTGGTGGCGCGCCACGGCAAGCTGGTGCTGGAGGAATATCTCCACGGCCATTCCGCCGAAACCCTGCACGACACCCGCTCGGCCTCGAAGTCGATGCTGTCGGTGCTGATCGGCGCGGAAAAGCAGGCCGGCGCCAAGGTCGACGTCGATGCGCCGGTCTACAAGGTGATGAACGGCGGCGTCTTCCCGCCGGGACTGGAGCCGAAGAAGCAGGCCATGCGCCTGGAGGACCTGCTGACCATGTCGTCGGGCTTCTATTGTGACGACGATGACGACAAGGCGCCCGGCAACGAAGACACCATGCAGGACCAGACGAAGCAGCCCGACTGGTACCGTTACGCGCTCGACCTGCCCATGGCCATGGCGCCGGGGACGCAGAGCATCTATTGCTCGACCAATCCCAACCTGGCCGGTGGCGTGCTGGCGAAGATGACGGGTGAGCCGCTGGAGGAGGCGTTTGACCGGCTGATCGCCCGGCCGATGTCATTCGGTCCCTATGCGCTGAATCTTCAGCCGACGGGCCAGCCCTATATGGGCGGCGGCGCTTATTTCCAGCCGCGCGACTTCATGAAGCTGGGCCAGATGATGCTCGACGACGGGGTGTGGAACGGCCAGCGCATCGTCAGCCACGACTGGGTGGCCCGCTCGACGGCCCCGCTGAAGGACCTGCGCGGGCTGAAATACGGCTACTTCTGGTGGGGCATGGACTTCCCCTACAGGGGCGGGACCGTGCACGGCTTCTTCGCCGCCGGCAATGGCGGCCAGGTGGTCATGGTCGTGCCGAAGCTCGACCTCGTCGTCGCCTTCTACGGCGGCAATTACGGCGACAAGGTGCTGTACGTGCCACAGCAGGTCTATACGCCGAAATATATCCTGCCGGCGGTGGAGTAGGGGCGGGCGCCGCTCGCCATTTTTGGCATTGCATAGGCGGGAGGCGTCGGTTACACCCAGCGAGCTTATGCGACGGTCCCTGCCGTGCGCCTCAGGCACCCGTAGCTCAGCTGGATAGAGCGTTGCCCTCCGAAGGCAAAGGTCACAGGTTCGAATCCTGTCGGGTGCGCCAGTCTTTTCAAAGACTTGGGTGGAAATAAAAATCCTCCGAAAATGCCAGGCCAGCACCGTAAAAATTTTGTGCCGGCACCATTCCGTCTTTTGCGGAAAATATGCCATACATTCTCCGCATATGGTGCGGAATATATCCCTTGCACACGCGGAGAATATTCCGCATAATTTCCGCAAAGGGCGCGGAGAATATGCAGTACATCCACGAACTGGACAACTGGCCGGCATTTCGCTGGCGCCGTGAAACGCTTGCCGATCAATTGGCCGCGGTACGTTACCATCAGGGCCGGCTGGTCGGGCGGATGGCGGGATTGGGTTTTGCCCTGCGCGAGGAAGCCGTCCTGGATACCCTTACCGAGGACGTTCTGAAATCAAGCGAAATCGAAGGCGAGGTCCTCGACAAGGATCTGGTTCGATCCTCCGTTGCGCGGCGCCTCGGCATGGACATAGGGGCGCTCGCCCCCATCGACCGAAACGTCGAAGGCGTCGTCGAAATGATGCTGGACGCCACTCAGCATTACGATAAGCCACTGACCGCCGAACGGTTGTTTGGATGGCACGCCGCGCTTTTCCCAACGGGGCGTAGTGGCCTGTCGAAGATCGTTGTCGGTGCGTGGCGCGATGGTTCGGCCGGTCCGATGCAGGTCGTCTCCGGTCCCGCAGGGCGTGAGCGAATTCATTTTCAGGCACCGGACGCCGAACGGCTCGATGGTGAAATGGACGCCTTCCTGAAATGGTTCGACGGGGACGCGGCTATGGACCCCGTCATCAAATCCGCCCTGGCGCATCTATGGTTCGTCACCATCCATCCTTTCGAGGATGGCAATGGCCGGATCGCCCGCGCGATTGCCGACATGGCGCTGGCGCGTTCGGAGGCCAGTTCGCAACGGTTTTACAGTATGTCGGCGCAAATCCTTGCCGAACGGGCCAGCTATTACAAAAGGCTTGAGGCCGCGCAAAAAGGTGATCTCGACGTAACCGCGTGGCTGGAATGGTTCCTGGCTTGTCTCGATCGCGCCTTCAAGGGCGCTGATGGTGTTCTGACCTCCGTCCTGATGAAGGCCAGGTTCTGGGAAAGGCACGATCGCGACGCGCTCAATCCGCGGCAGCGGATGATGCTCGATCGCCTGCTCGACGGATTTGAAGGCAAGCTGACATCGTCCAAATGGGCGGCGATCGCCAAATGTTCGCAGGATACGGCGGGCCGCGATATCGACGACCTGATCAGGCAGAATATGCTGGTCAGGAACGCCTCCGGCGGGCGCAGCACAAGCTATTCGCTTGTGCTCGAATAATGTTGTCCGCCGCCCGGCCTAGGCCGGGCGGGTTTTCCGCGTCCCCAGAAGGACCAGCGGAACCGCCAGTGCCTGCACGACCAGCACCGACAGCCAGATGGCGCCGGGCCAGGTCTTTTGCACCAACATGTAAAGGGTCGAAAAGCCAAGGGGCGCGATGACCGAGGCCAGGCTGATCACCGAGGCCAGCACGCCCTGGAACTGGCCCTGGCGGTCGGGGGCGACCTGGCGCGTGGCCAGGGCTTGAAACGCCGGGGTGCCGATGCCGGTCAGGGCGAAGACAGGCATGATGGCGAAGACGATCCAGCCCTGGCGGGCAAACGCCATAACGACCAGGGCGATGGCGGCGCATACCAGTCCCGTCAGCACCGCCCGGCGTTCGCCCAGCCAGCGGACCGCCGGGCCGGGCAGGACCGCCTGGACCACGGTCTGGCACAGGCCGAACGCGCCCAGCGACAGCCCGATCCACAGCCCATTCCAGCGGAAGGCGTCGAAACCCCACAGCGCCCAGCACGTGCCGTAGGATTCGCCGGCGGCGCTGAGCAGGAAATAGACCAGCACGATCGGCAGCAGGCCCTTCATCGTGAGCACCCAGCGCAGCGGGCGCAGGGGATTGAGCGCGGCCAGGTCGATTTTCTCACGCGAGGGCGTCCGCGATTCAGGCAGGACGAACAGGGCCAGCAGCAGGTTGGCGCCATTCAGCACGGCGGCGGCGATGAAGGGCAGCCGCACCCCGTGATCGCCGAGCAGGCCGCCCAGCACAGGACCTATGATAAAGCCCGCGCCGAACATGGCGCTGACCAGGCCGAAGCGGCGGGCGCGTGTGTCTTCCGGCGAGATGTCGGTGATATAGGCCGTCGCCACCGAGACATTGGCGCTGGTCAAACCGGCGATGGCGCGGCCGACCAGCAGCAGGGCGATGTTCGGCGCGACCGCCATGACGCCATAGTTGACCGCCGCGCCGGCCAGGGACAGCAGCAGCACCGGACGGCGGCCCAGCCGGTCGCTGAGTGCGCCCAGCACGGGGGCGAAGACGAACTGCATCAAGGCATAGAGCGCGGTCATGACGCCGATATAGGGCGCGATATTTGGCGTGTGCGTCACCTCCTGCAGCAGGCGCGGCAGGATCGGGAAGACCAGGCCGATGCCCGCGGCGTCCAGGGCGATGGCGGCAAAGATGACGACAAGGGATTTGGTCATGGAACTCATACTGCATATAAATATGTACTAAGTACGTAAAATGCGCCGGCGGGGGCGCCGAGTCAATGCAAAACTATACTCGGTATAAAAAGCGTGATATCCGGCCCCCATGCCTTCCGAAGCGACACCTTCCGACCTGCGCGCCCGTAAGCGCCTTGCCACACGGCGGGCGATCGCCCTGGCCGCCGACCGCCTGTTCCGCGAAAAGGGCTTCGACCGGGTGACGGTGGACGAGATCGCCGCCGCCGCCGATGTCGGGCGGATGACGGTGTTCAACCACTTCGCGCGCAAGGAGGACATGTTCTTCGACCGCGACGAGGAGGGGCGCCAGATCCTGCGCGACGCCTTGCGGTCGCGCGATCCCGGCGTGCCGCCGGTCGAAGCGCTGCGTCTGTTGGCCCACCGGCTGGTCGCGGAGGCGGCGCCTTTCCTCCAGTTCTCGGCGGCCAGTCAGGACTTCATCGCCACGGTCGAGGCCAGTGAAACGCTGAAGGCGCGGGCGAGAGCCATCCGCGATGAGTTGGCTGGGGTCGTCGCGGCGGCGCTGGCCGAAGGCGCCGGGCGCGATGCGGGCGACGCCGAGGCGCGCCTGGCGGCCGGCCTGTTGCTGGCGACGTGGACGGTGGCCTTTGTCGAGGGGCACCGGACCTTCCGGGACGGTGGCGATGCGGCGGCGGCGAAGACCGCCTTCCTGGCCATGGTCGATCGGGGAACGCTGGGCCTGAAGGCGGCGCTGGCCGGCACGCCCTACGCCTGATCCGCTGTAAAGCGGTCCGCGCGGCGGCAATACTTGGGCGTGGGCAGTATTGGAGGCCGCATCGGCAATCAAGGTTCAATGCGAATCCATATAACGTTGTTATATTATGGCCGTAAGCCGCTATAGCTCAGGCAAAGACCGTCCGGCTCGACCTTGAACGGGGCGCGGAATGATTAACGGCGGACTCTCTGTGTCGGAATTGTAATCCCGGTTGCACTTGCGAAGACAGCAATATGACGATTTCATAACGTTGTTTTTCTTGCCGCCGTTATGACAAAAAATTCTATAAAAACAATCATATCGCCTATTTAGGCAGTTGCCTCGCATAACGCCGTTTGCTAACTTAAGATATTATTAAGGTCTGTATCTGGCGTGTTGGCGGGGGAACGCGCGGACGATCCCCCGACTTTTGATGTCTTTCAAAAGATTTTCGGGGTGTGAAATGACCGACGGCGACAATCTCGACAATATCCTCACCGGCACGGCGGGCGCGGACCTGATCCACGGCTACGGGGGGAACGATCACCTCGACGGCCTCGACGGCAATGACACGCTGGACGGGGGCGACGGCAATGACGTCATCACCGGCGACGCTGGCAGCGACAGCCTGCTGGGCGGGGACGGCCTCGACACCATCGACGGCGGCGCCGACAACGACACCATCGATGCCGGAGCGGGCAACGACTCGGCGCGCGGCGGTACGGGCGACGACAGCGTCTATGGCGGCGCGGGCAATGACAGCCTGTATGGCGACGACGGCAACGATACCCTGGTCGCCGGCAATGACGCGACCTACCTCGAAGGCGATCGCGGCAATGACAGCCTGGTCGGCGGGGCCGGAGCGGATTATCTCGCCGACAATGACGGCTACAACACCGTCCTGGGCGGCGACGGCGCCGACACCATCTACGGCTCGGGCCACGTCGATGGCGGCGCGGGCAACGACTACATCAATGCCTATGACGCCTACAGCTACACCGATAACCAGTATCACGCCGGCAGCGTCAGCGGCGGCGACGGCGACGACACCATCTATTCGAACGGCGGCTACAGCCCGACCGACAATGCGCCCACCACGGTCGACGGCGGCGCCGGCAACGACTACATCCAGGACGGCGGCTATTCGAACTCGATCATCGGCGGCGACGGCAACGACACCATCTATGCCAATAGCGGTGACGACACGATCCTGGGCGGGGCGGGGACGGACTCGATCCGCGGCGACAACGGCAACGACTCGATCAATGCCGGCGACGATAACGACTCGATCAGCGGCGGCCAGGGCAACGACACGATCGATGGCGGCCTGGGCACCGACACCGCCTTCTATGGCGACGTGCGCGCCAATTACGTCATCGTCGCGGACGGCGCCGGCGGCTGGGTCGTCATGGACAACCAGCCGGGCATCAATGGCGACGAAGGCACCGACCACCTGACCAATGTCGAGGTGCTGAACTTCACCGACGGCGACTTCGTCCCGACCGCGGCCAATACGGGCGTGTGGATCGCCGGCACGGCCGGCGCCGACAACGATACCGGCACGGACAATCCGGACCTGATCTACGGCCTCGACGGCAACGATACCATCACGGCCAAGGACGGCGGCGACCATATCGAAGCCGGGGCGGGTGACGATTCGATCGATGCCGGCGCGGGCAATGACGTCGTCTACGGCAATGACGGCGCGGATTCCATCCTGGCCGGAACCGGCAACGACTATGTCGACGGCGGCGCGGGCAACGACACCATCGACGCGGGCGCAGGGGCGGACACCGTCCATGGCGGCGCCGACAACGACGTCATCTATGGCAATTCGGGCGCCGACAGCCTGTACGGCGATGACGGCAACGATACGCTGATCGCCGGCAATGACGCGACCTACCTCGAAGGCGACCGCGGCAATGACAGCCTGACCGGCGGCATCAGCAACGACTATCTCGCCGACAATGACGGCTACAACACCGTCCTGGGCGGCGACGGCGCCGACACCATCTACGGCTCGGGCCAGGTCGATGGCGGCGCGGGCAACGACTACATCAACGCCTACGACGCCTATAACTATACCGACAGCCAGTATCACGCCGGCAGCGTCAGCGGTGGTGACGGCGACGACACCATCTATTCGAATGGCGGCTACAGCCCGTCCGACAACGCGCCGACGACCGTCGATGGCGGGGCCGGCAACGACTACATGCAGGACGGCGGCTATTCGAACTCGCTGATCGGCGGCGATGGCAATGACACCATCTATGCCAATAGCGGCGATGACACGATCCTGGGCGGCGCGGGGACGGACTCGATCCGCGGCGACAACGGCAACGATTCGATCAATGCCGGCGACGACAACGACTCCATCGCCGGCGGCTCGGGCAACGACTATATCGACGGCGGCCTGGGCACCGACACCGCCTTCTACAGCGGCAACCTGGCCGACTATACGGTGGCGCGCGACGGGTTGGGCAACCTGCTGGTCATCGACAACCGCTCGGGCTCGCCGGAAGGCAGCGACACCCTGACGGGGGTGGAGATCCTGCACTTCGCCGACGGCGATTTCACCCCGACGAACAGCAATACCGGCATCCTGCAGACCGGCACGTCCGGCGACGACCTGATCACCGGGTCGAGCCAGAGCGATCAACTGACCGGGCTGAACGGCAATGACACGATCCAGGGCCTGGACGGCGGCGACAAGATCGACGGCGGCGCGGGCAACGACTCGATCGACGCCGGCGCGGGCAATGACGTCGTCTACGGCAATGACGGCGCGGATTCCATCCTGGGCGGAACCGGCAACGACATCATCGACGGCGGCGCCGACAACGACACCATCGATGCCGGGGCGGGTGCGGACTCCGTGCACGGCAGCGCCGGCGACGACAGCATCTATGGCGGCGCGGGCGCCGACAGCCTGTACGGCGATGACGGCAGCGATACGCTGGCGGCCGGTGACGACGGCACCTACCTCGAAGGCGACCGCGGCAATGACAGCCTGGTCGGCGGGGCCGGGGCGGATTATCTCGCCGACAATGACGGTTACAACACCGTCCTGGGCGGCGGCGGCAACGACACCATCTACGGGTCGGGCCATATCGACGGCGGCGCGGGCAACGACTACATCAACGCCTACGATTCCTACAACTATACCGACAATCAATATCATGCCGGCAGCGTGGCCGGTGGTGACGGCGACGACACCATCTATTCGAACGGCGGCTACAGCCCGACCGACAATGCGCCCACCACGGTCGACGGCGGCGCCGGCAACGACTTCATCCAGGACAGCGGCTACTCGAACTCCCTGCTGGGCGGGGACGGCAACGACACCATCTATGGCAATAACGGCAACGACGTCATCAAGGGCGGCGCCGGTTACGACGCCATCGACGGCGGCCAGGGCAACGACACCATCGATGGCGGCGCCGACGGCGATACCGTCTACTACAGCGGCAATGTCGCGGATTATACGATCAACGAGGACGCGTCCGGTGTGATCACCGTGGTCGACGAACGCTCGGGCTCGCCCCAGGGCACGGACGTCATCACCAATGTCGAGGTGCTGAGCTTCGCCGACGACGACCTGACCTTCGGGTCGAACCCGGGCGCGACCTTCAGCGGCACGTCCGGCGCCGACAGCCTGACCGGCACGCCGGCCAACGACACCATCATCGGCCTGGACGACAACGATACGCTGAACGGCCTGGGCGGCGCCGACAGCATCACCGCCGGCGACGGCAATGACCAGGTCAATGGCGGCAAGGGCAAGGATACGATCGACGGCGGCGCCGGCGACGACATCCTGCACGGCAATGAAAGCAATGACAGCATCTATGGGGGGGCGGGCCACGACAGCCTGTATGGCGACGACGGCAACGATACCCTGGTCGCCGGCAATGATGCGACCTATCTCGAAGGCGACCGCGGCAATGACAGCCTGACCGGCGGCACGGCGGCCGACTATCTCACCGACAATGACGGCTACAATACCGTTTCGGGCGGCGACGGCGCCGACACCATCTACGGGTCGGGCCACGTCGACGGCGGCGCGGGCAACGACTATATCAACGCCTACGACGCCTACAGCTATACCGACGCGCAATATCATGCCGGCAGCGTCAGCGGCGGTGACGGCGACGACACCATCTATTCGAACGGCGGCTACAGCCCGACCGACAATGCGCCGACGACCGTCGATGGCGGGGCCGGCAACGACTACATGCAGGACGGCGGCTATTCGAACTCGCTGACCGGCGGTGATGGCAATGACACCATCTATGCCAACAGCGGCAACGACACGGTCCTGGGCGGCGACGGCGACGATACCATCCGCGGCGACAATGGCGACGATTCGATCCTGGGCGGGGCCGGCAACGACTCGATCGCCGGCGGCTCGGGCAACGACCATATCGACGGCGGCGACGGCGACAATATCGCCTACTATTCGGGCAATCGCAGCCAGTACACCATCACCGGCGACCAGACGGGCGTGACCATCATCGACAACCGCTCGGGCTCGCCCGACGGCACCGACACGGTGGTCAATGTCCAGACCCTGGTCTTCGCCGACGTGACGGTGTCGGTCGATACCGGCCTGGCCGGCGCGCTGATCAACGGCACGGCGGGCGACGACAGCGGCTCGGGCGCGCTGACCGGCACCATCCTCAACGACACCATCAACGGGCTGGGCGGCAATGACCGGCTGGAAGGCCTGGCGGGCCTCGACCTGATGAGCGGCGGGGACGGGAACGACACCCTGGTCGGCGGCGCCGGCGACGATACGCTGGACGGCGGCACGGGCAGCAACACCGCCATCTTCTCGGGCAATCTGGCCAGCTATACGATCACCACGTCGAACGGCGTCACCACGGTCGTCGACAACCAGCCGGGCACCGACGGCAATGACGGCACCGACACCCTGACCAATATCCGTAACCTAGTGTTCAAGGACACGACCTATGTCGTCAACGCCGCGCCGGTAGCGACCTCGTTCACCGTCAATACCGACGAAGACACGGCCATCAATGTGCCGCTGGCCAGCCTGCTCAGCCACATCACCGACGGTGACGGCGACCCGCTGACCATTACCGGCATCTACAGCTCGGGCAACGGCACGGCGGTGATCGACGGCGATCATGTCGTCTTCACGCCGGGCGCCAATTTCAACGGCACCGCGACCTTCACCTATATCGTCTCGGACGGCATCACCACCTCGCACGGCAACGTCAATGTCGCCGTCGCCCCGGTCAATGACGACCCGGTGGCGCGCGACGACGGCACCTATGTCGGCGTCGTCGGCCAGGACAAGACGATCGCCGTCTCAAGCCTGCTGGGCAATGACAGCGACGTCGACGGCGACGGCCTGACCATCACCTCCGTCCAGGGCGCGACCCACGGCACGGTCCGGATCGACGGCGGCAATGTCATCTTCACGCCGACGGCGGGCTATGCCGGCACGGCCAGCTTCACCTACACGGTCGACGACGGCCACGGTGGCACGGATACGGCCACCGTCAGCCTGAATTTCCCGGACACCGCGCCGGTCGCGGTCGCCGACTCGGTCTCGACCGCCGAGGACACGCCCATCGACATCGCGCTGACCACCCTGCTGGCCAACGACACCGACGCCGAAGGCAATACGCTGAGCATCACCGGCATCGCCGGCTCGACCAACGGCACCGCCGTGCTCAACGGCGACCACATCACCTTCACGCCGGGCGCCAACTTCAACGGCACCGCCTCCTTCAGCTACATCCTGTCGGACGGCACCCTGACCTCGAACGGCACCGTCAATGTCGCCGTATCGCCGGTCAATGACGCGCCGGTGGCCAATACCGACGGTGCCTATACGCTGATCGCCAATACGCCGACGGTGCTGCATCCGTCGGACCTTCTGGCTAATGACAGCGACGTCGACGGCGATAGCCTGACCCTGACCGGGGTGGCGGGCGCGACCCACGGCACGGTGGCGCTGTCGGGCGGCGAAATCACCTTCACGCCCGACGCCGATTACCGCGGCGCGGCCTCGTTCACCTATACGGTCGACGACGGTCACGGCGGCACGGCCGTCGGCACCGTCAACCTGTCGATCCAGGGCGGCACCCAGACCGGCGACGGCACCAACAACACGCTCAACGGCACCTCGATCGCCGACAGCCTGGACGGCGCCGGCGGCAACGATACGCTGTACGGCAATGACGGCAACGATACCCTGACCGGCGGCGCGGGCGCGGACCAGCTGTATGGCGGGGCCGGCGACGACACCGCCTCGGGCGGCGACGACAACGACTACATCAACGATCCGTACGGCAACAACCACCTGTCGGGCGACGCCGGCAACGACACCCTCTACGGTTCGGGCACCCTGTCGGGCGGCGACGGCAACGACCAGATCACGGTCACCGGCGGCACCGGTTCGGGCGATGCCGGCAACGACACCCTGGTCGGCGCGGACGGCGCGCAGACCCTGCTGGGCGGGGACGGCAACGACAAGCTGGAAGGCCTGGGCGGCGGCGACAGCCTGTCGGGCGGCGCGGGCGACGACACCATCGTCGGCGATGCCGGCCTCGACGGCAACGACACCATCGACGGCGGCACCGGCTATGACGCGGTCTATTACACCGGCGCGGCCACCGACTACACCATCACCACGACGGCGGGCGTGACCACGGTGGTCGACAACCGGCCGGGTTCGCCGGAAGGCACCGACCAGCTGACCAATGTCGAGCTGCTGATCTTCGACAACGGCCAGGAATATTACCTCAGCCCGACCGTGGCGGGGGCGGCGCCGATCGACGGCACGACGGCCGACGACTCGATCCCGGGCAACGATCCGTTCGGCAATACCGACGTCACGGCCAACGACACCATCTTCGGCCATGCCGGCTTCGACCATATCAATGGCGGCGGCGGCTTCGACCTTTTGTTCGGCAATGACGGCAACGACGTCATCAACGGCGGCTTCGGCAACGACACCCTGGTCGGCGGCAGCGGCGACGACACCCTGCTGGGCGGCACGGGCAACGACCTGCTGTACGGCACCGACGGCGGCGCCGGCAGCTATAGCGACAATGCCGACGGCAACAGCGACGGCCATCCGGACTTCGACAGCGACAGCCTGGACGGCGGCTATGGCGACGACACCATCTATGGCGGCAACGGCACCGACCTGCTGACCGACAGCCTGGGCGCCAACTACATGGACGGCGGCGACGACAACGATACGATCTCCGGCACCGGCACGCTGCACGGCGGCGCGGCCAACGACCAGATCTATTCGGCCTCGGGCACGACCTTCGCCTATGGCGACGACGGCGCCGATACCCTGACCGGCTATGGCACGCTGGACGGCGGCGCGGACAATGACGTGCTCTATGTCTACAGCAACGGCACGGGCTATGGCGGCGCCGGCAACGATACGCTGAACGGCGGCGACCCGGTCTATTACGACGGCAACCAGACCCTGTCGGGCGGCGACGGCGACGACCTGATCTACGCCAATTACGGCGACGACGTCGCCACCGGCGACGCCGGCAGCGACACCATCCACGGCGGCTACGGCAATGACAGCCTGTCGGGCGGCACCGGCGACGACACCATCTACGGCGAGCAGGGCAACGACACGCTCGACGGCGGCGCCGGCTACGATGTCGCGGTCTATGCCAATATCCGCGACGTCTCCTCGGTCATCCAGGACGGCAATGGCGGCTATTACGTCGTCGACAACCGCGCCACCAGTCTGGGCGACGACGGCCAGGACGACGTCACCAATTTCGACATCATCCGCTTCCACGATGTCGAGTTCGCGGTGTCCGACAGCAATACCGGCCAGGTCTTCACCGGCACGACGGCGGGCGACGTCATCGGCGGCACCTATTACGACGACAGCATCACCGGCGGCGACGGCGACGATACGCTGGGCGGCGGCAGCTCCACCGTCTACACCAACTACGTCTCGGTCGTCGGCGGCGACAACGGCAACGAAATCATCTCGGGCGGCAACGGCAACGACGTCATCTACGGCGCCGGCGGCTTCGACGTGCTGCACGGCGATGCGGGCGCCGACACCGTCTCGGGCGGCATCGGCGAGGACACGATCTACGGCGACGACGGCAATGACAGCCTCGACGGCGGGGACGGCAACGACACCATCCATGGCGGCCTGGGCGACGACAACATCACCGGCGGCGCGGGCAACGACCTGATCTACACCGACGCCGGCACCGATACGGTCGACGCCGGGGCCGACAACGACACGGTCTATGGCGACGGCAGCATCGACGGCGGCGACGGCGACGACTACCTGTCGGGCTCGGGCCAGCTGTCGGGCGACGCCGGCAACGACACCATCTACGGCTACGGCACGCTCAACGGCGGCGACGGCGACGACCAGGTCTGGGTCAGCGCGGGCAGCGGCGCCGGCGGCGACGGCAACGACACCATCGGTGCCCAGTACTATAACGAGGCGGGCATCTATCTCGACGGCGGCCTGGGCAACGACTCGGTCACCGGCACGGTCAGCAACGACACCCTGGTCGGCGGCCAGAACGACGACACCCTGGTCGGCTATCAGGGCAACGACCTGATCTATGGCGGCTCGGGCTTCGACAAGGCGGCCTATAGCGGCCACATGCTGAACCGCACGACGACGACCGCGGTGAACGCGGACGATCCCACCGAGACCGACGTCACGATCAGCAGCGCCGATTACGACATCACCTATACCCTGGCCGCCAGCGGCTATATCGACGGCTACGTCATCGTCCATTCCAAGACGACGAACGAAGGCGACGACACGATTCAGGGCGTCGAGCTGCTGACCTTCGCCGACGACGAGCTGGACCTGCCGTTCGGCGGCAATGTCGGCGTGAACTTTGTCGGCGGGCCGAACGACGACATCCTGATCGGCGACTCCGGCGACGACACCCTGGTCGGCCTGGGCGGCAATGACCGCCTGACCGGCGACGACGGCAATGACAGCCTCGACGGCGGTGTCGGCAACGATGTGCTGAACGGCGACTCGGGCGCCGACACCCTGATGGGCGGCGACGGCCTCGACCACATCTATGCCGGTTCGGGCTCCGACCTGGCCCACGGCGGCGCCGGCGACGACACCATCGAAGGCGACCAGGGCACCGATACGCTCTACGGCGATGACGGCAACGACTACATCACCGACGACAGCCCGCTGAACCTGCTGTCGGGCGACGCTGGCAACGACACCCTCTACGCCAACAACTCGACCCTGCTGGGCGGCGCCGACAACGACTACCTGTCGGGCTACACCGACTCGATCGACGGCCAGGCCGGCAACGACTACATCTACGGCTCCGGCACGCTGGAAGGCGGCACGGGCAGCGACACCATCTACGGCTGGGGTTCGCTCGACGGCGGCGACGACAACGACACCCTGGCGGTCGGCAGCAACTCGACGGCGACCGGCGGCAATGGCGACGACGTTCTCTACGGCTGGGAGCCCTCGACCTATTACGACGGCAGCCAGACCCTGATGGGCGGCGCCGGCAACGACACGATCAGCGGCAACTGGAGCCAGGATTCGCTGGACGGCGGGGACGGTAACGACCTGCTGAGCGGCGGCCAGGACAACGACACCATCGTCGGCGGCGCGGGCACCGACACCGCGGCTTATGCGCTGGACCGCGTCGACTACTCGGTGATCAACGACGGCCACGGCGGCTTTGATATCGTTGCCAACCGCGACTTCGGCGGCCAGGGCGTGACCTTCGGCTACAACGAAGGCACGGATGCGGTCTCGGGCGTCGAAACGGCGGCCTTCCTGGACGGCAGCCTGGCGCTTCTGGCGGCCAATGCCGGGGACATCGTCACCGGCACGGCGGCGGGCGAGCTGCTCAACGGCGGCGCGCTGGACGACAGCCTGGTGGGCCTGGCCGGCGACGATACGCTGAACGGCCTGGCCGGCAACGACCAGATCCTGGGCGGCGACGGCAATGACAAGATCGATGGCGGCACGGGCTTCGACGTCATCCACGGCGACGCCGGCAACGACACCATCCTGGGCAATGACGGCGAGGACCAGGCCTGGGGCGGCGACGGCAACGACGTCATCGACGGCGGCACCGGCAACGACACCCTGTTCGGCGAGGCCGGCAATGACAGCCTCACCGGCGACGACGGCAACGACTATCTCGACGGCGGCGACGGCCTCAACACCGTCAGCGGCGGGGCGGGCGACGACACCCTGTACGGCAACGGCGCGCTCAGCGGCGACGCCGGCAACGACACCATCAGCGGCACCGGCACGCTCGACGGCGGCGATGGCAATGACAACATCTACGGCACCGGCGTCATCACCGGCGATGCGGGCGCCGACGCCATTACCGGCTGGGGCTCGATCTCCGGCGGCGACGACAACGACACGATCGCGGCCGGCGACGGCGCGATGGTCCACGGCGACGCGGGCGACGACAACCTCGGCGAATACTACTGGTCGCCGGGCGACCAGCACTTCTTCGGCGACGCCGGCAACGACACCATCAATGCCGGCCAGGGCACCGATACGCTCGAAGGCGGCGACGGCGACGACTCGCTGAACGGCGGGTCGGGTGACGACCAGCTCTTCGGCGGCGCGGGCAATGACAGCTTCGTCGGCGGCCAGGGCAACGACAAGATGTACGGCGAAGGCGGCGACGACATCGCCTTCTACGACGGCAACCGCAACGACTACACGGTCGTCGAGGACACGCTGTCGGGCAAGATCGTGGTCATCGACAACCGCGCCGGCTCGCCCAACGGCACCGACACCCTGTACGGCATCTACAAGCTGGAATTCTCGGACGGCGACTATACCGGCCATCCGAACTACGGCTGGACCTATGACGGCACGGACGGCAACGACACGATCAGCGACCATTCCAGCGCCGGCGTGACCACCGACCGTCCGGACAACAACAACACCTCGTCCGGCAACGACACCATCTACGGCCACGGCGGCGACGACCTGATCAACGGCCTGGCCGGGGCGGACTATATCGACGGCGGCGACGGCAACGACACCGTCATGGGCGGCACCGAACCCGACATCATCCATGGCGGCAACGGGCTGGACAGCCTGGACGGCGGCGATGAGGACGACCTGATCTACGGCGATGCCGGCGACGACAATATCGCGGGCGACGCCGGCGAGGACGCGCTCTACGGCGGTGACGGCAACGACACCATCCACGGCGGCGCCCAGGACGACGCCATCAGCGGCGATGCCGGCAACGACTCGCTCGAAGGCGATGACGGCAACGACACCGTAACCGGCGGCGACGGCAACGATACCGTCTTCGGCGGTACGGGCGACGACAGCCTGCGCGGCAATGCCGGCGACGACTATGTCAACGACCTGTCGGGCAACAACACCATCACCGGCGACGACGGCAACGATACCCTGGTCGGCTCGGGCAACCTCAGCGGCGGCACCGGCGACGACCACCTGACCGGCAGTTCGGGCAACGATACGCTTGACGGCGGTGACGGCAACGATACCGTCACCATCGACGGGATGCGCGCCAGCTACTCGATCATCGACCTGGGCGGCGGCAGCTTCGAAGTCATCGACCATTCGGGCCATACCGGCAGCGACCTGATCCGCGACGTCGAAACCCTGATCTTCAACGACGTCACCTTTTCGCCGCTGGTCGGCGGCGCGGTGGTCACCGGCACGGCCGCGGACGACGTCCTGGACGGTACGGGGCTGGACGACTCGATCTCGGCGGGTGATGGCGACGACATCGTCAACGGCCACGGCGGCAACGACTACCTGCTGGGCGAAGGCGGCGACGACATCATCACCGCGGGCAGCGGCATCGACTATATCGACGCCGGGTCGGGCGACGACGTCGTCCATGCCGGAGCCGGCAACGACACGGTCATCGCCGGCGACGGCGTCGACTCGATCGAGGGCGAAGCCGGCGACGACTCGATCCTGGGCGGTTTCGGCAACGACATCCTCCACGGCGGGGACGGCAACGACTATATCGACGGCCAGCAGAACGACGACTCGATCGATGGCGGCACCGGCAACGACACGCTGTACGGCAACATCGGCAACGACACGATCGATGGCGGCGCCGACAACGACTACATCTATGACGTCGACGGCACCAACTACCTGGACGGCGGCGCGGGCGACGACACGGTCACCGGCGCGGGCTTCCTGCATGGCTCGGACGGCAATGACGTCATCACCCTGTCGGTCTCCGGTTCGGCCTGGGGCGACGGCGGCGACGACACGCTGTACGGCTCGTCCGGCGACGACAGCCTGAGCGGCGGCGCCGGCAACGACTACATCTCCGCGGCCCAGGGCGACGATACGCTCGACGGCGGCGACGGCAACGATACCCTGCTGGGCAGCAACGGCAATGACAGCATCACCGCCGGCGGCGGCGATGACCTGATCACCGGCGGCTACGGCAACGACACCATCGACGGCGGAGCGGGCAACGACATCGCCGTCTATGCCGGGCCGCGCAACCAGTACACCGTCACCTCCGACGGCCTGGGCGGCTATATCGTCGTCGACAACTTCCCGGAGAACGGCGACAACGGCACCGACCACCTGGTCAATGTCGAGCTGCTGCGCTTCGACGACATGGACGTGGCGCCGTCGGTGGCGACCACAGGCAATGTCAGCGACGCCCAGCACCATCCCGACGACCTGACGGGCACGGCCGGCAACGACACCCTGTCCGGCTTCGGCGGCAACGATACGCTGCACGGCCTGGACGGCAACGATACGCTGAAGGGCGGGGACGACGCCGACCTGATCTACGGCGGTGCGGGCAACGACATCCTGGATGGCGGTTCGGGGGTCGACACGCTGTACGGCGGTGCGGGCGCGGACAACTACTATGTCGACGATCCGGCCGATGTGATCGACGAATCCGTCGATCAGCCGGGCGGTGTCGACGACGGTTCGATCGATCTGGTCAATGCGGACTTCAGCTATACCCTGGGCAACAACCTGGAAAACCTGTGGCTGCTGGGTGTGTCCAACATCAACGGCACGGGCAATGCCCTGGATAACCGCATCTACGGCAATATCGCCAACAACCTGCTGTCGGGTCTCGACGGTGCGGACACGATCCGCGGCTTCGACGGCAACGACACCCTGCATGGCGGGACCGGCAACGACTATCTCGATGGCGGTGTGGGCGACGATGCCGTCTACGGC